>Ga0224500_10000050_pt1 | contig 81039 bp, 68 predicted proteins | sample SF_Oct11_sed_USG_FD_168126 | JGI IMG/M metagenome (GOLD analysis project Ga0224500, IMG submission 168126) | Sediment microbial communities from San Francisco Bay, California, United States - SF_Oct11_sed_USGS_4_1 | ecosystem: Environmental > Aquatic > Marine > Sediment | place: USA: California...
TAAATAACTCCAAAAAGGACATCTTGAAAGATCCCAGACAATTCATAGCACAGCCCGTCATTAGTTTGTCTAATGCACCTTGCTATGTAAACGGAAAAGTCCAACCCCGGCGAATTGATCTCCGTCCATTTGCATTGTATGGGCCCGATGGGATTGAGATTGTACCCGGAGGACTGACACGGGTGGCCCTAAAAGAAGGATCGCTTGTTGTGAATTCTTCTCAAGGTGGAGGAAGTAAAGATACATGGGTATTGGCGGAGTAAAGAATATATTTTTTCAAACCACGAAAACAAGACAATGCTTAGTCGAGTAGCTGACTCCCTATATTGGATGTCACGTTATATGGAACGCACAGACAGTATACTACGGATACTGAAAATAAACTATGCCTCCTCGCAGGATAGCCCGGATGATTTCTCCTGGCGGCCTGTCTTGCAGGTGTTTGGCAACCTCGATGATGACGCAATTTCGAATGTAGGCGAAAATAGCCGGGCGGTACTCTTATATATGGTACTGGACAAGGACAACTCAAATTCTATTTTCAACATGGCAACCCAGGCCAGAGAAAATGCGCGGGGTGTACAAGATAACATCACAGTCGAAATGTGGAAATGCCTTAATGGATTTTACCATGTTGTCCGCGATGACCGGCTGATTTATGCGCTCCAGCATGGTGATCCCATAACGGTTCTCGATTCCTTGATCAAAGAATGTATGTTGTATTTTGGTATAACAGACATTACCATGTTTAGAGGAGAAGGGCTCTGCTTCATGAATGTGGGCAAGTACATAGAGCGGGCTATTCAATCGGCAGAAATCCTGGATATTAAACTCAACTCCCTATCCTATGACCTGGACAAACCAACGGATACAGCGTATTGGAAATACTTATTAATGTCTATTTCCGGATACTCACTGTATTTAAAAAAGTATCAGTCCGGATTTGAGGCTCGTAATATTATCGACCAGGTGCTTTTCGATGTAAATTTTCCAAGGTCTGTGCTATATTCACTTCACCATCTTGACCTATACTTTGAAAGGCTCAGGGACGATAAGAATGCGGAGGGTTTTTCGAAAGTACACTTCAGTATTGGCAAACTGAAAAGCAAAGTTCAATACTCTAATGTTCAAAGCGTTTCGAATGTTGGGCTTCACGATTACCTTACAGAAATAACCACAGAAATCGACGAAATAGGCAGCACGCTTAATCAATATTATTTTGCATACAGCTAACCATAACACCAATGCCAAAATTTAAGATTCGCCATATTACGAAGTACAGTTACCAAGCCCCTGTCCGTGACAGCGCAAATCAAATAATGCTATACCCAATCAAGGATGCGCATCAAATAGTCCTGCAGCATACCATAAACATAACAGGAGATCCGATTGTAGATCTGTACAATGATGCCTACGGAAATCAGGTTGGAACTTTCACCCAAGCAAAACCACACCAGGAACTTGTCATCGATTCAAAACTATTAGTAGAGACTTTCGCACAGCCTGCCCCAGATGATACAACTCCGCATGAATTGCAATGGCTCGAGTTGGATACGCTGAAAAATAAACTTGAATTTATCGATTTTATTCAGCAGGAAGAAAAATCTGAGGCCTTGTCCGAACTGAAGAGAATTATAGAGGAGGAACGCGATAAGAATGGCACTCCGCTGGTGGTCGCAAAACATTTCTGCAACTATATCTATACTTCGTTTGAATACAAGAAAGGTATTACGACTGTAGAATCAACAATAGATGAAGTCTGGAAGTTGCGGTCGGGGGTTTGTCAGGATTTTGCGCACATGCTGTTGGTAATGCTTCGCTTAACAAAAATACCTGCCAGGTATGTTAGTGGTTATATATGCCCCAAGCAAAATGGCATGCGTGGGGAAGGTGCAACACATGCGTGGGTTGAAGCATACATACCATTCTACGGATGGTTTGGCCTTGATCCTACCAATAATTCCTATGTTAGTGAGGCCTACGTTAGACTTGCTGTCGGAAAGCATTTTACGGATTGTTCCCCTGTAAAAGGATCGTATCGTGGCACGTCTAATCACACACTGGATGTAGTTGTTTCAGTAGCCTACGAGGATGGTCAAACCACAGAAGGGGAACATGACATTTACACACCAGAAGCCAAACCCTCTGATGTAAGAAATTCCTTTCGAAGGCACCAGGAAATGCAAATGCAACAATGAAGCCCAGGAATTGATCGAGTCCATGAGTCGGCTCACAACTCACCTTCGACATACTAAAACTGGTAGCGCACAAAAGCTTCCATGGCTTCGTACTCTGCTAAGCCAAGCGCGTTGTATGCCTCCGCAGTGGCATGATTACGGTCTTCCGCACGCATCCAAAATTCACGCTTGTCACTGCCCGGGAACATTGCACTGTCCTTTTGAGACTGGTGCTTAAAAACTGCGCGCCGCTTGCGCATCAATTCATCCGGACTCAAGGGCACTGCCATTTCAATCTGGTCGATATCCCACTCCTGCCAGGCACCACGGTAAAGCCAAACCCAGCAATCTTTAGCCCAAGGTTTTTTCTTTAGCCGTTTCAGTGCTTCAAAAATAGCAGCAAGGCAAACGCGATGCGTGCCATGTGGATCCGAAAGATCGCCTGCAGCGTAAACCTGATGAGGCTTAACACGATCCAAAATGTCCATAGTTAACCGGATGTCCTCTTCACTTAACGGCTTCTTCTTTACCGCACCTGTTTCATAGAAGGGCATATCCAGAAAATGCATTTGCTCATCAGGTATCCCCACATAGCGCCCTCCTGCTTTCGCCTCGCCTCTTCGAATCAGTCCTTTTATTTTTAACACTTCCGGGCTGTCCAAATGACCTGGCCCTTTCTTTTGCAGGGACTGAACTATCTTCTTGTAGAATTTTGCGCCATCTGCTTTGCTCAGGCCAAACTGCTCATTAAAATCACGGACAAAGTCAGCAAAACGAATTGCATCATCATCAAAAACAGCAATATTCCCAGAGGTCTGATAAGCCACATGCACTTCATGGCCCTGGTCTACCAGCCGAATAAATGTTCCACCCATTGATATAACGTCGTCATCGGGATGTGGTGAAAAGATAATAGCACGCTTCGGAAACGGCTTTGCCCGTTCAGGCCTGTATGAGTCGTCCGCTTTGGGTTTTCCTCCGGGCCAACCTGTAATCGTGTGCTGCAAGAAATTAAACACTTTAATGTTAATCTCATAGGCAGATCCGTATTCAGTAATTATATCTCCCATACCATGTTCCATGTAATCATGGTTCGTAAGCTTAAGTACAGGCTTGCTGATTTGTTGACACAACCACACAACTGCCTTCCTGATAAGCTTTTCGTTCCACACCACACTGTCCAATATCCAGGGGGTCTTTTTGCGCGTAAGTGCAGAGGAAGCCGCCCCATCTACAACTACGGTGCAGTCTTTATGCTTTTGCAGGAAAGAAGATGGAATTTGATCTGTTACAGGACCTTCTACAGCTTTGTAGATGACAGCAGATTTGCCCTCGCCCCAAGCCATCATGTAAACCTTGGCCGCCTTCATAATAGAACCTACACCCATCGTGATTGCCTTACGCGGAACATTCTCCTCGCCAAAGAAATCACTGGCTGCATCAATCCTTGTCACCTGATCTAGCGATACAAGGCGCGTCAATGATTTTTCTGATGACCCCGGCTCGTTAAAACCAATATGGCCTGTACGGCCAATGCCCAATATTTGTATGTCAAGGCCACCCAGCTTATCTATATTTTCTTCATAACTCCTGCAAAATTCGCCAATTTCTTCTTTGGCTATTGTTCCGTCAGGAATGTGGATGTTCTTCTTTGGAATATCGATATGGTCAAATAAATGCTCTCGCATAAACCGCACGTAACTTTGCAACGCATCTGGTTGCATCGGATAGTATTCATCCAGATTAAAAGTGTGCACATTCTTAAAACTTAGCCCCTCTTTCTGGTGCATTCTTACTAATTCCGCATACAAACGAGTTGGCGATGAACCCGTAGCCAGGCCTAGCAAGCACGGTTTATTCTCTTTTTGGCGCGCTTTTATGAGTTTGGCTATTTCCCTGGCAACAAAGACGGAGCCTTCTTCAGATGTGTCAAAGATTTTTACCGGAATCTTTTCAAAGGCGGTAAGGTCGTTATTCATAATTTTGATTATTAGATCTTAATTGAATCAAAGGCTAAAGTATCTTAAAAAGCGCGAAATTTTCAAGTGTTTGCGGAAACATTATTTATATGAATCACTTTCGAACAATCGTCAGTCCAGTAGCCTCGCCGAATAAAATGGACATTTCTGACAAAATCCTCACAATCGGGTCTTGTTTTGCCCATACCATAGGCCAGAAACTCATCGCCAATAAATTAGCTGTCTTTTCAAATCCATTTGGCATTTTATACAATCCGCACTCCATCCACAAGGCCATTCGATACGCCGCCTTCAATGAAATCCCCGCTCCGCATACGTTCCTTCATCAGCAGGATGTCTTCCTAAACTATGATTTTCATTCAGCAGTATCTGCGCTTCAGCGCGACGAACTACAAGCTCAACTTAAGGAAATTATCGGAGGATCACACTATTTTTTGTGTGCTGCACAATGGCTTGTTATTACGTATGGCACGGCATGGGTATATACGCGCAATGATACCGGTGAAATCGTCGCCAATTGTCACAAAGTTCCGCAAAAGCTGTTTTCTAAATCGTTGCTTTCACAAAAAAAAATCGTTGAATCCTTTGCAACCCTGTATCAGGATCTAAAAGCTGTTAATCCAACCTTGAAGATTGTGCTGACGGTGAGCCCCGTTCGCCACATCAAGGATGCGCTTGAATTGAACAGCGTGAGTAAATCAATTCTGAGAGCAGCTTGTTACACGCTCGCCGAAGAATACGGTGATGTAGAATATTTCCCGGCCTATGAGATCATGATGGACGACCTTCGCGATTACCGGTTTTACAAACGTGACATGATTCATCCTACTGCCGTTGCTGAAGACTATATTTGGGAAAAATACGCTGACCGGTACTTCACCACCGCGTTGAAGAATTTTGTGAATCAGTGGAAAGACATTCAACGCGCCATGGCGCACAGACCGTTTCACCCTTCGTCGAATGCTCACCTGTCATTCTTGAAGGAAATACTAAGAAAACTTGAAGACCTTAAGGTTCTTGTAGACGTTGATCAGGAAATAGCCAGCATAGAAGCTCAACTTTCCGGAAGAAAGCCTTAAGTTTCTTACCCTGGTTAAGAATTCAACAACATTGCGCAAAGTAAACCGAAGCCATAAAGCATGAGTAGTCTAAAACCAAATAGCTTAATCCATTCCACTTCGCCCTATCTGCTCCAACACGCGTATAATCCGGTAGATTGGTACGAGTGGGGAACTGTGGCGTTGCAAAAGGCAATTAGAGAAGACAAACCCATCCTGGTCAGCATAGGCTACTCAGCTTGTCACTGGTGCCATGTCATGGAACGCGAATGTTTTGAAATAGAAGATATCGCCCAGATCATGAATGAATTTTTCGTGTGCATTAAGGTTGACCGTGAAGAACGCCCTGACATAGATCAAATTTATATGGAGGCTGTTCAGGCATTGGGCATAAACGGTGGGTGGCCCCTTAATGTTTTTCTTACGCCAGACCAAAAACCTTTCTATGGTGGAACTTATTTCTCACCACAGGCCTGGGCGCAGGTCCTGCACAACATTCACAAGGCATACACGGGCAATCGCCAGAAACTTGAAGCAAGTGCGGAAGAACTCCGTTTGCATTTACTTCGATCAGATGTCGAGCGATTCATGCAAGAACACAATAACGCTGATTGGGAAAAAGATATCCAAACCACCTACAACAATCTTGCATCGCGCTTTGATAGCGTATGGGGAGGCGTAGACAAAGCACCAAAATTTATTATGCCTTCCATTTGGATGTTCCTAATGCGCTATTACCACATCAGCAACGATCCGGCCGCAATGGAGCAAATCCAAATTACCCTGGATAAGATAGCACAGGGAGGGATTTATGACCAGATTGGCGGTGGATTTGCGCGATACGCTGTTGATGCTCAATGGTTTGCACCACATTTTGAAAAAATGCTATATGATAATGCACAATTGATTAGCCTGTACGCCGAGGCCTATGCTATTACCAAGAACGATGAATATAAAAAAATTGTCACTGAGACTTTCGATTGGCTGAATCGGGAAATGACTTCCGAAGCGGGTGGATTCTATTCTGCCCTTGATGCCGACAGCGATGGAGCAGAAGGTAAGTTTTATGTATGGACAAAATCGGAGCTCGAAGATGTACTTGGACAAGATGGGGAAATAATCTCTACATACTACGCCGCTACTGCGGACGGGAATTGGGAACACGGAAACAACATTCTTAAGCGAAATGATACCGATATCGTGTTTCTCAAGGAACACAATATACCATCGGCCGATTGGAATGAGATGTTGAAGAATGCAAAACTACAGCTGCGCACACACCGCGAAAACAGAGTCAGACCAGCGTTGGACGATAAAATCATTACCGCCTGGAATGCCATGATGGTCTGTGGACTGACAGATGCCTATCGCGTATTCGGGGATATTGCATTCCTCGATGCTGCGATAAAAAATATGCGATTCATTGAAAAAGAATTATCCGCAGGGTGTCAGCTTTACAGATCCTTCAAAGGTAAACGATCAACAACAGAAGGCTTTTTGGATGACTATGCATATGTTATCCAGGCTCAACTAAGGCTGTACCAAACCACCTTTGATGAGCATTGGATCAAACAAGCAGAGAAATTTATTGACTATGCAATGGCCCATTTTTATGATTCAACAGACGGCTTCTTCTACTATACATCTGCACTTGCAGAGAAACTCATAACACGCAAAAAGGAAATATTTGACAACGTAATTCCATCGTCCAACGCGGTGATGGCACAGAACCTTTTTTTAGTGGGAACATTGCTCGATAAGGAAGCATGGAAACAGGTAGCCACCGGTATGACTTCATCGCTTTCGCACATGATTATGTCAGAACCGAATTATATGTCGCAATGGGCAATTGTCCATACGGAAATGCAGAAAGGAATGAAAGAAGTGCTGCTGACGGGCCGCGGAATTCAAAAACTAAGAGCGGAACTCCAACAAGATTTTCTTCCTTTCACGCTGATGCAAGGATCAGCAGGCCACAGCGACCTTCCACTCTTCGAAGGAAAAGTTGCACTTCAAGGAAGGGATACAATTTATGTATGCCAGGACAAAACTTGTGGAATACCTGTTCACACGGTGGAAGAAGCAAAAAGACAATTACGTTAAGTTCGGGTGGTGGTGGCTATTCAATTGCATCCCTGACACCAGGTGTTGGCCATTACGAACGTCAATTTTTACGTATCTTCACATAAAGGATTACTATGCTATCTAAATGCTTTGCGGTCAGCCTCGCTTCTTTGTTTGTACTATCCTGTGTTCAAAAAAAGGATGTTCTGGCACCCTCAATTGTCGGTCCTACGCCAAGCGAAAGTCAGCTGGCATGGCATGAAATGGAAACCAACGCCTTTGTGCACTTTACCACGAACACGTTTACAGGAAAAGAATGGGGGTATGGTGATGAAAATCCTGGCATCTTTGATCCATCTGCATTCGATGTTAACCAATGGGTGGTTGCTTTTAAAGAGGCAGGATTCAAAGGAATTATTTTAACATGCAAACATCATGATGGCTTTTGTCTCTGGCCAAGTCAATATACAGACCACAGCGTTAAGAATTCGCCTTTCAAGGACGGAAAAGGAGATGTGGTAAAAGAGGTCTCCGATGCATGCAAGCGGGAAGGACTGAAGTTTGGCGTTTATCTTTCGCCCTGGGATAGAAACCACGCTGATTACGGATCTCCAGCTTATGTTGAATATTATCGAAACCAGTTAAAAGAGCTTTTCACCTCCTATGGGCCAATATTTGAGATGTGGTTTGATGGTGCCAACGGAGGCGATGGATTTTATGGAGGTTCCAGAGAAACACGCAAGATTAATGGCGCGACGTATTACGATTGGCCAGCAACATTAAGTTTGGTGCGGGATATGGAGCCTGACATCCTTTTCTTTAGCGACGCCGGCCCAGGTGTACGCTGGGTAGGAAATGAACGAGGCCTTGCCGGTGAGACTAACTGGAATACCATAAGCGCTGATACGCTGTTCGCCGGAAAACCTGGAATTGAGAAACTGCTAAATACAGGCAACGAGAACGGAAATGCCTGGATACCCGCAGAGGTAGATGTTTCAATCCGACCCGGATGGTTTTATCACGCCGAAGAAGATTCACAAGTCAAAACTCCGGAACAACTTTTTGAAATCTATTTAACCTCGGTCGGCCGAGGCTCGACCTTATTGCTCAATATACCTCCCGATAGGCGAGGATTAATCCATGACAATGACCTTAAGGCGCTTAAAGGCTGGAAAGAAATTCGTGACAGGGAATTCGGCACAAATATAGCCTTGCATGCCACAACTGTATCGAGCACCAATCGCGGAAACCTGGAAGTATTTTCATCCGGGAATACTACAGACGGTAATAAAGAGACCTATTGGGCTACCGATGATGATATCACTAGCGGTTCTATTGAAATCCAATTGGATAAACCACACCCTGTAAAATATGTATTGCTACAGGAATACATTAAACTCGGGCAGCGCGTAAAATCGTTCACGGTGGAGGCTAATATTGGAAATACCTGGAAACTACTGGCGAATGGGACCACAATTGGCTATAAGCGAATTCTGCCATTAGATACAATCGAAACAGATAAACTCCGAATTAACATTACTTCGGCTAAAGCCTGTCCGTTGATTTCTTCAATTGAAGTTTACTAACAATATCAAATTGATATTCATTGCTACCATATTATTGCTGACCACCTCACACTTCCAGGAGTCTGGCGATGGTTTTTACATTATCAGCAGCCCAGCAAAAAAAACACACTGCGCAAAGGAGTTAAGAATGATTACAGGAAAGTCAAAGGTATGCGTAGCGAATAAGCCCATCATCGATATCGAAGCAATCGATTATGTTACAGACATCCTGTACGATCCAAAAAGCAAAGTACATTACATCGATATCGGCATTACCCACTCCGGGATGCAAACACTGAATAAAATGGTTCAGTCCTTGCCGGAATCAAAATTCGCAATGGTCGTCCAGAATAATGTGATCTGCGTTTTTGCCGGATCACAAGACTATGCCATCAATTCTATCCGGATCGGAGAAGATGCAGCCTTACAGGATTTGAAACTGATTCATGAAGCGTTAGGCAAACTAAAACACTGATTATACCTGCGGACTTGGCCCTGAAAAGAAAAATACTTTATAGAAATGCTTTCCTTTTAGCGATAAAATGTATGTGCCAAAGTGCTCCAAAAAAAGGCTTAGTTTTGCCATAGTACTCGTTAAAGTGAAAATCGTTGCACATGTCTACTGAACCGTTAACCTATGAATCCGATGGCCGTCGTACGCTCTTTGTGGAGCTGCTCCTCCCCGTACCCATTCCCAAATTGTTTACCTATCGCGTCCCCAACAATCTTGCAGATAAAATATTAGTAGGTCAACGCGCCATTGTTCAATTTGGCGACCGCAAAGTTCTGACCGGAATAATAACAGTCATTCATGACCAGCCACCAAAGGACTATGAAGCAAAATATATCCTTGAATTGCTGGAAGATTTTCCATCTATTACAGATCAACAATTTAAACTTTTCCGGTGGATAGCAGACTACTATCTCTGCACCATCGGTGAAGTGTTGAATGCAGCATTACCGGGAGGCCTCAAGCTTTCGAGCGAATCAATGGTACAACTACATCCGGCTTTTAACCTTGCGGAAAGTGAACAGGATTTTTCAGAAAAAGAATTCATGCTCCTTAGGCGTTTAGCGCAGGAATCACTCTCCTATTCCGATATTGTTAAACTGCTGGGCGTAAAACATATCTACAGTATGCTGAAATCGCTGGTAGGCAAAGAAGCGATTATACTCTATGAAGCGGTAAAAGAAAAATTCAAGCCCAAGACCGAAAAGAAAATAAGGCTGACAGAAGATTTTAACAAAGGTGATGCTCTGCAAGCCCTGTTTGATACATTGTCCTCGAAACCAAAACAAGAAGCCATTGTACTGAAATACCTGCAGGAGGTACCTGTACTGAGTAATCCGGAAGACAATAAATCAGGAATCTCCAAGCGTGTGCTGCTCGACGAAAACCTATCAGAATCATCATTGCAAACGCTCATCAAAAACGGCGTCCTGGAGGAGTTTGAGGTTATTGTTTCGCGGTTTGCTGAAGAAAAGTCCTTTGAGCAACCGATAATCCAACTCAGCGTTGAACAACAGCATACACAATATGAAATCATAACCAGTTTCCAAAATCACAATTGCACCCTGCTACACGGAATAACAGGGAGTGGTAAAACAGAAATTTACATCAACCTGATTAAGCAGGCAATGGAGGGCGGTTCGCAGGTTCTCTATCTTCTTCCTGAAATTGCGCTTACAACACAGATTGTTCAGCGCCTCAAAAAGATTTTCGGTAACACTATGGGTGTTTATCACTCCAGGTTTTCAGACAACGAACGTGTTGAAGTGTGGAATGGAATCCTCCATGGAAGATTCAAATTTGTAGTGGGCGTACGCTCTTCCATCTTTTTACCTTTTGATAACCTTGGATTGATAATCGTAGACGAAGAGCATGATGCCTCTTATAAACAGCAAGATCCTGCACCACGTTACCACGCAAGGGATGTTGCTTTGATGATAGCTCAACTGCACCATGCAAAGGTTTTGCTTGGATCCGCAACACCCTCCGTGGAGACATACTACCAAACCCAACGTGACAAATATGGGCTGGTTAAACTTGACAAGCGCTTTGGAGAAGCCCAACTACCGAAATTGGTTCTTGCAGACATGCGGCGAGAGCGCAAACAAAAAACAATTAAGGGTGAATTTTCAAGCGTGCTTTTGAAAGATATCGGGGAGGCACTTTCCAAAAATGAGCAGGTAATAATCTTCCAGAATAGAAGAGGCTATTCGCCTATGGTGAATTGTGAGGATTGCGGCTGGGTGCCCAAGTGCGTTAACTGCGCTGTCAGCCTCACCTACCATCAATTCCGGCACGCACTGGTATGCCATTATTGCGGATATAAGGAGTCCCTGCCCGAACAATGTCCATCCTGCTCATCAACGCGATTAAAAACAGTAGGGTATGGCACAGAAAAGCTGGAAGAAGAATTAATACTTCATTTTCCAGATGCAAACGTGCAACGCATGGATCTGGATACAACACGTTCGAAAACAGGGTATGAGACTATCCTTGAAAAATTTGAAAAGGGAGAAACCAATATTCTTGTTGGAACACAGATGGTTACAAAGGGACTTGACTTTGATCACGTAAGCCTGGTGGGCGTCTTCAATGCAGACCGAATGATACACTTCCCTGATTTTCGTTCCTATGAAAGAGCGTACCAGTTGATCACCCAGGTTAGCGGCCGTGCCGGCCGAAGGGACAAACCCGGTACGGTTGTGATTCAAACATCAAATCCGGATCATCCACTGTTGATGACGATCCTACAGCACAACTTTGAAGAATTCTATACGAGCCAGCTTGCCGATCGATACGAACACAGCTATCCACCATTTTCAAGACTCATTGAAATCACCGTGAAGCATACCGACAAGCAAATCTGCAGAAATGCTGCGGCCGCATTGTTCAGTGCGCTTCGAAACACCATGGATGGAGCCAGGATACTTGGCCCAGGTGAACCCATGATTTCTAAAATCAGAAACCAATTCCTCATGAGCCTGCTCGTAAAGATTCCACGGAACAGCAGAGAACTTGGGAATCTGAAAAACAAGCTTGTTCATCATGTTCAGGTGTTGCAGAAAGACAAGGCTTATCGAAATGCAAGAATAATCCTTGATGTGGACCCGGTCTAGGTTAATAATTGGACAGCGATACGACATATGATGCATCTGCTGTGCATTCCAAGTACCCCATTCAAAAGAATTTATTTAACTTTATCCGTCAATGCTTGCCAGTAGCCCCTATGACAATTAACGTAACGCCGGCCATGAACAAAATTCTGCCAACGATTGCCTTTATTCTCGTTTTTGTTTTCGTAATCCAGGCCCAGGATTTCCGCAAACCTGACGCGAGCCCAATGGACATGGCCTATTTCCCTGATAATTTTGCGCACGATAGAAAAGAAGGCGACAAGGCTGTAATCCGGGTGACCTATAGCAGGCCGCTAAAAAAAGAAAGAGTGATTTTCGGAAAACTTGTACCATATGGTGAAGTCTGGAGATGCGGAGCAAATGAGGCTTCAGAAATAAAATTCTATCAGGATGTCAATTTGAATGGCAAGAAAGTAGAAGCAGGCACTTACTCGCTCTTTGTAATCCCTGAGGAAAAAGAATGGACCATTATACTAAACAGCGACCTGGATTATTGGGGTGCCTATAAATATAATGCACAACATGATGTGATAAGGGTCCCCGCCATAGTTTCTCAAATGAACAAATCACTGGAAAGCTTTACCATTCAATTTGCAGATAAAGGAGAGAAACAAGGTGTGATGAAACTGGGCTGGGACAAGACGGTAGCTGAAGTGCCCTTTAACTTCTGAGGCTGGCGGCAACCTATCAACAACAACTTTAGTTTTCCATCATCGACCATCTAATTCCTCCAAGCAAATGTTTTAGAAACTTTTCGTCTTTATAATATTCTGCTTTATGACCAAGCGCGGTATAGAACTGTCTTCCACCTTCAAACTCATGGCACCAGGATAGTGGAAAAAAATTACCGAATGTTGTGCCGGGATACTGAACTTTCTTGTCGTCGGCAATAGTGGTGAGGTCTGCTGCAAGCAGCACGTGGATGTCAGGATTCAGCTGATCCGTATAATAACATTCATCCTCCCATGCCCAACTATCCCCTAAGAAATCTGTGGCAGGATGGTTTTTGTCTACTACTTTTATGGTAAACTCCTGAAGTTTAGGATGTCTAACAAACTTTCCACCCAACATGGCCCAAAACCAGGGCCATTGTCTTTCTGATCCGGAGGCGGAATGTATTCCTACAAATCCTCCCCCATTATGCGTATATGCTACAAAGGCCTGTTTTTGTCCTTCAGTATCAAATGCCTGGTTGTTCGAATTGGCAAAGATGATACAACTGACTTTTCTCAATTTTTCGGGCGTAAAGATAGACGGGTCATCCGTAGCTTGTACTGCATATCTGTTATCTGAACACAGCTTTTTAAGTGCTTCTACACTCGCTGCGATATTCTCATGAACGTAACCTTTCTCATTATAACCTTCCCCATTATGCGTGTAAATTAGTATTTGCTTTGGGGCAATTGTGCCACTCATGAGGGGAAGTACAGTCACTATTATAATCAGTAGTCTTTTCATTCGTGAGTTATTTTAGATCGCGTGTAAAAATCCATGTGCAGGATTGGGTTTTGAACCTGAAACGCGTCTTTTAAGCGCTTTCGAAGCGGAAAATTTACTGACTTAGATTGGTATTCACCAGATTACGAACAAAATTTTATTCAGAACCGACATGCGATGGATAACGAGCTGACCTGGCCAGAATTGAGCAAACCATTGGTCAACCTGTTTTCATTAGGCTGTCTACGCGCGCTTTCCTAGATTAGTGGTTGTGTTATGAAAGCTTGTGCCCTTTTCCTTTTTCTTTTTTTAGGCAATACCATGCTAATAGGACAAAATCTGGTGCCGGATGCAAGTTTTGAGGACTATAATCGATTGCCTTGCAGTGTCAACGAGTTCCTAATCCAAGACCTCCTTCGAAGTTGGCTACAGCCGATACCAGCCACAACGGATTACTGGAACAGTCTTTCCGATCCGGATTGCTTCCTGAATCCAATGCAGACTACGGTTTCACCCAGAACAGGCAACGGTATGATAGGATTGATCACCGCTGTTGTTCAAGATGGGGCTAAAATCCAATACAAAGAGTACGTTGAAGCAAAGCTGACATCCAAACTTAAACAGGGTACGCTTTACTATGCTGAGTTTTATGCACATAACCGCGTAAAAAGTATTGTTCAGAGTGATATTTTGGCTGCCAATAACATAGGTGCCGCCTTTACAGATTCCTTGATACTTCACCCCGTCAACCGAAATGCGCCCGACCACATCCTGTTGAAGGCCGCCATAAAAGAAAACGAACCCATTGGCATGGCATGGCAAAAGGTGCATGGATGTTTTTTGGCCACCAGCGCTTCCCAATACGTGTTGATCGGTAACTTCAATAGTATTGATTCAACAAAGTTAGTGCGGATTACCAACGGCCTTGACGATGCAGCTGCCTACTATTTTATAGATGATGTCCTGGTAGAGGAATTACCATACGATGTTTCTGCTTTGGCAACCACTGCAACCCTATGCGCAGGAGAGGATTTCGTACAACTAAATGCTTTCGTGGAAGGTGCCAGCAATTACCAGTGGGACGGAGGAGCCCAGGGGCCAACCATTAACGCCATAACGAAGGAAGATACAAATTATTCAGTGGAAATTTCCTTTGCCGAATGTCAGTACAAGCATACATTTCAGGTAAGCTATGTTCCGGATATTGAGTTAGGAGCAGACACCACCTTATGTACTGGAGAGGAATTGCGACTTACGCCCACGCATCCGGTGAATGAATTTCTTTGGTCAGACGGTTCATCGGATGAAACCAAAATCATTTCCCTTCCAGGTACATATGCAGTATCGATCCCTTCAGAACATTGCAGCATACAAGATAGTATTGAAGTATCTTTTATTGATTGCCCCGGATATGTTCCTAACATCATTACACCGAATAATGACCAGTACAATGAATACTTTGTGTTTGAAAATATTGAAAACCGCTCCTGGTCATTAAATGTTATTAACAAATGGGGGGAGCAAGTGTATTTTTCTGATCATTATAAAAACCAATGGAATGGTAATGAACTTCCAGATGGAATATATTATTACGTCCTTTCCTCCACTGAATTAAACAAGACAATAAAAGGTTGGATTAATTTGGTGCATTAGCCCGATGAGAAATCGTGGTCCGGACGTTTGATAGAAAGAACCTACTCTAGAATTTCCCAGTCCTCATTCAAAACTGAAATCGCGGGATGTGCCGTGAGATCAAACTCGCAGGGAACAACGGAAACATAATTATTGGCAATAGCCCACTCATCATTGTCTTCTCCTTTGTCGAAGTTCACGAAGTTACCAACCATCCAGAAATAGCGACGACCATTGGGGTCGACACGCTCATCAAAATCCTCCACCCATTTTGCGTTGGCTTGACGACAAATGCGGATACCTTTTATATTTTCATTTCTCTTTGGCGGAAAATTTACATTTAGCGCCACACCTTTAGGCAATCCTTTCTCCAGAACCTGCTTGGTAATTTTTCGAATGTACTCTTCCGTGTGCGAAAAGTCCGCATCGTGCCCAAAGTCGGCCAATGAAAAACCGATGGCAGGCGTCCCTTCTATCGCGGCCTCTATGGCAGCAGACATGGTTCCGGAATATAATACACTGATAGAAGTATTGCTTCCGTGATTAACACCGCTTACTACGACATCGGGCTGACGTCCATCCTTCAATACAAAGTGACGTGCTATCTTAACGCAATCTGCCGGCGTTCCGGAACATTCGAACGCTCTCACTCCTTCAAAAATAAAGTTTTCCTCCAAACGCAGGGTTTCACCCACTGTGATGGCATGTCCCATGCCAGATTGTGGTCCGTCAGGTGCAACAACAAGTACATCCCCCAATGTTTTCATCACATTAATTAATGTAAGAATTCCCTTGGAGGTGATGCCATCATCATTTGAAACAAGTATCAATGGTTTCATTGTTAGCGCTAATTTTGTGAAGGCGTACGATCAAAGACTAACACTTGGGCCAAGTGCCGGGAAAATATGTTTTAGATGGAGTTGTAAAAAGAGACAATCGCGGCAAAATCATATTTGTCATCGTATCGGAGCTTATTTGATTTGATGTATTTTTCAACTTCTTTTGCTTTCTTTCCCATCAAGTCCAGCAAGTCATTTTTGTTTCCGGTGAACTCACTGATGACACCCTTTTCATCAAGAAAAAAAAACGTGTTAACCAATACCTGACGTGAGTATGAGCCTATGTAGTATGGTGAATTATAGGTCCTGAATTCAATTGATTCGCGCGATAACAAAGTCAATTTTCCTTCCGCGAGCAATTCAAAAAAAACGGGAGCCCGGTATCCCGTAGGTGTAGTGTATGGCAAAGCAAAAAACTGACGATACTTTCGTACCGAGTTATCAAATATTTCAAAAAACAATATTTTACGTGCACTAAAAGCATCTGTTCTCTTATCAGGCTGATTATATTGGATAAGATCCTGCTGAAGATCATATTTGACAAGCCCCCGCAAAGTATCTCCATCAGTCAAAACTATCCTTCCCTCATGCCAAACTTCAGAAGGCCAATTTTGTGCATTGGCCTTCCAGGACAACGCCAGCATTACCAACGCCAATATCACAAATTTTTGATTGTAAAATCGAATTACACCTCGAAGCCCCAATAAATAAACCGATTGCAATTTCATTTTTTCTTTAATATAGTATGACCAAGCTTATCCCGCTTTGTCATTAAATACTTCTCATTGTAAGGGTTGGGTGCTATCTCAATGGGAACATTATCGACAATTTCCAATCCATACCCCATCAAGCCCACGCGCTTCTTGGGATTGTTGGTAATTAGTTTGATTTTCGTTATTCCTAAGTTACGAATTATTTGCGCGCCAATACCATAATCACGTTCATCCATATCAAAACCAAGTTGAAGATTTGCTTCCACTGTATCAAGTCCCTCCTCCTGTAATTTATAGGCTTTAAGTTTGTTCAACAATCCGATGCCCCTCCCCTCCTGCTTCATGTACAGCACTACGCCCTTGCCTTCGCGATTCACCATATCCATAGCGTTATGCAATTGGGAACCACAATCACATCGGCAGGAGCCAAAAATATCCCCCGTAACACAAGAAGAGTGCACGCGGACAAGTACTGGCTCATCTTTTTCCCATGTCCCCTTTACTAACGCCAAATGTACTTCGCTGGTATTAGTTTGATCAAATGCCACCAGTTTAAAATGACCATAGTTGGTCGGCATGTCTACTTCTACCTCCCGCTTGATGAGAGATTCCTGCTTTATCCGATACTCAATCAAATCCTTTATAGAAACCAATTTCAGCGAAAATCGTTCTGCCACTTTAACCAGGTCCGGTACCCTTGCCATTGAACCGTCTTCATTCATAATTTCAACCAAAACACCTGCAGGCTTAAAACCGGCTAAACGTGCAAAGTCTATGGCCGCTTCCGTATGCCCTGTCCGTCGCAACACACCACCGCGTTTTGCCTTGAGTGGAAATATATGCCCGGGCTTACCCAGATCCTCTGTTCTTGTTTCCGGGTCAATCAGCGCCCGGATCGTCTTAAAACGATCATGTGCGGAAATTCCTGTTGTACAACCGTGACCAATCAAATCAACGGAAACTGTAAACGGTGTTTCGAAGGCCGCCGTATTTTTGCCAACCATCATCTCAAGTGCAAGTTCTTCACATCGATCTTCAATAAGTGGCGCACAGATGAGGCCACGGCCGTGTGTGGCCATGAAGTTTACAATTTCCGGCGTGATACAATCAGCAGCGCATACAAAATCACCTTCATTCTCACGATCTTCATCGTCGACCACAATAATTACCTTACCATTCTTAATAGCTTCTATGCCTTCCTCAGTGGTATTCAATTTAATATCACGCATATCTTACTCCTCTTTATAAATTATTCCTTCTTTATAAATTATTCCTTCTTTCTTTCCTGTGTTGACTTCTAACAAAAAAAACAATTGGGACGTTCCGGAAACCAGAAACCTATCCTTAATTAAGTAAAACATTTGTCTTTGCGCAACAAATTGCTCCCTGCGCATTTCTGAGATTTATTTAGGAACCACGATCCCAAGTAATGATGCAAGATCCTTTTCTGCTCCTTTTAGTTGTTCATGTATCGTGAAGTATTTCTCAAGATCATCCTCGTTTGCTGCTTGTTTCATTTGCTGCAGATTGTCCTCTGTAAGCTTCTGAATTAACCTGAACTTTAGCCGAAGTACATTCGTATAGGCTAGATCATGAAGCAAATCCTTTTCGTTTGGAAAGTGGATGTGGTATTTTTCACTCCAATGCTTACTGGCTTCGTAGCGCGATGTTGTTAAATCCGCAACTTCCTGCTTTACGGCATCCGAGCCATGTTCCATAAAATAGAATGTATCAACTACTGTCCCTACCTGTGCACCTTCTCTGAATCGTTGATGAATCTCCCTGTAAACCGGATTGGTAAACTCTACATCATCCAGCTCGGTTAACATAAAATCTACTAGTCGCTGATCATCATAGTGACTTTCGGCATAGTTTAGCAACAGCCGCATTGACTCCCGCTCCTGTCGCTGAACGATACTTGCCATGTCAGTTTTAGTAACCGGTTCAATATCTTCTATAGTAACAGAAGGTGCCCTGCTTTCCTCGCGCGATCGGTCTTGTTCTTTCTTCCTTCGTTCGCTGATTACTATCTTGTTCAGCTCTGTGACGAGAACCGACTCAGGCATTTTAAGCAACTGTCCTGTTTCTTGGATATAAACGGAGCGTTTTATAGGATCCGGTATCAAGGAAATGCTCGTCACAATATCGCGGATAGCTTCCGCTTTCTTGATGGGATCATGTGAAGCATCTTTGGCGTAAAGGTCGATCTTGAATGAAATGAAATCCTGCGTGTGGTCCTTGAGATATTGCCTGAACTCCGCGCTACCCCTTTTCCGGGAAAAACTATCAGGATCTTCGGCATCCGGTAGCAGTACAATCCGCACATTCAATCCGCCCTTCAGCACCAGGTCTATACCACGCAACGCTGCTTTTATGCCAGCGGCATCACCATCAAAGAGTACCGTAATATTCTCCGTAAACCTCCGAAGAAGTTTTATTTGCTCGTCTGTCAACGCCGTGCCCGAGGAGGATACTACATTATCCACGTCAGCCAAGTGCAGAGAAATCACATCGGTGTATCCTTCCACGAGGTAACAAAAATCTTCCCTGCGAATCGCATTCTTGGCCTGGAACATTCCGTAGAGCACATGGCCCTTACGGTAAATTTCGGTTTCCGGTGAGTTAATGTATTTGGGCTGATCCTTTTCTTTTGTCAGGATACGAGCCCCGAACGCAATTACTTTTCCCGCCAGGTTGTGGACTGGAAAAATTACTCTTCCGCGAAACCGGTCATACATCTTTCCCGGGTCCTTCTTGATAATCAGTCCGGCTTTTTCCAACATTTCATCGCTGTAACCTGCGCGCAAAGCCTTCTTACAGAAGCTATCCCACTCGTTCAAACTGTAGCCAAGCTCAAACTTTTCAATGGTGCGATCATTGAACCCACGCTCTCTGAAATAACTTAAGCCTATGCTCTTGCCTTCTTCGGAATTATTGAGCAAATCCTTGTAATGCTCCTTAGCATAGTTCATTACAATGTACAAGCTATCGCGGTCGCTCTCTTGCACGTGCTGGTCTTCAGAGATCGCTTCTTCCTTAACCTCTACACCATACTTCTTGGCCATGTAACGAATGACTTCCACATAACTCATTCCTTCATGCTCCATTACAAAAGTAATCCCATCACCACCCTTTCCGCTGCTGAAATCCTTAAAAATGCCTTTCGAGGGTACGACATAAAAAGAAGCGGTCTTTTCATTGGTAAAAGGACTGAGCGCTTTATAATTCTGACCTGACCGCTTCAAGGTCACAAAATCACCAATTACATCAACGATGTCGATTCGACTCTTTACTTCATCTATGGTTTCTCTGGTAATCACTTCGTAGCTTCCTGGGGGGCGGTCCAAATAATCAAATTCTGTCTCAAAGATACTGGTTCAGATAATAAAACGATTATTGAATACCTTTTAACCATTAATACATTAAGACTAAATTGCGGCAAATCTTTAAATCGAAGCAAACAATGAGTTTTACGCAATCAGATATACTAAAAGCGCTCTCCACAGTTGAAGACCCCGACTTCAAGCGCGATCTGGTCAGCCTCAACATGATAAAAGATGTGACGGTAAGCCCAAAAGTAGTGAGTTTTACGGTAGTGCTTACCACCCCTGCTTGCCCCCTGAAGGAAAAAATACGGCAGGATTGCGAAAATGCAGTAGAAAAGGTAGTTGGACCCTCGGTGGAAATCGATGTGAAAATAACTTCTTCAGTCACAACACTTCGCGAGAATGCGCCGCTCCTCCCAGGTGTAAAAAATATTATCGCCATTGCTTCTGGTAAAGGTGGCGTAGGGAAATCTACGGTAACAACGAATCTGGCAGTAGCACTAGCACAAGCTGGTGCAAAGGTAGGCCTAATCGACGCCGACATTTATGGCCCCTCAATACCCACTATGTTTAACTGTGAGTTTGAGCAACCAGCCGTCAAGCAGGTTGATGGCAAGAATATCATTATTCCCGTTGAACAATATGGTGTTAAGCTCATCTCTATTGGGTTTCTTACCCCCCCTGACAGCGCTGTGGTATGGCGCGGACCAATGGCCAGTTCCGCACTGAAACAATTTTTCAGTGACGCTGCATGGGGTGACCTTGATTATCTACTAATTGATCTTCCTCCAGGTACCAGCGACATACACCTGACCATGGTCCAAACCGTTCCTGTTACAGGGGCAGTTATTGTCACAACCCCGCAAAAAGTGGCCCTTGCTGACGCCCAGAAAGCTATGGCGATGTTCAAACAGCCCCAAATCAACGTCCCCATCCTTGGTGTTATAGAAAATATGGCATACTTCACGCCGGAAGAACTTCCTGATAACAAGTATTATATATTCGGACAGGGCGGCGGGCAGAACTTATCAGATAAGCATAATGTTCCGCTTTTGGGTCAGGTACCATTGGTTCAGGGTATCCGTGAAAGTGGTGATAGCGGCCTGCCAGCGGTGATGAAAGAGGGAATCACTGCAAATTCATTCAAGGACCTTGCTGAGGCACTTGCCCGACAAATTGCCATCAGAAATGCTAACTTTGCACAAACACAACGGGTAGAACTAAAAGCCTAATGAACAGCACAACTGCCATGGAAGCGTTATCCAAGAAAATTGAAGCGTCACTTGACGCCATACGACCATATCTAAAGGCAGATGGCGGAGATGTACGCGTTAGTCATATCAGCGAGGATAATGAAGTAAAACTCGAATTCGTGGGCGCTTGCGGAAATTGTAACATGTCCACAATGACGTTTAAAGCCGGCGTAGAAGCAGCTATTAAACGGGACGTTCCGGAAGTGAAATCAATTGAGGTTATTAACCTTATCCCTTTCAATCAATAATTATCAATTTTTCTGCATCCAGCTGTCACTCCAGCAACGGCACTAGTTGCCTGTTGAAGACACTTACCTTCTGCTTTCTGCAATCCTCAATAGAAAATCCTTCCATTTCCTCCACAGGAGTCCAACATGAGTTGATTGACTTGAAGTAATCGGCAAGGGAAGACCTTTCGAGCTTGCGTAATATTTCAAAGTTAATAATCGTGTTGGCGATTATTTTAATAATACGCAATAGTGGTCAAACATCTTCGGAATCGGTTACTCTTGCTATATTTGGTTTATAAACTGTGTGATTCAACCTTGGATAATTGTGCGTCTTCTGAAACTCCTTTCTGCAAATACCTTTCTTACCATATTCTTTGTTATCAGCGTTAATTTGGGATTTTCTCAAATTCGTTGTGGTACAGTAGAGTATACTGAAAAGCTCAGAGCCCAGGGTACGCTATTCGAAGAGAAAGATCAATTTGAAAAATGGATTCGGCAAAAACAGGATGGGGCAAGGCAATTCGGCGCCCTGCGAACGGCATTAACCTATCAGGTGCCGGTGGTCGTACACGTCATACACAATGGTGAGGCTGCAGGTACTGGAAAGAATATTTCAGATGCACAAATCCTGTCCCAACTCTCCGTCTTAAACAAAGATTACAAACGACTGAATACAGACGCCAACAATACACCTTTGGAGTTTCTTCCGGTTGCCGGCGCTTTTGATATCGAATTTGTCCTGGCCAAACAAAGCCCGGAAGGCCTCGAAACGAATGGAATTGTAAGGCTGCAGGGGCCGAAAACATCATGGACAATGAACGACAACTATGAACTGAAATCGCTTAGCTATTGGCCCGCAGAAGATTATCTGAATATCTGGGTCTGTAATCTGACTGACGTTTTGGGATATTCTCAATTTCCAGTGTCTGGCATGCCAGGACTCGAGAATTCCAGTACCAATAGATTGACGGATGGTGTTGTTATTAGCTACAATGCTTTCGGATCGATTGATGATGGCGCATTTAACCTTCAGCCGAAATATAACAAAGGACGCACAGCAACGCATGAGATCGGCCACTTCTTTGGCTTGAGGCACATTTGGGGTGATGACAACGGCAGTTGCACCGGAACCGACTATGTTGATGACACGCCCAACCAGGCAAATAAAACCAACGGTTGTCCATCACATCCAAACGTTACCTGCAGCGTCAATTCAATGTTCCAAAATTACCTGGATTATACGGATGATACGTGCATGAATCTGATTACGCAAGGCCAGGTTGACAGAATGATTACGGTAATCGAAAATAGTCCAAGGCGAGCAAGTCTGCCTAACTCGCATGGCTTGTCTGATCCAATGCCGGTCGCCAATGACCTTGGGATTAAGGATATCCTATCACCCCAGTCCGGAGAATGTTCGACACCCTTTATTCCTTCGATCGAAATTAGAAATTATGGCAGCAACATTGTGTCTTCGGCCCGTATCAGGCTGAAAAAAGATGGTGTGATTACAGAAACCAAAGATTTTAATTTTAGTCCAACCATTCCGCTGTTGGGCACAGTTGAAGTAAACTTTTCTTCGCTTTCATTTTCTAGCGGAATTCACAATGTTTCATTTGAAATTATCCTGACCAACGCTACACCTGATGGAAATCCTTTTAACAATATCGCTGATCAAAACTTGCTGGTGCCGCAAACCATCGCCATCCCCTTTTTGGAAAACTTCAACAGCCTCCCTACGTCATGGTCTATTCTCAACCCAGATGAAAGCTTAACGTGGGAACTGGCGGTGACGCCTGTTAATGGTACAAACAAAGCCATGAGAATGGAATTCTATAACTATGAAAATCACCAGGGTGAAATTGACCTGCTGATAACGCCGGTTTTCGATTTAACATCAGCACCTGCCGCCCTGCTGAGATTCGACGTTGCGTATTCCAGGTATCAATCAAGCAATGACGGATTGAAAGTGATCCTGTTGAGTAACTGCAATGCCGACATCACACAAGGCACGACGGTCTATGATAAATCAGGCCAGGCACTGGCTACGGCCCCCTCCAGCAACGGCAACTTTACACCCAACGGCCCAGACCAATGGCGGAAAGAGTCCATCGATTTGAGCACATACATTGGACAGAATAATCTGCAATTGGCTTTTGTGGGGCTGAATGATTGGGGCAACAATCTCTACCTTGACAATATTTCGATGACAACAGAACCAATCCATGACGTGGTATTGTCGAAGGTAATTGCACCTGCACCTGTCACATGCTTAAATCAAACTTCACCGCTATTGCGCATTCGAAATGCCGGAACCCTCCTGACTTCATTGACGGTTATCTCCACAGTTAACGGACAGGCTTCCAGCCAAACCCTGACTGACTTGGCATTAGTTGGCGATACAGAAATCGAAATTGAACTGGCACCCATTGCCTTGCAGGATGGACTGAATACAATTTCGTTTGAGCTTACTGCCCCAAACGGGGTCGAAGACTTTACCCCTGAAGATAACTTAGCTGAATTCATAAGTAGTGTAAACAAGGCACAGGATCAGATACCCATTCAGCAAAACTTTGAGGGCCCGTTCGAAGAAAATTGGTCCATCATCAATCCAGCGAGTGGTATGTTGTGGGAAAAGATAACGATTAATTCCAGCAATGCACTTTACTTTAATGGGTTCTCAAACTCGGTGCGAGGTGATGAAGCCTGGCTGGTGAGCCCGGTATTGGACTTTTCCGGTGTTGATGGTGCAAGCCTCTCCTATGATTTATCTTATGCTTACCGCGATGGCACAACTGACATTTTACGGATTCTTGCGTCAACAGATTGCGGCAACACGTTCACTGATACAATCGCCTCGATTTCCGGAGCCAGCCTGGGAAATGGCAGATTATCAGGCACCAGTTGGAAGCCGTCGAGCGAGGAAGACTGGACAAATAATTCCCTGATACTATCATCACTTGTTGGAAAGCCCGACGTCCGCATCGCCTTTGTCTTCACGAACGACAATGGCAATAACATCTATTTGGACAATATTGAATTCTTTGTGTCCGATTCGCCAATAAAGCTTACCGAAATCTTTTCTGTTTATCCAAACCCGGTTGATGGTGGCGCGGCATCCATTACCTTTAACCTTCCCGAAAAAGGCACGGTTACCGTTGACGTCATGGATTCGATGGGCAAAGTTGTTGTGAGCGAAAAACTTGACGATATTTTGAACCAAACATTTCCATTTGAATTAACCAGTGCTGCTTCTGGCGTATACATCGTCAGGATTATCACGGCCGGCAAGGTATTTTCAAAAAAATTAATTGTATTAAGATGAGAACTGGCCTGTAGTACAAAACTAAGGTAAAACCATACGTGTTTTCATTATCTTGCGCCAGAAACGATTCATTTAATGACAAGAAAAAAGAAAGTAGCGATCTTGTACGGAGGTCGATCCGTGGAGCATGCAGTCTCCGTTAATTCTGGTCGAAACATAGTTGAGCACCTCAATAAAGATTTATATGAAGCCCTACCCATTGGCATCAGCAAAAGCGGTCAATGGTTTCTTACATCCAGTGTTCACAGGGAAATCGAAAAGGGCGAACCGCTTGGCATAATATTAAATTCTGACAAACCGGCATTCATAAAACTGGAAAGCGGTACTCGATTCATGGCAGACATCGTCTTCCCTGTGTTGCATGGAACTGATGGAGAGGATGGTAGTATACAGGGCTTGATCAAAACCCTCGACTTACCCATGGTCGGGACGTCAGTATTAGGCTCGTCCCTCGCGATGAACAAGATCATGGCAAAGCATTTACTGCGTGCGGCAGGACTGCCCGTTACCGATTTTCTTACTTTTCGCTTCGATGAAAAAGATAAGATTAGCTTCAATGCCATCGCCAAGAAGTTAGGCTTGCCGTTTATGATTAAGTCTGCCAGTCTGGGCTCCTCAGTAGGTGTAACAAAAGTGAAGGACGCAAAAGACTTTAAGCTCGCGGTGGCGGAGGCCTTTAAATATGATGACGAAATGCTCGCCGAAGAATTCATTGAAGGACGCGAAATTGAATGTGCCATCCTAGGCAATTATCCACCTGAAGCATCACACCCAGGCGAAATCATTATAAGCAAGAAATATGAGTTCTATACATTTGATGCAAAGTATGTTGATCCTAACGCGGTTCAAATAAATGTACCCGCGGTATTGCCCAAAGCTACAATGGAAAAAATACGAAAGGTTTCGAAAAAAGCTTTTGAGGCCTTGCATGGTCAGGATTTTGCCAGAATTGATCTCTTTCTGGACAAGAAAGGGAACATTTTTATCAATGAAATCAACACTATTCCCGGTTTTACCAACTCTAGCATGTATCCCATGATGTGGGGAGAACGAGGCGTGAGTTTTTCCGACCTGATTACGCGACTTCTTAACCTTGGGCTGGAGCGTTACAACCGAAGTAAACGAATTGAGCGCGATTTTCAGTCTGCACTAAAATTCTGATCCTTGTATATTTACGCATCCGAATTGTTAGCAATACCAAATACGATATGGAACGACTTACTAAAATGCTTGGCCATCAAAGGCAAATCCGCAAACAAGGACACCGGCAACCAGGAGTATTATGAAATTTGACATCAGAAAATTCAAGATCGATACGTTTGGCGGATTCCTTTTGCATAGTCTGCTTGCAGCGACCACCTTGCTCGTCCTGTTATTATTCTACTTCTACGCCTATTTGCCCAACACGACAAATCACGGTGAAACCATAACCGTACCCAGCATTGAAGGCATGCAGATAGCCCAACTTGAGGAATTCCTCATTAAGCGGAATTTGCGTTATGAAGTAAATGATTCGTCTTATTCATCAGAATATCCCGCGCTTACCGTACTCAAACAATATCCGCAGGCGGGATCAAAAGTAAAGGAAGGAAGAAAGATTTTTATTTCAATAAACAGAATCAGTCCACCGACCGTACCTGTACCAGCCCTCGTGGACGGTTCTGTCGTCAATGCCGATGCTGTACTCCGCAGTAATGAGTTAAAAAGGGGTAGAATTGAACTTGTTGCAGGACCCTTTAACGTCGTAAAGGAGATGAAATACCAGGGAAGAACGATTGAGGCCGGCGAGCCTGTTCCCAAAGGCTCTGTAATTGACCTGGTCGTAATGGATGGCGGGAGCAACAGCTTTGAGGCTCCGGATTTTATTGGGCTCAATCTTGAAGATGCGAAGGTTGTCATCTTTGGTTCAAATCTAAACCTGGGGAGTATTATTGTGGTGGGTGACACGCTGGGCAATGAAGTATTTATTTTGAAGCAAAAGCCCGAGCCATACGAAAATATTAAGGTGGGCGATGTCGTTGATCTATGGATAGGCGCAGCCGGCACCACTGTTCCGGATGAAGATGACATATAACGATAATTAATACCTGACTTAACCAGCAAAACGTGCGGTCTAATTGTAATACCATTTTCAGTATCATGCGCACGCTGCTTATTGTGGCCTGCACCATGCTGCTTAGCAAAACTGCAAATGGGCAATTAAAAACCTATCCACTTCCCCACAAATCCCAAGGCAATCAAACACTAAAAGGTGACAGAAACGCCGTCGCACGATCGAAAGAAGTTATATCCAGAAGTCTTCCATTCTGGGATGACTTTTCCGCTACGCCGGTGAATGACAAATCAGCACTACTTTCCAACTATCCTGTCGACTCATTGTGGGTAAACAATTACACGGTTTGGGTTAACAATGGCATGGGGATAAGCCCTCCCTCAATGAATGTAGCTACCTTCGATGGACTTGACTCCGCATTCTTGCCTTATTCCGATCAGATACTAACGAATGGGCTACGCGATAGCCTTGTGTCGCAGGGTATCAAATTGGGCCAACCCGATGTGTTGCTCGGTGAGCGGAATTCCGTTTTTCTCAGCTTCTTCTACCAGTGGCAAGGCAATGGTGAAGCCCCTGACCCTACGGATTACCTTCAGGTAGAGTTCAAGAATGATCAAAGTGTGTGGGAAACAGTAATGACTATCTATCCAAAATCATCATTCTTGCGTACCGAGTTCTATGACACCCTCATTAAAGTGGATGGCGATCGTTTCTTCCATGAGTCCTTTCAATTCCGATTTAAGAACTACGGCCGTCTGTCCGGTCCCTACGATACATGGAACGTTGATTATGTTTATCTGAACAAAAACCGAAATATAAATGACACAGATTTTCCGGATCAGGCTATCTCTTCTACGCTAACGAGTTTGTTTGATAGTTACCAATCTATTCCATACGCACACTTCCTTGAAGTCAATTCAATTTTATCACCAAAATTTCAAGTATCGAACAATCTAGATGACTTCACCGATTTGACGTACCTCACAGAAGGCACTTTTCTGAATTATATGGATAGCATCGTGACTAAAACATTTGTAAGCAACCTGGGTGGCGCTGACACATCCGCCATTAATGATGATGGCAGCGGTATTATCTTTCCCCTGGAAAAAAGGACCGTAACCCTGGAGTACACACCAGATGCCGATGATCCGACCCAATTCAACCCCGCGAGTGATTCAGTTTTCATTAATCTAAAAGTAAAACTTTTTACAGGCGACACTTTTGATCCAAAAACGGGCGACTTTGCCAACGACTATGATCTGAATTACATACCAATAGATTTCAGGAGCAATGATACGATCAATGCATCATATTGGCTGAAAGACTATTATGCCTACGATGATGGAGTAGCCGAATATGCTGCCGGGCTCACGCAGGCAGGAAACAGAGCCGCCGTTCAATTTGATATGTTGACTTCAACGGTGGATACGCTCGTGGGCATTGATATCTACGTCCCGGATTACGGGCTGAGTAGCAATCTTACTGCTGACTTTTATGTATACCGTGACGCGGATGGAATCCCCGGAGATATTCTCTACACTATTCCGAGTTTCTCCGTACAGCGGAAAGGCCCGAACAAGTTTCAGCGTATACGAATTCTTGAACCGTTTTTGGTAGAGACCAGGTTCTATATCGGGTGGAAAGGACCCGTCGGAGCAACACTTAAAGTAGGATTGGACGCCAGCAACAATTCAGGCGATAAAGTCTTTGTCAACACAAATGGTGCCTGGTTTCAGAATACCGACATAGAAGGTAGTCTCATGATCAGACCCATATTTGGAAGCGGGGATATTATTACAGGCATTACCGATGAAGAAATTGAAACTAATGTTTTTCCCAATCCCAATACCGGAGAGTTTTATATCCGCGGAAAACTTGATGCCCTCCAAATCTTTAACATCACCGGTCAATCTGTACCATTCCTGGTAGAAACTGATGGCGTTGATCACAAAGTCAATCTTGAGCGCGCTGTGTCCGGCTTATACATCTTGAAGATTATTCAAGGCGATAAAATCATAACACAAAAGGTCAGTGTAAAGTAACCCACCGAAAAGGCTTGCCCTTACCATGGCAGAAATCTTACCTATACGGCCCTGGCGATATAATCCGGAATTAGCTGCAGCGATTGAGACACTGACATCTCCAATATTTGATGTCGTATCAGATAATGAAATAAAAAATCTTTACAGCAACCCCATCAACAGCATTCACCTCTCGGTCCCTGAACAACCCAAAGCAGCAGATCGGGCAGCAAGCCTTCTTTACGAGTGGAAGAAAAATGAGGTGATTCTTCAGGATAGACTCCCTGCTATCTATATCTATTATCAATACTTCAAGTTGCCAGGCGAAGCAAAGGAATACTGCCGCAGAGGATTTCTCAGCCATATCAAGACCTACGACTGGGAGGACAAAGTAATTCTCCGCGATGAGAACACGATCCGTAATTTAGCGATTGACCGGCTGGAACTGCTTGAAAAAACTGAACTTCACACAAACCCCACGCATGGACTCTTCACAGACCCGACATTTGAGCTTGAGGGATACATGGATAAAGCTGTCAAAAACCCAATTTACGATATCTACGATTACCAGGGAGTGCGAAATGTACTGGCCATGATTCACGATGCCCAAATTATACAAAGATTCATCGCCGCAATAAAAGACAAGTCTATCATACTGGCAGATGGACATCACTGCTATGAAGGTTCCCTGATGTATAAACAGAAAAGAAAAGCGCTGAACCCCAATCACAGCGGTTCCGAGGCCTACAATTATCACTTGATGTATCTCTCCAATACAGCAGAACCTGATTTGAGAATACTACCAACGCACCGGATAATAAAGCGCCTGGACAATTGGAATGAAGCAGAAATAATAGAAAAACTGAAACCAAATTTTACCATTAAACCTGTTGAAGGCGCTGACACTTTAAATGAAATCATTACAGGAAAGCATTTGGCCTTCGGACTTATTTTCAGGGAACATTCGTATGAAATCGTATTAAAGCCTGAGGCATATGGAAAACTATCGTCGCCTTTTCCTGAATATATTAAGACGCTGGATTCTACTGTAATACATTACTTCATTATCGAAAAAGCACTTGGTATCCCCTGGAAAGACCAAAGACAATCGACTCACATAGACTTAGACAGCAGCATTTCAGATTGCATGAAGAAGATCAAACAAGGTAATGCTCAAATGGCCATTATTACCAACGAAGTTTCTATTGAAGATATGAAAAAAGTAATCTACAGTGGTTTTACATTACCGCAAGAGTCAGTATACTTTTACCCCAAAGTAATCGGTGGATTGCTTTTTACGTCCATTAAAGATGAAGAGTTTGAGTTTCCTTTGTTTTCACCCTTCTAAAACACATTATTTGTTTATAGCTTCGTGATCAAGTAAATCAAGTCTTTGCATAATGAGAGTTGAATCTGGCACACAAATGATATGCAGCTACAAAAGATTCCTCCATATTCTTCCTTATAAACTCATGACCTAAACCCCATGCAAATGAATCGTCCATTGATATTGGCATCCAGCTCACCACGCCGACAATATCTGATGAAAGAAGCTGGTTTTCATTTCACATCTGAAAAGCCGGATGGAGACGAGAAATTCCCAACTGACTTGCCGGTGGACCAGGTAGCCAAATACCTGGCTGAGAAAAAAGCTGAGCATTTCAGGCTTACGATGAAGGATGAAATAATTCTCACCGCTGATACGGTAGTTATTCTGGATAACAAAATTATCAATAAACCAGAAGACCGTGCTGAAGCGATTAGAATGCTATTAGCCTTATCCGGAAAGACACACCTCGTCGTGACAGGCGTTTGCATAATTTCCAAAGAAAAGGAAGAAAGTTTTGATGACACCACCGAAGTTACATTCCAAACCCTTACACTAGATGAAATTGAATATTATGTCGATACCTACAAACCCTACGACAAAGCTGGAGCCTATGGCGCGCAGGACTGGATTGGTATGGTTGCAATAAACAAAATTACTGGAAGCTACTTTAACGTAATGGGTTTACCAATCCACAAGGTCTACCAACATCTGAAGCGCTGGTAGACAAAATCTATCGGTAATGTTATTCTTTCAGTTTGAAAGCTTTTTCATCCTTCGGCGACATACTCAGGTGAATCTGCTCAGCTCCACACGCCAGATGTGATTTCCATGCTTTTGAAGGAATATTTGCAAAAATCCACCAATCTGTCACTGGAGAACCTTGCGCAAGTTTAATTCCCTTTCTTATCCGATTCCTTTGGTTTAATCTTCCTGATCCCGTCTCCGTCATTCAGGCGTTTAGACACAGCCAAAAATGGCCCAACAACCACCTCCGTACTGTCGCTCACCCCTGACAAGATTTCAATGTTATCGTAGTCACTAATCCCTGTTTCAACCTCAACCATTTTGGCCACACCATTGTTATTGATGAAGATCACGGTTTTATCCTCACTTTTCTTTTTGGGTTTCCCGTCACTTACCTGGCTCCGATTATCATTTCGCGGTCGATCCCTGCCTTCCTCCTCCGGAGTTTTAATATCGTCCGGATTACGCGTAGTAACTGCAGCCAACGCCACAGAAAGTGCTCCCTGCTTCGTTTGTGTTATGATATCTACGCTCGCCGTCATGCCTGGGCGAAAGGGAAACCTATTCCCTTGTTTTACCAAATCCTGGTAAGAAGAACTGAGGATTAAAATGCGGACTTCAAACTCTGTAATGGCGTCTGTAGACGTCTTGTCTTTGGCTGTGTTGGCAATCAACGTCACTACGCCGCGGAATTCCTTTTTTTGGCTTGCGTACGCGTCTACATCAATAATCGCAGTATCACCAACGTGGACGCGAACGATATCATTCTCATTAACATCAACACGGACTTCCATTTCATTAAGATCCGCTATCCGTAACATCTCTGTACCTGCCATAGTAGCCGTACCGACCACACGCTCTCCCTTCTTTACGATAAGTTTGGAGACTACGCCATCCATCGGTGCTACAACGGTTGTTTTTCTGAAATTTTCACGCGCTTCCCGCAATGATGCTTCCGTACTGCGAATTACATAGCGCGATGCTTCCACGGCTTGTTCCGCTGAAGAGACATCATTTCTAGCAATTTCATAATTTTGTTTGGCCAGCTGCCAGTCTGAATCGGAGATTACCTTTTCGCTATATAATTTTTCATTTCGGTTAAACTCAGCTTCCGACCGGATTAGGGTTGCTTTGGCCCTGGAAAGACTGGATTTACTTTGCTCCAGGTTTGCACGCTGTTGGCTAAGACTTGCTTCTGCTCTTTCCAATTGACTTTGCCAGGTATCCGGACGAATCTTAACAAGCGTTTTTCCCCTGAAAACAGAGTCTCCCTCTTCTATCAGTAGCTCAATGATTTCACCTGAGACCTCCGGAGCGATCTTGACTTCTGTAACGGGCTGAACTGTTCCGGATGCACTAACTTTCTCTGTTATCGTAATGCGTTTTGCTTTGGCGAGTTCAACTTCTATTTCTTTAGGCCTACCTATCCATCCGGCTGACTTTGCAATAATTATAAATAGCGTGAGGAGTACAACAATCCCGATGAGCCAATACATTAATTTATTAGACTTTCTTTTTTGTTTTGCCATTGCGTGCTTAGTTAATAGTCTAGCGGTTTGCCTTGATAGAAATCGAGTACTTTTTTCTTCATAATAAAATCATACTTTGCCCTTACCAGATCCGACTTTGCCTTAAACAAATCATTTTCGGCAACCTGGTACTCCACATATGGAACGGCACCAAGATCAAATCGCTGCTTAGTCATGCGAAATGCCTCTTCGCGCGCGCGTACTTGCTTGAGGCTGGATGAATATGTTTTCGAAGCCGCTAATGCGTCGTTGTAAGCCGTTTCAACATTTTGACGCAACGTATTGTCTATTTCTTTTGCTGATACTGCGGCCAGCTGGCGATTGATTACCGAACGCTGATAGGCTGCCTTCGATTGAAGTCCATTAAATATGGGTATGGACAACCCGAGCGAAACCTGCCTGAAAATGTTATCCTTCAGCTGATCCGTTCTGCCGTATCCATCGACAATAGCGCCCGATGGTATGGTAACTGGATCAGCAGAATACACAGGTGTGCCACCGGGGCCACCAACAACACCAATTTGCGGATAAGTGATGGTAGGATCTCCGCCATCTGCAACAAATCGCTCACGATCAGATGCACTTGAATAATTGGTATTTATTGATCCGGACAGGCTCAACCGGGGGTAAAGATTTCCTTTTGCAGCCTTCACTGCATAATCAGCACTTTCAATTCGAAGCCTTGCAGCCCGTATTTCCGGTAACGTGCTGTGCGCCATTTCGTAAATTTCATTGCGATCCTGATCGAGAATCAGATCCTCCACATTAAGATCGGGAACAACGACATCCAACGGCACAGATGCTGGCAACTGCAAGGCCTGTTTAAGTTGCAACAGCGCCAGGGTAAGTGCATTTTCATTCGTGATAACGGTTAGCTCATTTGTCGCTACCTGGGCTTCAAGGTTTAGTTCATTTGAAATTGGCAGGGCTCCGGCAGCAACCTGCTTCTTGGTTTGATCCAGTTGTTGTTGACTTGAGCTTAATTGATACTTTGCATTTTCTAATTGTTCCTTGCTGAAGATGACATTTACAAATAGGAAAGCAATGTTCAGGGATACGTCGTTTTTTGTTTTTTGAAGATCCTCGACAGAAGCCTTATAGTCTCTGGCATTTTGTTTTAATATACTTTGAATTCGCAATCCATTAAATAACATCACCGAACTTGAGGCACCCGGACTCGTAAAGTTAATCTGCTGTGTCGTAAACTGGTTGGTTACGGGGTTAACAGAACGGCCCCAATTATATCCATAGTTTAGATTGGCATTCAAACTGGGAAGCAGACTCATCTTTGCCTGATTATAATTTACCTCACCAGTTTCAACATTGTAGGTACTCCGCTGTACATTTAAGCTGTTGGCCAAAGCATAGTCTATGCATTGTTTTAATGTCCATGCAGTAGTATTGGTTAATGTATCAGCCTGCTGTGCTGTTCCGGTTAGAGAAACCAGAAAGACAAGGCCAAAAAGCAGTGAAGCTATTCTCTTCATAATCAACGATCAATATCCGGTATATAAATTATCTGTATGACCCAATTAAGACTTTGTAAATATGCCAATGTCGCAGGCTTTATGCCGGAATCCATCTCTATAACAAGACACGCAATGTCATGCCTTCCTTTCCGCGAGACAGACATCGTAGCTATATTACAATCATCGTGCGCAAGGACGTCAGCAATAAAAGCTATGCTGCCTTTCACATCACTGGCCGTAATAATGACGGTATGCAAATTCGCACTAAAATCCGCCTTGAATCCGTTAACTTCGGCAATGTTAATCATTCCGCCTCCCCGACTCTCCCCAACCACCTCAACCACCCTGTCTCCTTTTCGAAGTATCAATTTTATCGTGTTGGGGTGAAGTGTTGAAGCATTTCCGATTGATTTGAAGTGATACGTCAGCCCTGCATCCTTCGCCAACGCCAGTGAATCTTTGATTCTCTTGTCATCTGTTTTAAAATCGAGTAGTCCGGCAATTATGGCACTATCGCTGCCATGACCCTCATACGTCCTTGCAAAAGAATTGTAGAAGGTTATTTCGGCATCATCGGGCATGCCCCCCAAAACTCTCCGTGAGGCACGGGCAATGCGAACGACACCAGCGGTGTGAGAACTGGAAGGGCCAATCATAACAGGACCAATCATGTCAAAAACACTGCTTTTTTCAGGCATACAAAGTAGGATACGCAATCTGTCGACAAAAAGATGTGATTGTTACAAAGAAATAGCACATAATCGAAGAAATTCATGGGTAAAAGCGTTTTGGCGCAATGCAGAAGCTGTCACTGTCCTCAGACTGCGATTGGTGCCTTGATGGCAGGATAAGACTGATAATTTACAATCTCAAAATCTTCAAACTTATAATCAAAAATAGATTGGGGTTTCCGCTTAATATTTAATGCAGGCATCGGCAAGGGTTCCCGTGAAAGTTGGAGATTAGCCTGATCAATATGATTCGAATAAACGTGAACATCACCCCCTGTCCACACGAATTCTCCGGGTAACAAATCACATTGCTGGGCAAACATGTATGTCATGAGTGCATATGATGCAATATTAAATGGAACACCCAGAAAATAATCTGCACTTCGTTGGTAGAGTTGACAAGATAACCTTCCGTTCGCCACATAAAACTGGAATAAGGCATGGCAAGGTGGCAATGCCATTTTATCCACTTCTGCCGGGTTCCATGCCGTGACGATGTGCCTGCGCGAATCAGGCTTAGTCTTAATTTGCTGAATTACCTGCGATATCTGATCAATCTGACGACCATCAGGCGCTGGCCAACTTCTCCATTGATGTCCATATACCGGACCCAGTTCACCATGCTCATCAGCCCATTCATCCCATATGCTGACACCGTTGTCTTTGAGGTACTTGATGTTCGTATCACCATTCAAAAACCAAAGCAATTCGTATATAATGGACCGAAGGTGGAGTTTCTTTGTCGTAACAAGTGGAAAGCCTGCTGAAAGATCAAAACGCAATTGCCTCCCAAAAACTGAAAGCGTTCCGGTGCCTGTACGGTCGCTCTTCGGGGTACCCGTTTGAACGATTTCCTGCATCAGGTCGAGATATTGCTTCATAAGCACTCTATTTTCCCGCAAGTAATGCATAGCGGCGAAGAATCTCAAGGCTCATGCAAAATAATAAAGCCCGGAAATCCCGGGCTTTATTATTTTGATCTATTCTTTATTGCTTTCTGTGCTAGATGTTTAGGTTTCTTGCTATGCCATTCACAGTATAAACAATTAACTTATCACACGTGCCATCTCCATAATCAATCGTAACTACTTTCGTGCCGTCAATGGTATATACTTTTATACCTTCTACAGCAATACCACAAAACCGTTTGTACTTCAATGACTTCGCCAGGGAAACAGTATAGGTTCTGCCCCCGCGGGTAACGCCACTCGCCGTGCTGCTTTGATCAATTGTCAGGTAATCATCCACCGGGTTTGCCGCCCTGGTCCATTGCCATGTAATATTGGACTCGCGCTCTGCTACAGTGCCATCAGCGATGAAGGTTGCTTTGCCCCCCGCGAGCACCACGTTGAATTTGGGTGCGTCAGAAGTGCTGCCACTGACGTTGGTCAAGGTGCGAGTTCCCTCCAGCTTAATGCCATTAATCGTATAGTTGTCTGTCGTTGTCACCACAGTCGATCCGGGTATAAAGCGCCTGCCATTATACGTGAATATAAGTTTACCCGTTCTGACATTGCCTTTTAAATCACTACATCCGGTACTACCAAAGTCAATGGTCAATACGCCTTGCGGTATATCAAGGGTCGAATTTGGGCCTGGCTCAACGGTAACGGCAATACCGTTGCAATTGCAGCGCTGGTCTTGTATGGTTATGGCTATTGGAGAAGCAACTCTTCCCCCGGCATATTCGGCATCGTTAGGTGATCCAATCGCTACGCCGGCCATATCATCCAGATCTTGAAAATAGGAGTCAGTTACCGCTTCTTCAATAATATCCTGGGTATCAGCAAGCGTTAGCCTTTCCTGATCCTGACATGCGGGTAGCAGCATTGTCGCCCCTAAAAAAGTCAGGCTGGATATTTTAACAAATAGATTGTTCATTTTCATGCGTTTCTTAGTTTTCTAGATTTTAAATTCGACCCATTAGATTAGCCTTCTCTGCAAAGGTTTAATGATACTGAAATTATTTTGTCACTTTTAAGTATTCAAAATCGGGCCATGGTAACCAGATATGTAAGATTTACAACATTCTTCGCGTTTTTTGCCTGTAGCATATTTGCTAACAGTCAGGTTCTCACCAAGATAGCAAAACTCAAATACAATGGTGGCGGGGATTGGTATGCTAACAAAACTGCGTTGCCAAATTTAATAGCCTTCTCAAACAAAGAAATCGGAACCAATTTGGATCCTGAAGAGGATATCGTGGAGGTTGGAAGCCGTGACATTTTCCTTTATCCATATCTGTATATGACCGGACACGGAAATGTGGTATTCTCTGACACCGAAGCAGCAAACCTTAGAAAGTATCTGATTGGGGGCGGATTTCTGCATATCGATGACAATTACGGACTCGACAAATTTGTGCGCCTGGAACTAAAGAAGATATTCCCGGAACTTGAACTCATAGCGCTACCGTTCAATCATCCCATCTACCATCAAAAGTTTGATTTTGAGGATGGTTTACCAAAAATCCATGAACATGATGGCAAGCCTGCACAAGGTTTCGGACTAATTTATGAAGGAAGGCTGGTGGTTTTCTACTCCTACGAATGCGATCTGGGCAACGGTTGGGAGGATCAGCGCATTCATCATGATCCCGAAGAAAAACGACTCCAGGCACTCAGGATGGGAGCCAACATTCTTGCATATTGCTTTACAAACTCTTTTTAGTGAAATACGTCCCATGAAGTCGCATATCCTGTTGGCCGTAGCGGTTTGTTTCCTTTTCCCTTTTTCTTGTATCAACCAGGCACAAAAAGATGAACAGCTAGCCCAAAAATACTGCGGTAGCTGCCATGTGTTCCCAGATCCAGGCTTGCTGGACAAAAATACGTGGGAGAAAAGCGTTCTTCCGCAAATGTCTTTTCGAATGGGAATAGAAACCTCATTGCTCTCATCAATTTCACCAGATGACCAACTTGAAGTTTTGCGTACGATTCCTGGCGAACCGCTGGTAACACCGGAACAATGGGAATCCATAAGAACTTACTACCTTAAGAATTCACCTGATTCGTTGGGAGCCAGGACCGCGACGATTTCAAACATTGTTGAGCAGTTCACTCCTGAGCCTTATACATCGATTCCTGAAGCACTCACTACCTTTATTAAATCTGATACGGGCCACAATAGCATTTATGTAGGAAGCAGGCTAAATAAACTATATCGGCTAAACGAAAAGTTTATGCTTGAGGATTCCTTTTTGCTAGCCAGCCCACCCTCTTTCATCCGCTTTTCAATAGATGGTGATCCCATTCTATCATTGATGGGCATAATGGACCCCAATGATCAACCAAAAGGGGAAATAATAGCGCTGCATGAAGCAGACCACACCAAACACCAGCTAATTGACTCCCTGAAAAGACCTGTATATTTTGAAATTGTTGATTTAGATCAAGATGGACTTGAAGACATGGTGGTATGCGCCTTTGGAAATTATGCTGGAGCGCTAATCGCTTTTAAGAATCTGGGTAATGGTAAGTTCGAAAAGCATACGCTCCAATATTTACCAGGCGCCAGAAAAGTTATCATTAGAGATATTGACAATAACGGTATGGCTGACATCTTAGCGTTGATGTCACAAGGTGATGAAAAAATAATCACATTGCTCAACCAGGGTAATTTCAAATTCAGGATAAATACAATACTGAGATTCCCGCCTGTATACGGTTCCAGTTATTTTGACGTCGCAGATTTTAATAGCGATGGGAAGTTCGACATCCTGTATACAAATGGTGACAACGCTGACTATTCCATGATTCTCAAACCATATCATGGTGTGCGCATCTTCTTGAATAATGGTAATAACGACTTTATAGAATCATGGTTCTACAACATGCACGGTGCTTCCCAAGCGATAGCCCGAGATTTTGACCTCGATGGAGACCTGGATATTGCAGCGATTTCCTTCTTTCCGGATTTTAAGAAACATGCAGAACAGGGATTCATATATTTTGAGAACAACGGTACAGAATATGTACCGCAAATAACGGCAATGGCTGCTACAGGAAGATGGCTCAATTTAGAAGCGGCTGATATTGATCAGGATGGAGATGTTGATATTCTGCTTGGCGCCCTAAACTTTTACAATGGCGTTCCATCGGAATTAGCACAGCGCTGGAAAGATAAAAACATCTCCATAATCGTAATGAGGAATAAAGAACACTAAAGCAAACATGCAGCAGTTCAGAAGGTCGATCTGAATTCTTTCTCGAGATGTTTATTAAGGTTTTTAAGCCCTCTTAACAGCTTTGTTTTTTCGGCTGGCTTCATGCTGTTGTCATGCTCATAGATCACTTCCACGAATAAACTGCGGAGCATATAAACGTAAATTTTTCTACCATCCTTAACACGGGTGCCTAAAGAAACACCTTTCGTCTGGAGGTAGCTCACTTGTTTTTCCAAGGATAATTGGCTGAAAAAGAAATTGAAGATCATGGCGTTAGGTTTTTCACTATGCTTTGCGATTTCCAGGCCAAAAGTGAATACCCGTCAAATCAGGCTGATTTGGGACATTCTACGTTGGAATATTTCCCTAATTGAGAAAATTGTTTCGTTTTAATATCGAATTTGGCAAATTTTATAGTTGCTTGATTTTGCCAACTGGACCCGATAAAAGGATATAGGGCTTTTAGAATCCTTTTCTCTAACCTGGCAAAAAGACAATGCTACCTTATCCAGTTCACCAGCAATTCATAAGGTATCATGACTTCTGTCGGCCCGGCGGCATAAGGCGCGATTTCATAACTGTTGTAATAAAACACAATACCCTCTTTCTTGAACCCATAATTCGTATTGAGTTGAAACGCGTCATCTGGAAATTCAAACCCGTTGTCATCCAAAGAGGCTGTATCCGGGATAGCCTTTACTTGCCTGAAAACCTTCTCGCCAAGTTTAGTCAGGGGCTCATAGTATCCAGTCTTAAAAAAAGTGTCAAGCGTGAATGCAGCACCGGTCTTGGGTGATATGTTAATAAAGTAGGTTCCATGACCCCCGTGGGCACCACCGGTAAAATACGCTTCCTGCACCGAAAGACTTAACAACGTATCCACTAAAGTCTCCACCTTTACTTCCGCTGCGTAGTACCAGCCTCCAGCTGATTCGGGTATATCGTTTTTGAAATCCTGATAGGACTGAATGAAAGTATCCCCTGTCTGTTTCATTGTTTTGCCATCGGCCTCAGGATTACCCATGGATACCGTTGCAGCAATAAGTCGCCTAAGCTTGGCCAGCACTGCAGTATCCAGTCCCGCGAATTCGGGATAAGTAACTTCATAATAGGCACAATGCATTGTATCCGCACTGCAACCTCCCGTTGATTCAACCCTGAACTTCTTAACAGCAAAATTGATCTCCGGCCTCTCTTCTTCCGTTGGCGGGTGGCAGCGACAAAAAAAAGCGCTCAGCGCAAGCAGGAAAATTGGATATCTCATTGGCATTCCTATTCAGCTAAAACTTCTTCCAACTTCTTTTCAAGGGCCCTGCCGCGAAGGTTTTTGGCTATGATCACTCCGTTTGGATCAAGTAAAACCGAGAAAGGAATACCGGTTATATTGTATGACTTCGCAGCAGCGGATTGCCAGTATTTTAGATCGGAAACATGCGTCCAGTCAAGGCCATCCTGCTTGATCGCCAACAGCCAATCACTCCTGGACCGGTCCAGCGAAACGCCAAACACGGTAAAACCCTTGTCTTTAAATTTATGATAAGCTCTCACCACATTTGGGTTTTCCTGGCGACAAGGACCGCACCACTTGGCCCAGAAGTCAACCAATACGTACTTGCCCCTCATTGATGAAAGTTTTACAACCTGCCCGGTAGTATCCGGCAATGCTATTTCAGGAGCTGGCTGACCGATCGCTATGGATTTCATGCTCTCGACCATAGCGATGAAAGTCTTGGCATGATCATAGTCGGGCCACTCCTTTTTCAGCTTTTCGGCTACTGCAAGATAAGTATCAAAATACATGTCGCGGTCCAGCACTGTATTGCTCTGCAGCAAATTGATTACACCCAGGGACGGAGGTTCGTTGCGCAGCAATTGCGCAACTTTATCCTGGCTCTTCTTGATTTCCTTCATGTAAGCATCCTGTATCGTAGCCATCTTTTCCTGATTTCGCTCCTGCGCTGCGCTGGAGAACTCAGCGTTGAGTTTTGCAATTTCAGGAGATGTCTCAGCTTCCCGCATCAGTATTTGCGCTTTTCGAATGACATCTATTTCTGGCGATCCTTTTATTTCTGCGAAGCCATTTGGATCATTTCCATCTACATTGATTTCGATATTACTTTTGTAAAGAATAAAATCCACAAACTGCCGGCCATAGAAATTAATCTTATAATACCCTGGCTGCGTTACGGTTATGCCCTTGGAAAACGTATAATTGGACTTAAGGGTAATGGTATCCTGCCATCCCAAGGCACCGTTCTTTATTTCCTGAATAAGGATTTGGCCTTCCTGTGGAAACCCGACTTTTCCGCTTACTGTAAGCGTCCAACCAGCTCCACCTGATTCCTCCTTGGTAGAGAACGAACAGGAAAAACAAAACACAAAAAGCAAAAAACAAAATGCTGCTCCTCTATTCACCGACAAACCAACACCGTTTGCACTATTAAAAAATCTTACCAAACTATTAACCGCACTTTTCAGGATAATCATACTTCCTCCAGTTTTTTAGTGATGAGTTCATTTGCAACTTTGGGATCCGCTTTGCCTTTGCTTCGCTTCATTACCTCCCCCATAAACATACCCACGATACCCTTCTTTCCATTTTTGTATTCTTCTACTTTCAACGGAAATTCTTTGAGAACCTGCTCAATAATAGGAATAATCGAATCATGATTACTATCCTGAATGACATTCAACTGCTGGGCGACCTCCAACGCTGACTTTGATGGGTTTTTCAGCAACTCAGGAAAGACCCGTTGCGAAGCAATTGAGAAGCTGATTTTATTCTCGTCCACAAGGTTCATCAATTCCACCAATACAGTGGCAGCAATCGGGAACTCATCTGCCGACAACGCAAGCTCATTGAGGTATGATTTCACAGGGCCCATCACCCAGTTGGATGCGGCTTTGTAATTCTTTGTGATTTTGCATACTTCCTCAAAGTACATTGCGATATCCTTCGAATCGGTGAGCACATGCGCGTCGTATGCCGAGAGTTTATATTCGTGAACATATTTATTGTAGAGGGTACGTGGAAGCGCCGGCATTGAAGCTTTAACTTCTTCAAGCCATGCATCTGAAATCACCAATGGGCTAAGATCAGGATCAGGAAAATACCGATAATCGTTTAGTTCTTCTTTTGTCCGCATACTGTAGGTAAGGCCGGTACCAGCGTCGAACGTTCTTGTCTCCGAAGGAATGGTGTTTCCTTTTTCAATCTCTTCAATTTGCCGTTCAATCTCATGATCAATTGCGCGCTGCACGTTGCGCATCGAGTTCATATTCTTGACTTCCACTTTCTTACCATACTCGGAAGCACCATTCAGCATAACAGAGATGTTCGCATCACAGCGCAAGGAACCCTCTTCCATGTTGCCATCACAGATTTCCAGGTATCGAACAAGCTTACGAATTTCCGTCAGGTAAGCGTATGCCTCATCTGAGTTCTTTATATCCGGCTCGCTTACAATCTCTATTAGCGGTACGCCTGCACGATTAAAATCTACCAGTGTATCAATTTCCTGTGCCAGGTGCATAGACTTCCCAGCGTCCTCTTCAATATGTATTCGATGAAGTTCAATATTGCGTTCACCATCCTTGGTATCAATTGTCACATATCCACCAACGCATATCGGCGTTCGATCCTGCGTAATTTGATATCCTTTGGGAAGATCCGGGTAGAAATAATTCTTCCTGTCAAAAATGTTAAAACGCGTGATGGATGAGTGGCAAGCTAACCCAATCTTTATTGCATACTCAACAACCCGTTTGTTCAGACGAGGTAATGTACCCGGATGCGCAAGGGTAATGACACCCACATTGGTATTTGGCAGGCTGCCATATTCGGTTGAGTCAGCGTTATAGATCTTGCTGCTGGTAAGGAGTTGGGCATGAACTTCCAATCCAATAACAGCGGTGTACTTATCTCTAATTGCCTTGTTCATATTTTAATCTTAATCTTAATATCGCCCCAAGCATGACAACACGCCGGTTAAACAACTTGTTCCATGCAGAAACCAGCGGCCTCCCAATAACGTATTTTTTATTTATTTACCAATACCCTGGCTTTCTCAATCACTAAACTCAACCCCTCAAGCTTCTTACCACCGGCTGTGGCAAAGAATGATTGACCTCCGCCCCCACCGTCTATTTCTCTGGCCAGAAGCTTAACCATATTGCCGGCATGAAACGTATTGGTTTTGGCTAACTTCTCTCCAATCATAACGGCTACCTGAGGTTTACTATCAACATCAGCAGCCAGAATGAGGACCAGGTCATCAAACTGATTGCGCAAGGCATAGGCAATATTCTTTAGCACATCGGCATTGGGAACCGACACCTTTTCGATGATAATACTGCAACCCTTGTCCCTCACTACCTTAGCAGCCAATTGATCTTTTAACAAATTCGCCTGCTCTTGCTGAAACGCCTCTAGCTTCTTTTCCAGCATATGCTTTTCTTCCAGCAATGATTTCGCAGTTGTTACCAGGTCTTTTGGGTTTTTCAATAATATTTTGATCTGATCAAGCAATGCCAATGCTTCACTGACATATCTTTCAGCCTCCTCCGCAGTAATCGCCTCAATTCTTCGGACACCCGCCGCCACGGAACTCTCGGATACAATCTTAAACAGTCCGATTTGACCAGTAGCCGAAACGTGAGTTCCCCCGCAAAGTTCTACTGAAAATGCAGGATCGAAGGTAATGACACGGACGAATTCTCCGTATTTCTCACCAAATAGGGCCATAGCCCCCAAACCTTTTGCTTTCTCTATGGGGACATTGCGCTGTTCGTCAAGTGCAATGTTTTCACGGATTTTGCGGTTTACGATTTCTTCAACCGCAAGAATCTCTTCTGGTGTCATCGCTGCAAAATGGGAGAAATCAAAGCGAAGTATCTTTTCATTCACCAGTGACCCTTTTTGTTCAACGTGCTTACCCAGCACCTGGCGCAACGCCGCATGGAGCAAATGTGTAGCCGAATGATTGTCCATGCTCAACTGGCGTTTCTGTTGATCCACGGTGGCTTTGAACAACGCGCTTAAATTCAATGGAAGCTTGTCTGCGAAGTGAACGATCAATTCATTTTCTTTCCTGGTATCGGTGATACGAATTTTTTCGTTCACGGTCTCAATAAAACCCGTATCCCCCACCTGACCACCACTCTCAGCGTAAAATGGCGTACGGTCAAAAACAAGTTGAAACAAATCTTTATTCTTTTGTTTGACAGTACGGTACTTAATGATGCTTACCACTGCCTCCAATGCATCGTAACCAATAAACTCGGTCTTTTTATCTGCGCCCACTAAAACCCAGTCACCTGTTTCTTTTGACGCATCAGCTTTAGAGCGGTTCTTCTGTTTTTCCATCTCGATTTGAAACCCTTCCTCATCAATTGAGAACCCCCGTTCGCGGGCAATCAGCGACGTCAGATCTAATGGGAACCCAAAGGTATCATAGAGTTCAAAAGCTTGTGCACCACTCACAGTACCATTTACCAATTCTGATTCAATGATTTCAATTCGCTTCAAGCCCTTTTCCAATGTTTTCAAGAATGAAGTCTCCTCCTCAAAAATGACCTTTCCCACATAGTCTTTCTGTGATTCAAGTTCCCCAAAAACATACTTCATCTGATTTGCCAGCACCGGTACCAGTTTGTGCAGGAAGGGCTCTTTGAAATTCAAAAAGGTATATCCGTAACGGACTGCCCTGCGCAATATTCTCCGTATCACATAGCCGGCTCCCGTATTGGATGGCAATTGCCCGTCGGTGATGGCAAACGAAACAGCCCTAACATGGTCCGCCATTACACGCATGGCAATGTCTGTTTCCTCGGCATGCTTGTATTTCACGTCCGCAGCGTCGCCGATGAATTCAAGCAATGGTGTGAATACATCCGTATCATAGTTTGATGTCTTTTGCTGGATAGCCATACACAACCGCTCGAAGCCCATTCCCGTATCAACATGCTGTGCAGGCAGTTTCTCAAGAGAACCATCTGCTTTTCGATTGAACTCCATGAAAACAAGATTCCAAATTTCAATAACCTGCGGATGACTTTTGTTTACTAATTCCTTGCCCGGAAGCTTCTCGATTTCTTTTTCGGAACGCAAATCAATATGTATTTCAGAACAGGGACCGCAGGGACCGGTTTCACCCATCTCCCAGAAATTGTCTTTTTTTAGACCATATAGTATACGGTCTTCTCGAATGACGCTTTTCCAACAATTAAATGCATCCATATCTACCGCCAGCTTATCACCATCATCACCGCCAAAAACGGTTACGTACAACCGGTCTTTCGGAAGCCTGTATTCTTCAGTGAGCAGTTCCCAGGCCCACGCAATAGCTTCTTTCTTGAAATAATCTCCAAAAGACCAGTTGCCCAACATTTCGAACATAGTATGATGGTAGGTGTCAATCCCGACTTCCTCCAAATCATTGTGTTTTCCACTAACGCGGAGGCATTTCTGGGTATCCGCAATCCTGGAACTACGCGGTGTTGCATTGCCAAGGAAGTAGTCCTTGAACTGAACCATTCCTGAGTTGGTGAACAGCAATGAAGGGTCATTTTTAAGCACAAGTGGCGCTGAAGGCACAATTGTGTGCCCTTTACTGGCAAAAAAATCTAAAAACTTCTGTCTGATTGTCGCAGCATCCATTCCCTATATGTGGTTTAAAGCTTGTGCGTTATGATTTTTATTATATTTGCGCGCCTACAAGATATGGCAAGCCACAAAATTAACCGCTGATGACAGAGTATATGCAGGTATCGAAGATTTTTTTATGGCTTAGTTAACATCAACAATACTCAGAATCTGCGGTCCGAATGTCTAATATCAAGTTTCACTACAATCCCAAGACTTTTCAATACGAGCAAGCCCGTATTACTTTCAGGGATGTGCTTTGGTACGTTTCCGGCGTATTGTTCACTGGCCTTCTTTTTTGCGGTACCATAATAGCCGCACACGACCTGCTTTTTGAATCAGAAACGGAACGCGTATTGCGCCAGGAAAATACTGTGTTGGAAAAACATAAAAGCATCCTTGAACAGCAACTTTCGGCTATTGATGTCACCCTTACCGAGTTGAAGGAGGAGGATAAGATCTTGTATGCGAGACTTTTCAATTCGAATCCTCCGGAATCATCAGCAGCAGGCTCCACCATTTCGAAGGAACAAGTACTCTTGGCCGATGCTTCAGAATTTAAAAATTTACTTGTCTTATTGGATTCAAAGTCTGAACTGCTCAGGGTAAAATCGACAAACAGCAACGCCAATTTTGCCAATAACATCCGGATATCGAAAGCACAACTGGGAGAAATTGGATCTATCCCTTCCATACAGCCCATCGCCAACGCCGAACTGGATTTGCTCGTATCAGGATATGGAGAAAGGATCAATCCTTTTCATAAAGGAAAATATACACATCCAGGACTTGATTTTGCTGCCCCTCGTGGAACACATGTCGTCGCGACTGCATCGGGCAGGGTAATCTTCACAAACAGAACAAAACTTCAGGCAGGATACGGGAACTACATTGATGTAGATCATGGCAACGGCTTTGTAACGCGCTATGCACACCTTGAAGAAATTGAAGTAAGTCGGGGGCAGAAGGTAGCCAAAGGCAAAGTTATCGGGTTTGTAGGCAACAGCGGAGGTTCTGTTGCTCCGCACTTGCATTACGAAGTGATTCGAGATGGAGAACAGGTCAACCCACTGCACTATCTTATGGAGGGCCTGTCTGGTAAAGATTACAGTGCGCTAATCAAACTCAGCACAAAACAGAATCAATCGCTGGATTAATGAGCAAAGTCAAATACCGATATAATCCGAGAACTTGCAAGTACGAACCTTGGTACTTAAGAGGAAAAGCTTTGCAAGATCAGTTGGCAATTTTCATTGGGCTTTCGGTGCTTCTGGCATGCGGTTTCTATCTGACTTTTACCAGCAACTTTGATTCGCTTGACGAACAACTGCTAAAAAGGGAAAACATAACCTTGCGCACGCAATGGCAAATTCTGGAGGATAGAATTCATAAGTCTTTTTCAGAGTTGAATGGCCTGATTGAAAAGGATGATAAAAATTATCGCGTGATCCTGGATTCCGATCCCCTCACACCTGAAATACGACAAGGTGGTGTTGGTGGTAGTGAGAAATTCAGCCTAAATGAGATTGGAAATTTTCCTGCGCTGGTCTATGATTATACCATTCTGGAAAAGCTGAAGCACAACCTTGATATCGAGGTTCAATCCTTTGAAGAGTTGAATGAGCTGTTGAATGATCGAATTCATATGTGGGCTTCACGCCCTGCTATTCAGCCAATTAACAATAATCAGTTAGACCGATTGCACATGAGCTACGGGTCGCGCATGCATCCGATATTTAAGGTAATGATGGATCATAATGGGTTGGACTTTTCTGCTTCCAGGGGCACACCCGTCTATGCCACCGGCGATGGAAAAGTTACTACAGCACATCTCTCAGATTCCTACGGTAACGTTATCTACATTGACCATGGTCACGGCTATGAAACCCGCTATGCCCATCTATCTTCTTTCGCTGTAAAACCGGGAGACAAAATCAAGCGAGGTCATATTATCGGCTATGTCGGGAACACCGGTAACTCTGTATCCTCCCATCTTCATTACGAAGTGATTTACAAGAACCAACATGTCAACCCCATTAATTTTTTTCAACGTGATTTGAGCAATAAGGAGTATGAAAGACTAATTGAGATCGGCAATTCACAGAGCAAGGCGTTGGATTAGATCTGTTCTGCTTTCCTGGTTTGTCGCCTGTTCAAATCACCCATTTTTGCATTTCACTTATAACACTATGACGTCCTTGCGTATTTCATTTCTGGGGTTAATCGCGTTTGCCTATTCTTCATTATCCGCACAGTCCGAAACTGATACGGTTGCAATACCAATAGACACCGTTACCGTCCTGACAGATACGCTGACAATTATCGGAGTAGGTGATATCATGATGGGAACAAATTATCCGGAAAATAAACTACCTCAGGATGATGGGTCACATTTGATGAAAGCGGTCGAGGCTTATCTGAAGAATGCAGATATTACGTTTGGAAACTTAGAAGGAACACTGCTAGATGATGGTGGAACTCCAAAAAAATGCCGCGATCCAAAGGTATGCTACGTGTTTAGAACACCTGTCAAGTATGTCCAAAATCTAACGAATGCAGGTTTCGATATCATGAGTCTTGCCAACAACCATGCCGGAGACTTTGGTGTCATGGGTAGGACTAGTACCATGGAAACCCTGAATGCGGCTGGTATAGCGCATGCCGGTCAGCTTGCACAGAAATTTGTAGTAGTCGAAAAAGACAGCATCAAATACGGCTTGGTAGCATTTGCACCAAACAGCGGTTGTGTTGACATAAACGACTTGGATGAAGCCAGTCGGCTTGTATCCCACCTCGATTCTATCTGCGACATTGTGATCGTTTCATTTCATGGTGGTGCTGAGGGGGCAGAATATCAAAATGTGCCGCGAGCGAATGAATACTTCTATGGAGAGAACAGGGGCGATGTTTATCATTTATCACATACCCTTATTGATGCTGGTGCGGATATCATTTTCGGTCATGGCCCGCATGTAACCCGGGCAATTGAGGTCTACAAGCAACGATTCATTGCCTACAGCTTGGGTAATTTTTGCACGTATCGCGGGATCAGTGTGAGTGGCATAAATGGACTTGCTCCTATTATGAGACTGTATACAGATCGGGATGGTAAATTTTTGAGGGGTCAGATCATCCCCACTTATCAAACATATGGAGAAGGCGTGCGGGTCGATCCTCAAAATCAGGCAATTAAGAAAATTCAGGAGCTTACTAAAAAAGATTTTCCTGAATCACAAATTCAGATTGCCGAGAATGGTTTTATTACTTACCTTGCTCAATAACATGGCGTATAAGGAAAAGGAAATCGAGAAACTTTACTACTCCATTGGAGAGGTTTCAGAAATGTTTAGTGTGGCTCCGTCACTCATCCGTTTTTGGGAATCGGAGTTTGATCTAATCAAGCCAAAGAAGAATAGAAAAGGCAATCGGCAATTCACCAAAGAGGACATCGACCATGTTCGCACCATCTATCATTTGGTAAAAGAAAAAGGTTTTACACTTCAAGGAGCAAAAGAAATGCTTCGAAATGATGGCCAGGCTGTCCGCGATAAAATGGAATTTATGGATTCACTGAAACGTGTACGTGGTTTCCTGGTTGAGTTGCGTGACAAGTTATAAGAAACTGTAAGTCAGCTATTTAAAAACTGTTGTGGGTTATTATTGATTTGATAAGTTCTATAGGATCTCTATTGAATTTCGTTTTTATTTCTCGCTTTCATGGATCAGAACCGGCTTTCGCTGATAGCGCTTCACTTCATTCCAGGTATTGGTGATTATATAATCAGGCAATTGGTGAGCTATTGCGGCTCGGCAGAAAAGGTTTTCAAAACGCCCAAGGGCAAGCTCGTTAAAATACCAGGTGTTGGAGAAGTTACCGCCGCAGTTATCAGTAAGGGAAATCCATTTCGTGCAGCTGAGAATGAAATTTTAATTGCCGAAAAAGAAGGCGTTCAACTGCTACTGTATACCGACAAAAACTATCCCGCACGGCTCAGGCAGATACCTGATGCCCCTTCACTCCTTTATACAAAAGGAAATATTGATTTCGATATCGCCAAAGCAGTTGCCATTGTGGGTACGAGGATGTCAACGGATTATGGAAAGAATTGCGTAGAGGAATTAGTCGCTGGCCTTATCCCGCATGAAGCTCTCATCATTAGCGGCCTTGCCTATGGAATCGATATTCAGGCCCACAAGCAAGCGTTGCGGAATAATCTGCCTACCATTGGTGTGATGGGCAGTGGTATCGATTGCATATACCCTGCTGTACACAAAGAGATTGCCAAGAAAATGTTGAGCATTGGTGGTATTATGACAGAGAATCCTTTTGGCACAAAACCGGATGCGCACAACTTTCCGGCACGAAATAGAATTATTGCCGGGCTTTGTGATGCCCTTATTGTGGTCGAAGCGGCACAAAGTGGAGGGGCTTTGATTACGGCGGACATTGCCAATAGTTACAACAAAGATGTCTTTGCTTTTCCAGGCAACATTGGTAGAAGCTACTCAGCGGGCTGTAATAATCTGATCAAATCAAACAAGGCGAATTTAATTACTTCGGTCAAAGACCTGGAATATGTTATGAACTGGGACGCCAATGGTCAAGAACAAAACAAGAAAATGAAGTTCACATTGGATGACTACGGGCCAGATGAGCAAACTATCCTTAAAGTTTTGCTTGATAATAACAATCAAATGATCATTGATGAATTGAGTTGGCGGTCAGCGCTTCCTGTAAACCAACTGGCTTCATTATTATTGGGACTGGAATTCAAAGGCGTGATTTCAACGTTGCCTGGAAAGATTTATAAACTGAAGAAACCCTAGGCTCTTGATGTGGACCAGAGTAGATCTGATTCAATGCGACGTGAAAATCTCATCCGCTAGTCTTAATGCCTCAATAAATGCCAGACGGTTGATCCCCGTCTCTATTCCTTGTCGTTCAATAAAAGAGATTATATTTTCAGTTGCAAGATTACCAACCAGATCATCTTTAGCCATTGGACATCCTCCAAAGCCTCTAATCGCTCCATCAAATCGCCTGCAGCCAGCGCCAAAAGCGGCTTCAATTTTTTCGTCTGCGGTACCTGGTGTTGAGTGGAGATGAACCCCAATCTCCGCATCTGGATAGGATTTGGTGATGGAGGTAAACAGGGCGTGAATACTTTGAGGATCTGAAACGCCAATTGTGTCTGCCAGTGAAGTAATATCAGATCCAAGGGTCAGCAGGATATCCACAAAACTCCCAACCAGATTGATGTTATACGGATCGCCGTAAGGATTTCCAAACCCCATGCTAATGTATGTCACCAATTTCTTATCTGAACGCAAGCAAATATTCTTGATCTCCTCAAGTGCATTCAGTGCTTCCGGGATAGACTTGTTTGTATTGCGCTGCTGAAAAGTTTCAGAAATGGAAAGTGGAAATCCCAGGTACGTTATCGATTCAAAGGCAGCCGCAGTCCCCGCGCCGCGCACATTCGCTACAATGGCGAGGAGTTTGGTTTTGCTGTCACCCCGATCGATAAGCTGCAGCATTTCAGACGTATCCCGCATTTGAGGTACCGCTTTTGGCGATACAAAGCTTCCAACATCGATTGTATCGAAACCTACTTTTAACAGTTGGTTAACATACCTAACTTTCGAGGGCGTAGGTATGAATGATTGCATACCCTGCATGGCATCACGTGGGCATTCGATTATCTTCAAAATAAAAAGAAATTATGAGCGTTTGGCAAAAAGGTAAACAACTGTAAAAGGATAATATTTGCGATTAACGGAGGCTAATGCACTTCGTCCCCATTTTTGTCAAAATTATGAAATTAGAAGGATTAATTGAGTTCCTGAAACCATTCGACTATGCCATTACCCGAAATTAGCGGCACGCTAGGACTAAAACGAGCCGCCCACCTGCTGAGAAGGGCGACGTTTGGTGCCACAAAACAACAAATCGACTCATTCTCATCCCTCACCCCCACGCAAGCGATTATCTCACTTTTTAGACAAGCATTGCCGGACCCAGTATTGCCCATTGATCCCAAAACAGGACAGGAATGGGTTTTGTCAGGGGTCACAGATGCCAACAGTGACGGAGGAGAATTAGAAACCTATTTCAAAAGCTGGTTGGTTGGCCAGATGATGAGCAACGGCGTAGCCCCGGCCCTATCGCTTGCTTATTCAGCCCGGGAAAAACTCGTTCTTTTTTTGCACACGCATTTCACAACCATTACCTCAAAAGTCGGAAACAGTAGATCCCTCTATTTCCAAAACCAACTTTTCCGGCTTTTTGCAATGGATGCTTTAAATCCCGATCCCGACATAAACTTCAAAACCCTGACCGTTAAAGTTAGCGTTGACAATGCAATGCTCCGATTATTGGACGGCAATTTGAATGTAAAAGGTAGCGTAAACGAAAACTATGGCCGCGAACTACTTGAACTCTATAGTCTGGGACGCGGATTGGAAGGAACGCTTCCACCCGCTACAGAACAAGGCGACTACATTTTGTACACCGAAGAAGATGTTCAGGCCGCCGCCAAAGTGCTTTCCGGCTGGGACGTTGATACCACATTTACAACACTCGATCTCGATACAAATCTTCCCCGTGGAAAAGTTAAGGGTTCTCCAACTAATGCATCAAGTCACGACAATGATCCCAAGCAATTCAGTGCGCGCTTTTCCAATGCCATAGTACAACCTGATCCGCTACTCCTGAGTGGTGGCAATCCCACTGAAGCAAGCGCGCTCGACGAAATCCAGCAATTGATCGATCTCATCTACACCAAACCCGAGACGGCAAAGAATATATGCTGGAAGATTTACAGATTCTTCGTCTACGCCCCACACACACCCACGGAAAGCCTTGCTATTGATGGTCCAATCATCACCGAGATGGCAAATACACTGGTAAGCAATAATTATAAGATACAGCCTGTAATTGAGAACTTATTGCGCAGCCAGCATTTCTATGAAGCAGCAGCCGGAACGGTTACGGATGACAATTTTGGTGGGATCATAAAATCGCCGCTGGATCTCTCAATTCAATCACTGCGGTTCTTCGAAGTGCCGATACCGGATATGACAACTGCCACAACAGAATTTTATGAAGCCACCGGAGACATCGTTCGAACATTGTATGATCAGGCCATGAGTTTCTACGAGCCCTACGATGTTGCAGGCTATGACGCTTATCACCAGTTCCCCATCTATCATCGTTTCTGGATTACACCCAACACGCTTGCCAACCGCTATGCTTATGTTCGCAGCATCATTACTGCAGCAGAGCCAGGCATGTTTAAGATAAATGTTTATGATTATGTGAAGAACAATATTCCAAATGGCATTGCGGCAGATGCGCGGCTATTGGTAATTGAATTAGCAAAGTACTTATTGCCCGTTACAGACAACCTTACCTATGATGATGCAGCGGATGATACCTCCGGCCTAACGGCACCGCGCATTACCTATTTTTTGGAGCGCTTTTTACAAACCTTCGACGAAGCCTACTGGACCACTCGATGGAATGCGGGCGCAGGAGACCTGCGGGACCAGTTAGAATATCTATTCAATGCGCTCATGCAGTCCCCAGAATATCAACTCGCATAAAGACAAAAGAGAATGAACAAGTCAAGAAGAGATTTTTTGAAGAAGCTTCCGCTAGCGATGAGTATTCCATTCACAATCGGAGGTATCCCGTTGCGTGTGCTGGCTGAAAACAGCTCATGGTCGCGCATGGCGGCGGCCAGCAATAACGACCGTGTTTTGATCATACTTCAAATGCATGGAGGAAATGATGGGTTGAACTGCCTGATCCCCGTTGAACGCTATGATGAGTATTATAGCCGAAGGGCAAACATTGCAATCCCTGCCAAAAACAGTGTAAGAAAATACATTCCACTGGATAGTACGATAACCTCCGATGCGCAGGTCGGTTTACATCCGGATATGCAAGCCATGAAAGGGCTTTACGATATAGGAAGATTAACAGTTGTCCAGGGTGTTTCCTATAAGAACAACAATGGATCGCACTTCCGTGGAAGAGACATTTGGTTTATGGGCGGATCTGCTGATGAGTATCTTCAGTCAGGTTGGGTGGGTCGTTATCTCCAGGGAGAATTCGCGCCAGAAAAATATCCAGAAGATTTTCCAAATAATGATATGCCAGACCCTCTCGCCATCGAAATGGGTAATGATGTATCCCTGATCTTTCACCAGCAAGGGAGTATACCAACCTCCGTATCCCTTAATGACCCGGAAAGTTTTGCAGAACTTGTAGGCGAACTTGAAGGCTTCATTGATGAAGAAGTAGATCCTAGGGGTTTGCCTCCGCAATACCTGGAGGGATCACCATACTACAAAGAATTGGATTGGATCTTGGGCCTGGAGGACAAATCAAAAGATTATGCGGAGCGGCTTTATGAAGTTTATCTTGCTGGTGGGCAGACTTCAATTACCTATCCGGAAACATATCCGTTCAATGCACCCAACGGGAGTTTGCGCAACCCGCTTACGCCACAATTGAAATTGATTGCCCGATTGCTTGCCGGTGGGTGCAAAACGAAAGTTTTTATGGTGAAAATTGGTGGTTTTGATACGCATGCTGATCAGGTTGAAAAATATGATACTACGATGGGAGGGCATGCAGCACTGATGTATCATATCTCTACCGCGATGAACGCTTTTCAAGAGGACCTCCGTGCACGCGGACAAGAAGATCGGGTGCTCAGTGTCACTACCTCAGAGTTTGGCAGAAGAATTCAGTCGAATGGAAGTTTCGGAACAGACCATGGCACTGGCGGACCACTATTTATTTTCGGAAAAGGCGCCAACCCGGGCGTGGTTGGGACGGTTCCCGATCTCTCACAAAGCAATGTGGAAATGCAATTTGATTACCGGCTCGTCTATGGGAACATCATGAAAGATTGGATGCTGGTTGATGATACAAGGCTCAACGATATTTTCCCAGGTCTGATGACTGCAGAGGGAACTTCGGATGGCGTTACCTTTGCGCCACTCCCGCTGGCACAACAACTAATCACCGGAACAGAAGGGTTTATTGGCGACCGCTTTTCATTAAAAGACTGCTATCCTAACCCTGCAAAGGGTAAAACTACTGTTCACTTCATGGTGAATAGTTATTATCAAGTCACCGTAAATCTTATGAACAATGAGGGTGTACAAGTAAAGACCCTTGTTGATGGTATGTATGAGCCTGGTGAGCACAAAATTGAAGTCGCCCTCGACGGATTACCAGCAGGAAGTTATGTTTATCAAATGAAGACTGGATATTACAAGGAAGCAAAGAAATTGATTATCATACATTAGATTGGAAATTTTAAGATGAAAACTACAACCCTCTTCATGCTGTGCTTCGTTGTTGCGCTTGCTGCTTCAGGGCAAGAAAAAAAGCGGAAACCTTCTGCCTATAATCAACAGAAGCAGAATAAGGAAGATGAAAAATTCCTTGAGAAGCAATGGTGGCTTGGTTTCAAGGCCGGTCCAAATCTTTCAAAAGCGCACGTGGTAAAAACATATTCTATCATTGCGCCGACGAATTACGAAGCGAGCACTATTGGAAAAAAATACGATAATTTTAATTTAGTGGGCGCCCAGGCAACGATTGAGGTTTCATTCTATTTTAAACGTTTTCTGTTTAGTTTTCAACCCACCTATCAAAACAGCCGATTTGCCTATTCAAACTCATTTGTCTGGTCCTCTGAAAGTGATCTGACCAACCGTGTCGAGTTGAATTTTGAACAGGAACAGAAACTTGATCATGCCATTCTCCCACTAATTATCAAGTATGATATTTATGGCAACAGGCTCAGGCCCTATGTTCAACTTGGCGCGTATTCTGCAATACTAATCAATGCTACCAAATCAGTTACTTCCTCAGGAATTGACAATGCCGCCGGAGGTGAAAATGTTTTCCAAAATGAACCCATTATTGTTGGTGCAAAGGACTTGTTCGCAAAAAGTTACTGGGGTCTTCTTGGTGGATTGGGCGTAAATTATAATCTGGGAAATAATGTCCGACTGAACCTGGATATTATGTATAAATACGGAATGAGCAATATCTCATCCACGGAGAACCGCTATGGCAGTGATCGTCTTTCAGGTGTTGGCGATGCAATGGATGATCTTACCCTGGATAATCTTTCTGTGTCCATTGGGTGTCTATTCCCTATGCGGTTCCTCTCCAGTGGTTTCAAAAGTCTAGATCATTAATTGATTTATCATGTTAAAGCGCATAAATACCATACTTTCGATTGTCTTTGTATTCTCATTGATGCTATCCTGTTCCGAAGAATCAAACCCGGAATTTGATATCCAGACATTTACGACGATTTTTGATAATAATAAGTTTGATGCCTCCTTTTTCCCAATTGAAATGCGTCAAACCGCAGATGGAGGCTATATCGTTTTAGGCGGAAGGAAGCTTGATGATTCAAACTTCACCGGCATCTACCTGCTGAAAGCTGACAAGTTTGGGAATTTTGTGAAGGAAATTGAAGTTGAAGAAACGTCGGTAAACCCCGTTGCCAAGCTTACAGAATATCAGACGAAATACTACTTCTTTTGTATGGACCCACTTACGCAACAAGCACAAATTGCAAATGTGGATGCAAACCTGGAAGCCGTCACAATAACACCTGTTCAAGGTGGTCTTACGTATCCTGCAGCAGCTTCCTTCGTTGATAATAGTTTTATCTTATTGGGTTATAACAACGGCGATAAACAGACGGTCATCTCTATTGTAAACCCTGACGGCGGTATTCTTTCCTCAAAGGGATACAGCATTGGTACCGGGGAGGATATTGAAGAGCCTATCATCAAACATTATATCCGAACAGGAAGACAATACCCGTTTGAAGTCGGGAAAGTCTCAAGTAATCTGTATTTCTTTAATGGTTTCTTCAATTATACATTTTCGCTTGTCTTCACAGACATGACTTCAGATGATCCTGTTGGTGTAGTCCAGGGCCAACAGGCCGACGGCGGGTTCAGTGCACTGACTCCCCTTGGGGGAAACAAATTTGCTTCCTCCCGCTTTAATTTCGGTGAAAACTTTCTAATTCCAAACAAAGAATTATCGACATCAGGTATCACATCAACTGTCGATCTCGGTGGGTATAGCCTCCCAGAACTAGTACCTAATGCGAACGTTAGAATACTACGCGCCAAAATAGATACCGAAAATGTTCTGATCTATGGAAGTGATACAAAGTCAAAACAAATTGGACTACTGTTTTACGAAGAAGCTACCGGAACCTTTATAAGCAGTCGATACCTGGGATTTTCCAATCCGTTTGAAATTGCCAGCCTTACCCAGACCTCGGATGAAGGCCTTGCTGTTTGTGGCACCACCTATGTCGCAGGTCGTTTCCCCAGGATTTGTATCTTCAAACTCTCGAAAGAACAATTGGCCAGCAATTTGAACAAGTAAATCCCAGCTTCAATACACGTTCATCGGTTGCAGCCTTGCATGACGGTCGTTCAATAATCCCTGCGCCTATCCACGTCACAGATGTATGATTTTCATACCTTGCCGTGGAAATTCTGAACAGCCTATGACCATACAGGAAAATGTAGACCTTCAGCCATACAATACGTTCGGGATTAAAGCACATGCAAAATATTTTACAATCCTTCGCTCGGTGGGTGAAGTACCTAAATTATTGGCATCACATATCTTCAAGAATGAAAACCATCTTATTCTTGGAGGAGGGAGCAATCTTCTCTTTACCAAGGATTTCGACGGTCTAGTCGTCAAAATTGAATTTAAGGGAATAGAAGTTGTTCAGGAAAGTGAAGATGAAGTGACACTGAAGGTAGGGGCTGGAGAGAACTGGCACGCTTTTGTTATGCATTGTGTTGAACGAAATTGGGGCGGTGTGGAGAACCTCTCCCTTATACCAGGAACCGTTGGCGCAGCTCCCATGCAGAATATTGGCGCTTATGGGGTAGAAATAAAAAAAATAATTAGCACCGTCGAGGCCTTTGAAATCAGCACCGGGGAACCCAAGGTTTTTACAAATGCAGCGTGCAACTTTGGATATCGCGAGAGTATTTTTAAACAACATGCCAAAGACAAATATCTTATTTCAAGTATCACTTTAACACTGACAAAAAAGAATCATCATTTCGTTACAACGTATGGAGCTATCAAAGAAATTTTGAAAGAAAGAGGCGTTCAAGAGTTGTCAGTGAAGCAGATAAGTGATGCTGTTATACACATTCGAAAGGAAAAATTACCAGACCCGACTCAGATAGGAAATGCAGGCAGTTTCTTTAAAAACCCCTCAATAGAAGCTGAATTGCATGATTCTTTGATAAAACTATATCCTTCTATGCCAGCCTACACCGCTGTTGATGCTCAAATAAAAGTTCCGGCAGCGTGGCTAATTGAGCAATGTGGATGGAAGGGAAAGACATTTGACAACATTGGTGTTCATCAACATCAGGCACTCGTGATCGTGAATTATGGAGGAGGTGAAGGTGAAAAGATTTGGCAACTTGCGATGAAGATTCGTGATAGTGTGAAAGAAAAATTCGGAATTTTATTGCAACCGGAAGTAAATATTATTCGGTAATAACGCGCGCCACTTCAACACAAGTGTGCCGATTTCACATGCAATAAAAATATGGTCCATGAAAATATTTTTTCAAAAAACTTTTGCTAATAAAATATTTGTTATAACTTTTCGTATAGTTTAACAAAAAATTAATAACGCTATGGCAAAAAAAGCGAAGAAAGCAGCAAAGAAAGCAGCAAAAAAACCTGCTAAGAAAGCTGCGAAGAAGAAGAAGTAATTAGGCAGAGCCTAAGGAAACTTTTGCGAAGGGAAGTAAATTTGATTTACTTCCCTTTCGTTTTTTAAGCGATGGCCACTTGCATAATTTCAAATAATATGAGGCGATCGGGATCTTTGGGCACTTGAGTACATAGGTTATGCGCACTCCTGCTTAAACTTTAGCTTGAAGCATTCTTTACCCTTTCATTCGGTTGCATAAATATTCTAAATCATCCGCTTGTCTTCCCCAGACAAGGCGTGTAACTTCGTTTCTTAATTCATTAACGCAAACCCATTATGGCAAAAGCAACCCCAAAAACAGTGGCAAAAAAAGCTGCAAAGAAACCAGCCAAGAAGACTGTCTCTGCTTCAAAAGTTAAGTCAGTATCACTTTCAATAGAAAAATCCTGCGAAGATGCATTGCAAAACCTCAAAAGCCTTAACCTGGATGCACAACTCCAAGCCGATTTGGAATGGTGCCTGGGAAGCTATAAGGCTGATAACAATCCGGCCGGACTTTATGAAATGGCGGAAAGAGCCTTGAATGTCTTTACCGTTGCCAAAGAGAAAAAAACAAAAGGCGTTACCGCTAAATTGATTGGTGATTTGGAAAAGGTCCTTAAAAGCCGTCCGTAGAAATTAGCTACAGCACAACGGATATCGCACACCCTGCTGATACAATCATTTAGAAAGTTCCAGGCGCTCGTGCATACTAACCTTATATCATGTGGGTAACATTTGAAAGCGTTCCCTGATAGCGATCAACCGTTACGCCGAATTTCTGGAGAAAATCGACGCCTTCATCAGAAGCAATCCCTTTGAACTCCGCATACGAGTTTAAGTAAATAACCTTTTTAATGCCCATGGAGTAAATTATGCGAGAGCATGCCAGGCATGGAGAAAGTGTAATATAGAGCGTCGCGCCGTCTACTGAGGTCTTGTTCTTAACGGCATAGAGGATGGCGTTTTGCTCAGCATGAATGGCAAGAGAACATCCTCCTTTAGAATCTCGCGGGCAGCCTGTATCAGGCCATTCGACGTCGCAGTTATGCGTTCCGGAAGGCGGACCATTGTACCCTATCGAGATAATGCGTGTGTCTTTTGCCAGCACAGCGCCTACGTGCCGTTTTATACAATGGGAACGCTTGGCCAGATTAACAGCCAACTCCATGAATATATCATCAAACTCAGGACGAATCATGGCGTAAAAATAGGACGCAGAAATCAGAATTCAGCATCGTTGCAGGAAACTAAATCGAGGTTGTATGCTAAATTACTATCTTTATTCGCGATGAACTGGAATAAACAAATATTATCTGTGGCGATGTTTTTGATCGCATCAATCATTTCCATTGCACAGGAATCCAAGACAAACCGCGTAAGCCCGGTTGCGATAATTTCCGCGCAATACAAGGACGCATACGCCAAAATTACCTATTCGCAGCCCCAGAAGCATGGCCGCGAGATTTTTGGAAAACTTGTCCCCTATGGGCAAGTCTGGAGAACAGGAGCCAATGAAGCAACTGAAATCACGCTTACGAAGGATATAATGGTAAATGGCACACGCTTAAAAGCCGGAACCTACGCTATATTCACTATCCCGGAAAAAGAAAAGTGGACTATTATCTTCAACAATGATGTGGGATTGTGGGGTGCCTACAACTATAATCCGAAGCGAGACGAAATGCGATTTGAAGTGCCTACAAGTTCGACGTCAGGAGAAGTATATGAATACTTTACAATGCAGTTCGACCAACGAAATGAAGAAGTCGACCTACTCATGATCTGGGACAGGGTCAAAATATCAGTCCCTATTAGATTTATAAATTGATGTGCATGCAAAAATTAGTATTACTGTTTATTCTTCTCAGTATCAGATGCCTCGGCCAGGACCTCGCTGAACTCGACAAACGAAATGGTTTTAAGGGCATCAAATTGGATGATCCAATTGATTCTGCTGTTGGAAGCGTGCTCGTAAAGGAATTCAAGGAAAAGGATGAGTTTCCTGCCAAGCTTTATGTCATTAAACATCCTGATTACGAAAGAATCGGCGAGGTTAAAATCAGCAAGGTTGAATTAAAAACCTATAAAGATCATATTTACGAAATAAAGGTCGTTGCCAGCAAAGACCCTCGATTGATGAAAGCCCTGGAATCACTGTACGGAAAGGCTGAGTACGACTTGAAGAATGATACATACTTTTGGAAAACGGATAACATTATCCTCAAGTTCCAGTCGGAAGGAAGAAACAAACTTGGATTACTTTATATATCCTATGGTCTGCACCAGCGCATGAAGGATGATAAAAGCAAAAAAGTAGACGATATTGCCAATGATTTCTAAATCAAAAAACCCTATGAGAAATTCAAGTCCCTTTCTAGCCTTGTCGCTATTATCAGCCTTTATCTATACCACTTCGTGTGCACAACAAGACGACAAAAAAACATCGGTGTCATCCGAAACCTGGGAGCCGCAACCGCGCATCATTACTCCCGGAAATAACCCCGGCAATGCTCCTTCAGATGCATTAGTCCTTTTTGATGGAGCAAACCTTGACCAGTGGGTAAGCGTAATAGATGGCAGTGCGCCAAAATGGACCATAAAAGATGGAGTCTTTACAGTGGCCCCAGGCACAAAAGACATTGTTACAAAAAAGGAGTTCAACGATTTTCAACTTCATGTTGAATGGCGTTCACCTGCAGAAGTGAAAGCAGACAAAACAGGTCAGGACCGCGGTAACAGTGGCATATTCCTGCATGGACAATACGAAGTTCAGGTGCTTGACAGCTATGACAACAAAACTTATGTAAATGGTCAGGCAGGCGCCATTTATAAACAGCATATCCCGTTGGTGAATGCGAGTAAGAAACCAGGTGAGTGGCAGGTATATGAAATTATTTTTACGGCACCACATTTTAACAAGGAGGGCCGGGTTATTGTACCCGCATACGTGACCGTTATCCACAATGGGGCACTAGCGATAAATCATGCGGCCGTTTGGGGGTCCACGGAAAATGTTGGTTTTCCGATCTACAAAACTTATGAAAAAGGACCTATCCGTCTTCAGGATCACCAAAGCCTGGTTAGCTATCGAAACATATGGATCAGAGACCTGTAAGGTCTCGCAAAAAAAAATAGTAGATATTTCCTTCGTCCTTCGGAAATGAACCAATGCATCCATAAAATGAACAGACTTCTACTCTTTTTCTTCATAACACTTACCTTCCTGTATTGTAAGCCAACAAGTAAGGTCAACATCTCTACGACTCTGGAGAATACCAAATGGAAACTCTCGGAAATGAATGGCATTCCGATCATTACACCAGAAAATACAGAAGACGTGCATTTTGTCTTAACTGCAGAAAAAGGAGAGTATAAAATTCAGGGATTTGCCGGATGCAACAGGATTATGGGTGGCTACGAGCGCACCGGAGACCATATAAAGTTCATGCTTGCCTCTACCATGATGATGTGCCAAGGTGAACAAATGGAGATAGAAGATTTCTTTACCAGAGCCCTGACGGCCACAGATTCCTACAAACTTGACGGAGAAATTCTCACGTTATTTGAACGTGATACATCGCTTGCGGTCTTCAAAGCCATCAAAATCGAATAAGGCCTGTAAAAGAGATAGCATGATTTCTTGAAAGCGTTGTAAGGCATAGTCAAAACAATGAGACGGATCTTCGAAAAAAGAGAAACACCTTTCCACCCGCAAGCACTACTAATAATGAAAAGGAGAAGTGAATTTACCTGATTGAATGTATGCCTGATTCCTACCATCGCTGCGCCGCCATGTACGCCACGCCGACGATCGATCCGAGCGCGATCATAAAGCCATAGCTATATACCGATACCTCATTTGCTTCAATTAGTATTGGATCCATGGATTGCAGACATTTGCTTCAATTACTCGCTCAGCCTGAGTTTAGACAGCTGTTCCTGATCAAGTGCGGCCCTGGGCAAAACAAGACTTATTGTATTAACCGCAAAGTAAGCCTCAGATACATTAATCAGACCTTCAAATGGGCCAACATTCCCCCAGGAATTCTTCACCAAAAAAAATTTCTTGCCCCCTGCTGATCTTTTCAACCCAACCAGATGCATGAGATGATCATCTTGAGTTGTTAGATTTTCATATAGCGCCTGCCTTGTGGCCTGGTCATACAGTTGCTCTTCATCGTCAGGATTACATCCTTTATCGAGAAATGAACCATCCCTCCAGAGCATAGCAAACCCATCCTGCTGCCGAAATAACTCATTGCTGACATCCGCATCCCACATCAGCGAGTATCCTCGCTGCAACGCCTGTTCGGTGAGTTTTATCATTTCATCCAACGGCAGGTTAAAGTAGTTTCCATTTAAGAAATTGTCCGGAACCTCCAATGCAAATGAAGTATAAAAGGGGTGGTGCGTAAAGGACGTTATTGTAACGTAATCTTTTGCGCTAAAGTGAAGCACTTCCGATGCAAACGTCTTTGGCGTGTATTGTTTCTCCTGAAATAGGAATACATCTGGCGGTTTTCCGAGATAATTATCCAATATGGTCCTGAATCCGGTCATCCAATCACCGGGAATTGGTCTCAGGTTCAGCAGGCTGTCCAGGTAAAGCTTTAGCCGACTATCCATTTTGGTATGATTGTGCAATTTCTGTCCCAAAAGCAAACCAGAATAAACACTTTCCGGCACTGCGCCATAATTCTCCATTGCATATAGTACGTCATGGCCTAGTCCGCCCGGACCGAACTGCGCTGCACCCTGGCGTAGAATATAGTTCCTTGCCTTGTCCATATAGATGCTCCGCACGGTAAACATTTCAGAAAGGTCGAGTGCGCCCAAACCGTTCTTCATTGTTTGCGACTCGATTAATGAAGTAACAGAAAAACTCCAACAGGTACCTGAGTTCGCCTGGTTTTTGACAGGCGTATATACTGAACTTTTTATTAATGTAAGCTCATTGTTTTGCCCGTTTGGCTGCGCCAGACAAGCAGTATAAAATAAAATACCAATGAAGAAAACACTCAATATTTTAATACTGGAGACCATAGCGTGTCAGCCTTTGTACGAAATCCGATAAATGACATTCGCCCGATCGTCAGATACCAGCAATGAACCATCCGGCATCACCAAAACATCTACGGGCCTACCCCAAGCTTTTTGAGAATCAACATCTAACCAACCACTTGCAAAGACTTCATGACCCGTTACTTTGTTGTCAATAATTCTTACAAGGCTTACATTATAACCACTTTTTTTCGAACGATCCCAGGAGCCGTGCTCCGCTACAAACAATTGGTTTTTATATATTCCGGGAAACATCCCCCCCGTATAGAACTTGAGCCCCAATGGCGCAACATGAGCTCCAAGCTTGTCGGCAGGTGGCGAGAAGTCAGCGCATGGTCTTTTGTTGCCAAACTCGGGGTCCTTAATTGTACCTTCATGACAATATGGATAACCAAAATGCATACCGGCAACAGGAGCATAATTCAGCTCACAGGAAGGTATATCATCACCCATAGAATCCCTGCCGTTGTCTGTAAACCATAACTCCTCTGTGTCGGGGTGCCAGGTAAAACCTACTGAATTACGGATGCCATTCGCAAAAACTTCCCGACCAGAACCATCTTTGTTCATTCTTGTAATACTGCCATAAATCTCGTCTTTTGGCTCGCAAATATTACAGGGGGCGCCAACCGGGACATATAACTTTCCGTCCGGACCAAAGGCAATATATTTCCAACCGTGGTGGGCTTCAGTAGGAAAATCATCATTCACAATTACAGGCGTGGGGGGATTATCGAGCCTTGACTCTATTCCTATATATTTTGATACACGGCTTACCTCCGCTACGTATAAGTCCCCATCCCTAAAGGCCACGCCATTCGGCATATTCAAGCCCGATGCTACAACCCACTTTTTATCCGCCTTAAAATCACCATTGGTGTCCTTAAGGGCATACACCTTGTCTTTATCTTTATTCCCAACATAAAGTATCCCTGAAGGGCTCAGTGCCATTGACCGTGCATCTTGCACTTCTGCAAAAACATCAATTTTAAACCCAGCCGGGAGCCTAATAGTATTTAGCGGCAAAGTTTCAACATATTGCGTCAACGCTGGTTCGCTTTTGTCTTCCAGCGGGTTCGTATTTTCTGTTGTCCCTGAATTACCGCAGGCCAACAATGCAAATGAAAAAAGCGCGCAGGATTTTAGTGTCTTCATCTTCAACTCGGTCTTTGATAGCCAAACTTGAATAAACAAGCTTATATGTGTGATTTGCGGACCTTGACGATAGGCTGGATTCCGCAAACACACCTTGAAAATTACCTCTTTTAACCGTAAGAAACAGAACGATTGTATGAGCGGTTACAGTACATTTTCAAAAAAGTTCGAAAATTAACCCCCTGTTATAGCTCAAATCATGATAATTTTGCGGCATGGTTTCAGTTTCAAATATTTCATATTTCATTGGAGGTCGCCCGCTGTATGAAAACGCAAGCATGTTTATCAAGCCGAAGGACAAAATCGGCCTTATTGGACTGAATGGAAGGGGTAAATCCACTTTACTTAAGATAATCAATGGCGAATTAAAGCTCGACTCGGGTTCAATCAGCAAAAGCGGCGACTGTACCGTAGGATTTCTCAACCAGGATCTGCTGTCGTATCAAACCGAGGATTCTATTTTGACTGTCGCCATGGGTGCTTTCAAAGAAGTGGTCGAGATTGAACGTCAGATTGAGCATATAATTAAGAAACTCGAAACTCAGTATGCCGAAGACCTGGTAGAAAAACTGTCAAAACTTCAGGAAAGTTATGACCACCTGGATGGCTACCGTTCAATCAAAAGCAGAAGAAGTATTGGAAGGAATAGGCTTTGCCACTGCTGATCTACACCGCCCCTTAAAAGAGTTCTCAGGTGGATGGAGGATGCGGGTGATGCTTGCAAAGCTTCTTTTGGAAAAGCCCTCACTGCTCATGCTGGACGAGCCAACAAACCATCTGGACTTGCCCTCTATTGAATGGGTGGAAAACTACCTGCGTAATTATGATGGAGCAGTGATTATCGTTTCACACGACAGGATATTTCTGGATAATGTGATTACTAAAACGGTAGATGTTACAATGCAACAACTGATCACTTACGAAGGTAACTTTAGCTTTTATTTGAAAGAGAAGGAATTACGCCAGGAAATTCAGCAGAATGCATATGAAAATCAGCAACAAAAGATAAAACAGACAGAACGATTCATTGAACGCTTCCGCGCCAAAGCCACTAAATCCAAACAAGTGCAGTCGCGCGTCAAAGCATTGGATCGTCTTGACCTCATTGAAGAGGTTGTGGACGATACTGCGGCCGTAAACTTCAAATTTAAATTTAATCAACAACCTGGTCGGTTCATTATTACACTCAAGCATGTATCGAAATCGTACGGATCGTTGGAGCTGTTGAAAGATACTTCTGTCTCTATTGAACGAGGCGATAAAATAGCGCTGATTGGTGCTAATGGAAAAGGCAAATCAACATTGCTCCGCATTATTTCTAACACAGAGCCAATAACGGGTGAGCGGACGATAGGCTACAATGTTATTCAAGCCTTTTTCGCCCAGCACCAATTGGAATCGCTTCATGTAGAAAATGAGGTTCTGGAGGAGCTCAAGCAAGCGGGATCTGGTAAAACAGAACAGGAATTAAGAAACGTATTGGGATGTTTCCTGTTTTCGGATGAAGACGTTTTCAAGAAAATTAAGGTCTTATCAGGAGGTGAAAAATCACGCGTTGCATTAGCGAAAACATTGATCTCTGATGCCAACTTTCTGTTGTTGGATGAACCAACCAACCACCTGGATTTTATTTCGGAAAATATCCTTATTCAGGCATTACAACAGTACAAAGGAAGCTTCGTTGTTGTATCGCACAATCGTCACTTTGTCTCCCAGATAGCGAACAAGATCTGGTACATTGAAGATAAGCAGATCAAAGAATACCCTGGAACCTTTGACGAGTATGAATATTGGAAAAAGAAGAATGAGTCGAATGAAAGTAAAACTGAAATCCCCAAGCGGCAGAAGAAGGCAGAAACCAAACCAAAACAGCATCAACCTGCCGAGGAAGACAAAAGGCTGAAGACACTGGAAAAGGAATTAAAAAAAATAGAAGAAGAGATCAGCCAACTTGAAGAAACAAAAGCGACATTGGAAAATGAGATGACAAAACCTGAAGTCTTTGGCGATCCCCAAAGATCGAAAGAAGCGCAAGCATCCTTCAACCAAGTCGCGGATGACCTTGGCCAGGCAAATGAAAAGTGGGAAGAAATTGCGTTGACTATTGATGAGATCAATGCGCAATAACTGCTCTCCCCTGCTCCCAAATTCCCGTTACCTGATTCATTAAGTTAATTGTTTTGAATTTCGATGTGACTTAGTAATTTAATATTCGCCGGGTCGGAATAATCATATTGAAATAGTCCGTCTTCTCCAATCATCATCAATATATTGTTAAATGGAATAACATCCGTGGCGTTTATTTCCTTGTAGTGAACGAGCAAATGCTCGCTAATTGTATTTATGTCCGAGATGTCGAATGCTTTAAGGCCATCACTGCCATCACAAATAAATAACGTCTGATTATCAATGCCAAGACCGTGGGGATTAGTCATCGGATAAGTCCGCAATAACTTAGGTGAGGTGAGATCTTCGATGTCAATCACTTCGAGTTGGTTGGTAAATCCCTGACAGCTGTTTCCTGATCGTAGTGTTACATATGCATAGTTGCCGTCTACGACCACGGGATCGCAGCTACGGATATGTTCGTAGGTACTTACTTTGGTCGGGGATTCAGGTACAGTGATATCCAGGATATGCATGCCGCTGCTTGACCCGATAAAGAGATTGTCATGATGTGGAAAAATAGTCTCAATATCCCAGGCAATAAAATCTCTCTGCTTCGCAACAGGATTGCGTTCAGCACTTACATCCACTGTCTGCAAATCTCCACCATCCAGCAGATAAAGGTGATCATCACTTAAAGTAAATCTAGCCAAAGAACCGCCCACCCCAGGGCCAGAGCCGGTCCCTGGAGCGATGGCGGCCTTTGTGCTAAATGCTGAAGCCAAATCACTTCTTATCGCTATACCCCCTTCATACAGTATGCCACCCCATGGCTGAATGTACCCTTCACAATCAGATTCTGCCACGTATACATTCTTCTTTTCAGCCCAGTCTGTAATGACACAGCAGTTTACATCGGCAGAAAATCCTAATGAGTTGTAGTTCATGAAGATTCCTTCCAGCCGTCCAACCTCCTGAATCGTATTGATGTCTGTAATATCAAAAGCCACGAGGTCAACATAGCTATCTGCATACAGCGTAGTACCTTTTATGGCCAAATCATAATTCCCCGGAACTTTAAGGAACTTTAACGGCGTGGGATTTGCCGGATTGCTATTATCGATGATGTGGATACCTTCACCCGGTTCATTCAAAAACAGTATACCATCTTTATAATATATTTTGCCTACACCTTTGATCGGCTGCGGAACTACCAAACTGATACTGGCCCGAATTTCCTCAACAGTTGTATAAACAGGCTCATAATACGTGTATTCGTTGGTTACTTCACATGTATCAGAACATCCTTCGAGCAGAACGCTCATCCCCAATAATGCACCTAAGAAAAGCAGTGCATACAACAAAACATATATCCTCTTCTGCAGTTTGTTTTCGAGTGTTTCCATATTAAGGTGAGTTGTTTGATCTGATAGACACAGACCCAATCAAAAAGGTTGGAAGGATTAGTGAAAAATATAACGGAACCTCAGGCCAACATCAAATGTAAGCGGAGTAGATTGGATGCCTATGTCAGTCTTATATACTGAGTTAAGCGGGTAGCGTAAACCAGGATTTAGCGCAACACGATAATGCTGGCCAAACCGATAACTTAATTCAGTTCCCATTAATCCACTAAAATTAACTGCACGATAAGGAGAATCAGCCCCACTCCCCTGGGTTGTCTTTTCTAAACTCCCACCTTCAGGGGTTATTGTATTTTGCAAAAACAAATCCGTAGATACGCCTGCATTGAGCTGCAGGCTGAATTTCTTGTTCAAAATAAGATAGCCTGCCTGTACCGGCAGACTGAAAAATTGTACACTATTATTTACGGAATAGGGAAATGTCGGCGCCAATCTCCCTGATGCGTTGTAATCGGCAGATTGTAATTTGTCTAATTCATTTATTGACTCTGCCTTTAGGGTTCCGAAATTATTATCCCCTACAACATTTGTCGCGATATAGTCAGAAGATTGGGTGAGGTAATTAACACCACCCTGTAAAATCCATCGGCTGGATAGTTTAGCACCAACAGTAATACCAAAAGAATACGCGACGCCGGATGCCTTTGCCTGTTTATCGGGTACGGTACTACTATTGTTGGCGTAAAGGCTGTTTGCCGCGGACGAAGACACGCTCGAATTTACTGAGCTGAAGCCTCCGGCAGCAAAACCCACAGAAGTCCAGATTCGCTCAGCTCTATCTTCGGCCTCTCTTTTGTCAAGGGCCGCATATTCCATTTCCTCTTGCGCAAGTTGCGCTAGCAAGAGCGCTCCGGGATCTGGTTCTTCCTCATCAAACAACGGTTCATCATCTTTCAGGGTATACAATTCCGGAAGTTTCCTCACCAAAGGGTTAGCGCCTGACGCCTCTGAAAACGAAATTATAGGAGATCGTGCAAGATACGGCTCTGATGGTATCACCAATATGTTCTGCAAGGCAAATGCAGAAACATGATGACCATTTGACCCACTCGTCTGTCCCTTCTGCGGCTCCACTGGCTGTCCTGTGCTACTTTCTGCGCTGGCCAACCCGTGATCAGGACGTTCTCCTGCGCGCTGGCCAGCATTGTCCTGTAAATCCTCTCTGGCACGGCCTGCACCTACCGGATCTGCATCGGCAGCATCTCCGGCAAGTCCACTTATTGCATTATCAGTATTAGAAAGAACATAAGGCGTGTCCTGGTTCCTTATTGAATAGTAGCCAATTCCAGCAACACCCAATGCGAATAGTAATGAGGCAGCAGCGAGCATTTTATAAAACAGGAGACTGCGCCTGGTCCTGCTCCCCTCTGATTTTTCCAAATCGAGTTCAATGTTTGTCCAAACGCCATCGGATGGATTTACCTCCGCTCCGTCAAACGCGGCCTTACATGAATCTTCAAATTTTCGACTCTCCATATCGGTCATAATACTTTGATTCTTTTACCAGTTTTGCTTGCAAGAGACTTTTGGCCCTTGCAAACTGTGACTTTGATGTACCTTCCGAAATACCCAGCAGCTCAGCGATTTCTTTATGTCCATACCCTTCAATCGCAAAGAGATTGAATACAATCTGACATCCCTGTGGCAATGCCTGGATCATCTCCAGCAATTCATTAAAGTTAATTCCGGACAAACTTAGTTCTTGGTCGGGCAGGATAATCTGTGTTACATCCACCATAGGATAGAGATACATTTTCTTGCGTTGCACGTTGAGCGCAGTGTTTACCATTATGCGGGTAATCCAGGTGTCAAGTTTAGCTTCCTGACGAAAATTCTTAATACCTTGAAAAACTTTTACAAAACCTTCTTGCAGGATGTCTTCCGCTTCGGCAGTGGTTTTGGAATAACGCAAACAGACCACCAGCATCTTGCGACAATAATGGTCATACAAAGCTTTTTGAGAAGCCCTGTTGCCTTTGCAGCATCCTTCAATAAGCTCGCTTTCGTTGAGCATGTATCCGATTATCGGGCCGTTTTGTACTTTAGACACTGGCTATAACGGAAAAGTTGGAAATGATGATAACTTTGGCGGCTTATGAAGTCTAGTTACCTAATCCTGGTTTGTATCGGAATAGCTTCCTGCACACCACTGCCACAAAGTTCGCTTAATTCCGATGGTAATCCTAAGGTGCTCATGCTGAAGGACTTCGCGTACGAGCCCCAAATTAGAACGATCCAACTTTCCCCTGATGGATCGCCAATGGCTCCCGCCGTTACGCGCCTGGGAGAGTGGAATTTACTGCTTCAATTTGATGACCTCAGGAGTGACCGTGATACATATTACGCAAGAGTTTTGCACTGCAATTATGACTGGACGAGGTCCTCGCTTCAGGATCTGGATTACATGTCTATATACAATGAATTCCCCATAAACAATACCGAGTATTCTATTGATACGCATATACCCTATGTACACTACTGGATGCCCCTCCCGCCAGTCAAACTTCCTGGCAACTACGTGCTGGTGGTATACCGTGGAACTAACAAAGATGACATCGTACTTAGCAGAAGATTCATCGTTTATGAAACACTTCTTAGTTTTACAAATGACGGTAATCTCATAGGCCCCGGGAGCATAGCAAACATTAACCAGCAACTCAATTTCACGATTAATTATAATAATGTGAATATTGTCAACCCCATGTTGGACGTACATGTCAGCATACGTCAGAATCAGCGTTGGGACAACATGTCGAATGACGTTAGACCTAGTTTTGTACGAGAGATCGAAAAAGAACTGGAGTATCGGTTCTTTGACGAGACAAAGATGTTCCGTGGCGGAAATGAATTTCGGTTCTTTGACCTCCGATCCCTGAATAATCCCGGAAGAAATGTGGACTATGTTGCCAAAGCCCAAAAGCCTTACGAGGTTTTTATTGCAAAAGATAAAACCCGGGAAGGAGAATCTTATTCCCAATACAATGATCTGAATGGAGCCTTCATCATTGACAATTACGATTACAGAGACCTTGCCTTCACGAATTACGCCTATGTAACCTTCTCCCTGGAAACCCCTCCCGTTGATGGAGACGTCTATGTTACAGGAGGCTTCAGCTATTGGAACCTTGCTAATGAAAATAAAATGAGTTATGATTCAGTGCAAGGCTTGTATACCAGCCGCATACTACTGAAACAAGGGTGGTATGATTATCAGTATCTCGTTAAGTCCCAAAAGGTGCCACCTTATCACTTTGAAGGCAGTCACTTCGAAACTGAAAACTATTATGAAATCTTTGTTTACAACAGGCCTTTTCAGCCCCAGGCCGATCTATTAATTGGCTATTTGCGTCTTGAAAAGAATCCGCGCTAGGCGTAAGTGGCATCATGCCGTGTGGTACGCTGGATTGAATCATTATTGGCAACATCCAGCATCCCAAAACCCTTGTGGGTAAAATGCCCTAACCCATTCTCATAAATAAATTGCTGAACATCTTTGGCAGCATATAGTGTGAAGGGGAAGGTATACCCTCGTACTTCAAATTTCACATCGTTATCGTACAAAGGATAAATGCGCGCAAATTTCTTGTGAGAAGCTTGTATGCGCTGTATGTAATCACGGTCCGCCACAATCTGAAATTTATAAAATGATGCCAATTGCTCAGCCGTGAATTTGCCTGTGGCCTCCATCCTTGCAAGTGTTGAATCATACAGCAAATCCGAAAATTCGTCACTTTCAGGCGAAACAAACTTCTTCCCGCTTTCATCATTAAACGTTGCCGGTATTACTACTACCGGTGAAATACACAGAAAACGAGACTCGTCACTTATTGTTACCGGCTCTTCCGCCTCTATCGCTTCCGGAACGAGATGCATATTTCCAACAATAACCTCCTTTTGTTCAAAGAGACGCTCCAGAAAGTAGTCCAGAAATGCCTTGTCAGAACATGCGAAGACCAGTGTCACTTTTGCTGAAAAATAATGCAGTCCCTTACGGCTAACCTTTGTCTGCCCTTTTAACCCGGAGAAGTTATATTGATGAAAATCCAAATAGCGCTTTTCAGGCCCAAAAATTAATAAGCCCTTGATAACCTGGGCCAGCAGATATTGGTGGTGGAATGGAACATAAGCCCCCCTATTCTTCAGCGAAAAAATGATCCTGGTTCTCAAACCACAAAAAATTAAATTGAGGTAAAAAACTTACCGCTGCAAAAAAAACGCCTTATTAGTGAGTGTGCGCAGTTTATAAAACTAATAAAAAAATGGAAAGGTTCTAGCGAATTTGGGCGAATCTTTAGACGTTAAACCGGAAATGCATAATATCGCCGTCTTGCACGGTATAGTCCTTTCCTTCTACAGACATCTTGCCAGCCTCTTTACACGCCTGCTCCGTCTTATATTGCTGATAATCAGGTAGTTTAATGACTTCAGCGCGGATAAACCCCTTCTCAAAATCAGTATGGATTACCCCGGCAGCCTGGGGTGCTTTCCACCCCCTCTTGATTGTCCAGGCTCTTACTTCCTTCTCTCCCGCGGTAAAATAGGTGATCAAATCAAGGAGGTGATACGATGCTCGAAGGAGTTTGTTTAATCCAGACTCAGAAAGCCCATATTCCTGGAGAAACACTTCCCTGTCCTCAAAACTTTCTAATTCCGCTATTTGGGCCTCAATTGCAGCGCTGATTACCACAACTTCGGCATTTTCATCTTTGACATGATCCTTGAGGGCATCGACGTAGACATTACCTGTATGAATTGATCCCTCATCCACATTGGCTACATAAATCACGGGTTTTCCTGTCAAAAGCTGCAAATCGCTAACCACGGCTTTGTCCTCCTCGGATACCGGAACGGTCCGGGCATTCTTGCCCGCCAGAAGTTCTTCCCGGTATTTCTGCAGTACCAAAAGCTCTTTTTTCATCTTCACATCACCGCTCTTCGCTGCACGTTCAACACGAGAAATCTTCTTTTCAACAGATTCCAGATCCTTGAGTTGTAGTTCAGTATCTATGATTTCCTTATCCGATACAGGATTTACCTTTCCATCAACATGTACAATATTATCATTGTCAAAACAGCGGACAACGTGTACAATCGCATCAACTTCTCTGATATTCGCCAGAAACTGGTTACCCAAACCCTCTCCTTTGCTAGCACCCTTCACCAGACCCGCTATATCCACGAATTCTATTGCGGTAGGGAGAACGCGCTGGGGGCGAACAAGTTCCTCCAGAATTTTCAACCGCTCGTCGGGTACCGTAATAACGCCGACATTGGGCTCAATAGTGCAAAATGGAAAATTTGCCGCCTCCGCCTTGTTATTTGATATGGCATTAAACAAAGTAGACTTTCCAACATTTGGCAATCCGACAATCCCACACTGAAGTCCCATAATAAGTATCTTATTTAGGGCGCAAATATAAAAAAAGTACCGTGCATGCGTAGTTCTGCCCAAAACCGAAGGCCCTTTTTGAAATACCAGGTAGATGGATGTTGGTTGATCACGGCAATTCTTGCCAAAAGAACGATTTTAACCTTCCTGATGGAGCTTCAGAACAAGAAAGCCTTTGAATTCTCAAAGGCTTTCCATTATTAGATCTAGTTTAGGTAGGTTATTCCCATTTTAATTCTGTATCCACCCCTGAAGACTTTGAAGCTTCAGCCTCAGCGGGCTCTTCTCGTTCATGAACCTGATCGAATTGTGCAAAATCCACTTCAGGCATTAATTCTTGCTTGACATGATTTACAGTGTTGGATAGGGCATCTATGAACTTATTAAAGTCCTCCTTGTACAAGAATATCTTATGTTTCTCGTATGTAAATCCATCCTCTTTGAAACGTTTTTTACTTTCCGTGATGGTAAGGTAATAATCGTTGGAGCGGGTCGCCTTTACATCAAAAAAGTACGTTCGCTTGCCGGCTTTCACTTTGTTAGAGTAAATTTCATCCCTGCCGTTTGTCTTGTTTTCTTCCACAATCCTTCAAATTTTAAGGTTAGATTTAAGTTTGGTCCAGACTAAGGTAGTATTTTGAGAAATGATTGCAAACAACCCTTTTAATATTTTAGCCCGAACTACGCGTTTGACCAACTAATTTGTGCTCAGAAAACCAAGATACCCAGCTCCATAGTGAAGATCAATCCGAACGATATTATACAACGAACTAACTTGGAATTACTTGCTCGTCAGCTAGTTGAAGGATTCATTACCGGGCTTCACAAGTCCCCTTACCATGGATTTTCTGTCGAATTTGCGGAGCACAGATTGTACAACGAAGGGGAAAGCACACGCCATGTGGACTGGAAGGTTTTCGCCCGAACGGACAAGGTATTCACCAAAAGGTTTGAGGAAGAGACCAATTTGCGATGCCTCATCGCGATTGACACTTCTCCATCCATGTTCTATCCGGTTCAAAATAAGGCAAAAATAAGGTTTGCGAAATATGCGGCAGGCGCGCTGTGCTATTTGCTCAATCGGCAGCGCGATGCCGTTGGCGTATGCCTGTTTTCAGACACTATTCAAACCCTTACGCCAGTCAAGTCATCTGCGACGCATCTCGACAAAATGCTGCGTTTACTGAACAACATAGATAGCGGTCCAAGAAAAACAGACCAAAAGACGAATGTAGCGGAGGTCTTGGATGAATTGGCTGAGAAAATTCACAAGCGCTCTCTGGTACTAATCTTCAGTGACATGTTCGACACCGCTGAAAATGCTGACAACCTTTTTAGATCGTTACAGCACCTCAAGCACAATAAACATGAAGTTGTTGTTTTTCACGTAATGGATAACCAAACAGAGTTACAATTTGATTTCGAAGACCGACCCATGGAATTCATCGATTTGGAAAGCGGCGAAAGGCTAAAGCTAAATCCAGGCGATGTAAGAAGGAGCTATCAGGAAGAAGCAAATCGGTTCCATTCGGCTCTTAAGACGCGTTGCAATCAATATAAAATAGACTTTGTAGAAGCCGATGTCCTATCAGACTTTAATCTTATACTGCAAAGCTACCTGATAAAACGAGAGAAGATGCGATAGTAGCTCACGAAAATGGATAAGGGCACCTTATTCCTGAACAACCTCCTGGTGAAGCCATGCTTTCTTTGCCATCAGTTCTTCTTTTTCTTCTACCATATCCGGATCAGGAATGCAGCAATCAACCGGGCATACTGCCGCGCACTGAGGTTCTTCATGAAATCCTGTGCACTCCGTACACTTTCCGGAAACTATGTAATAAAATTCGTCTGAGACGGGTTTCTGTGCAGCCTTCGCGTCAACAGCTGATCCGTCTTCCAACTCAACTTTGTCCAACTTTGTACCCCCGGCCCAACTCCATTCCTGTCCCCCCTCATAGATAGCAGTGTTGGGGCATTCCGGTTCACATGCACCACAGTTGATGCACTCATCCGTAATCATTATTGCCATGCTTTTTCTATTTTTGACCTGTTTCTATTGCAAAAATACACCAAACTAACCTAAAAACGATAAGCCCCAGCAAAAGTTTAATCTATATGAAAATTGAAGAAAGGATTGAGGCGTTTCACAAACTGGGAATTTTATTAGCGGAGTTGCCTGAAAATGATTTTAAATCGATAGCGGAAAGGGCACGCAATGAAAATCCCTGGTTCACGGAAGCCAGCGTGCGAATGGCCGTTAGGGGGGTCAGAATACTTCTCAAACCGGAAGCGCTACATACATGGACCGCGGGTTACAACTTTGGTATGCAACCCAAAAAGATCGCAGTAGTTATGGCAGGCAATATACCCATGGTTGGATTCCACGACTTCCTGTCAATTTTGATTTGCGGTCATTCAATCCTGATCAAATGCAGCAAGAAGGACAGTGTACTCATCCACTTTCTGGTGGATCATCTTGTGAAGATTGAACCTCGATTCAAAGATAGGATCGAATTCAGTGAACTGCTCAAAGGCTTTGATGCCATCATTGCGACCGGAAGTGACAATACATCACGCTATTTCGAATATTACTTTGGCAAGTATCCAAATATCATCCGAAAGAACAGAACATCCGTGGCCATCCTGAATGGTTCTGAAAGTAATGATGAATTGGAAGCACTCGGCAAGGATGTATTCAGCTATTTCGGCCTTGGCTGTAGAAATGTTTCAAAAGTATTTCTACCTCAGGGGTATCAACTTGAAAAACTTTTCAGGAACTGGGAATCATACCGCGACATCATCCATCACCATAAATACTGCAATAACTACGATTATCAAAAATCTATTCTACTAGTAACGCGTGCACCTTTTCTGGACAGTGGATATGTAATGCTGGAAGAGCAGCAAAAACTGGTCTCCCCCATTGCTGTAGTGTATTACGAATTCTATCAGGACAGAGAAGCTATAGAAACTATTTTGAGACCGATAGCAGATAAGATTCAATGCATTGTGGAAAACTCGGATGATGCCAAGGTGAAATTTGGCGAGACGCAGTTCCCACAGCCAGGTGACTATGCAGACCAAATTGACACCTTAAAATTTTTAACCGAGTTAATCTAAGGCCTCGACCCGCGTAATATCTCTACCCAACCGGTATACGTCCCTCCTCCTTCGACCTGAAGACGGTAGTAATAAATGCCGTCAGAGGTGCCTGCCGCATTCCAGAAAGTACCTACCCGATAATCCGTGGACGTAAATACCTCATTCCCCCAGCGATTGCTGATGATTAGTTTGTGCTTTCCGGTGAGCGGAAGATTCAGCACTTCAAATTCATCATTTACGTTGTCATCATTCGGTGTAAAGATGTTAGGAACATAAATGCTTGGATCGAGGGGAATTTCCACGTCAAGCGTATTCACACATCCTGCATCATCTCGGACCTTAATGCGGTATATGCCAGGGGGCAAGTAATCATATAGCTTGGAGAATTTATTCTGCGGATTCAATTTTACTTCCTCCCAATCGAAAATGAGGATATCATTCTCGGCGGTATAAAGCGACACCTCATAGAAGTGTTCATCATCTTCAGAAAGGAAACGTGTGCCACCTAAAATGTCTGCAATTTCAATGCTACCGGTACGCTTGGGGTTAGGAAACGAAGGCTTCACTTCGCCAAGCACAATACCAAGAAGTTCCCTCACGCTAAAGACAACCGTATCAGAAACCAACGTACATGTACCTACCCCGGTTGTTTGGTTCTGAACCATTACAAATCTATACGCACCGGGATTGATAAGGAAACTGTGCTGCAGTGGAGCAACATAGATAAATGACACGGCATCAGACAGCGGAATACTCGGGGCCGTAAGGCTATCAATCTGTAAAAATTTATCTTCATTATTAAATACTCTGATTACAAAGGGAGCGTCGCGCTGACCCCTGATATTATTCAGGGTTAGATTGACGTTGTCACAGTTTGATAAAACCTCGAATCCTTTTACACTCACAACGCCGCCCAGGGCAATAGCATCGGTGCGTGTTGGACATTTTGTGGTGATTGGCCTGGCGTACAAGTAATACACGCCGCCGACGAGGTTGTCAAAGGTCAAACTGGGAAGGCTTGGTGAATCATAGTCGACAAACTCGCTATCAGGAGGCACATTCAGCTGATCCATGCTCAACGCCACCTGAAACATACCCACGTCGCTAATGGTCACTTTAATCGAGCCACTGGCACCTTCATTAGCACAGCTCGCATCTGTTGCCAGGGTGGCTATGCTGCTCAACGAGATCTGTCCGGGAGCCTTTACGGTAATAGGCTTACTTTGAATACAGTCCAGGCGGTCCCTAACGTCAACGATATAGTCTCCTTGTGATAAACCCACATAGTCTTTTAGTCCTGCCACAACATCCTCAAAATCAAAAAGTACGATATACCCCGACGGATCTACACTGAAGGACACTGCCTTCTTTAACCTTATCTGGAGTGGATTCACACCAGAATCACCTCCGCCAATCGACGCAACCTGGATTGCACCATCGGTGCCATTGCATATCAGCACATCAGTGGACGAAACAGTGAAATCAATCTTCGGGAAAGTGTGCCTTATCCTCACCATTACCGTATCAGGGCAACTGAAACCAAAGCTTTCATCCACCACAAGTACAATAAAATTAGTATCATCAGCGGGTAGGCCACCCGGAAGCGGTGCACCAGGCGTGAAGGTTTGCGCCCCTGATTCAACACCATTCAGGACATACTTATACCAATATTCACCAGTGGAGGAACCGGACGCAGACATAATTACGTTGCCATCGCTTCCCCCGAAACATGTTACATTGGATGTAACCACTTTGCTGAGTATATCAACCGTAGTTTTCAGATCCAGAAAAAAGTCAACAGGACCACATGATTTTCCGTTACCCTCATCGATCACGGTGTATTGGTACAACCCTGAATTTAAATCATTGAAAGAGACCGTACTCGCAGTAAATTTGGTCTGGCTCAACCCGTTGATAGTCAATATAACCCTGAAGGTTGTTGGTGTACCATCTGCTCTGCTCATCGAGAAAGATACCTCACCTCCATCCTGATCCAGGCATGTTGGCTGTGTTATAATCGTCGGAAGAATGGCGCTGAAGTTTGTGCAATCCGAACCCCCGGTGCAGGCCGGATCACCCAGGGGGCGAATATTAACTGTTGCAGTTGCCGTGAGCTGCACGGCACATATCCCTGACGTGGCTAACACATTGAAAGTAGTATTTACACCAAGATTACCTGTTGGTAGAATAATATTACCCCCCGTACCAGCTACAGCACTGCCAATCGGTGTATTGCCCGCATCGTCTCTCAACTGGTAGTCAACACCAACCTCAGAAGCAGTTACGACAATATTCGTTGAAGTTCCCGGGCATATCAATGCCGAGGCCGGATTTACAGCAAGGCCTAAGGCCGGCCCCGGAATTACGTTTATTGTCTCTAAATCCGTCAATTCAATTGAACATGCGCCATTGCTGGCAAGCACATTAAATGTCGTGGTTAGTAGCATGATACCTGTAGGTAGGTCAATTGTTGTTCCATCACCTGCCACTGGCACGCCAATGTTTGCATTGGTAAGATCATCGCGCAATTGATAATCTACGCCTACCTCAGAATTCTCAACCTGTACGAATGTGACGCCTCCAGCACAGATTGGATTTGTCGAGGAAGTCACAACCAACCCAGCATCAATACTTCCCGCAACATTGATAGTAGCCAGTGTTGTTAACTCGAGTGACGGACATACCCCGCTCGTTGCAAGAATATTAAAGACCGTTGTGGCATTTAACACGCCACTGGACAAATTAATTGTTCCACCCGTGCCTGCCACAGCAACGCCAACGTTGCTGTCATCAGCATCATCTCTCAACTGATAGGTTACACCAAGCTGCGAAAGCGCCACAGTCACTTCGCTTATTCCACCAACACACAATGGGTCCAACGTAACACCAACAAGCAAGCTTGGGTCTGGCACGACATCCACATCTACCGTTTCAAGATCTGTCAGCTCAATTGAACAAGTACCGTTGTTCGCGATTACATTGAATGTCGTAGTTGCAGCAAGATTCCCTGTCGGCAAAAGAATTGTAAGCCCGTTTCCGGCCACAGGCACTCCAACAGGAATATCTGTTGCATCATCCCGCAACTGATAGGTTACCCCTAGTTCTGAGTTTGCTATTTGAATGTCTGTGCTACTTCCTTCGCAGATAGGATTTGTTGCCGCTACCAGTGCCAAGCTTGCATCAATCACACCCGCTACAGTCACCGTAGCAAGAGATGTCAACTCAACAGGTGGGCAACTGATACCCGTCGCCAGAATGTTGAAGGTCGTCGTAGCATTCAAGACACCCGTTGAAAGGTTAATAATCCCTCCTGTTCCTGCAACCGGGCTGCCAATAGTGCTATCGTCAGCGTCATTTCTTAGTTGGTAACTTACTCCTACCTCTGAGTTGCTCACGGTAACATCACTGATCCCACCTATACAAAGAGGGTCTATGGTTACGCCAACCGCAAGGGCAATGTTCGGGCTGGAGTTGATCGTTACGCTGATGGGACTGCCCGCACCCACGCAAGTCGTTACGCTGTTGCGAACCGTGAGTGTCGCATTGTATGTTCCGGCTACGGCTGCGCCTGGTACAACAATAGTAATAGGCGTCGCCGGCAATGCAGCATTCAAAACGTCCACAAAACCCTGCGCCTCTGCTGCCGCATCGAAGTCTATGCTGTACTGATCCGGGCTGCCGGTCAATGCGCCATAACTCAGATCTGCCGTGGTCGAACCGCTACAAACAATTGGGTTTGCACCCAACGCAATGGTCGGGCTAGGATCGATGGTGATGCTGATGGGACTGCCAGCACCCACGCAAGTCGTTATGCTGTTGCGAACCGTGAGTGTCGCATTGTATGTTCCGGCTACGGCTGCGCCTGGTACAACAATAGTAATAGGCGTCGCCGGCAATGCAGCGTTCAAAACGTCCACAAAACCCTGCGCCTCTGCTGCTGCATCGAAGTCTATACTGTACTGATCCGGGCTGCCGGTCAATGCCCCATAACTCAGATCTGCCGTGGTCGAACCGCTACAAACAATGGGGTTTGCTCCCAACGCAATGGTCGGGTTAGGATCGATCGTTACGCTGATGGGATTGCCCGCACCCACGCAAGTCGTTATGCTGTTGCGAACCGTGAGTGTCGCATTGTATGTTCCGGCTACGGCTGCGCCTGGTACAACAATAGTAATAGGCGTCGCCGGCAATGCAGCATTCAAAACGTCCACAAAACCCTGCGCCTCTGCTGCCGCATCGAAGTCTATGCTGTACTGATCCGGGCTGCCGGTTGTACCCAAATAACCTAAATCCGCAGTCGCGCTTCCTATACACACTGCAGGATTTACTCCTAATGAAATGGTGGGGCTGGGATCGATCGTTACGTTGATGGGACTGCCCGCACCCACGCAAGTCGTTACGCTGTTGCGAACCGTGAGTGTCGCATTGTATGTTCCGGCTACGGCTGCACCAGGTACAACAATAGTAATAGGCGTCGCCGGCAATGCAGCATTCAAAACGTCCACAAAACCCTGCGCCTCTGCTGCTGCATCGAAGTCTATGCTGTACTGATCCGGGCTGCCGGTCAACGCGCCA
>Ga0224500_10000052_pt1 | contig 80327 bp, 77 predicted proteins | sample SF_Oct11_sed_USG_FD_168126 | JGI IMG/M metagenome (GOLD analysis project Ga0224500, IMG submission 168126) | Sediment microbial communities from San Francisco Bay, California, United States - SF_Oct11_sed_USGS_4_1 | ecosystem: Environmental > Aquatic > Marine > Sediment | place: USA: California...
CTCCGCGTCGGCGCGCTTGGCGATGTCGCGGTAGCCCGCCAGCAGCTCGGCCGCGCTGGCGTGGAAGAAGCGCGGGTCGCTGTTGAGGAAGGCCTGGAACTGCGCGCGCGTGCCCGCGAAGCCGGCTTCCTTCGCCACCGCGTCCATCGCCTTGCCGATGCGCGCCACCTCGGCGAGGCCGAGGTCGTGGACCTCCCGCGCCGTCATCGCGGTCGTCGTGTTCTGCGCGAGCTTGAGCTCGTAGTACCGGCCTCCGGCCGGCAGGTCGGAGGCCCCCACGCTCGCGCGAGCGGCGGGGAGATAGCGCGTCGCGAAGAACGTCCTCAGGCGCCGGAAGGCCGGCACCACGCCTTCGGCGATCGCGCGCCGCCCTTCCGCCGCGAGGCGCTCGCGCTCCGCGGCGGGCACCTCCGGCGGAAAGGCCGCGAACGGCGCGTAGGCAGGCGTGCGCGCCGGGTCGGCGTCGATCTGCGCGTCGATCTGCTGCGGCACGCGCTCGATCGCCACGCGCGGCGGCAGCCACCCCGCCGCCATCGCGCGCTCCATGCGCACGATCACGGCGTCGAGCCACGCGGGGAACGCGGCGAGCCGCTTGAGATAGCGCTCGTAGTCGGCGACGGACGCGAAGCGCATCGCGCGCACGAGGCGCTGGAAGTCGAGGTGCGGTCCCTGCTGCTGTGTCACCGGCGCCCACGACTCGAACGTGCCGAACGGCAGGTCGCCGTAGAGCGCATCCTCGGCGGCGAGCTGGTAGAGCCGGTAGCGCAGCACGGCGAGCGAGACGCGCTCGGCCTCGGGCAGCGCGGCGGCGTCGATGCGCGCGGCGCGCTCCCGGAACGCGGCCCGCCCGGCGCGGCGTCGCATCGTCGCCTGCCCGGACACGTCCGACAGGCGGTCGTCGTAGCGGTGGTCGCCGAGCATCGTCGCGAACTCGGGCGCCTCCGCGAGGATCGCCTGCCAGTACTCCTCGAACAGCGCGCTGGCCTGCGCGGTCGCGGATGCAGCAGCCGGCGCCTGCGCGCGCGCGCCGGGCGCCGCCAGCGCCGCCGCGACGAGAAGCGCGGCGGCAAGCGCCGCCACGCTGCGTGCGCTCCGTCGCGTCACTCGGCGGTCGTCGGGTCGATGACGGACATCACCCGCGACACCCGGTTGGCGGGAAAGCCTCCCTGCCGCGCGTGCTCGCGCACGGCTTCCTCGTTCGCCGCCAGGTAGACGCAGTAGATCCTGTCTTCCGTCACGTAGCTCTGCACCCACTGGACGTGTGGCCCGAGCTTCTCCAGCACGGCGCACGACTTCTTGGAGATCGCCTGCAGGTCGCGGGCGGAGAGCTTCCCCGCGCCCGGAATGTCGCGCTCTATGACGAACTTGGGCATGACTTCGTTCTCCTGGTGTGGCGCTGCATCGGCATGGGCGCGCTTATTGCAGACCGCAGCCGCGCCCGCTCCGTCGCCGGCAGGCCGACCTGCCGCGGCGACCGCGCGACTATACCGCCGCCGTCCGCTTTGCGCGCGTAGCGCGGTTGCGCGCGAGGCGGCGACCCTGCCACCATCGAGCCATGGAGCTGTCCTGGCCCTCGCTCGATCGCCTGCCCGACGTGGCCGACGCGCTGCGCCGCGGCTGGACGCCGGACCACACGCGCGGCGAGGCGGCGGCGCGGGAGGCGCTCGCCCGCATCGGGAGGGACGCGGCCGGGTACGTCGCGTCGCTCGTCGACCGCGAGGCGAAGGGCCCGCCGGTCGGGCTTCCCGACGGCACGACCGCGCCGCGCCTGCCCGGATACGTGCGCTGGATATGGGACGGCGCGTTCTGCGGCTTCATCGGCTTCCGCTGGCAGCCGGGCACAACCGAGCTGCCGCCGCACGTGCTCGGCCACATCGGCTACTCGGTCGTGCCGTGGCAGCGCTGCCGCGGCGTGGCCACGCGCGCGCTGCGCCTGCAGCTTCCCGACTGCGCGCGCGAGGGCCTGCCGCACGTGTTCGTCACCACCGATCCCGGCAACGTCGCCTCCCGGCGAGTGATCGAGCGCAACGGCGGCGTGCTCGTCGAGCGGTTCGTCAAGCCGGTTGCGTTCGGCAGCGCGCCCGGGCTGCGCTACCGCATCGACCTCGCCGAGCACTCGCCGGCGCCTACGCCGCGGACGGCGACGAAGCCCGCGCGGGCGGCTTGAGGTCGAGCGTGGTGAGCACCTGCTCGCTGTCGTGCGGGTCGTCGCTCACCGTGAAGCCGAGCGCCTCCGCGAATTTCGCCATGTCGACGTTCTCGCGCAGCACCGCGCCCTCGAGCTGTGCCAGCCCCTTGCGGCGCGCGACGTCGATCAGCCGCCGCATCAGCAAGCCCCCCACGCCCCTGCCCTGCCATTCGTCGGCCACGACGATCGCGTACTCGGCGCTCTCGCGGTCCGGGTTCTGGACGAAGCGCGCCACGCCCACGATGCGCCGGCCGTGCGGAGCGGCGGCGTCGTCGACGATCGCCACGAACGCCATCTCGCGGTCGTAATCCACCTGCGTGAAGCGCGCCAGCATCGCCGGCGTGAGCTCGTGCATGCGGTAGAAGAAGCGGAAGTAGCGCGAGCGCTCGGAGAGCCCATTGACGAAGTCGCGCTCCATCTCCGCGTCCTCGGGGCGGATCGGCCGCAGGTGCACCAGCGCGCCGTCTCGCGCAGTTGCGTCCTCGACCAGCTCGACGGGGTACGGGTGGATCGCCATGTGCCCGTACCGCGGCATGCGCGCGCGGCGGTGATCGACGACGACGCGCGCGCCGGTGACGAGCGCGCCTGCCGGGGCGACGAAAAGCGGGTCGAGCTCGAGCTCGATGAGCCACGGCAGCGCGCAGGCGAGCGTCGAGACCGCGAGCAGCAGCCGCAGCATCGCCTCGCGCGCGTCGCCGGCGACGAGCTCGTCGGCGTGCCCGCGCGCGCGCAGCGCGTCGATCATGTCGCCGGCAAGGCGCCGGTTGAGCGGCGGCAGCATCAGCGTGCGCTCGTCGGCGGAAACCGCCCGCCCCCGGCCCGGTCCCAGCGCGATCACCGGGCCGAACACCGGGTCCGTGTACACGCCCAGCGCGAGTTCGCGACAGGCCTCCGGGCCCGGCTCCTTGCACACCTCGACGCCGACGCGCCTGTCGGCGCGGTGGCGGCCATGGGCGAGCGCCGCGAGCTCGGCGAACGCGCGCGCCACGGCGCGTGCGTCGCGCAAGTGCTCGCGCCGGCCGGCGATCGTCGAGCGCGGCGGCAGCGTCGACGCGTCGATCGCCAGCAGCACGGGGTAGCCCACGCGGCGGGCGACGCGCTTCGCTTCGTCGACGTCGTACACCGTGGCCCTGGGCAGCGCGGCCAGGCCGTACGCCCCGAGCAGTCGCACCGCCTGCGGTTCGCTCAATTCGGTGCGGCCGTCCCGCTCGGCCGCGGCTCGCACGGCCTCGGCAGCGGCGAAGTCGGGCTGGCCCGGCTCCGGCTGCGGCGATGGCACCTCGAGCAACCACTCCTGGTGGCGACGGTACGCAGCGAGGAACGAGAACGCCTCGACCGCATTCTCGGGCGTGAAGAAGTTGGCGATGCCGCCGGCCTCGAGCGCCTCGCGCGCCTCGGGACGGTCGATCGCGCCGAGCCACGCTGCGAGCACCGGCTTGTCTGCACCGCGCGTGACGCCGGCGACCGCGCGCGCGACGTCGGTCGCACCGAATCCGGGTCGCGGCACGTGGAGCGCGATCACCGCGTGCACGCCCGGATCGGCGAGCGTCGCCGCCACCGCGGCGGCGAAGCGCGCCGGCGAGGCGTCGCCGCGCACGTCGACCGGGTTGCTGCGCGCGCACTCCTGGGGAAGCACGGCGTCGAGCGCGCGCACCGTGGGACGCTCGAGCACCGCGAGCCTGACCCCGCGCTCGAGCGCGCTGTCGGCGGCAAGCAGCGCAGGGCCGCGGCCGTTGGCGACGATGGCGATGCCCTCGCCGCGCGGGATGCGCCCGGCCGCCAGGATGCGCGCCGCGGCGAACAGCTGCGTGTACGTGCGCACGCGCACCGTGCCGGCGCGACGCACCGCGGCGTCGAACACCGCGTCCTGCGCCGGCGCACGAGAATGCGGGTCGATCGCCTCGGTCGAGCGCCCCGCCTTGAGCAGGATCACGGGCTTGGTCCGCGCCGCCGCGCGGAGCGCGGAGAGGAAGCGCCGCGCGTCGCGCACCGACTCGACGTAGAGCAGGATGCCGTCGGTCGCGGGATCGATCAACAGGCAGTCGAGCATCTCGCCGAAGTTGATGTCGACCCCCGCGCCCAGCGAGATCGCGGTCGAGAAACCGATGCCCATCGGTGCCGCGAAGTCGAGCATGGCGGCACACATCGCGCCCGACTGCGCGACCAGCGCGAGGCGGCCCGGCGCGACGGGCGCGTCGCTGACCGAGGCGTTGAGCCCGATGTCGGTGCGCACGATGCCGAATGCACCGGGACCGACGAGGCGGATGCCGCGCCGCGCGGCGAGCTGGCCCACGTCGCGGATCCAGCGGCGCTGCGCCACCGGGTCCGCCGCCCTGGGATCGGTGAGGACGATCGCAGCGGGCACCCGCGCCCGCGCCGCGTCCTCGAGCGTCTCGCGCATCGTCTGCGGCGGCGACACGACCACCGCGAGGTCCACCGGCCTGCCGATCGCCGCCAGCGACGCGTGCGACTTGCGACCGAGCACCTTGCGGTGCGCGGGGTTCACCGCAAAGAACTCGCCGTCGAACGCGCTGCCGAGGATGTTCTCGAGCACGGTGCGGCCGAGCGAGCCGGAGCGCTCGGAGGCGCCGACGAGGGCCACGCTCGAGGGCGTGACGAGAGGGCGGAGGTAGTGGTGGAGGCTCGTGACGGGCATCGCGTGCGACGGCCGGGCGCGGCGACGAACGGACGTCGAGTGTACTTCGCCGCGCGCGCCGCACCCCCGCAGGGGCCGCGCGGGCCGCCGCCTATAATCGGGCGATTCGCAACAGGACTGCAGCAGCGCCGCGCAGGGCCCGTAGCTCAGGGGTTAGAGCAGGCGACTCATAATCGCTTGGTCGCTGGTTCAAATCCAGCCGGGCCCACCCCGATGCGCTCACCGCGGCCGCAGCCCCGCGAAGCGCCGCTCCGCCCACGCCATGCCGCGCGCGGCGAGCGCCAGCGCGGCGACGAACGCGAGCACGTACCAGCCCGTCGCGATGCCGGTGAGCGACGGCAGCGTGACCTCGCCTTGCGCGTTGTCGCGCACCCACGCCTCGATGCCGGGCACGAACTGCGCGTAGGCCGCAAGGCCCGCCACGATGCCGGCGAGGAACGCCATCGCGTCGTAGCGGCCGGACGCGCACGCGACGACCGACGTGCCGGGGCAATAGCCGCCGACGACGAAGCCCGCGCCGAGCAGCAGGCCGCCGACGATCTGCGCGGCGTAGTTCGTCGGCACGACGTAGACCTCCGCCATGTCGAGGAGTCCCGCGGCGGAGGCGAGCCACAGGGCGGCCATCGCCGTGACGATCGCGGTGAACATCACCTTCACGACCGCCATGTCGTAGCCGTAGAACACGGCGGTGAGCTTGCGTCCGGAGCCGAAGCCCGCGCGCTCGAGCACGAAGCCGAACGCGAGGCCGAGCGCGAAGGCGGCGGCGAGGAACGCCGCGACGGAAAAGTCGAAGGACGACGTGAGCGGGAACATCAGAGCCACTCCCTGCGGACGAAATACGCGACCGCGTAGCCCGCCGCGAACACCGCGAGCATGAACGCGAGGCTGCCGGCGTTGAGGACGGCGGCACCCGAGAGCGCCTGCCCGCTGGTGCAGCCGAGCGCGATCTTGGCGCCGACGGCAACCAGCGCACCGCCGCCGAACGCCAGCGCCAGGCGCGGCGCCGCGCCGATCGACGGCCCGCGGTCGAGCCCGAAGCGCAGGCGTCCGGCCGACTTCGCGCCGATCCAGCCGCCGACGAACGTGCCGAGCACGAGCAGCGGCAGGAAGTCGAGGAGCGGCGTGCCGCCTTCGAGGTAGCGGGCGTGCACCGGGTTCGCCTGCGCGGCCGCGGGGGACACGGCATTGGCGATTGTGGCGACCAATGCGGAGAACGCTCCCGACGCGCCCAGCCCCCGGCCGGCGACGAGGTAGGTCGCCAGCAGGACGAGGCCCAGCACGAAGCCGGCGACGTACGGGTTCCAGTAGGGGGCGGGCAGGCGCGCGGCGGTGTCGGCTGGCTTCATCGGGGGCTCGGCGCGGGGCAGTTCACACGCTGCACAGAGTGGCCCGGGGCGCCCACCCGCGACCTGACTGGAGTCAATATATCGGCAGATGCGCACACGCTCATATTGCCGAAAACCGCCCTGGCGGCTTGCAGGTGGTCGGCAGCATCGTCGGGTCGCCGGCCGTCAAGGAGCATCGCCTCCCGGGCGACGCAATTTGGGGCGAGTTCCGACGCATCGCGGCAACGCGCAGGACCCCCTTGCCGCGCCCCGGGCCGGCCCGCGGGCGCACATGCGAGGACTTGACCCCCCGCGGCTGGCCGGCAGCCTGCTGGCACGGCCTTCGCGTTGCCCTGACCGGGTGCGCCGGCCGCCGCGGTTGCGCACGCGCCGCGACTGCCCCCGTACCCGCCGATTCCATGCGCCGACACGCCCTCCTCCTGCTCGCCTGCCCCCGCAGCGGGGCGACCGCGCTCGCTGCCGGGCTTGCCCACGCGGGTGCGTATGCGGGACGGACGTTCCTCGCCGCGCCTGCCGGCGAGCCGTCCGCGACCTGGCAGTCCGCGGCGCTCGCGGCCTTCAACGAGCGATTGCTGGCGAGCATGGGAATGCGCTGGGACGCGCTGGTCCCCCTTCCCGACCGCTGGCGCGAGCGTCCGGGAGTGCGCGCTCTCGCAGCCGAGGCCGACGCGCTGATCGCCGAGGAGTGGGGCGGCGCCGACCACGTCGTGCTGCACGAGTCGCACCTCGCGCTCACCGCGTCGTTCTGGCGCGAGCGCTTCGAGGCCGCGGGCTTCGACGTCGGCTGCGCGATCGTCGTGCGGCGCCCTGCCGAGGTCGCCGCTTCGATGGCGCGCCGCGAGCCGTTCGCGCCCGAGAAGTCGCTCGCGCTGTGGCTGCACTACCTCGCCGAGGCCGAGCGTGGCAGCCGTGGTGGCTCGCGCACGCTGATCACCTACGACCGCCTGCTCGACGCCCCGGCCGGCGCGCTGTCGCACGTCGTCGCCGACACACGCTTCGGCCTGCGCATCGAGCGCGCCGAGCGCGAGGCGGCGCTGACGGCGATCCGGCCCGAGCTGCGCCGCTACGGCGACGAGCACGGCACCGCGATCGCCGGGCTGTCGTCGGGCATCGACGCCGCGCTCGAAGAGGGCTACCGGCAGCTGGCGAAGCTCGCCCCGGGCGCCGATCCGCGCCGCGCGGTCGAGGCGATCGCGCAGGCCGCCCAGGTGCCGATGCTGCACGCGATCCCGCCGTGGCTCGCGCAGGAGCTGGCCAACGCGCGCGCGCAGGCCGAGCGCCAGTCGGAGTCGCTGCGCGAAGCGGCGCAACGCTCTGCGGCGCTGGAGGCCTCGCTCGCCGAGGCGCGACGCGCGAACATCGAGCGCGACCGCCGCGAGGCCGAGCTGCGCAGGCGCATCGACGAGATGGCCCGCCCGCGCCATCCCGAGGGCCTCGACGCGCGCGTCGACGAGGCGCTGGCGCAGCTTCGCTCCGACGTGGCGCGCATGGCCACCTCGCTCACCGACCAGCCCGAGCGCGAGCACCGCATGTTGCTGGAAAACGCGCAGCTGCAGCGCGACCTCGCCGACGAGCGCAACACGATCGCGAAGCTCTCCGAGGCCTACGAGCGCGAGAAGGCGGCCGCCGAGCAGTTCGGCGCCGACCTCGCCGCTGCGCAGGCCAACCTGCACGCGCTCGCCGACGAGCTGGAGCGCGCCCGCGCCTCCGAGCAGGCGTGGAACCAGCACGGCGAGGAGCTCGCGCGCGACGTCGATGCGGCCCGCGACGCGCTGCACGCGATGCAGTCGGAGCGCGACGCGCTGCGCAAGGAGCGCGACCAGGCGGCGCAGCAGCTGGAGAAGATGCGCGAGGAACTCGACACCGCGCGCACCGACCTGCGCATTGTCGACAACGATCGCACGGCGCTCACCGCGCGCGCGCAGGCCGTGACCGACGCCGCCGCGGCGCTGCGCGAGGAACTGGCGCGGCGCTCGGCGAACGAGGCCGCGCTCGCCGCCGAGCGCGACCGGCTCGCGGCGGAGCTGAAGGAGTCGACGGGCCGCGCCGCGGCGCTGGAAAAGGAGCTGTCGCGGCGCATGGCCGACTTGAGCGCCCTCTCCGGCCGCAACGAGTCGCTCGGCCGCGTGCTCGCGGAAGTCGAGAAGTCGTGGATGGGCCGGCGCGCGATCGCCGGCCTGCGGCGCAACAACAGCTGACGGGGCTCAGCCCCCGCAGCTGCGCACGCCGAAGCGCTTCAGCACCGTCTCGGGCAGGCAGAAGCGGGTGAGGCCGCTCTGGAACAGGTTTGCGCCGGCGAAGGCGGTGAGCCACAGCCAGTGCGGGCTCGCGTGCAGCGGGCTGCCGGGCGCGCCCAGCGCCAGCGAGATCAGGACGACGGCGCCGGCGAAACTGCGGATGACGCGTTCGGTGGTCATGATGCGGGGTGCTCCTGCGGGGTGGGGGGAGGCGGTCCGGCGCGCCGCAGCTGCACGTAGTACAGCACCGGGATCACGACGAGCGTGAGCAGCGTCGAGACCAGGATGCCGAACACCAGCGCGATGGCGAGGCCGTTGAAGATCGGATCGTCGAGGATGAACAGCGCGCCGGCCATGGCCGCGAGGCCGGTCAGGGCGATCGGCTTCGCGCGCGCCGCCGCGGCGGCGACCACGGCGCGCCCCGGGCTCTCCCCGCGCGCGACCTCGAGGTTCGCGAAGTCGACGAGCAGGATCGAGTTGCGCACGATGATGCCGGCGAGCGCGATCATGCCGATCATCGACGTCGCGGTGAACGGCGCGCCGAGCAGCGCGTGCCCGGGCATGACGCCGACGATGGTCAGCGGGATCGGCGCCATGATCACCAGCGGGGTCAGGTACGAGCCGAACTGCGCGACGACGAGCAGGTAGATCAGCACCAGCCCCACCGCGTAGGCGATGCCCATGTCGCGGAACGTCTCGTAGGTGACCTGCCACTCGCCGTCCCACTTGAGCGCGTAGCCCCGGTACCAGTCCGAGGGCTGGCTGATGAAGCGCTCGTCGAGCGCGGCGCCGTGCGGCACCTCGAGCCCGCCCACGGCGGATCGCGCGGCGAACATCCCGTACAGCGGGCTGTCGCTGCCGCCGGCGACGTCGGCGAACACGTAGCTGACCGGCAGCAGGTCCTTGCGGTAGCGCGTCTTCTCGCGCTGCGCGTCGCGCACCTCGACCAGCTCGGAGAGCGGCAGCGTGGCGCCCGTCGCGCCGCGCACGGGCGTGGCGAGCACGCGGTCGAGCCGCTGCTGCTCGGGCGGCAGCGCGAGACGCACAGGCACGCCGTACTTCGCCTGCCCGTCGCGCATGCTGGTAACGTCCTCGCCGGAGAGCGCGATGCGCAGCGCGTCGACGACGTCGGCCACCGCCACGCCGGCCGCGGCGGCCTTGCGCTGGTCGACGCGCACCAGTGCGCGCGGCGCGGCGTCCTCGATCGAGTCGTCCAGCCCGACGACGTGCGGCGTGCCGGCAAGCGCCTGGCGCACGCGCTTGGCGAGCGCGTGCCGCCCCGCCTCGTCCGGCCCGTAGATCTCGGCAACGATGGGACTCAGCACCGGCGGGCCCGGCGGCACCTCGACAACCTTCACCTTGGCGCCGTGCCGTGCGCCGATCGCCTCCAGCGCGGGACGCACGGCGAGCGCGATCTCGTGGCTCTGCCGCTTGCGCTCGCGACGGTCGACGAGGTTGACCTGCAGGTCGCCCCGCTCCGGTTCGCGGCGCAGGTCGTACTGCCGCACCAGGCCGTTGAAGTTGATCGGCGACGACGCGCCGGCGTAGGCCTGGAAGTGCGCAACTTCCGGGATCGTCGCGACTTCCGCGCCCAGCTCGGCGAGGACCGCCGCCGTGCGCTCGACCGTGGCGCCCGCCGGCAGGTCGACGATCACCTGGAACTCGCTCTTGTTGTCGAACGGGAGCATCTTCAGCACGACGAGCTGCACCAGCGCGAGCGACACCGACCCGAGGATCGCGACGAGGACGCCCAGGCCGAGCAGCGCGCGGCGGCGCCCTCCGCGGGGCTCCTCGACGAACGGCGTCAGCAGCCGCGCGAACGTGCGCGCGAGCCACGCGTCGAGCTTCGACTCGCCGCCTGCGTGCGCGTGCTTCGGCGCGAGCTTGAGCGCCAGCCAGGGCGTGACGACGAACGCGATCGCCAGCGAGATCAGCATCCCCATGCTCGCGTTGATCGGGATCGGGCTCATGTACGGCCCCATGAGGCCGGTCACGAACGCCATCGGCAGCAGCGCCGCGATCACCGTCAGCGTGGCGAGGATGGTCGGGCCGCCGACCTCGTCGACCGCCTGCGGGATCAGCGCGAGGAGCGACCGCTCCGGGTGCAGCGCGCGGTGGCGGTGGATGTTCTCGACGACGACGATCGCATCGTCGACGAGGATGCCGATGGAGAAGATCAACGCGAACAGCGACACGCGGTTGAGCGTGAACCCCCACGCCCACGACGCGAACAGCGTCGCCGCCAGCGTGAGCAGCACCGCCGCGCCGACGATCACCGCTTCGCGCCGGCCCAGCGCGACGAACACCAGCGCCACCACCGACAGCGTGGCGAAGGCGAGCTTGCTCATCAGGAGCTTCGCCTTGTCGTCGGCGGTGCGGCCGTAGTCGCGCGTGACGGTCACCTCGATCCCGGCCGGGATCACGCTGTTGGCGAGCTCGGCGAGCCGCGCCTCCACCCGGCGCGCGACGTCGACCGCGTTCTCGCCGGCCTTCTTCGTCACCTGCACGGTGACGGCCGGGTGCGTCCCGCCCGCCCCGCCGGCGGACGCCGCGCCCTGCCCGTGCCTCGCGTACTGCGAAGGCGGCGGCGGGCCGTCGACGACGCGGGCGACGTCGGCGAGGTACACCGGGGCGCCGTCGGCCACGCCCACGACGAGCGAGCGCACGTCCGCCGCGGTGGCGAAGAAGCCGCCCGTCTCGACGAGCAGCGAGCGGTCGTCGCGCGTGAGGCGCCCGGCGGGCAACCCCGCGTTCGCGCCCAGCATCGCGCGGCGCAGGTCGGCGGCGGCGAGCCCGTGCGCGGCGAGCTTCTCGTTGTCGAGCAGCACCTGCACGACGCGCCCCGGTCCGCCGATCGTGGCGACCTCGCGCGTGCCGGGCACGCGCTTGAGCTCCGCCTCGAGCGCGTGCGCGACGCGCTCGAGGTCGAACGGCCCGACGTTGCCGTCCTTCGACCACAGCGTGAGCGCCACGATCGGCACGTCGTCGATGCCCTTGGGCTTGACCAGCGGCTCGCCGACGCGAAGCTCGGGCGGCAGCCAGTCGCGGTGCGAGAGGATGGTGTCGTGCAGGCGCACGACGGCGTCGTTGCGCGACACGCCGACCTTGTACTGCAGCGTGATCACCGCCTGCCCGGGCCGCGAGACCGACCACACGTGCTCGATGCCCTGGATCTGCGAGAGCACCTGCTCGGCGGGAATGGCGATCAGCTGCTCGACGTCGGCGACCGACGCGCCGGGAAACGGCACGAACACGTTCGCCATGGTCACGTCGATCTGCGGCTCCTCCTCGCGCGGCGTAACGGCGATCGCGAAGGCGCCGAGGATCATCGCCACGATGGCGACGAGCGGGGTCAGCCGCGAATGCAGGAAGAAGCCGGCGATGCGGCCGGAGATGCCCATCGGAGCGCGCCTAGCGCGACGCGGTCGCGATGCCGGCAGCCACCGGATCGCGCGCGTACTTCTCGCCGGCGGCGAGCCCCGAAAGGACCTCGACGACGGGGCCGGTTTCGGGGTCGATCAGCGTCTCGCCCGTGCGGACCTGGCGCAGCAGCCAGCTTCCCTGCGCGCCGAGCACGTACACGGCGGTCAGCTCGCCGCGCCTGAGCAGCGCGGTCGGCGGCACGGCGATCGCGCGCACGGAGCCCACCGGGAACTGCGCGCGCGCGAACTGCCCCGGCAGCAGGCCCGCTCCCGACGGGAGGTCCAGCCGCACGCGCACCGTGTGCGTCTTCACGTCGGCGAGCGGCACCACGGTCGCGCGCACGGCGTTGACCGCGCGCCCGAGCACGGGCAGTTCGACAGCCACCGGCAGCTCGCGCTTCCAGCGCGCGAGCGTGGCCTGCGGCAGCGTGGCCGTCACCCGCAGTTCCGACGGATCGAACACCGTGACGATCGCGCGGCCGGGCGACGCGTGGTCGCCCGCCTCGACGTGCGTCGCGCCCACCACGCCGGCGAACGGCGCGGTGATCGTGGCGAACGATCGCTGCGTCACCGCCTGGCCGGCGGACGCCTTCAGCGCCGCGACCTGCGCCTGCGCCGCCTTGTACGCCGCTTCGGCCTGGTCGACCGCGGCCTGGCTCACGAACTTCTGCGCTGCAAGGTCGCGCTGGCGCTCGTAGTGGCGCTTTGCGTTGACGAGATTCGCCTCGGCCTCCGCCACCTGCGACAGGCTCGCCGCCACGCCCTGCTCGGCCACGCGCGCGTCGATGCGCGCGAGCAGCTGCCCGGCCTGCACGCGGTCGCCGGCCTTCACCGCCAACTGGGTGACGCGACCGTCGGCCTGCGCGCCCACGGTCGCCTGCCGCACCGCCTCGACCACGCCCTCGGCGGCGAACGCCTGCGGCAGCTCGCGGGCGCGCGCTTCCAGCGTCGCGGGCGCCTGCGCGTAGGCAGGCAGGCCCGCGACGAGGATGATGGCGGCGGTCGCGCGAAGCATCGACGAACTCCCAGAAGTGCCGATCAGCGGGTCCGGCAGGTCCGGATGCCGAATGGCAGGTACAGCGGGCACCAGCCGATCAGGCCGGTGGCGAGCGGCACCACGCCGATCCAGCCCCACGCCGCGTAGGCGCTGCCGGAGAACAGCGCGAACAGGATCAGCGCGAGCCCCGCGACGATCCGCACAGCGCGATCGATACCACCGACGTTGACCTGCATGGTTGATCTCCCTCACGTTGACGACGTGTCGCATCGTAGCGCCGGGCGCGCTTCGGCTCTGTGACCCCGGTTCCGCAGCCGGCTGCGCCTCGCCAGGGGACGGGTCGACCGGTCCCGCCGCGCCGTTGGGTAGAATCGGCCGGGACGAGCCGCGCATGGACGCCACCACGCTCTCCCCCCTCGCGCAGCGCCTCGGCGCCGCTTTTCCCGAACTCGCGCGCTCCGCCGCCACGCTCGAGCGCATCGCCTCGCGTGGCGCCTACCGCCAGGTGCCCGCGGGCGGCGTGATGTTCAACGAGCACTCGCCCTGCAACGGCTTCCCGCTCGTCCTCGCAGGCTCGGTCCGCGTCGTCCAGCGCTTTCCCAACGGCCGCGAGATCCAGCTCTACCGCGTCAAGTCCGGCGAGTCGTGCCTGCTGTCAGGCAGCTGCCTGCTCGGCAACAGCGACTACGCGGCGAGCGGCGTTGCCGAGACGGCGGTCGAGCTGGTGGTGATCCCCCCCGCCGAGTTCCGCGCGCTGGTGGCGGGCGACGAGGTGTTCCGCGAGCACGTGTTCAGCCTCTACGGCGAGCGGTTGGCCGCGCTCATGCAGCTGGTCGAGGCGATCTCGTGGCAGAAGCTCGACCAGCGGCTCGCCGCGCTGCTGATCGGGCGCACGCGCGACGGCGCGACCACTTTGCAGGCGACGCACCAGGCGCTCGCCGACGAGCTGGGCAGCGTGCGCGAGATCGTCTCGCGGCTGCTGCGCTCGTTCGAGGACCGCGGCTGGGTCGAACTGGGGCGCGAGCGCATCACGGTGCGCGACGCGGCCTCGCTCGCCGCGCTGGCCAAGGGCTGACGTGGAAAGTAGGGTCAGACTCGACTTTCCCGCAGACCGCGCCATGGAAAGTAGGGTCAGACTCGACTTTCCTGGAAACCGAGTCGCCCTCCCGGCCGTCAGCATGCGGGAAAGTAGGGTCAGACTCGACTTTCCCGGAGACCGCGCCGCAATCCTCGCCGTTAGCTCTGGAAAGTCGAGTCTGACCCTACTTTCCTGTGCCCACCGGCGGCGGCGCGGCGCGCACGATGCGGCGGAACAGCTCGTCAAACCCGGTCGCCTGGCTCGCGCCGGACAGCGGGTCCTCCTGCGCGGCGAACGCGGCGTCGATCTCCGCCCAGTCGCCGGCGTCGAAGTGCGCCTCGCACAGCGGCATCGCCTCGAGTTCCTCGCGGCGCATGTGCCCCCAGTGAAACGTCGCGTAATCGTCCGCCAGCTCTGCGAAAGCCTCGCGCGCCGACCCGGTGTCCGCGGGGTCGCCTTGCGCGGCCTGCCAGCGCCCCAGCGCGCGGCGGAGCGCCCGGATGCGCCGCGCACCTTCGGCGTGCTCGCGCTGCAGCGCGTCGACCAGCGCGGCGGCCGGGGCGTGCCGCTGCCGCAGCCGCGCGAACAGCCACACGTCCTCCTTCGGGTGGTGGAAGCGCTCGGGAAAGTCCTCGATGTAGCGCAGCATCGCCGCGAGCAGCGCGAAGTCGGGCGGCGCCTCCCGCGCGGCGCGGACGAGGTAGACGAGGCCGTGGATCACCGCGGCGAGCGAGCGGTGCTCGGCGCGTATCGCGCTCAGGGCTTGCATGGCGGGCGTCGAGGGGCGCTGCGAATGGTAACGCGGGCGCCGCGGGGGATGCGGTGATCGACTATGCGGCGCTCAAGGCGGTGCACGTCGGCGCGGTGGCCCTCTCGGGCACGCTGTTCGCGCTGCGCGGCGCGTGGCGGCTGGCGAGGCCCGATGCGACGCTCGCCCTTCCCTCGCGCGTCCTGCCGCGCGTCGTCGACACCGTGCTGCTGCTCTCGGCGCTCGCGCTCGCGGCGAGGTGGTTCCGTGACGGCCTGCCGGTCGGCTGGATCGGCGTCAAGATGATCCTGCTCGTGGCCTACATCGGCATCGGGATGGTCGCGCTGCGTCGCGGCCTGCGCGCCGGCCCCCGGACGGCCGCGCTTGCCGCTGCCGCCCTCGCCTTCGCATGCATCGTCGGCGTCGCGCTGACCAAGTCCCCGACGGGCGCCCTGCGCGCGCTCGCCTGAACCGCAGGGACGTTCCATGAACGACCTCATCGGCGAGCCCGGCGCGCCGTCCTTCGACGATCCGCTCGGCATGCTGCGCGCCTGCCACGGCCGCATCGAGCGCCAGCTCGGCACGCTGCGGCGGCTCGCCGCGCACCTGCCCGGGCACGGCGCCGACCGCGACGCGCAGGCCGCCGCGCGCGCGATCCTGAGGTACTTCGACGACGCGGCGCCGAACCACCACGCCGACGAGGAGGCGAGCGTCTTCCCCAGGCTGCTCGCCCGCGCGCCTTCGGCACGCGAGACGATCGCCGCGCTCGAACGCGACCACCACGGCGCGTTCGAGGCGAACTGGCGGCGGTTGCGCCCGCTGCTCGCGGCCATCGCCGCCGGGAGCCGCGAGACGCTGCCGCCCGCGCTCGTGCGCGAGGTCTGCGACGCCTACGCGGCGCACATCGCGCTGGAGAACGACCGGCTGATCCCGCTGTGCGCGGAAACGCTGACCCCCGCCGAGCTCGCCGCGATCGGCGCCGAGATGGCCGCCCGCCGCGGCGTGCCCTGGCCAGGAAAGTAGGGTCCGACCCTACTTTCGGTGGCGCTCGACGATGCGCAGCATCGTGGCGAGCGTGATCGTGGCGAACGTCGCGCGCGCCATCTCGTCGACCTCCTCGAGCACGGTGGCCAGCGCCCGGCCGACCGGCGTGTCGTCGCCGCCTTCGCGCCGCTCGTCGCGCCCGTCGAAGTCCTCGAACAGCTGGATCACGTCGAGCAGCGTCAGCCGGCGGGCGTTGGCCGCGAAGCGGTAGCCGCCGCCGACGCCGCGCACCGACTCGACGACGCCCGCGCGCGCGAGTTCCGAGAGCACCTTGGCGAGGTGGTGCGGCGAGACGTCGTAGCGCTCGGCGATCGACGAGGCCGCGATGTGCCGCGCCGGGTCCGCGGCGAACTCGAGCACGCTGTAGAGCGCGAGCCGGGTGTTCTTCTGCAGCTTCACGCGTCCATCTCCAGCGGGATGAACGGCGCGGCCATCATCCCCTGGCTGCGGAAGAACGAGAGGATCAGGCGGTTGTCGCGCGAGAGCATCGTGCGCACCTTGGTCACGCCGGCGGCGCGGAAGCCCGCGCAGATGGCGGCGAGCAGGCGGGTGCCCACGCCCGCCTGCCGCGCGTCCGGATCGACGTCGATGGCGAACACCCAGCCGCAGGGCGGCGAGCCGAACTCCCAGTCGCGCACCTCGCCGATGACGAAGCCGGCGACGACGCCTCCGGCGTCGGCGACGAGGAACTGCCGGCCTTCGCTGCGCGAGGCGCCGTAGCGCTTGTAGACGCCCTGCCAGTAGGCGCGTTTCTCGATGCCGGTCACGCGCGTGTCGATGGCGATCACCGCGTCGAGGTCGGCCGCGCGCACCGGCCGAACGGCGACCGCCCCGGCAGCCGCGCCGGGGGCACGGCGGCGCGGCGCGCCGCTCAACGCTCGCCCCCGCGACGCCCGCGAACCAAAAGGATGACGTACATCAAATCACAAATACGCATTCGGATGCCAGATTAGCCCGATCCGGCCGATCCGGCAACTGGCGGCCGCGAGACGACACGCGCCGCCGGTCCGCCGCCGGCACGCGCAGCGCGAACGGTGGACGAGCCGTCGCGGGCGGCGCCCGAGCGCTGCCGCGCACCGGCAGACGGAGGTTTCCTGGCGATGAAGGCGAGTCTGGTCCCCGGCGCATCCGGCAGCGGCACGATCCGGGTCGGCGCGGCGCGCACCGTCGGGTTCATGGGCCGGCGAGCGCGGCCGGACGCGACGCCGATGCGCGTGCGCGACATGGACACGGCCGCGCGCGAGTTCCCGCCCGGCCACCCCGCCGCGAAGGACGGCAAGGCCGGCCTGCAGAAGGAGGACGAGGAGTGAACGCCCCCAACGAGCTCGCGGCGGTTGCAGGCAGCGCGCGCCGCGTCCCCACCTACTGCTACCAGTGCGTGGCCGGCCCCGACCTGCTGACGGTGAAGGTCGTCGACGGGATCGCCACCGAGGTCGAGCCGAACTTCTGCGCCGCCGGCATCCACCCCGGCCACGGCAAGGTCTGCGTCAAGGCCTACGGTCTGGTGCAGAAGACCTACCACCCGAACCGCGTGTCGTCGCCGATGAAGCGGACGAACCCGCGCAAGGGCCGCCACGAAGATCCGGGCTTCGTGCCCATCTCGTGGGACGAGGCGCTGTCGATCGTCGCGGACAAGCTCAACGCGATCCGCGCGCAGGGGCTGCTCGACGAGTCGGGCTACCCGCGCGTGGCAGCGTCGTTCGGCGGCGCGGGCACGCCGCAGGCTTACATGGGCACGTTCCCCGCGTTTCTCGCCGCGTTCGGCCCGATGGACATGGGCTTCGGCTCGGGACAGGGCGTGAAGTGCTACCACTCCGAGCACCTGTACGGCGAGTACTGGCACCGCGCGTTCATCGTCGCGCCAGACACGCCGCGCACCGAGTACATCATCTCCTGCGGCATGAACATCGAGGCCTCGGGCGGCGTGGCCGGCGTCGCGAGGCACGCCGACGCGCGCATCAGGGGACTGAAGCGCGTGCAGGTCGAGCCGCACCTGTCGGTGACGGGCGCCTGCTCCGCCGAGTGGATCCCGATCAGGCCGAAGACCGACGCCGCCTTCCTCTTCGCGCTGATGCACGTGATGCTCGCGGCCCCCCGCGAGCGCCTCGACATCGCGTTCCTCGCCGGCCACACCGCTTCGCCCTACCTCGTCGGGCCGCACGGGTACTTCCTGCGCGATCCGGCGTCGCGCAAGCCGCTGCTGCACGACACGCGCTCGGGCGCCGCGGCGCCGTTCGACGCTCCCGGCGCGACGCCTGCGCTCGAAGGCCGCTACGAGGCCGACGCCATCGAGATCGGCCCGGACGACGAGGTGCTCGCGCAAGGGCGGCTCCAGGGCACGACCGCGTTCACGCTGTACGCCGAGCACATGGCGCAGTACACGCCCGAGTGGGCGCAGGGCGTGTGCGAGGTCCCGGCGGCCACGATCCGCCGCATCGCCAACGAGTACCTCGACCACGCGCGCGTGGGCGAGACGATCGTCGTCGACGGCGTCACGCTGCCGTTCCGGCCGGTCGCGGTCACGCTGGGCAAGACGGTGAACAACGGCTGGGGCGGCTACGAGTGCGTGTGGGCGCGCACGATGCTCGCCGCGCTCGTCGGCGCGCTCGAGGTGCCGGGAGGGACGATCGGCACCACCGTGCGGCTCAACCGCACGTACAACGACCGCCACAAGAGCGTGAAGGCGGGCCTCGACGGGTTCATGGACTACCCGCTCAACCCCACCGACAAGGCGCGCTGGAAGCCGAAGCCGAACATCCGCAACGCCTACCGGACGATGGTGCCGCTCGCCGCCGACGGCCCGTGGAGCCAGGCGCTCGGGCCGACGCACTTCTCGTGGATGTTCCTCGACGAGACGCCGAAGGGGCTGCCGCGCGTGACGCTGCCGGACCTCTGGATCGTCTACCGCACCAATCCCGCGATCTCCTTCTGGGACACGCCGGGCCTGCAGGAGAAGATGGCGCGCTTCCCGTTCGTCGTGGCGTTCGCGTTCACGCGCGACGAGACGAACCACTACGCCGACATCCTGCTGCCCGAGGCCGGCGACCTCGAGAGCCTGCAGCTCATACGCATCGGCGGCACCAAGTACGTCGAGCAGTTCTGGGACCACGCCGGATTCGCGCTGCGCCAGCCGGTCGTCGCCCCCGAGGGCGACGTGCGCGACTTCACGGACATCGCCACCGAGCTCGCGCGGCGCTGCGGGCTGACGGACAAGTACGTCGACGCGATCAACCGCGGCATCGCCTGCGTCCCGCTCAAGGTCGCCGGGCACGACTTCTCGCTGCCCGCGAACCAGTCGCCGAGCTGCGAAGCGGTGTGGGACGCGGTGTGCAAGGCCGCGAGCGCCGAGGTGAGCGAGGGGCGCGAGGTCCACGGGCTCGACTGGTGGCGCGAGCACGGCACGATGACGCACCCGTACTCGCAGGTCGAGTGGTTCCTCTACCCCACGCTCGAGCGCATGAACCTGCGCTTCGAGCTGCCCTACCAGGAGCGGCTGCAGCGCGTCGGCGCCGAGCTTGGCCGCCGCCTGCACGAGCACGACATGCGCTGGTGGGACACTCAGCTCCTCGAGTACCGCGCGCTGCCCGAGTGGCACGACTTCCCCGGCCTGTGGGACGAGGCGCTGCGCGACGCCGGCGCCGAGCCCTCCGACTACCCGCTGTGGCTGCTCACCGCCCGCAGCATGCAGTACGCGTGGGGCGGCAACATGGCGATGCAGCTCATGAAGGAGGTCGCCGACAACGTCACCGGCCACCGCGGCGTGATCGTCAACGCGTCCACCGCGCGCCGGCTCGGCATCGAGGACGGCGACGAGATCGAGCTCTCCGTGCCGCATCGCACGACGCGCGGCCGCGCGGTCGTGCGCGAGGGCATCCGCCCCGACACGCTGCTCGCCATCGGCCAGTTCGAGCACTGGGTGACGCCGTTCGCGAAGGACATCGGCAACGCGAGCCTCAACTCGCTGGCCGCGATGTCGCTCAAGCTCACCGACTCGACCGGCTCGGGCTGCGACGTCGTGCGCGTGCGGCTCGCCCGCGCGGGAGCCAAGTCGTGACGCGCTGGGCGATGGTCGCGGACCTGCGCCGCTGCGTGGGCTGCCAGACGTGCACGGCCGCCTGCCGCCACGCCAACGCCACGCCGCCCGGAGTGCAGTGGCGGCGCGTGCTCGACGTGGAGGTGGGCGAGTTTCCCGACGTGAAGCGCGTGTTCCTGCCGGTCGGCTGCCAGCACTGCGACGAGCCGCCGTGCCTCGACGTCTGCCCGACGACCGCGACGCGCAAGCGCGACGACGGGATCGTCACCGTCGACTACGACCTGTGCCTCGGCTGCGGCTACTGCGCGGTCGCCTGCCCCTACCAGGCGCGCCACCGCACCCCGCGCGCGGTGTTCGCCTACGGCGGGGCGCCGGCGAAGCACGAGGCGAAGCGCCACGACCCGGCGCGCATCGCGGTGGCGACCAAGTGCACGTTCTGCGTCGAGCGCATCGACTCCGGCACCGCGCAGGGGCTGACGCCCGGCGTCGACCCGGAGGCCACGCCGGCGTGCGTCAACTCGTGCCTCTCGGGCGCGCTCGCGTTCGGCGACCTCGACGATCCGGGCAGCAACGTGTCGCAGCTGCTGCGCGAGAATCGCCACTTCCGCATGCACGCCGAGCTCGGCACCGGCCCGGGCTTCTACTACCTGTGGGACAAGGCACTGCCGGAGGCCGCACAATGACGATCGCCTACGCCTACGGGCCGAACCCCTGGCCGCAGTCGTTCTGGGACGCGCGCGCCGCGGCGAACTTCGTCTGCGGCGGCGCCGGCGCGGGCCTCGTCGTCGCGGCTGCGCTGTCGGGGGCGCGCGGCACGGCGCTCGTCGTCCCGCTGCTCGCCGGCCTCGCCATCGTTGCCTGCGGGCTCGCCGCCGTGTTCGCCGAGATCGGCCGGCCGCTGCGCGCGGCGAACGTCGTGCGCAATCCGGCGACGTCCTGGATGACGCGCGAGGCGATCGTCGCGCCGCTGCTGTTCGCGTGCGGGGTCGCAGGCGCATTCGGCAGCCTCGCGTTCGTCGCGACCGCGGCGGCGCTGGCCCTGGCGTTCGTCTACTGCCAGGGCCGCATGGTGCACGCCGCACGCGGTATCCCCGCGTGGCGCGCGCCGCAGGTGCCGTGGCTGTTCGTCGCCACCGGCATGGCGGAGGGTCTCGGGCTTTGGCTGGCGCTCGCCGCGTTCCTCGAGTTGCGCTCGGCCCGCGTGGCCGGGTGGCTCGGCGTGGCGATCATCGCCCGCTACGTGATCTTCCGCATCTACCGCCGCGGCCTCGGCAGGGCGCTCGCCGCCGCGCCTGCGCGCGCGCTCGACGCGGCGGGCCGCGCGCTGCTCTGGGGCGGCACGCTGGCGCCGCTGGTCCTGCTGGCGATCGCGGCGGCCGTGCGGACGCAGCCCTGGGCGCCGTGGCTCCTGCTGGCAGCCGGCCTGTGCGCCGCGCTCTTCGGCGCGTGGCTCAAGGCGACGCTGGTGCTGCGCGCCGGGCACACGCAGGGCTACACGCTGCCCGCGCTGCCTGTCCGCGGCACGCGAGCGTAGGGCGCGGGACGTCCGGGCGATGGACGCGCGCATCGCAGGCGCGGGGACGGCGCCGACCTTCCGCGCCTCCGCCGGGCCCGTGCCGCGCGGGTGCTCGGCCTGCGCCCCGCAATGAACTGAAGCCATGCCGAAACGCATCCTCGACGTGACGATCAACGGGACGCGCCGCGAGGACGCGGTCGCCGACTCGACGCTGCTGCTCGACTACCTGCGCGAACAGCTCGGCCTCACCGGCACGAAGCGCGGCTGCGACGGCGGCGAGTGCGGCGCCTGCACGGTGCTGATCGACGGCGAGCCGGCGCTCGCCTGCATCACGCTCGCCGCGCGCTGCGAAGGCAGGCGCGTCGAGACCATCGAGTCGCTCGCGCGGAGCGGGCGCATGTCGGCGCTGCAGGCGGCGTTCCACGAGAAGCTCGGCACGCAGTGCGGCTTCTGCACCCCCGGCATGATCATGGCTTCCGAAGCGCTGCTCCGGCGCGATCCGCACCCGGACGAGGCGGCGATCCGCGCGGCGCTGGGCGGCAACATCTGCCGCTGCACCGGCTACGTCAAGATCATCGAGTCGGTGCAGGCGGCCGCGGAGGCGCGCGAGTGAAGCCGGGCGCGCCCGGCGTCAGGGGAGTCGCCGTCGGGGTCCGCCAGCCCCTGATCGACGGCGTCGAGAAGGTCACGGGTCGCGCGAAATACACCGCCGACCTGCCCGCCGCGGGCGCGCTGGTCGGCGCGATCCTGCGCAGCCCGGCCGCGCACGCGACGATCCGCGGCATCGACGTCTCGGCGGCGCTGGCGATCCCCGGCGTGCGAGCGGTGGTCACCGGCGCCGACTGCGACATCGCCTACGGCGTCATACCGATCGCGCAGAACGAGTTCCCGCTCGCCCGCGAGCGCGTGCGCTACCGCGGCGAGCCGGTCGCCGCCGTGGCCGCGGTCGACGCCGCGACCGCGCGCGCGGCGCTCGATGCCATCGTGCTCGACTTCGAGCCGCTGCCGGCGTACTTCGACGACGCCGCCGCCCGCGCGCCGGACGCCGTGCTGCTGCACGCGAACAAGCCGGGCAACGTCGAGCGCGAGGTCGACCACGTGTTCGGCGATCCCGACGCCGGCTTCGCGGCGGCCGACCTCGTGCGCGAGGAGCGCTTCCACTACGCCGAGGTCACGCACGCGATGATGGAGCCCAACGCGGCGCTCGCCGAGTGGGACGCCGAGCGCGGCCGGCTCACGCTGCACTCGGTGACGCAGGTGCCCTACTACGTGCACCTGGCGCTCGCGCGCTGCCTCGCGCTCGACGAATCGCGCATCCGCGTGGTCAAGCCGTTCGTGGGCGGCGGCTTCGGCCACCGCACCGAGACGCTCAACTTCGAGATCGTCGCGGCGCTGCTCGCGCGCGCCGCGGGCGGCACGGTGAAGCTGGAGCTCTCGCGCGAGGAGAGCTTCCTCACGCACCGCGGGCGGCCGCAGACCGACATCCGCATGAAGATCGGCCTCGCGCGCGACGGGGCGATCACTGCCGTGGACGCCGAGATCGTGCAGCGCGGCGGCGCCTACGCGGGCTACGGGCTGGTGACGATCCTCTACGCGGGCGCGCTGCTGCACGCGCTGTACCGCGTGCCGGCGAGCCGCTACCGCGGGGTGCGCGTCTACGCGAACACGCCGCCGAACGGCGCGATGCGCGGCCACGGCTCGGTCGACGCGCGTCACGCATTCGAGTCGCTGCTCGATCGCATGGCGGGCGAGCTGGGCCTCGACCCGTTCGCCGTGCGCCGCGCCAACCTGATCGTGCCGCCGTGGCGCACGATCAACGACCTGCAGGTCAACTCCTGCGGTCTCGGCGAGTGCCTCGACATCGTCGAGCGCGCCTCGCGCTGGCGCGAGCGGCGCGGCAGGCTGCCGCGCGGCCGCGGGCTGGGGATGGCCTGCTCGCACTACGTCAGCGGCTCGGCCAAGCCGGTGCACTGGACCGGCGAGCCGCACGCGGTGGTGCAGCTCAAGCTGGACTTCGACGGCGCAGTCACGGTGCTCACCGGCGCCTCCGACATAGGCCAGGGCAGCTCGACGCTCATCGCGCAGGTGGCCGCCGAGGTGCTCGCGCTGCCGCTCGACCGCTTCCGCGTGTTCGCCAACGACAGCGCAGTGACGCCGAAGGACAACGGCAGCTACTCCTCGCGCGTTTCGTTCATGGTCGGCAACGCCGCGATCCGCGCCGCCGACGCGCTCAGGCGCGAGTTGATCCAGGCCGCCGCTCGCAAGCTCGAAGTCGCCGTCGAGGACGTCGAGGCCGACGGCGAGACCTACCGCGTGCGCGGCACCGACCGCGAGCTGGGCTGGAAGGACGTCGTCAACGCCGCGCTCGAACCGTCGGGAACACTCAGCGTAAAGGGCGCGTGGTCCACGCCGCCGGAGACGCAGGGCGGGAAGTTCCGCGGCGCCGCGGTCGGCTCGTCCGCGGGCTTCTCCTACGCCGCGCAGGTGGTCGAGGTCGCCGTCGACGAGGAGACCGGCGAGGTGCGCGTCGAGCGCGTCTGGGTGGCGCACGACTGCGGGCGCGCGATCAATCCGCTCGCGGTCGAAGGGCAGGTCCAGGGCTCGGTGTGGATGGGCATGGGGCAGGCGCTCGGCGAGGAGACGCGCTACCACGACGGCCTGCACCTGCGCGCCAACATGATCGACTACCGCATCCCGACGATCGCCGAGTCGCCGCCGATCGAGACCTACATCGTCGAGGCGCCGGACCCCAACGGCCCGTTCGGCGCGAAGGAGGCGGGCGAAGGCGCGCTGTCCGGCTTCCTGCCGGCGCTCACCAGCGCGATCGCGGACGCGACCGGCATCGCGCTCAACGAGCTGCCGGCCACGCCGGAGCACCTGCTCGCGGCCATCGTCGACCGCCGGCGCGCGGCGCAGCTTGCCGCCGCGAAAGCCGCGCGCGCCGCCGGAGGCGCGTGATGGACCGCATGCACGAATTCCGGCTCTCGCGGCCCGACTCGCTCGACGAGGCCGTCGCGCTGCTCGCGCGCGACCCGCTCGCGCGGCCGCTCGCCGGCGGCACCGATCTCGTGCCGAACCTGCGCCGCGGCATCGGCGCGCCCTCGGTGCTGGTCGATCTCTCCGGCGTGCCGGGCCTCGACGCCATCGAGGCGGGCGCCGACGGCAGCATCGCGATCGGCGCCGGCGTAACGCTCGCCCGCGTCGTGCGCGACGACGCGATCGCGCGCGCGCTGCCCGCGTTGCAGCAGGCGGCGGCGAGCGTGGCGGGGCCTTCGCACCGAACCGCCGCCACGCTGGGAGGCAACCTGTGCCTCGACACGCGCTGCGTGTTCTACAACCAGAGCGAGTGGTGGCGCCGCGCCAACGACTTCTGCCTCAAGCACGGCGGCGACACCTGCCACGTCGCGCCGCAGGGCACGCGCTGCCACGCCGCCTACTCGGGCGACACGGCCGCTGCGCTGATCGCCCTCGCGGCCGAAGCGGAGGTCGCCGGGCCGCAGGGCTCGCGGCGCGTTCCGCTCGAGCGGATGTTCGTGGACGACGGCGCGAAGCACCTCGCGCTCGGCCGCGGCGAGATCCTCCTGCGCGTGCACGTCCCCCCGCAGCCGGCGGGATCGCGCAACGCCTACCGCAAGGCCCGCCCGCGCGGCGCGATCGACTTCCCGCTCGCCGGGGCGGCGGCCCGCGTGGCGCTCGACGACGGCGGCGCGATCGCGTCGCTGCGCGTCGCGCTGACCGGCACGAATTCGCACCCGCTGCTGCTTGACGGCACGGCCGAGTGCGTCGGCCGCCCCGTCGACGAGGCCATGCTGGGCGGACTGGCCAAGCGGGTGCAGAAGCAGGCGAAGCCGATGCGGTCGACGGTCACGTCGTCGAACTGGCGCCGCACCGTGGCCGCGGTGCTGGTCCGCCGCGTCGTCGCGGAGCTGGCCTTCGCGCCGGGTTGATCGGCGTCAAGGGCGACGCGGCCGCTTTCCACTTTAATTCGGTATCGCGATACCGAATTAGGGCGGAGGACGCCGCGGCGTGCCGCAGACGGCGGCGCGGCGCATACTTCGCCGCACCACGGAGCACGCCATGCCTGCCGCCACCGCAACGCCGACCAGCGTCGCCACGATCCGCCCGCTCGCGCCGCGCGACCTCGACGCCGTCGTCGCGATCGATGCCGCGCTCGAGCGCCGCCCGCGCCGCGCCTACATCGAGCGCCGCCTCGCCGCCGCGATCCGCGAGCCCGGCCTGCACGCGCAGTTCGCTGCCGTCGACGGCGACGCACTGACCGGCTACGTCCTCGCCCGCGTGCTGGAGGGCGAGTTCGGCCGCAGCTCGCCGTCGCTGCGCCTCGAGATCGTCGGCGTGCGGCCGGATCGCCAGCACCACGGCGTGGGCGCCGCGCTGCTCGACGCGCTCGCCGCGTGGGGCAGGCGCCACGGCGCCAGCGAGCTGCGCACCGCCGCCGCGTGGAACGATCACGCGCTGCTGGCGTGGTTCGACGCCATGGGCTTCCGGCTCGCGCCGGGGCTCGTCGTCGACCGCGCGGTCGCCGGCGAGCTGGCGGATGCGCGCCGCGAGGACCCGGTCGACGCGCCCGGCGACGCGGGGCACCGCGAGATCGACTACGGCCTGCAGGACGACAACGACGCCGAGAAGCTCGCGCGCGACATGGCCGACGTGCGCACGATGACGCGCGCGGACCTCGCCGACATCGTGCGCGTCGACCGCCGCGTCACCGGCCGCGACCGCAGCGCCTACATCGAGCACAAGCTCGCCGAGGCGCTCGACGACGCTGCGATCCGCGTGTCGCTGACCGCCCGCCTCGACGGCGAGGTCGTCGGCTTCCTGATGGCCCGCGCCGACCTCGGCGACTACGGCCGCACCGAACCCGTCGCGGTGCTCGACACGATCGGCGTCGACCCGGCGTGGGCGCACCGCGGCGTCGGTCGCGCGATGCTCTCGCAGCTCGCGTTCAACCTCGAGGCGCTGCACATCGAGCGCATCGAGACGATCGTCGCGCCGCAGGACTTCGCGCTGCTCGGCTTCCTGTACGCGCAGGGCTTCGCGCCGTCGCAGCGGCTCGCGTTCGTGCGCGGCTGACGCGCCGCGACTGCCGCGCCGGGGCCGGCAGCGGCCGTCACATCGCCCGCGAGGGCAGGCGGACCGTCTCCCCCGCCAGCATGAACCGCCCGCGCCCGCGGTGGTGGATCGTGCGCGGATCGCGTCGCGCGGCGTCCACCCAGGCCTCGACGACCTCGAGCACGAAGAACCCGTACCTCGCCACGCGGCTCGTGTCGACCACGCGGCACTCGAGGTTCGCGTAACACTCGGCGACTAGCGGCGCCGCGACGCGCGCCGCGGGCGATGCGGTGAGCCCGAACTTCGCGAACTTGTCGACGCTGCGCCCGGAGGCGTTGCCGCAGCGCACCACCTTGCGGGCGACGTCCACGGCGGGGATCGCGATCACGCACTCGCGCGTGGCCTTCAGCGTGTCGAAAGAGTAGTTGCGGTTGCTGACGACGCAACCCACGAGCGGCGGCTCGAACTCGAGCATCGTGTGCCAGGACATCGCCATCGCGTTCGCCCGGCCCTTGCGAGCGGTGACGAGCAGCACCACCGGCCCCGGCTCCAGCAGGCCGTAGACGCGCGACAGCGGGTAGCGCCGGAAGGTCACCGCCTGCCTCCGCGATCGCGCCGCTACCCGTGCAGCGACTCGTACTTCGCCTGCAGCTCCTCGGGCGTCTCGCGGAAGTCCGGGTGATCGACGATGCAGTCGGCGGGACAGACGAGGCGGCATTGCGGCTCGTCCTCGGCGCCGACGCACTCGGTGCACTTCGCCGGGTCGATCACGTAGGCGGGATCGGCCTTGGCAATGGCGTCGTTGGGGCACACCGGAAGGCAGGCGTCGCAGGCGGTGCAGTTGTCGTCGATCATCAGGGCCATCGTCGGCTCCTCGTCGGGTCGGGTCAGGCGGCGGCGCGCTCGAGGGCGGACAGCCTGTCGTGGCGGAACGCGCCCCAGAGCGCCGCGCCGATGGCGCCGGCGTAGATCGAGTCCTCGTGCGCCACGGCCTCGACGCCGACCTTCTCGTTGGCCATCTCCTCGCGGATCGCGGCCAGCAGCCCGGTGTCGAGCGCGAGTCCGCCGGTCATCAGCGCCTTGCCCTCCTTGATGCCGGTGACCTTGAGCAGCTTGACGATGCGCGAGGCCATCGACAGGTGGATGCCCTTCAGGATGTCGGGCGTGGCGATGCCGCGCGAGACCATGTTGATGACGTCGGTCTCCGCCAGCACCGCGCAGATCGACGAGACCTTCTCCGGGTTCTGCGAGGTCTGCGAGAGCGGTCCGATCTCCTCGACGGCGACGCCGAGGTAGCGCGCGATGTTCTCGAGGAACTGCCCCGAGCCCGACGCGCACTGGCTGGTCATCTTGTAGGAGAGCACCTTGCCGCGCTCGTCGACGTAGATCGCGCGGCCGTTCAGCGCCCCGATGTCGACGACCGCGCGCGCCCCCGGCTCGAGGAACACGCCGCCGCGGGCGTGCGTGGTCATCGAGTAGAAGTGGCCGGTGGCGAACTTGACGTTCTCGCCCTCGCCGGTGGTGGCGACGTAGGCGACGTCGTCGGCGCCGAGCCCCGCGTCGGCGAGCACGCCGTCGCGACCCTCCTGCGCCAGCGTCATCGGGTCGCGCCGGCGGATGCGCTCGCATCGTTTCGCGAGCCAGCGCGGCTTGCCGTTCGCGTCGAACGCGAACAGCGCGGTCTTGACGGCGCCGGAGCCGATGTCGATGCCGATCGTGTGCTTCATGCCCGAAACTCCGTCGTTCCCGCGCAGGCGGGAACCCAGTGTCGTTGGTCGAAAGTCGCTGGATCCCCGCGTTCGCGGGGATGACGACGACCGATCATGCCCGTGCACATCCATGAGCGCAGATGGCTTGCGCGACGTCGCGTTGTCGGCGCGCGGGCACGAGCCCTGGTCGCATCCCCGCAGCGCTCCGCGTCTGCGGGGCCCCTGCTTCCCGGGCTCATGCCCGTGCACATCCATGAGCGCAGATGGCTTGCGCGACGTCGCGTTGTCGGCGCGCGGGCACGAGCCCTGGTCGCATCCCCGCAGCGCTCCGCGTCTGCGGGGCCCCTGCTTCCCGGGCTCATGCCCGTGCCTCCGCCGTCCTGCCCTCCTCCATCACCGCCCGCCAGGCGAACGTCGCGCCGCCGAGCGCCCCGGTGTAGATGGAGTCGGGATCGATGTTGAGCGTCAGCTCGCCGTAGTTCTCGCGGACGAGCTCGCGCAGCGCCTTGACCGCCGCCTCGTTCTTCGCCACGCCGCCGGTGAACGTGAACTCGTCGCGGATGCCGCCCGAGCGCGCCAGGATCGACATCGCGCGCAGGATGATCGCGCGGTGCAGGCCGGCCATGATGTCCTCGCGCTTGTCGCCGAGCGAGAGACGGTCGCGCAGCTCCGCGCCGGCGAACACGGTGCACGTCGAGTTGATGCGGATGGTCTTCGTCGACTTCATCGCCATGGGGCCGAGCTCGTGCAGGCCCATGTTCATCTCGTCGGCGATGTAGCCCAGGTAGCGGCCGCAGCCGGCGGCGCAGCGGTCGTTCATCTGGAAGCTCTCGACGATGCCGGCGCGGTCGACCTGGATCGCCTTCGTGTCCTGGCCCCCGATGTCGAGCACCGTCGCCGTGCCCGGATACATCATGTGCGCGCCGAGCCCGTGGCAGAGGATCTCCGAGCGGATGTGCTCCTTGGAGAACGGCAGCCTGGCGCGCCCGTAGCCGGTGCCGACGATGTAGGTCTCCTCCATGTCGAGGTCGAGGATGCCCTTGATCGGCGCCTCCACCCGGGAGCGGCGACCCGCGGTCTCGGGCAGCGCCACGAACGCGCGCTCGAGGGCGGCGAGCAGGTGGCGGCGGATGGAATCCGCGTAGACCCGGTTCTCGACCTCGATGATCGAGCGGTCGAAGACGTTGAGCAGGAAGTCGTAGCGCACGCCCGCGTCCTTCGCCACGGCCTCGCCGACGGCGAGGTACTGGCTGCCGGCGATGTCGCGGAAGAAGTCCGACTTGCGCTTCGCCCCCGGGGCGAACAGCTCCGGCGCGCCCGCGGCGAGGCGGCGGAACACCTCGCCCAGCGCCTCGCCCACGCCCGCGGTCGCGTCGCCGAACTTCGCGGTGCCCAGATTGCGCCGGCAGGTGGCCTCGAGGTCGGCGAGCTGCTCGAGGTACTGCTCGAGACGGAAGTCGCGCTCGAGCTGGCTTAAGAAACGGTCCAGCGAGCCGTTCAGGGCGCCGGTGGTCGACAGCGCCTCGCGGAACAGGTGGAAGCGGCCGTTGACCAGCGCCTCCTGCTTGGCGATCGCGGCCGCCGTATCGTAGTTCGAGCGCGAGTTCGTGATGCCGCGCCCGAGGATGTTCTGCTGCTCGTCGATGACCACTGCCTTGGTCGTCGTGGAGCCGAGGTCGATGCCGATGAAACAGCGCATGCCGCTCTCCGATTCCCTAGTGTCTCTCGAACTTGCTCATGAAGCTGCCGGCGTGCAGGGGGCCGTCTGCTGGCACGCGCATTCTCGTTCGGCCGGTCCGTCGCGGAGCGCCGGGCCTGTCCCGGCTAGTGGGCGGCCGCGATCGGGATCGTGCGGGGCAGATCGTGCCCGACTCCCGACGTGCGCTTCTGCTTGATCATCTGGAAGTAGCTCTCCAGCCGGTTCTTCACGTTGGCCGCCGAGAAGTAGCGCGGATCGACGAGGTCTGTCTCGATGAAGGCCGCCGGCTTGCCGGTGCGCTTCTCGACCTCGCGCAGGATGAGGAGCTGGCCGGCGGAGAAGCTGTTGCAGCTCTTGATCGAGTTGATCAGCAGGCCGTCGGCCTGGTACTCGTCGATGTAGCGGCAGATCATGTCGATGCGCGACGGCAGGTTCAGGTTCGTGTAGCAGCCGAGGCAGTACTCGGCGAGCGACTCGAGCGGCCGGTCGGCGTCGTGGCGGAAGCCGAAGTCGTACAGCCCGCCGACCTTGGCGTAGGTCGACGACACGACGACCGCCCCCTCCTCGTAGAACATCTTCCAGAAGTCCCGGAAGCTGGTCCAGTTGGGCGGCCCCTCGACGACGAGCCGGTACTTCTCCTCCCCCATCTCGCCTTCCGGCGTGACCGGGCCCTTGCCCTGCCGCACGCGCTCCTCGATCTCGCCGCGCAGCACGCTGTAGTACTGCGAAGCTTCGGGCGTGCCCCGGAACGCCGTGAAGATCGGGCCGATGTAGTAGACGGCGCCGAAGTAGCCGTCGATCGGCGAGGGCCGGTTCTTCGCCGACTGCAGCACGGCGACCAGGTCCTCCTCGGCCTTCTGCGACTCCCTCATGTACTGGCGCAGCCGGTCGATGTCGAACTTGACCCCCGAGATGCGCTCGAGCGTGGGGATCACGTTCTCCTTCAGCTGCTTCACCACGTACTCGCGCATGTTCGGCGCGATCTTCCCCTCGCCCTGGTAGGGGACGTGCAGCATCACCGTCTCGCAGCCGTACTTGTGGCGGATCAGCTCGAACCACTTCATGAACGTGAAGCAGCCGGTGTACGAGAGCAGCAGCACGTCCGGCCGCGGCAGCACCTCGCCCGTCGGCCCCACCTCGCCGCCCATCATCATGCCGAGGTCGGCCTTGACGTAGGTGCACACGTCCTCGGACTGGCCGTCGCGCTCGGCGTCCATGATCATCTTGCCGGACTTCTTGCGCATGCCGTTCTGCAGCGCGTTCGTCTCCGGCAGGCTGCGCGCGAAGTCGAAGCACATCAGCAGCTCGTTCAGGTTTCCCGGGACGAACGTCGCCGACACCTTGCGGCCCATCTGGTGAGCCGTGGCGAGCTCCGTGTAGTTCCGGTTGATGAGCTCCTTCTGCAGCCACATCGCGTCCTCCTTCTGGACGTTCTGCGGCTTCTTCACGGAGGCGGGCATCGCGGCGGTGGTCATTTCATTGCTCCAGTCATTCCCGCGCAGGCGGGAATCCAGTGTCCTGCAACAAGAGTCGCTGGGTCCCCGCCTCCGCGGGGACGACGACATCCCTCATGCCGCGCTCCAAAGCTTGATCGAATCGGCGAAGGTGCCCGCCTGCTCGCGGATCGGCGCCATCTGCCCGGTGTTCTCGGCGTACTTGAACGCCGTATAGGGAACCCCGTGCTTCGCCAGGACGTCCTGCAGCATCGGCCGCTCGAGCAGCGCCGGGTCGCAGAACGACGGCGCGGCGAACACGACGCCCTCGGCGCCGCGCGTCTTCACCTGCTTCAGCAGGAACACGCCCTTCTCCTCGCGCGTCGCGTCGTACTTCGCCGCGGTCGACGCGGAGCGGTGCAGGAAGGCCTTCGACAGCTCCTCGAGCGGGTTGCCGTCGGCGGGCACGTCGTCGAGCAGCCAGCGCGTCACCAGCATGAAGTCGTCGTCGACGACGTAGCAGCCCGACATCTCGATCGACTTGATCAGCGCGAGCGGCGGCTGCTCGCAGAACGTCCCGTTGATCACCACGCGGGCGTTGTCGCGCTTCGGCCGTGGAAACTCGTCGACTGCGGCGAGGTACTCGCGCACCAGTTTCGTGTGCTCCTCGGGCGGCAGCACCATGCCGGCGCGCAGCAGCAGGTAGACCTCGGAGGTCGGCGCCTGCCAGGGCTTGCGCGCGCGGTACGCGTAGAGGTCGCGCACGGCTGCGCGGTTGTCGTTGTAGACGGCGATCGACGCGTTGAGCTCGGCGTCGCCGATCGGCTTGCCGCGCAGCTTCCCGAGGTCGTCGCGCAGGATCTCCAGCTCGTGGACGTAGTACCTGCCGCCGATCTCGTCCTGGTAGTTCTGCGGCACGTCGAAGTAGCGGACGTACTTGTCCTTGAACAGGATCTGCCACATGCCCGACAGGTTGCGGATCACGTCGCAGATCGACGGGAACAGCATGCCGTCGAGGCAGTCGAGGCGGCCGGTCAGCCCGAGCTCGATCGTCGAGCGCGGGATGCGGCAGATGTAGCTCTGGTAGTAAGCGTCCCCCTGGATCACCTCCAGCGAGTCGCCGCCGCCGAGGATGCCCACCGGCAGCATGCCAGCGGCGTGGACCAGCTCGCGCGGCACGTAGACCGGCATGTAGCCGATCGCCTTGCGGCCAGTCCCGGCGGCCTTCCAGGCCTTGACCGCCTTGAAGTCGAGGTCGTCGAACAGCGCCTCGCAGCGCTGCACGATGGCGACAGCGGGGGGAATCGTTGCGGTCATCAGCGATGCTCCCAGCGCGGCGCGCGCTTGGCGAGGAAGGCCGCGAGCCCCTCGTTCGCGTCGTGCGTCTTCATGAGGCCTTCGAGGTAGAGCCGCTCGACGTCGGCCAGCTGCGCCTTCGCGCGCTGCACGCGCGCGCCGCGCGCCGCCTTGAGCGCGTGGCGCAGGCTCGCCGCGCTGCGGGGGGCGAGGTGCTCGTCGAAATACGCGAGCGCCGCCGCCGCCGGGTCCTCCGCGATCGCCTGCACCAGTCCGATCGCGCGCGCCTCCTCGGCGCCGATCGCGCGACCCGAGAACAGCAGATCCTCGGCGGCCGGCTGGCTCACGCGCCAGGGCAGCAGCACCGAGGCCGCCGGCGCGAACACGCCGAGCTTCATCTCGGGCTGGCCGAACTTCGCATCCGGCGCGGCGTGGATGCGCCCCCCGGCGAGCGCCAGCTCGAGGCCGCCGCCGAGGCACTGGCCGCGCGCGGCGACGAGGATCGGCGCCGGGTACTCCAGCATCGCGCCCAGCAGCGCGTGCAGCGAGGCGAGCATCTGCGCGCACTGCGCCGGCAGGTGTTCCTCGACGCTCGCCCCGAAGCTGAAGTGCGGCCCCTCGTGGTCGATCAGCGCGCCGCGCAGCTCCGGCGCGTGCCGGTGCGCCTCGAGCGCGTCGAACAGCGCCGCGATCATCGCGGCGTCGATGAGGTTGGCCTTCGGCCGCGCCAGCGTGAGCCGCAGCAGCGCGCCGTCGCGCTCGCGGGCGACGCGCAGCGGAGCGTCAGCCATGGCGCTTCGCCTTCGGCTGGATGCTGTCGTGCAGCGGCCCGACCCAGCTCTCGCCGGCGGCGAGCTTCTGGCGCAGCAGCACGAAGTCGACCTCGCGGTCGTCCTTCGTGCCCTCGTTGAACGCCGTGAACCCGGCGCGCGCCTCGGTCATCATGTTGAGCGCGAGCCAGGCGCGCGAGTTCTCCTTGTTGCGGTTCCAGGCGTCGAGCTTGGGCTTGCGCAGCTCCTCGAGCGTCTTGGTCGTGCAGTCGGGGAAGGTGAGCAGCATCTTCGCGCACAGCTCCTCGACCTTCGCGTCGAGGAGCGAGAGGTCGACGCTGCCGCGGGCGAGCAGCGCCTTGCCCTCCTTCGCCGCGTCGCCGGTCTTCGGCTCGCCGAACACGAACCGGCCGTACTCGTCGACCATGCGCTGCGTTTCGACCAGCGGGTTGGCGACGAACTTCCCGTCGACCTTGAGTGCGGGCACGAGGTCGGTCAGCACCCCCATCCAGTACGCCTTGTGCGCCGAGAACGGCTCGCACAGCACGCACGCAGCCATCGCGCGCTCGGCCCCCGCGATCACCGGCAGGAAGTCGGTGGCCCCGCCGATCGGCGCCGAGCCGTGCTTCGGCCCCGCCTGCCCGAAGCGGGCGAGGTCCTGCGCCACGGAGAAGTCGCAGGCCATGCCGATCTCCTGCCCGCCGCCGATGCGCATGCCGTTGACGCGGCAGATCACCGGCTTGTCGCAGGCGAGGATGGCCGACACCATGTCGTTGAACAGGCGCATGTACTGGCGGTACTCCTGCGGCTGCCCCGCGTAGTACTCGGCGTACTCCTTCGTGTTGCCGCCGGTGCAGAACGCGCGGTCGCCGGCGCCGGTGAACACCACGCAGTTGACGTCGCGCGCGTTGGAGGCGGCGCGAAAGGCGAGGATCACCCCCTTCACCATGTCCGTCGTGTACGAGTTGAACTGCGACGGGTTGTCGAGCGTGATCCAGGCGTTGTAGAGGCCGGGCACGACGGCGCCGCCTGGCCGCGTGGCGGGCTTGAGCTCGTAGCGCACGCCCGGCTTGCCGAAGTCGGCGACGAGGTCGTGCGAGTGGAAGTCGGAGGCTGCGGGGGCGTTCATCCGGCGGGGCCTTTCGTTGGGAGTCGCTTCACGCCGGCACCAGGACGGCGCGCCTGCGGATTTCCTTGTGATGCACGGCGTGGAAGACCGCGTTGATGTCGGCGAGCGGGTGGCGCTCGACGAACGGGGCGATCGCCACCCTGCCGTCGAGCACGAGTTCGAGCGCGGCGGGGTACGACTCGGGCGGGCAGCCCCAGTTGCCGATCGCGCGCGCGTCGAACGCCATCAGGTTCGACAGGCGAATCTCGACGCGGTCCATCGTGAAGCCGACCACGCACAGCGTCGCGCCGTGCACGAGCAGCGACCAGGCGGTCAACTGGCCGGCGGCCGTGCCCGAGCACTCGAAGACGATCCACTCGGTGGCCCTGAGCCCCTGCGCCTTGGCGAAGGCGGCGATCGCGCCCTTGACCGCCTTCGCGTCGTGCTCGCGCGCGTTCAGCGTCAGCGCGGCGCCGTGCTCGGCGACGGCGGCGAGCTTCGCGGCGTCCACGTCGACGGCCACGACCTTCGCGCCGAAGGCGCGCGCGATCTGCACGCAGTAGCCGCCGACCCCGCCCACGCCGACGACGATGGCGAGGCTGCCGGGCGCGACGCCGGCGCGCCGCACGGCCTGGTAGGGCGTGGTGAGCGCATCGGCGACGATCGAGACGTCGGCGAGCGAGAGTCCTGCCTTCGCGAGCCGCGCCTCGTCGACCTCGCACAGCCCGCGCCCGGGCACGACGATGTGGCTGGCGAAGCCGCCCTGGATGTCGTTGCCCGGCATCTTCTGCGCCCGGCAGATCGGCGCGAGGCCGCGCTTGCAGAGGTCGCACTCGCCGCAGGGCAGCACGGCCGGCACGATGACCGCCTTGCCCACCCAGCCCTGTGCACCCGCGCCCGCCGCGACGACGCGCCCGGAGATCTCGTGGCCGAGCGCGAGCGGCAGCGGATGGTTGGTCCGCACGCCGTCGTAGTAGTAGCCGAGGTCGGTGTGGCACACGCCGCAGCCGGCGATCGCGACGACCACCTCGCCGGCCGCCGGCTCGGCGACGAACGCCTCGCGCACGAGCGGCGCTCCCTGCGCGGTCATCAGCCAGCGGTGCGCTTGCATGCCCATGCTCCGCCCCTCCTCCGGGCGTGCCGCGGACTCCCGCGGCGCAGCAATTGTTGTAATTTGGTACCGCAATGCGTATATTACGACCAAAAGGTTGCGCGTGTCGACTTCGCATTGCATTGATCCTCGTCAAATGCCCACGCGCGGGCTGCGCGGTCTACTACGCGCACGCCGGGGTCAGACCCGCGTTTCGCGGCCCCGGCTCAGCGCAAGCCGGGAAACGCGGGCCTGACCCCCAACGACCGGAGGACTTCCGTGCCCAACGCTTCCCCCCAGAAGACCCACGCAGCCGGCGGCGTTTCCATCGCGCTCGCCGGCAGCGGCGGCAGCGGCGTCATGACTGCGGGCACGCTGCTCCTCACAGCCGCCGCGGGCGCCGGCTACTACGGGCTGATGGTGCGCACCAGCGGCCCGCAGATCCGCGGCGGCGAAGCCGCGGCGCTGCTGCGCATCGCGCCGCACCCGATCGACGGCCTCGACGACCGCTTCGACGCGCTCGTCGCTCTCGACTGGGGCAACGTGCAGCGCTTCGCCGACGAGATCCCGCTCGCGGCGCACAGCGTCGTCGTCGGCGAGGAAGCCGAAGGCGAGGCGCCGGAGATCTACCGCGCGAGCGGCGCGCGCTACGTCGCCGTGCCGTTCAAGAAGACCGCGAAGTCGATCGCCGGCAGCTGGGCGAACATGGTCGCGCTGGGCTTCGCGGGCGCGCTCGCGGGCCTGCCGCGCGAGGCGCTGCACGAGGCCGCAAAGGGGACGTTGAAGAAGGCGGAAACCGTCGCGGCGAATCTCGCGGCGATCGACGCCGGCGTGGCCGCCGCGCAGGGCGTCGGCGGCGTGACGCCGCTGCCCCCGCCGGGGCCGCGCTCCCGCGCGCGCTGGCTCATCTCCGGCAACGAGGCCGCCGGGTTCGGGGCGATCCGCGGCGGCGTGCGCTTCGTCGCCGCCTACCCGATCACGCCGGCCACCGAGATGCTCGAGTGGATGGCGCCCGCGCTCGCGAAGATCGGCGGCGCGCTCGTGCAGGCGGAGGACGAGCTCGCGTCGGTCAACATGATCGTCGGCGCCTCGTACGGCGGCGTGCCGTCGCTCACCGCGACCGCGGGGCCGGGGCTCGCGCTGATGACCGAGGGCATCGGGCTCGCGGTGGCCTCCGAGACGCCGATCGTCGTCGTCGACGTGATGCGCGGCGGCCCGTCCACCGGCATCCCTGCGAAGAGCGAGCAGGGCGACCTCGCCATCGCCACGCAGGGCCTGCACGGCGACGCTCCCCACCTCGTGCTCGCGCCGACCTCGATCGCCGACTGCGTGGCGACGACGCAGTGGGCCGTGGCTCTCGCCGAGAAGCTCCAGGCGCCGGCGATCGTGCTCTCCGACCAGTTCCTCGGCCAGTCGCGCGCCGTCGTCGACCGGCCCGACGAGCTCGCGCTCGACGCGAAGCGCATCGTCCCCGAGCCGAACGCGCCGGACTACAAGCGCTACCGCGACACGCCGAGCGGCGTTTCGCCGATGGCCGTCCCCGGCAACCCCGGCACCGTGTACACGGCGGACGGGCTCGAGCACAGCGAGGGCGGCATCCCGTCGGGCAACGTGCGCGACCACCAGCTGCAGCTCGACAAGCGCGCGCGCAAGATCGCGCAGCACGACTACGGCGAGCGCTGGGCCGACGTCGAGGGCGAGGGCGAGGCCGCCGTCATCACGTTCGGCTCGGCGTCGATCGCGGCGCGCGAGGCCGTCGCGCGGCTCGCCGCGCAGGGCGTGCGCGTGAAGCTCATCGTGCTGCGCCTCATCGCCCCGCTGCGCACCGCGGAGCTCGCGCGCGCGCTCGACGGCGTGTCGCGCGTGCTCGTCGTCGAGCAGAACCACTCGGCGCAGTTCCACCGCTACCTGCGCTCGCTCGCCGACCTGCCGGCGCGGCAGCAGAGCTTCCACCGCCCCGGGCCGCTGCCGCTGCGTCCCGGCGAACTGGCGGAGACGATCGCGGCCTGGAGGAACGCCTGATGGACCTCGCCGAAGCCCCGGCGCGCGCGCCGCGCACGGCCGCCGCCTACAAGTCGTCGTACAAGCCGATCTGGTGCCCAGGCTGCGGCGACTTCTCCGTCCTGTCCGCGATCACGAAGGCGCTGGCGAAGCTCGACCTCACGCCGGAGAACGTCGCCGTCGTCTCCGGCATCGGCTGCAGCTCGCGCATCCCCGCGTACACGTCGTGCTACGGCTTCCACGGCGTGCACGGCCGCGCGCTCGCCGCGGCGACCGGGCTCAAGGTCGCGCGCCCCGACCTCACGGTGCTGGTCACCGGCGGCGACGGCGACGGCTACTCGATCGGGGGCAACCACTTCCTTCACGCGTGCCGCCGCAACGTCGACCTCACCTACGTCGTGATGGACAACCACGTCTACGGCATGACCAAGGGCCAGCCCTCGCCGACCACCGAGCCCGACTGGGACAGCAAGCTCTCGCCCGGCGGCACCGGCGTGCGCGCGTTCCATCCGCTGGTGATCGCGCTCGCCTCGGGGGCCAACTTCGTCGCCCGCGCGTTCTCGGGCGACCCGAACGGCACCGCGGAGGTCATCGCGCAGGCGATCGTGCACCCCGGCTTCTCGTTCGTCGAGGTGCTTTCGCCCTGCGTCACCTTCCGTCCCGAGCAGCGCGACTGGAAGGACGCCGTGCACCCCGCCCCGGTCGAGGCCACCGACGATCCCGCGCGGGCCGCCCGGCGCATCATGACCGACGACGGCTTCAACCTCGGCGTGCTCTACAAGGGCAACCGCGCGCCGTACAAGGGGTACCCGGCGCCGGCCCGCGCCGGGGTCGCGGACCTGGAGAAGGAATTCGAGCTATGACCGCCGACGCGGCATCTTCGCTGGACGCGTTCTTCGCCGCCGCGATCGCGATGGAGGAGGAAGCGGCGCAACGCTACGAGGAGTTCGCCGACGCGATGGACACGCACAACAATGCGGAGGTCGCGTCGATGTTCCGCCGCCTCGCGGCGGTCGAGGCGCGCCACGCCGACGAGCTGATGGCGCAGCGCGGCTGGACCGCGCTGCCGCTGATGCCGCGCATCGAGTTCGAGGGCTGCGAAGGCCCCGAGACCACGCCCGCCGATGCCGTGCACTACCTGATGACGCCCTGGCACGCGCTCTCGCTCGCGCTGGCGAACGAGGAGCGCGCCGTGCGCTTCTTCGAGCAGCTGGCGAGGTCCACGACCGACGAGACCGTGCGCCGCGCCGCGCTGGAGTTCAAGGCCGAGGAAGAGGAGCACGTGGTGCTGGTCCGCGAGTGGATGGGCCGCGTCGAGAAGCCGCCGGTCGACTGGGCGGTCGATCCCGATCCGCCGCGCTACACCGATTAGGGAACGCCATGCAGACACTGCTGCCCGAAGGCTGGGCGAAGCCGATCGGCTACGCGAATGGCATCGCCGTGGACGGCGGCCGGCTCGTGTTCGTCGCCGGCCAGGTCGGCTGGGACGCGCAGCAGCGCTTCCGCAGCGAGGAGATCGTGCCGCAGTTCGATCAGGCGCTCGCCAACGTCGTCGCGGTCCTCGCCCAGGCCGGCGGGCGTCCCGAGCACGTCGTGCGCATGACCGCCTACTGCTGCGACAAGCCGGCCTACATGGCCGCGCGGCGGGAGCTCGGCGCGGTCTGGCGCAAGCACATGGGCAGCCACTACCCGGCGATGAGCATGATCTTCGTCGTCGACCTGCTCGACAGTCCCGGCAAGATCGAGCTCGAGGCCACCGCGGTGATCCCGCACGGGAGCAAGTGAGCATGCAACTGCGCGACCGGGTCGCGATCGTCACCGGCGCCGGACAGGGCATCGGCGCCGCCGTCGCGCGGGCATTCGCCCGCGAGGGCGCGAAGGTCGCGGTCGTCGACCTCGACGCCGAGCGGGCGCAGGGCGTGGCGCAGGCCATCGTCGCCCAGGGCGGCGACGCGACGGCACTTGCGTGCAACGTCGCCTCGCGCAGCGACGTCGACGCCATGGTCGCGGCCGTCGCGGCACGCCACGGGCGCGTCGACGTCCTGGTCAACAACGCCGGGATCGTGCGCGCGGCGATGCTGGAGAAGATGGCGCAGGCGCAATGGGACGAGGTGCTGGCCGTGCACCTGACCGGCAGCTTCCACTGCCTGCAGGCGGTGGCGCCCGGCATGATCGCGCGCCGCTACGGCCGCATCGTCAACGTGACCTCCGCCGCCGGGGTGCTGGGCACGATCGGCCAGATCAACTACAGCGCGGCGAAGGCCGGAATCCTCGGGCTCACCAAGTCGGCGGCGCGCGAGCTGGCGCAGCACGGCATCACGGTCAACGCGATCGCGCCGGGCGCCGCCACGCCGATGACCGAGAAGATCCGCACCGACCCGCGCTTCAAGGACCGCTACCTCGAGCGCATCCCGATGGGCCGCTGGGCCGACCCCGACGAGATCGCGCCGGTGTTCGTGTTCTTCGCCTCCGACGCAGCCGCGTTCGTCACCGGGCAGGTGCTGGCCGCCGACGGCGGCATGACGATGTAGGTCGATGCAAGAGGCATTCGAACGCCTGGCGCACGACGAGGGTACGGCGCTCGTCGTTGCGTGCCGTTGCCGGCGAGCGCCCGACGGGCCGCCCCGAGGGCGCTCGCGTGATCCATCGCTCGATGCAAGAGGCGCAACGTCGACGGCGCGGCATCCACCGCGCGCCCGAACGCCTTTTGCATCGAATCAGATGACGCGCGAGTAGCGCTTCTCCTCCGCCGCCTCGCGGAGGTGCCGGTCGAAGAGCATCGCCACCGGCCGCACCAGCAGCCGGCCCTTCGGCGTGACGCGGATCGCGTCGGGCGTCACCTGGACCAGACCGTCGGCGGCCATCGGCGCGAGCGCGGCGACCTCGAGGTCGAAGTACTCGGCGAAGCGTATGCCGTGGCGCGCCTCCACCTCGGCGGGCCGCAGCACGAAGTCGCACATCAGCCGGGCGATGACGTCCCGCCTCACGATGTCGTCGTCGGTCAGCTCGTAGCCCCGCTTGACCGGCAGCACGCCGCGGTCGAGGATCGCGTAGTACTCGTCGAGCGTCTTCACGTTCGCGGCGTACGAGCGTCCGATCTTGCCGATCGCCGAGATGCCGAACGCGAGGAGATCGCACTCCGGCCGCGTCGTGTAGCCCTGGAAGTTGCGGTGCAGCCGGCCTGCGGCCTGCGCGCGCGCGAGCTCGTCGCCGGGCTTCGCGAAATGGTCCATGCCGATGTAGACGTAGCCGGCCGCGCCGAGCTTCTCGATGGCGAGCGCCAGGATCGCGAGCTTCTCCGCGGGCGAGGGCACGTCGGCGACCTCGATGCGCCGCTGCGGCTTGAACAGGTGCGGCAGGTGCGCGTAGCTGTAGAGCGCGATGCGGTCCGGCGAGGCGGCGATCACCTTGTCGAGCGTCACCGCGAAGCGCGCGACGCTCTGCTTCGGCAGCCCGTAGATCAGGTCGGCGTTCACCGACACGAAGCCGTTCGCGCGCGCGGCGTCGATCACCGCGAGCGTCTCCGCCTCGCTCTGCACGCGGTTGACGGCGCGCTGCACGTCGGGGTCGAAGTCCTGGATGCCCACCGAGACGCGGTTGAAGCCCAGGCGCGCGAGGAACGCGATCGTGGCGGGATCGACCTTGCGCGGGTCCACCTCGATCGACACCTCGGCGTCCTGCGCGACCCGGAAGGCCTTCGTGAGGTGGCCCATCAGGTCGGCCATCTCCTCGCGCGCGAGGAACGTCGGCGTGCCGCCGCCCCAGTGCAGCTGGACGACGGGGGCGCGCGTCTCGAGGATCGACGACACGATGCCGATCTCGCGCGCGACGTAGCGTATGTACTTCGCGCTGCGCCCGTGGTCCTTGGTGATGACCTTGTTGCAACCGCAGTAGAAGCAGATCGTGTTGCAGAACGGCACGTGCACGTAAAGCGAGAGCGGGTCGTCCGGGCGCTGCTGGGTGCGCGCGACCAGCGCGTTCACGTAGTCGGCCGGCCCGAAGCGGTCGTGGAACCGGTCGGCTGTGGGGTACGACGTGTAGCGCGGGCCCGACTGGTCGTACTTGCGCACGAGGTCGGCGTCGAAGGCCAGGTCGGCGGCGGGCAGGGTCATTGTGACGGAGTCCGTAACGGCATCTCGTTGCCGAATTCTCGGTGAACGACCCCGTGCCGGCCTTGACGGACGTCAACGGGGTGCCGGACGGGCGGGCTGCGGGAATGTCGAGCCGACCGGTAGCATCCTCCGATCGCCGCCCCGCGCCAAGCCTGCGTGACCCCTCGCCCCCGACCCCGCCTCGGCACCGTAGGCGCGAACCCGCAGCGTCGCGTGTCGGCGGGGCTGCGGCGACTCGCTCTTGCCGTCGATCCCCGCTTCGCGGGGCCGCTCGCGCCGCTCCCTCGCCGCTTCCGTGGGGCAAGGGTAAGTGAGCCCGCAGGGCGCCACGGGGGCGAATCCGCCCCGAAGCGCGCAGCGCGGAGGGTAGTCCACTGAGCCTGCTCCGGAACCCACAGCAAGCGCAACCCGTCCTGCGCGGATTCGCCACCGTCCACGGCCGCCGCCTGGAGACTGCGACCATCGCGCCGGATGCGCCGCGGCCCCGCGCGCCGCACATCGTGCTCCTGCACGGTGCGCTTGGCTCGCTCGCGGCTTGGGATCGGTTTCCCCGCGAACTCGCGCGGGCATCGGGCTGCCCGGTCCTGGTCTACTCGCGCGCCGGCCACGGCCGCTCGGATCCTCCGGCGGGCCCGCCCGGCCCGGACTACCTGCAGGTCGAGGCGCAGTCGGTGCTGCCGGCGCTCATGGACTCGCAGGGCATCGCGCGACCGGTGCTGGTCGGTCACGAGGACGGCGCGGCGATCGCGCTGATCCACGCGGGCAGCGGCTTCGACGTGACGGGCGTGGTCGCGCTTGCGCCGCGCACCGCGATCGGCGAGCAGGACGCGGCCCGCGTGCAGTCGGCGCACGCGCGCTTCGCGGCAGGCGAGGCGATGCAGGCGTTCGGGCGACAGCACCGCGATCCCGCGGCGCTGCTCGCCCGCTGGGCGACGCTGTGGGCTTCCCCCGCGGTTCACGCACGCACGCTGGAGCCGTTCCTCGCGCGCGTCGCCGCGCCCGTCCTGCTGGTCCAGGGCGAGGACGACGAGCACGCGAACGTCGCCGACTTCGCCGCGCTCTCGCGCGAACTGCGCGGGCGGGCGCAGTCGATCGAGCTCGCAGCCGTGGGCCACGAGGCGTGGTTCGACGCCCCGCGCGCGGTGATCGCGGCGATCGCCGCGCTCGTCGACCGCGCGCAATAGCGGCGCCCGACTCGACTATCCTCCCGAAGTCCGGGTCAGCGCGGAAGATCCAGACGGCGGGAATTCCGCTCTGACCCTAGTTCCGCTTGAGGGCGACCGCCCGCTCGTAGAGCGCGTCGCGGGGAATGCCGGTGGCGGCGGCCGCGACGCGCGCCGCTGCCGACGGCGGCATCTCGGCGAGCAGTGCGGCGAGCCAGCGCGCCGTGGCATCGTCGACGGCGGACGGCGCGCCGGCGCGCTCCGCGGCGTCCACGACGAGGACGAACTCGCCGCGCTCGCGATTCGCGTCCGCCGCGAACCATTCGTCGGCAGTCCCGAGCTCGAGCCTCGCAACCTCCTCGAACAGCTTGGTGAGCTCGCGGCCGACGACGAGCGTGCGTTCGTCGCCGAGCGCCTCGCGCAGCGCCGCAACCGTCGCGCGCACCCGGTGCGGCGCCTCGAAGCAGACGAGCGCCAGCGGCAGCGAGGCCACGCTCGCGAGGAGTTCGCGTCGCGCCTTCGCCTGCGAGGGCAGGAAGCCGAGGAAGGCGAAGCGCTCGGCGACGAGCCCCGCCACGCTCACCATCGCGGCCAGCGCCGACGGTCCCGGAACGGGCACGACGCGCAGGCTTGCAGCCAGCGCCGCGCGCACGAGGCGCGCACCCGGATCGCTGATGCCGGGGGTGCCGGCGTCGCTCGCCAGCACCACGCGCTCGCCCGCCGCGAGCCAGGCGAGCACCTCGCCGATGCGCCGCTGCTCGTTGTGCTCGTGCAGCGCGCTCGGCCGCGTCGCGATGCCGCAGCGGCGCAGCAGCGCGCCGGTCACGCGCGTGTCCTCGGCGAGGATGCGGTCGGCGTTCGCGAGCGTGGCGCGCGCGCGATCGCTCAGGTCTGCGAGGTTACCGAGCGGCGTGGCGACCACATATAATGACCCGCGCGGCGCGTCGTGGCCGTGCTCGCCAGCATCCTCCGCCGCGACTTCCCTCTTCGTCACCGCGCCTCCCATGCCCCGCGTCGCCGCACGCTCGCTCGCCGCACTCGCCCTCGCGTTCGCGTGCGGATCGTCCGCGGCGCAGGCGCCGCCGGCCGCGCCTGGCGTCCTCTCGCAGCCGGAGGCCAGGCCCGCGGCGCAACCGGAAGCGCCGGCGAAGCCCGCCGCGGCCGAAGCCGCGAAACCGGACGGCGATACTGTCGCCCAGCGCGCCGCCGACATCGCGCTCGTCCTGCCGCTGGCCTCGCCCGATTATGCTCGCGCCGCCGAAGCGGTGCGCGACGGGTTTCTCGCAGCGGCGCGGGCGGCCGGCCTCGAGCAGCGCACGCGCGTCGTCGGCCACGAGGACGGCGGCGTGCGCGGCGCGTTCGACGCGGCGGAGAAGCTCGGCGCGCGCGTCGTCGTCGGCCCGCTGGTGCGCGACGACCTGCGCGCGCTCGCCGCCTCCGACCGGCCGCTGCCGCTGACGCTCGCGCTCAACCAGTTCGACGACGGGACGCCGCTGCCGCCGTCGACCTACGCGCTGACGCTGTCGATCGAGGCGGACGCGCGGCTGATCGCCCAGCGCCTTCGCGACGAGCAGGTCGTGGCGGTGGCGCTCATCGGCGGCTCGAGCCCGCTCGAGAAGCGCTTCGCGACCGCGTTCACCGACGCGTGGCTGGCCTCCGGCGGCGGCCCGCCCGAAGTCTACGTCTTCGAGGGCGCGTCCGAGGCGCTCGGCGCACTGCGCCGCGACCTCGCCCGGTCGAACGCGCAGGCCGCGGTGGTGACGCTGCCGGGCGCGCAGGCCGCGCTCGCCCGCACGTTCGCGCCGCGCCTGCCGGCGTTCGCGACCTCGCTCGTCAACGAGCCGATGGAGCGCGCCGCGCTCGCCGACCTCGAGGGCGTGGTGTTCGTCGACGTGCCGTGGCTGGTGCGGCCCGCCGCGCCCGAGTTCGCGGGCGTCCCCCGTCCCGAATTCGGCGCCAACGCGCTGCAGCGGCTCTTTGCGCTGGGCCTCGACGCGTTCGCGGTGGCCCATGCGTTCGAGAAGGGCGTGCCCGAGCGCCTCGCGCTGCCCGGGGCGACCGGGCGCCTGACGCTGGGCGACAGCCGTGTGATCGCGCGTTCGGGCGATTTCGCGACGATGCGCCGCGGGCAGGTCGTGCCCGCCGATGGATCGCGCTGACGGCAAGCGCAACGCCGACGGCGCGCGCGCGGAGGCGCTCGCCGCCCGGCACCTCGAGAAGCACGGACTGGCGATCGTGGCGCGCAACGTGCGCAGCCGCTTCGGCGAGATCGACCTCGTGGCGCGCGACGGCGCGACCCTCGTGTTCGTCGAAGTGCGGCTGCGGCGCTCCACTTCCCGCGGCGGCGCCGCGGAGTCGATCACGGCGGCGAAGCGCGCCCGGCTGGTGAAGGCGGCGCAAGGCTACCTCGCCACGCTCGCCCGCGAGCCCGCCTGCCGCTTCGACGCAGTCCTGCTCGACGGCCTCGACGAAGCGCGCTGCGAGTGGGTGAAGGACGTCGTGTCGGCCTGACGTAGAATCCGCGCATGGACCACGAGGCCCGCATCCGCGCGCACTTCGCCGCGAGCGCCGAGCTCAAGGCGGCCTCGGGGCCGCAGCTCGCCCCCGCGATCGCGCGCGCGGCGGAGGCGATGACCGCGTGCCTGTTCGCCGACGGCCGCATCCTCGCCTGCGGCAACGGCGGCTCGGCCGCCGACGCGCAGCACTTCGCCGCCGAGATGGTCGGGCGCTTCGAGCGCGAGCGTCCGGAGCTGCCGGCGATCGCGCTGACGGTCGACTCGTCGATCCTGACGGCGATCGCCAACGACTACGCGTTCGACCAGGTCTTCGCCAAGCAGGTGCGCGCGCTCGGCCGCAAGGGCGACGTGCTGCTCGCGTTCTCGACCTCGGGCAACTCGGCCAACGTGATCGCCGCGATCGACGCCGCGCACGAGCGGGAGATGCGCGTCGTCGCGCTGACCGGGCGCGGCGGCGGGCGCATCGGCGAGATGATCGGCGACGGCGACGTGCACGTGTGCGTGCCGCACGAGCGCACGGCGCACGTCCAGGAGGTCCACCTCGCCGTGCTGCACTGCCTGTGCGACGCGATCGACCGCACGCTGCTCGGCGACGAGTGAGCCCGCGCGACGGCGGCACCGGCGCCCTGCCCTGCGAGCCACCATGCCCGACGCACCCAGGATCCTGCTCGCGGCCGCGCTGATCGCGGCGGTGCAGTCGCTCGCCGCCTGCGTCCCGCTCGTCGTGGCCGGCGCGGCGGGCACCGCGCTCGTCGTCAGCGACCGCCGCTCGGCGGGGGCGCAGCTCGACGACGCGGCGATCGAGACGAAGGTCGCCGGCACGGTCGCCGAGCGCCACGGCGATCGCGCGCACGTCAACGCGACGAGCTACAACGGCGCCCTGCTGCTGACCGGCGAGGTGCCCGACGCGGCGGCGAAGGCCGCGGTGTTCGAGGCGGCGAGGGCGACCGAGCGCGTGCGCTCCGTGCACGACGAGCTGGTCGTCGCGCCGCCCTCCGACCTGGGCGCGCGGACGAACGACACCTACCTCACGTCGCTGGTGAAGTCGCGCTTCCTCGAGGGCTCCGGGACGTTCTCGGCGACGCACGTCAAGGTCGTCACCGAGCGCGGCGTCGTGTACCTGATGGGGCTGGTTCGCCGTGCCGAGGCCGACGCCGCCACGAACATCGCCGCGTCGACGCGCGGCGTGGCGCGCGTGGTCAAGGTCTTCGAGTACATCGACTAGGCGGGAGGCGGCCATGAGCGGCGAGACGCTGCCCCAGCCGCGCTACCCGGCGAAGATCGCCGGCGCGCGCGACGCGCTGGAGCGCATCGCTCGGCTGCCGCGGCCGCTCGTGTTCACCAACGGCGTCTTCGACGTCCTGCACCGCGGCCACGTGACCTATCTCGAGCAGGCGCGCGGGCTCGGCGCATCGCTGGTCGTCGCCGTCAACAGCGACGAGTCGGTGCGCCGGCTCGGCAAGGGCGAAGGGCGCCCGCTCAACCCGCTCGCCGACCGCATGGCCGTGCTCGCCGCGCTGGCGGCGGTCGACCTCGTCGTCCCGTTCGACGACGACACGCCGCGCGAGGTGATCCTGGCCGCGCGGCCGGACGTGCTGGTCAAGGGCGGCGACTACACCGCGGAGACGACCGCCGGCGCGGCGGAGACGATCGCGCGCGGCGGGCGCTTCGTCGCCATCCCGCTGCTGGAAGGCCGCTCGACGAGCGCGCTCGTCGAACGCATCCGCACGCGCGGCTAAAGGCCGCTACTTCCTGTAGCGGGCGAGGAAGTCCGCGACGATGCCCTTCTGCGACCGGTCGATCGCCGCGTCGAGCGTCCGGTCGGCCGGGTCGTACTGCTTGGCCTTGCGCAGCGCGTTGATGGCGTCCTGGTGGAAGCCCAGCCCCTGCTGCGCGAGCCCGTAGCAGCGCCACGCGTCGGCGCTGCCGAGCTCGAGGTTGGTCCACGTGCGGCAGAGCTCGGCCGCGCGCCGGTAGTTGCCGGCGGCGAGCATGCGCGGCCCTTCGCTGCGCATCGCGTTGACGCGGGCGCGCCGCTCGGCGAACTCGCGGTCGAGCTCCGGATCGATCGGGGCGCCCGGCGGCGGACCCGGCGCGGAGGCGCTGCCGGACGCGGCCGCGCCGAACGAGGGGACGCTGGGCAGCGACAGGTTGCTGATGAGGCCGCCGTCGGCGACGAGCCCGCCCTTGATCTCGGCGAACGACGGGAACGCGTCGGACACCGTGGCCCGCGCCCAGCCGATCGACTCGGCCATCGGCTGGTGCCACGCCACGCCGTAGAGCCACAGCATGGCGGCGAGCCCGCACACGCCGGTGACGGCGTTGAGCACCCCCGGCGGCCCGTGAGTGACGAGCACGTCCTCGGCGAAGTCCCAGTCGGTCTCCTGGTTCTGCGCGAGCTTCTCGTAGGCCACGGCGACGAGGAAAGGCGCGAGCAGCGGGAAGCCGCAGGCCATGCCCTCCCACCAGACGCGGAACCCGCGCCGCAGCGCACGGCCGAGCTGCGCCTGCGTGTCGCGGCGCGCGTAGGCGTTGGAGATCGAGAACTGCAGGAAGATGCCGAACAGCCACTTGCCCGGCGTGCTGCCGAGGGCGGCGATCAGCAGCGCCTCGACCGGGACCCAGGACAGCGTGATCAGGATCGGCGCGATCAGCGGGTGCCCGAGCGAGCGCGCCGCGCCCTCGGGCAGCGCGCCCATGCCGGACAGCTCGGAGAGCAGGAGCGCCAGGACCAGCCCCCAGATCGAGTAGTCGAACAGGCGCGCGGCCAGCCGGTGCCACGGCCGCGGCTCGCTCGTGCGGCCGGACTTCGCGCGCTCGAGCTCGGCCATGCGCAGCTGGAAGATCCAGCTCGCGTCCTCGGAGGGCTGGTTGGTGCCGAGGAACACGCTCTTCTCGCGCCGCCAGTTGAGGATCGCGAGGTCGGTCTGCGGCTGCAGCGCCGGCGCCGGCGGCGCGGCGCGGCGGCGCAGCCACGCCACCGAGTGCACGGCGCCGTAGACGACCGCGAGCGCGATGAGCGTGAGCGTGAGCCACACGAGCACCTGCTTCGCGACCAGCACGGCGTCGGCCGGCGTCACGAACAGGATCGCCGCGGCGATGAATGCGCCGAAGAGCACGCACAGGCCGAGCGTGACCCACGGCGAGCGTGAGAACGACACGACGCGCTCGGTGAGCCCCGGGTGGTGGCGCGCGACCTCCGGGGCCGGCGCGTCGACGAGCGCGTGGTCCATCGCCGCGTCGAGCGAGGCCTCGAGGTCGGGCCGGCTGCCCGCGCCTTCGGCCTCCGCGTCGGCCGCGCCGACGTCGGTCTGCTCCCCCGCTTCCGCGACGGCGTGGTTCACGACGTGCGCGATCTTCTGCTCGGTCGTGCCCGCCGAGAGCGCGAGCTCCTGGTCGTAGCGGCCGCGCCGCTGCGGGTCGCTCAGTATGCGGCTGGCATGATTGATGAAGCGCAGCGCCTCTTCGACATTGCCCTGGCCGTCGCGCGTCTTCGCGTAGTACTTGCGGATGAGGCGACGCAGGCTCGCGCGCACTTCCTCGTCGGAGGCCGCGGGGTTGATGCCCAGCGCTTCGTAGATCGTCGCCTTCATCGCAACGCGGACAAGGACCAGCCCTATGCCAATGGAATCTTGCGGAAAAGCCCGCCGGATGGCAAGGCGCAGCAAGAAGCAAGCCACACCGATCCGCCGAACGGCGCGATGGGCGTTTCTGCGGCGAAGCAGCGCGCCCGCGACGCCCAGGGTCAGGTGCTGCCGCCCGCCGAAGGCGGGGGCGCCGCGAAGGGGCGCGCGACCGCGCGCTGCGCCGGGCGGGAAATGCTGCAGGAATGGCCGCTCCTGGGGCCGTTGCCCGCCCCGGCCGGCAGAAGGCCCACTTTTCCATCGCCGCACCCCCTTGCGGGCAACCTGCACAAACGAAAAAGGGCGGCCCGCGGGCCGCCCCTGGCGCGACGTCGCCGGCCGCTATTCGGGCTTGGCGGCGCCCTCGCGGTGCGCGAGCTTCTCGCGGATGCGCGCCGACTTGCCGCTGCGGTCGCGCAGGTAGTAGAGCTTCGCGCGGCGCACGTCGCCGCGGCGCTTGATCTCCACCGACGCGATCAGCGGCGAATAGGTCTGGAACGTCCGCTCCACCCCTTCGCCGCTGCTGATCTTGCGCACGGTGAACGAGGAGTTGAGGCCGCGGTTGCGCTTCGCGATCACCACGCCCTCGTAGGCCTGCACGCGCTTGCGCTCGCCTTCGACGACGTTGACGTTGACGATCACGGTGTCGCCCGGCGCGAAGTCGGGAACGGTGCGGTTGAGGCGCGCGATCTCCTCGCGCTCCAGCGTCTCGATGATGTTCATGGCGTGACTCCTTTCGCTGCCGCGTCCGCCGCGGCTCTCGTTTCCGGCCGGTCGCGCCGGCCTTGTCGACGCGCAGAGCAGGGCGCCCCCTGGTGCGCGCGCTTCGGTGCTACCTCGCCGGCCTCGCCCGCGCCGGCAACTGTGCTGCTTCCTGCGACCCCGCCCGGTCCTGCAGCAGGTCCGGCCGGCGCTCGGCGGTCCGCTTCAGCGACTCGGCGAGCCGCCACTTCCGGATCGCCTCGTGGTGCCCCGACAGCAGCACCTCGGGCACCCGCAAGCCTTCGTAAACCTCCGGCCTCGTGTAGTGCGGGCAGTCGAGCAGCCCGGCCACGAACGAGTCCTCCTGCGCCGATTGCGCGTCGTTGAGCGCCCCCGGCAACTGCCTGGCGATCGCGTCGATCAGCATCAGCGCCGGCAACTCGCCGCCCGACACCACGAAATCGCCGATCGCGATCTCTTCGTCCACCTCGCGCGCGATCAGCCGCTCGTCGACGCCCTCGTACCGCCCCGCGAGCAGGATGTAGCCCGCCTGCGGCGCTTCCGCCATCGCCTTCACGCGCGCGTGCGTGAGCGGCGTTCCCGCCGGCGACAGGTACACGACGCGGGGCTGCGCCACCCCCGCCGCCGCCTGCGCCGCGCGCGCCGCCGCCAGCGCCTGCGCCAGCGGCTGCGCCAGCATCACCATCCCCGGGCCGCCGCCGTACGGCCGGTCGTCGACCGTGCGGTGCGCGTCCGTGGTGAAGTCGCGCGGATTCCACGTCGCCAGCTGCCACAGGCCGCGCTCGCGCGCGCGAGCCGTCACGCCGAAGCCGCACGCGTGCTCGACCATCGCGGGGAACAGCGTCACGACGTCGATGCGCACCGCGCCTGCCTTCAGTAATCCGCTTCCCAGTCCACCTCGACGACTCGCGCCGCGAGGTCCACGCCCGTCACGTACGCCGGCACCAGCGGGATGAGCCGGCTGGCCCCGTCCGCGCCCGCCACCCTCAGCAGCGGGTGGGCGCCGCAATCGTCCACCGCTTCCACCGTGCCGAGCTCGACGCCGCCGCCGGTCACCACCATGCAGCCCGGCAGGTCGGCGAGGTACACCTCGCCGGCGTCCGCGCCCGGCATCGCCGCGCGCGCCACCTCGATCAGCGAGCCGCGCAGCAGCGCCGCGGCCTCCGGCGAGTCGACGCCCTCGACTTTCGCCACCAGCGCGCCGCCGTGCGCGCGCCCTTCGATCAACCGGAACTCGCGCGGCTCGCGCTCGCCGCGCATGCTCATCTGCCAGACCGGGTAGCCGAGCAGCGCCTCCGGCGTCGCGGTGTACGGCTGCACCTTCATCCACCCCCGCACGCCGTAGGGAGCGGCCACGCGCCCCATCGCGACGTAGCGCGACGGAGTGTCGCTTTCCTGCGTCAGGCCTGCGCTTCCGCGGCCGGCGCCGGCACGGCGACGGCCCCTGCCGCCGGCGCACGCTTGACCAGCATCGCGACGGTGTCGGACAGCCGCGCGCCGCGCTGCGACCAGTAGGCGAGGCGGTCGTGCGCGATGCGCACGCCTTCCTCGCCGGCCGCGGCGATCGGGTTGTAGAACCCCACGCGCTCGATGAAGCGGCCGTCGCGGCGATTGCGCGAGTCGGTGACGACGATGTTGTAGAACGGGCGCTTCTTGGCACCCCCGCGGGCAAGTCGGATGACGACCATGGGTCTTGTCTTCGCTCGGTTGGCTTGGCTGGAGCACGGCGCGATTGCCGTGGTCTGCTGGAAAAAAGACATTGATTCTACGACGAAAAGGGGGGCGCCGGCAAGGTGCGGCAGTCCGGTCGCCGCGGCCTGGCCTGGGCCGCGACCTGTTGATAATCAAGGCGTTGCACCGATGCCCGGTTAGCGCCCCCCCGGCAGCATGCCGCGCATGCCGCGCATCATCTTCTGCATCCCGCCCTTGGCGACCATCTTCATCATCTTCTGCGCCTGCTCGAACTGGTTGAGCAGCTGGTTCACTTCCTGCACCGTGACGCCGGCGCCTGCAGCGATGCGCCGCTTGCGCGACGCCTTGAGGAGCTCCGGCTTCGCGCGCTCCTCGCGCGTCATCGAGTTGATGATGCCCTCGATGCGGCCGATCCTGCGCTCGTCGACCTGCTGGCCCTGCGCGGCGCGCGCGAGCTCGGCGGGCAGCTTGTCGAGCATCGCCGCGAGCCCGCCCATCTTGCGCATCTGCGCGACCTGCTCCTTGTAGTCCTCGAGGTCGAAGCCCTTGCCGGTCTTGACCTTCTTCGCGAGCTTCTGCGCCTTCTCGACGTCGACGGTGCGGTGCGCCTCCTCGATGAGCGAGAGCACGTCGCCCATGCCGAGGATGCGCGAGGCCATCCGCTCGGGGTGGAACGGCTCGAGCCCGGTCACCTTCTCCGCCACGCCGACGAGCTTGATCGGCGCGCCGGTGACGTGCCGCACGGAGAGCGCCGCGCCGCCGCGCGAGTCGCCGTCGAGCTTCGTGAGGATCACGCCGGTGAGCGGGAGCGCCTCGCCGAACGCCCGCGCCGTGTTGACCGCGTCCTGGCCCTGCATGGCGTCGACGACGAACAGCGTCTCGATCGGCTTCACCGCGGCGTGCAGCGCGCGGATCTCCGCCATCATCGCCTCGTCGATCGCGAGCCGCCCGGCGGTGTCGACGATCAGCACGTCGTGGAAGTGGCGGCGCGCCCAGTCCGCCGCGGCGAGCGCGATGTCGACCGGCTGCTGCTCGGATGTCGAGGCAAAGAAGTCCGCGCCGACCTGCGCGGCCAGCGTCCGCAGCTGCTCGATCGCCGCCGGCCGATAGACGTCGGCCGAGACCAGCAGCACCTTCTTCTTCTGCTCGCGCAAGCTGCGGGCGAGCTTCGCCGCAGTCGTCGTCTTCCCCGCGCCCTGCAGGCCGGCGAGCAGGAAGATCGCCGGGGGCTGGGTCGCGAAATTCAACGGCTCGGCCGCGCCGCCCATGAGCGCGGTGAGCTCGCGGTGGACGACGCCGACCAGCGCCTGGCCCGGCGTGAGCGACCCGACCACTTCCTCGCCGAGCGCCTTCTCGCGCACGCGGGCGACGAAGTCCCTGACGACGGGCAGCGCGACGTCGGCCTCGAGGAGCGCCATGCGCACCTCGCGCATCGCCTCCTGGATGTTGTCCTCGGTGAGCCGCGCCTGGCCGCGCAATTGCTTGACCACGCGGGACAGGCGTTCGGTGAGGTTGTCGAGCATCTCGGCTTTCGGTCGGGGGTCGGGGCCGGCAGCCTGCCGGCAGGCGGTGGGAAGCGACTACGGTAAACTCATCGCGGATGCCACATGTTCCCGCCCGTCGAGCGGCAAGCGCCTGGCGCGGCCGCTCCCACGGGCGGCTGGCACAACCGCGCGCCAGGACGAATGGGAATTCTAATTGAGGTGGCAGCAGCAGCGGCCTACGCCGTCGCCGCGTGGGCGCACTGGCCGGCGCCTACCCGCGCGCAGCCGCCGCTGTATGCCGGCAGGCTCGTTCCCCTGGCACTTGCGCTGCACGCGGTGGGGCTCGTCTACGCCATCGCGACCCCCGACGGCTTCGACCTGTCGCTGACCAACGCGGTGTCGCTGGTCGCGCTGCTTTGCGTGCTCGTCACCTGGGGCAGCGGGTTCCTGCGGACGCTGCCGGGCAGCGCTGCGGTCGTGCTCCCCGTCGCCGCGGCGGCCGCGCTCGCCTCGGCGCTGATCGTCGCCCCGCACCGCTTCCCCTATGCGGGCGAGCCGTGGGCTGCGCTGCACATTGCGATCGCGCTTTGCGCCTACGCGTTCCTGCTCGTCGCCGCGGTGACGGCGCTGCTGATGACCGGCCTCGAGAACCGCCTGCACCGCGGCCTGCCCGCCAGCGGCGACGGCACGCCGCCGCTGCTCACGCTCGAGCGCTACCTGTTCCGCCTGATCGCCGCGGGCTTCGTGCTGCTCACCGCCACGCTCGTCACCGGCGCGCTGTTCTCCGAGGAAGTGTTCGGCAAGCCGTTCAAGCTGACGCACAAGAGCCTGCTCTCGCTGCTCGCGTGGCTCGTCTTCGGCGCGCTGCTGCTCGGCCGCTGGCGCTTCGGCTGGCGCGGTCGCAAGGCGCGCAACCTCATCGTCGCCGGCAGCGCGCTGCTCGTGCTGGCCTACCTCGGCTACAAGTTCGTGCTCGAGGTGGTGCTGGGTCGGTGAGCGCCGCCGCGCCGTGAACGACCTGTCGCTCGGCACGCTGCTGTCGGTACTCGCCGTGCTGCTCGCGGCATCCGGCCTCTTCTCGATCGCCGAAACGGCGATGATGGCGGCGAACCGTCACCGCCTGAAGCACCGCGCCGGCCAGGGGCAGCGTGGCGCGCAGCTCGCGCTCGACCTCCTGGCCAAGACCGAACGGCTGCTCGGCGTCATCCTGCTCGGCAACAACCTGATCAACGCCGCGGCCGCGACCCTGACAGCCGTCATCGTCGCGCGCCTGTTCGGCGAGGGCGAGCTCGCGCTGGCGCTGGGCACGGTGGCGGTGACGTTCGCCATCCTGGTGTTCTCGGAGATCACGCCCAAGGTGATCGGCGCGGCGCACGCCGACGCGATCGCCCCCTACGCGGCCTACGCGCTCAACCCGCTGCTGCGGCCGCCGGTCACCTGGGTCGTCGCCTTCGTCAACCTGTTCGTGCAGGCGCTGCTGTGGCTCACGCGCCTGCGCGGCGCCGCGAGCGCCGGCGCGGCGCTGACGCAGGAGGAGATCCGCTCGCTCGTGCTCGAGGGCCAGTACTTCCGCGGCAAGCACCGCGCGATGCTCGCGAACCTGTTCGACCTCGAGGACGCCACCGTCGACGACGTGATGACGCCGCGCCACCAGATCCACGCGCTCGACCTCGCGGAGCGCCCGGCGGCCCTGCGCGAGCAGCTGGCGACGAGCTTCCACACCCGCCTGCCGGTCTGCGAGCACTCGCTCGACAACGTGCTCGGCATCCTGCACATCAAGCAAGTCCTGGCGCTGCAAGGCGAGGGCATCGACGCCGAGGCCCTGCGGCCCCTCCTGCGCCCGCCGTACTTCGTGCCGGCCGGCACGCCGCTGCTGACGCAGCTCTCCCAGTTCCAGCACGACCGCCAGCGGCTCGGGCTCGTCGTCGACGAGTACGGCGAGCTCAAGGGCCTGGTCACGATCGAGGACATCGTCGAGGAGATCATCGGCGAGTTCACCACCGGCGCCCCGGGCGGCGGCACGGCGACGCAGTGGCGCCGGGAGGCGGACGGGAGCGTGGTCGTCGACGGCATGACGCCGCTGCGGGTGCTGAACCGGCGGCTGGGCATGCGTTTCCCGCTCGACGGGCCGAAGACGCTCAGCGGGGCGGTGGTCGAGGCGCTCGGCGACATCCCTGACGCCGGGCAGGCCATCGTCCTCGCCGGGCAGCGCGTGGAGGTGCTGCAGACGCAGGGACGGGCGGTGCGCGTCGCCCGGGTGACGCCGGCCGTCACTCCGGCCGCCGTTCCTTTACAAACCGGGGGCGGGCGGGCATGATCCTCGGCCCGCATTTTATGCGAATGGAATAGCCCGCCTCGGTGGGCATGCTAGTTGCTTGTTACGGTGGTCCTGTTGTGCATGACAGGTCCACAGCTGCGGCCCCGACACGATGGCAACCCACGCTGCCCAACGCAACCTCTCCGGCCTCGCCCGCGCGCTGGCCCAGCAGGGGCTCGTCTCGGAAGCCGATGCGGACGCCATCCAGTCGCAGGCCGTCCAGTCCGGCATCACGTTCGTCGAGCAGCTGCTGCAGAACAAGCGGATCTCCGCAGCACAGCTCGCCGTGTTCGCCTCCCGCGCGTTCGGCGTCCCGCTGTTCGACCTCTCGGCGTTCGACCTCGACCTCATCCAGAAGGACCTGTTCGACCCGAAGATCGCCCACTCGCGGCGCGTGCTGCCGCTGGCCAAGCGCGGCAACCGGCTGTTCGTCGCAGTGTCCGATCCCGCCAACCTGCAGGCGCTGGAGGAAGTCCGCTTCAAGACCAACCTCGTCCCCGAGGCGCTGGTGGTCGAGGACGACAAGCTCGGCGCGGCGATCGGCAAGCTGCTCGACGCCTCGGGCGCGAACCTGCGCGACCTCGCGAACCTCGACGACCTCGAAGTCGACCTCAAGGAGGCCCAGGTCGCGGTCATCGAGGAGGACTCGGACGTCGAGGACGCGCCGGTCGTCAAGTACATCCAGAAGCTCCTGATCGACGCGATCGCCACCGGCGCGTCGGACATCCACTTCGAGCCCTACGAGAAGTTCTTCCGCGTGCGCTACCGCGTCGACGGCATCCTCTCCGAGGTCGCGCAGCCGCCGCTGGCGATCAAGGACAAGGTCGCATCGCGCATCAAGGTCATCTCGCGGCTGGACATCGCCGAGAAGCGCGTGCCGCAGGACGGCCGCATGAAGATCGTGCTGTCGAAGAACAAGGCGATCGACTTCCGGGTGTCGACGCTGCCGACGCTGTTCGGCGAGAAGATCGTGATGCGGATCCTCGACAGCTCGGGCGTCAAGCTCGGCATCGAGGCGCTCGGCTACGAGGCCGACCAGCAGCAGGCGCTGCTGCACGCGATCGGCCGCCCCTACGGCATGATCCTCGTCACCGGGCCGACCGGTTCCGGCAAGACGGTGTCGCTCTACACCTGCCTCAACATCCTGAACCAGCCGGGCATCAACATCAGCACCGCCGAGGACCCGGCGGAAATCCAGCTGCCCGGCATCAACCAGGTCAACGTCAACGAGAAGGCGGGCCTCACCTTCGCCGCGGCCCTGCGCTCGTTCCTGCGCCAGGACCCGGACATCGTGATGGTCGGCGAAATCCGCGACCTCGAGACCGCCGACATCGCGATCAAGGCCGCGCAGACCGGCCACCTGGTGCTCTCGACGCTGCACACCAACGACGCCCCGACGACGCTGACGCGGCTCGCCAACATGGGCGTGGCGCCGTTCAACATCGCCTCGTCGGTGCACCTCATCACCGCGCAGCGCCTCGGCCGCAAGCTGTGCCCGCAGTGCAAGCAGCCCGAGGACATCCCGCCCGAGGCGCTGCTGCGCGCCGGCTTCAAGGAAGAGGACCTCGACGGCAGCTGGCAGCCGATGGGTCCGGTCGGCTGCGACCACTGCAAGGGCTCCGGCTACAAGGGCCGCGTCGGCATCTACCAGGTGATGCCGATCAGCGACGAGATGCGCCAGCTGATCATGCGCAGCGGCACCACGGCGCTCGACATCGCCGCGCTCGCCCAGACCGAAGGCGTGCGCGACCTGCGCCAGTCCGGCCTCGTCAAGGTCCGCTCCGGCGTCACCTCGCTCGAGGAAATCGAGGCGGTCACCAACGAATAGCGGCGCGGCGATCCGCGCGAGCAGGAAGGGAGTCCTCATGGCCACCGCAACCACCACCGCGACGCAGCGCAAGGAGAAGCCCTCCGCCGTCAAGGAGTACACCTACGTCTGGGAGGGCCTGGACCGCTCCAACCGCCAGGTGCGCGGCGAGATCAAGGCGGCCTCCGAGACGGTGGTCACCACGACGCTGCGCCGCCAGGGCATCCGCATCACGAAGCTCAAGCGGCAGAGCTTCCGCGGCGGCAAGAAGGTCACCGAGAAGGACATCGCGTTCTTCACCCGCCAGCTCGCCACGATGCTGAAGTCCGGCGTGCCGCTGCTGCAGTCCTTCGAGATCGTCGCGCGCGGCCACGCGAACGCGCGCTTCTCCCGGCTGATGATGGACATCAAGGGCCGCATCGAGACCGGCGCGTCGATGTCGCAGGCGTTCCGCGCGCACCCGGCCCACTTCGACAACCTGTACTGCAACCTCGTCGCCGCGGGCGAGTCCTCGGGCACGATCGACGCGATCCTCGAGCGGCTGGCGACCTACAAGGAGAAGATCCTCGCCCTCAAGAGCAAGATCAAGTCGGCGATGTTCTATCCGATGTCGGTGATCGTCGTGGCGATCGTCGTCGTGTGGGTGATCATGGTGTTCGTCGTGCCGGCGTTCAAGGAGGTGTTCACCAGCTTCGGCGCGGACCTCCCGGCGCCGACGCTGATCGTGATGGCGATCTCGGATTTCTTCGTCACCTACTGGTGGGCGATGTTCCTCATCGTCGCCGGCGCGGTCACGGCGATTTCGTTCCTGTTCAAGCGCTCCGAGGCCTTCCGCTTCGGCTTCGACCGGCTCATCCTGCGCGCGCCGGTGGTCGGCGAGATCCTGCGCAAGGCGACGATCGCGCGCTGGACGCGCACGCTCTCGACGATGTTCGCGGCCGGCGTGCCGCTGGTCGAGTCGCTCGACGCCGTCGCCGGCGCCTCGGGCAACGCGCTCTACGCGCAGGGCACCCGCAAGATCCAGACCGACGTCTCGACCGGCACCAGCCTCACCAACGCGATGACCTCGACGAACCTGTTCCCGTCGATGGTCCTGCAGATGACGCAGATCGGCGAGGAGTCGGGCTCGCTCGACGGGATGCTGGGAAAGATCGCCGACTTCTACGAGCGGGAGGTCGACGACGCGGTCGCGGCGCTCTCCAGCCTGCTCGAGCCGATCATCATCGTGTTCCTCGGCGTGGTGATCGGCGGCCTGGTGATCGCGATGTACCTGCCGATCTTCAAGCTCGGCTCGGTGGTCTAGCCGCAAGCAAGCGCCGGCGGCGATGATCGACGCCCTTCTCGACCCGGCGGTCGCGACGGCCGCCGCGGCGGTGCTCGGCCTTCTCGTCGGCAGCTTCCTCAATGTCGTCATCCACCGCCTGCCGAAGATGCTCGAGCGCGGCTGGGCGCAGCAGTGCGCCGAGCTGCGCGGCGAGGAGGCCGTCTCCGAGCCGGCCTACAACCTCGTCGTGCCGCGCTCGGCGTGCCCCTCCTGCGGGCACCGGATCGGCGCGCTGGAAAACGTCCCGGTGCTGTCCTGGCTCGCGCTGCGCGGGCGCTGCCGGGGCTGCGGCGCACGCATCCCGGCGCGCTACCCGATCGTCGAGCTGACCGCGGGCGTCCTCGCCGCGGCCGCGATCTGGCGCTTCGGTCCCACCTGGCAGGGGCTGGGCGCGTGCGTGCTGCTGTGGGCGCTGGTCGCGCTCACCTTCATCGACGCCGACACCCAGCTGCTGCCCGACGACATCACGCTGCCGCTGCTGTGGGCCGGCCTGGCGGCCAACCTGTTCGGGCTGTTCGTGCCGCTGGCCGACGCGGTGATCGGCGCGATCGCCGGCTACGTCTCGCTGTGGACCGTCTACTGGGCCTTCAAGCTGATCCGCGGCAAGGAGGGCATGGGCTACGGCGACTTCAAGCTGCTCGCCGCGCTGGGTGCCTGGCTGGGGTGGAAGGTGCTGCCGGGGATCGTGTTGATTTCCTCCGCCGTCGGGGCGATCGTCGGCATCGCTCTCATCGTTTTCCGGCGCCACGACCGCGCCGTCCCGCTTCCCTACGGACCCTACCTCGCGGCCGCCGGCGCGATTGCGCTCTTCGCCGGCCCGTCGCTCGCAAGGCTCTACCTGCCGTGAGCAGCGAGGGCGCGGCGCGCGTCGGCGGGGCACATGCGCGGACACTCGTCGTCGGCGTGACCGGCGGCATCGGTTGCGGCAAGTCGTCGGTGGCCGATGCTTTCGCGCGACTGGGCGCACCGGTGATCGACACCGACGCGATCGCCCACGAGCTCTCCGCCCCCGGCGCGGCGGGCCAGGCCGCCGTCGCCGAGGCGTTCGGCCCGGAGGCCGTGGCCGCGGACGGCAGCCTCGACCGCGCGTGGCTGCGCGCCCGGGCCTTTGCCGATCCTGCGTTCCGCGCCAGGCTCGAGGGGCTCCTTCATCCCCTGATCGGCGCGGAAACGCTGCGCAGGATGGCGGCGTGGACCGCGCCCTACGGCCTGTGCGTCGTGCCGCTCCTGTTCGAGAGCGGACGCCTGCTCGGCCACGTCGATCGCGTGCTCGTCGTCGACTGCCCCGAGGATGCGCAGGTCGCGCGCGTGACGGCGCGCAGCGGCCTCGCCCCGGAGGAGGTGCGCGCGATCATGGCGGCACAGGCGTCGCGCGCCGAGCGCCTCGCCCGCGCCGACGACGTGATCGACAATGGCGGACCGCCGCGGGCGCTGGCCCCGCAGGTCGCGGAACTCGACAAGCGCTATCGCGCGCTCGCCGCAGCCGGGACAAAAAGCTAGCGGTCGCCGCGGTGCGTGGGGCAGAATGGCGCCTGACGGAGAGCCTGCCCCGCCGTGATCCGGTACGAGCACCCGCTGAACGAGCGCATCCGGACGCTGATGCGCCTCGAGGACCTCTTCGCGCGCACGCGCTTCTTCGCCGCGCAGGAAGCGCCCCCGGACCACCACGCCGCGCTGCTCTCGCTGTTCGAGATCACCGACGTCGCCGCGCGCGCGGACCTCAAGGCGGACCTGCTGCAGGAACTCGAGCGACAGAAGACCGCGCTCGCGCCGCTGCGCTCGAACCAGGCGATCGATCAGGCCGCGCTGGAGGCGCTGCTCGCCGACACCGACGCGGCGGCCGCGCAGCTGCTCGCGCAGCAGGGCAAGGTCGGCGCGCACCTGCGCGACAACGAGTGGCTGATGGCGATCAAGCAGCGCACCGCGATCCCCGGCGGCGTCTCCGAGTTCGACCTGCCCGCCTACCACTACTGGCTCAACCGCCCGCCGGAAGAGCGGCGCCGCGACCTCGCCGGCTGGATCGAGCCGTTCGCCCCGATCTCCGCGTGCATCTCCATCGTGCTGCGCCTGCTGCGCGAGAACGGGCGCTCGAGCCGCCACGTCGCGCACCACGGCGTCTTTCAACTCATGCTGACCACGACGAAGGTCGCCCAGCTGCTGCGCCTGACGCTCGCGCGCGAGATTCCCTGCGTGCCGGAGATCAGCGCGAACAAGTACGCGCTCAACATCCGCTTCATCGGCGTGTCCGGCATGGACCGCGGCTCGGTCTACGACGGCGACGTCGACTTCGAGCTGATGTTCTGCAATCTCTGAGGCGGCTCCGCGGCCGCGTGTGCGGCCATCGCCAGCGCGAACCAGAAGCTCATCCACTGGTCGAGGCGCGGGAAGGTCTGCAGGAACTGCCAGGCCACGGCGAAGTAGGCGCACAAGGCCAGCGCGATCGCGCGGTTGTGCGGCGCCAGCGCCTGCCCGCGCCACAGCGACCAGCCCAGCCCCCACAGGACCGCGCCCAGCGAGAGCAGCCCGCCTTCGCTGCCTATCTCCAGCCAGACGTTCGCCGCGACCGGCTCGATCAGGCGGGTGCGTCCCTCCCGCACGCCGTTGCCGAGCAACACGGAGCGCCTGATGTCCTCGACGGCGTCGATCGCCGCCTTCACGCGCTGGCCCTCGCTGGTCTCGACCGGCTTGCGGTCCCTGTTCCAGTCGTCGAGGGCGCGGCGGCGCGCCTCGCCCTCGAGGCAGTGAAGGCCGAGCACAGGCAGGACGCTGTCGAGCAGCGGGCAGATGCGCTCGAGCGTTTGACCGGCGCCCAGAGGCCCGACAAGCGCCGTGAACCGCTCGCGGTTCGCCGGCGACGCCAGCGCGATGGCAAGGGCGACTGCCGCGATCGCGGCGGCGCCGCCGACGTGACGCAGCGAACGGACGCGGTCGGCCCGCGCGGACCCCGCCCCCGCGAAAGGCAGCAGCACGACGAACACGGCGACGTACAGCCACCCCGTGCGGGACATGAGGATCACCAGCGCGACGAAGCCGAGGCCGGTCACCGCAACGGCGAGCCGCGGCGCCTGGCTGCCGATACGCGTCACGCTGAGCGCCCACGCGAGCGCCAGGGCCGCCGCGGCGTACGACGGCTCGTAGTGGAACGCGTGCGGCCGCCAGAGCGTGCCCCCGGAGGCCAGCGCGTTGGGCTGGCCGTGCCCGATCATCGCCTGGGGACCACCGATGAATCCAGTGGCGAAGTCCGTCACCAGGATCGCGGCGAGCACCAGGTAGCACGCGAAGTAGCCTCGCGCGAGGTCCGCGGGCCGGAACAGCCGGCACCACGCGTACGCGCCGACGAGGTTCAGCGCGAACCACGCCGCCTTGACCAGGCCGGGCAGCGGCGACGGGGACACGAGGGCGGACAGGCTGAAGAGCGCGATGAAAGGCGCCCACCCGATGGCGAGGAAGCGCGCGTGCGCGGCGAGCCCGTCGCGTTCGCGCCACAGCCAGGCCGCCAGTCCGAGTACGAGCAACAGGTTGGCGTAGCGGACGTTGACGCCGAACGCACGGAACCCGAACACCAGGTCCGCGCCCCCGAGGAAGAAGGCGGTCGCGCAAAGCGCAACCGCGGGTCCGGGGGCAAGCCAGGAGCGGATCGGGTCTCGGGAGGGAGTCACCGGTGCAGTGCGCCGCTAGTCGACGAGAGGGAGAGGACAGGACCGCACCGCGCTCCACCCGCTACGCGACGAGCATCGTCGGGCGCGCAGTCGCTCCGGCGCATCGCCGCCAGCCCGCTGCGTTAGGATACCCTGCCTTCCGCGCCCGCCCCGACCGATGAACGCGCACCGCACTGTCCGCTGCCCCACCTGCGGCGCGAGCGTCGAGTGGACGCCGCAGTCGAAGTGGCGACCCTTCTGCAGCGAGCGCTGCCGCACGATCGACCTCGGCGCGTGGGCCAACGAGTCCTACCGCGTGCCGGCGGTCGGGAAGGACGACGAGGACGAGGCGGGCGCGCCGGCGCCCGATGCGGAGAAATGAGGGTCAGACTCCAGTTTCTCGCACCCGCTGCCCGCGGAGCCGGGCGACAGCGAAGCTTGCCGGAAACTGGGGTCTGACCCTCATTTCCCCCACGCGCCGCGGCGCATCGCGACGCCGTGCGCGCCGCGGTCGACCGCGGTGTCGTAGTCGCCGGCGGAAAGGCCGCCCAGCGCGAAGACCGGCAGCCGCGCGCCTTCGGCCGCGCGCGCGAAGCCGTCCCAGCCGAGCGTTCGCGCGCCCGGGTGCGTGGGCGTGGCCTGCACCGGGCCGAGCACCGCGAAGTCGCAGCCGAGCGCGGCGGCCCGCGCGAGCTCGTCGCGCTCGTGGCACGACGCGCCGACCATCAGGTCGCCGGGGCGCGACGCGGCCGCAGCCAGGCGCGCGGCTGTCCAGTGCACGCCGTCGAAGCCGAGGCGCCGCGCGTCGTCCTCGCTGCCGTTCAGCAGCACCCTGGCGCCGTGCCCGCGCGCGAGATCGAGGATGCGCGGCGCGAACGCGTCCAAGCGCTCGCGCGGCCACGCCTTCTCGCGCAGCTGCATCAGGCGCAATCCGCGGGCGAACGCGGCGTCGGCGCGCAAGAGGAACGCGTCCTCGCCCAGCTCGTCCACGCAGCTGATGCCGTAATGCGCGGGCAGCTGCAGCGCGCGCAGCACGATCGTGTTGGCCGGGAGCAACGGCGCCACGTCGAACGCGCCGGGCACCTGCCAGGCGAACGCCTGCCCGTCGTGGCCGTGCGGCTCGCCGGACCACTCGAAGACGCGGTGGAAGTTGAGCTCGACGTGCGCGTGCGGGTAGACGTACTCCTGCACGATCCACGGCGCGGAACGGCGCACCTCGATGCCGAGTTCCTCGTCGAGCTCGCGCGCGAGCGCGTGCGCCGGCGTCTCGCCGGGCTCGAGCTTGCCGCCGGGGAACTCCCAGTAGCCGGCGTAGGCCTTGCCCGGCGGACGCTGCGCGAGCAGCACTCGCCCGTCGGGCCGCAGGACGACGGCCGCAGCCACCCGAATCAATGGACCCCCTCGCTTGCTTGTTGAGCGTCCGGAAATACGGTGACGCCGCGATTCAACTCATCGTCGTCCCCGCGGAAGCGGGGACCCAGCGTCTTGGTCAACCAGCGACGCTGGATTCCCGCCTGCGCGGGAATGACGAAGTGCAAGGACCCGCCGTCACTCACTTTCCGAAGTGTCAATAGACGGCCATCCTGCGGTGCGCAGCGCTACTTCTTCGCGCGCCGCGGCTTGGCGAGCGCCTGCGCGCCGGCGTAGCCGCGCGCGAACTGCCACGCGACCCGGCCCGAGCGCGACCCGCGCTGCAGCGCGTACTGGATCGCTTCGCGCTGCCGCGCCTCGCGCTCGCGCGCGCCGGCCGCCGGCCGCACCGCGAAGTGCGCGAGCCAGCCGTCGACCGCGGCGAGGTAGTCGTCCTGCGAGAACGGGTAGAACGAGATCCACAGCCCGAAGCGCTCGGACAGCGAGATCTTCTCCTCGACCGACTCGCCCGGGTGCACCTCGTCGCCCAGGTGCTTCGTCTCGAGGTTCTCGCTCATGTACTCGGGCAGGAGGTGCCGGCGATTGGACGTCGCGTAGATCAGCACGTTGCCCGACGCTCCGGCGATCGAGCCGTCGAGCGCCACCTTGAGCGCCTTGTAGCCCGCCTCGCCGGCGTCGAACGTGAGGTCGTCGCAGAACACGACGAAGCGCTCGGGCCGCGCCTCGACATGCTCGACGATGTCGGGCAGGTCGGTGAGGTCGGACTTGTCGACTTCGATGAGGCGCAGCCCCCTGCCCGCATGGGCGCCGAGCATCGCCTTCACCAGCGACGACTTGCCGGTGCCGCGCGACCCGGTCAGCAGCACGTTGTTCGCCGGCAGCCCGGCGACGAACTGCCGCGTGTTCGCGTCGATCGCGGCCTTCTGCGCGTCGATGGCGACCAGCGCATCGAGCGCGATCGTGTGAGGGTGAGCGACGGCCTGCAGGTGCCCGCGGCCGGCACGCTTGCGCCAGCGCGCCGCGCTCGCCCGCCTCCAGTCGACCGGCGGCACCGCTTCGGGCAGCAGCGCGTCCACGCGCGCGAGCGTGGCCTCGAAGCGGCCGATCAGCGTCTCGACGCGGTCGATCAGCTGCCCGGCGCGGCGGCCCAGATGGTCGAAGTCGGGGAGAACCACTTCAGGAACGGTACTCGGCGTTGATGGTGACGTAGTCGTGCGAGAAATCGCACGTCCACACGGTCGCGCGGGCGGCCCCGCGGCCGAGGTCCACGCGCACGGCGATCTCGTCGCGCTTCATCACCCGCTGCCCGTCTTCCTCGCGGTACGCGGGCGAGCGCCCGCCGCGGTCGACGACCAGCACGTCGTCGAGCCAGAACGAGACGTGCGCCGGGTCGAGGTCGGCGGGGCCGGCGTTGCCGATCGCGCAGACGATGCGGCCGAGGTTCGGGTCCGAGGCGAAGAATGCCGTCTTGACCAGCGGCGAGTGCGCGATGCCCAGCGCCACGCGGCGGCACTCCTCGACCGAGCGGCCGCCCTCCACGAGGATCGCGATGAACTTGGTCGCGCCCTCGCCGTCGCGCACGATCGCCTGCGCGAGTTCGACGGCCGCCTCCTCGATCGCGGCGCGGATCGGCGCAAGCCGCCCGTCGGCCGTCGAGCGGATGGGCGTGAGCGGCACGCGGCCCGTCGCGGCCAGCACGAAGCTGTCGTTGGTCGAGGTGTCGCCGTCGACCGTCGCGCCGTTGAACGAGACGTCGGCGACCTCGCGCGCGAGCGCGCCGAGCACGTCCGCCGCAATCGGCGCGTCGGTGGCCATGAACGACAGCATCGTCGCCATGTTCGGGTGGATCATGCCCGCGCCCTTCGCGATCCCCGTCACCGTCACCGGCACGCCGTCGACGACGACGCGCCGCGAGGCGCCCTTCGGCACCGTGTCGGTCGTCATGATCGCCCGTGCCGCGGCGTGCCACCCGTCCGCGCGGGCGGCGGCGTGCGCCGCCGGCAGCGCCGCGACGATGCGCTCGACGGGCAGCGGCTCCATGATCACTCCGGTCGAGTACGGCAGCACTTCCTCCGGCGCGCAACCGAGCAGTTGGCCGACGGCGGCGCAGGTCTGCCGCGCCGCGTTCAGCCCCGGCTGGCCGGTGCCCGCGTTCGCGTTGCCCGCGTTGACGACCAGCGCGCGCATCGATGCGCCGCCGCGGTGCTGCTGGGCGAGGTGCTCGCGGCAGACGGTCACCGGCGCCGCGCAGAAGCGGTTCTGCGTGAACACCCCCGCGGCGGTCGTGCCGGGCTCGCACACGACCAGCAGCACGTCGTCGCGCTGCCAGTCCTTGATGCGGCCGGCGGCGGCGCCAAGGGCGACTCCCTGAACCGGAAGCAGGGAGTCGGCGGTCGGAGGGGTGTAGCGAACCGGCATGCTCGTCTCGCTTGGGCACCGCGCGCCGCGCGACGCCCGGGTCTTGCTCGAACCGGCTGCCGCGCTCGGCGCGTTGACCGGCGCGGCAGCGTCCGGTCCAGCGCGCCGGGCGCGGCGGCGTGGACTACGGCAGGCGAGGCACTAGCCGAGCCTGCCGTGGCACTGCTTGTACTTCTTGCCGCTCCCGCACGGGCACGGATCGTTGCGCCCGATCTTGCTGCCGGCGCGCGCGAACGGCTGCGCCTTCGGCGCCGCGGCGGCCACCACCGCGCCGGCGTCCTCGCCGCCGGCGGTCCCGGCGAGCGCCTCCTCGTAGTCGGCGTGCTGGTAGCGGACGTTGGTGACGGGCGCCGCCTCCTCGACCGCCGCGACGTCCTGCTGCGAGCGCACCTGCACGGTGAGCACGACTCGCACGACGTCGGCCTTGACGCGGTCGAGCATGTCGGAGAACAGCTCGAAGGACTCGCGCTTGTACTCCTGCTTCGGGTTCTTCTGCGCGTAGCCGCGCAGGTGGATGCCCTGGCGCAGGTGGTCGAGGTTGGCGAGGTGCTCGCGACAGTGCTGGTCGAGCGTCTGCAGCATCAGGCTGCGCTCGAACTGGCGCATGACCTCGGCGCCGGCCTGCGCCTCCTTCTCGCCCCACTGCGCCAGCGCCAGCTCGACGACGCGCTCGCGGATCGACTCCTCCGACAGGTCGGCGTCGGCGGCCGCCCACGCGGCAACCTCCGCCTTGACCTGGAAGTCGGCGGCGAGCGCGGCCTCGAGCCCCGCGAGGTCCCACTGCTCCTCGACCGACTCCGGCGGCACGTAGCGGCGCACGACGCCGTCGATCTCGCCGCGGACCATGTTGCGGATCGTCTCGGCGACGTCGGTCGACTCGAGCAATTCGTTCCGCTGCTGGTAGATGACCCGCCGCTGGTCGTTGGCGACGTCGTCGTACTCGAGCAATTGCTTCCGGATGTCGAAGTTGCGCGACTCGACGCGCGTCTGCGCCTTGGCGATCGAGCGGTTGACGATCGGGTGCTCGATCGGCTCGCCCTCCGGCATCTTGAGCTTCTGCATGATCGTGCCGAGCCGCTCGCCGCCGAAGATGCGCAGCAGCGGGTCCTCGAGCGACAGGTAGAAGCGCGAGCTGCCCGGGTCGCCCTGGCGGCCGGCGCGGCCGCGCAGCTGGTTGTCGATGCGGCGCGATTCGTGGCGCTCGGTGCCGACGATGTGCAGCCCCCCGGCCTTGATCACGGCGTCGTGCCGCGCCTGCCATTCGCGGCGCATCTCGACGATGCGTCGCTCCTTGTCGTCGGGGGCGAGCGTCTCGTCCTCGCGCACCGCGAGGACCTGGGGCTCGATCGTGCCGCCGAGCACGATGTCGGTGCCGCGGCCCGCCATGTTGGTGGCGATCGTGATCACGCCGGCGCGACCCGCCTGCGCGACGATCTCGGCCTCGCGCGCGTGCTGCTTCGCGTTCAGCACCTGGTGCGGCAGCTTCTCCTTGTCGAGGAACTTCGACAGGAGCTCGGAGTTCTCGATCGACGTGGTGCCGACGAGCACCGGCTGCCCGCGCTGGTGGCAGTCGCGGATGTCGGCGACGATCGCGTCGACCTTCTCCTGGAACGTCCGGTAGACCTGGTCGTTCTCGTCCCTCCGGATCATCGGCAGGTTGGTCGGGATCACCATCGTCTCGAGGTGGTAGATCTGCTGGAACTCGAACGCCTCGGTGTCCGCGGTGCCGGTCATCCCGGCGAGCTTCCCGTACATGCGGAAGTAGTTCTGGAACGTGATCGACGCCAGCGTCTGGTTCTCGCGCTGGATCGGCACGCCCTCCTTCGCCTCGACCGCCTGGTGCAGCCCGTCCGACCAGCGCCGGCCGACCATCAGGCGGCCGGTGAACTCGTCGACGATGATGACTTCGCCGTTCTGCACCACGTAGTGCTGGTCGCGATGGAACAGCGCGTGCGCGCGCAGCGCCGCGTACAGGTGGTGGACGAGGCCGATGTTCGCGGCGTCGTACAGGCTCGTGCCCGCCGGGATGAGCCCGGCGGAGCCGAGGAGCGCCTCGGCGCTCTCGTGGCCCTGCTCGGAGAGCAGCACCTGGTGCGCCTTCTCGTCGACCCAGTAGTCGCCCGGGCCCTTCTCCTCCGCCTGGCGCGCGAGCTTCGGCGGGATCTCGTTCAGCCGGTAGTAGGTCTCGACGTTGTCGTCGGCCTGGCCGGAGATGATGAGCGGCGTGCGGGCCTCGTCGATGAGGATCGAGTCGACCTCGTCGACGATCGCGTAGGAAAGGCCCCGCTGCACGCGCTCGCCCGTCGCGTACACCATGTTGTCGCGCAGGTAGTCGAAGCCGAACTCGTTGTTCGTGCCGTAGGTGATGTCCGCCGCGTACGCCGTCTGCTTCTGGTCGTGCGGCATCTGCGACAGGTTGACGCCGACGGTGAGGCCTAGGAAGCGGTAGATGCGCCCCATCCAGTCGGCGTCGCGCTGGGCCAGGTAGTCGTTGATCGTGACGAGGTGGGCGCCCTTGCCGGAGAGCGCGTTGAGGTACAGCGGCAGCGTCGCCACCAGCGTCTTGCCCTCGCCGGTGCGCATCTCGGCGATCTTGCCGTTGTGCAGCGCGATGCCGCCGATGAGCTGCACGTCGAAGTGCCGCATGTTGAGCGTGCGCTTGCCCGCCTCGCGCACGACGGCGAACGCCTCGGGGAGCACCGCGTCGAGCGTCTCGCCCGCCGCCACGCGCGCCTTGAGCTCCGCGGTCTTGTTGCGCAGCGCCTCGTCGGAGAGCGCGGCGATCGCCGGCTCGAGCGCGTTGATCGCGCGGACCTGCTGGCCGTACTGCTTGAGCAGACGCTCGTTGCGGCTGCCGAAGATGCGGGTGAGGATGTTCGAGATCATTCGTCTGGCCGGTCGCCGCGCGGACAAAAAACAGGGGGTGAGGACGGCCTCACCCCCGACGTTGCGTCCACGGTCGTCGCGCGCGCGCCTGCGATGGTGTCAGCCGGTGGGGGCGAGGAAGCGGGCCGGGTTCTGCGGGACGCCGTTCAGCCGGACCTCGAAGTGCAGGTGCGGGCCCGTCGAGCGGCCGGTGGAGCCGACGGCTGCCACCACCTGCCCGCGAACCACGAAGTCGCCTTCGCCGGCAGCGAGGCTGGATGCGTGCGCGTAGCGCGACACGAGTCCGTTGCCGTGGTCGATCTCGAGCATCTTACCATACTGGGGGTGCCAGCCCGCGTAGACGACCTTGCCGCTCGCCGCCGCGACGACGGGCGTGCCGGTCTCGACGACGAAGTCGATGCCCTCGTGGAAGCTCGACTGCCCGGTGAACGGATCGATCCGATAGCCGAAGTTCGACGAGTACCAGCCCTCGGCCACGGGGCGCAGCGACGGCAGGAACTTGCGCGTCGTCGAGGTCTGCACCAACAGCGCCTCGAGCACGTCGAGCTGGTCGCCGCGGGTCTCGACGTCGCGCGCGAGCTGCCCGACCATCGCGGTGAACTCGTCGAGGCCGAGGTTGCGCGAGGGCAGCGACGAGGTCGCGCCGCCGCGGCCGCCCGGCGCGGGCAGCTCCTGGGGCTTCAGCCCCGCCGCCTTCGCCAGCCGCTCGCCCAGCCCCTCGAGGCGCAGGATCTCGGCCTGCAGCTCGCCCAGCCGGACGGCCATGGCGTTGAGGTGCCCCTGCACCTTCTCCTGCGAGCGGCGCGCCTCCTCGCGCTGGTCGGCCAGCACGATCGCCTGAAGCCACGGGTGCTGAACCGCCGCCGCCCAGCGCAACGTCACGAAGTTGAACAGCAGCGTGAAGGCGACGAACAGCACGACGATCAACGCCGCCGCGGCCGCCCAGTGCCGCCAGTCCAGCGTGATCGTTCGCGCCCGCGCCGCGGCGCCGCTCACCAGGATGATGTTCAAGTCTGCTAACCTCCCTGCGGCGCCGGCCCTGCGATGAAACGCGTCACACTCACCCCTCTCGCCAGGATCCTCGCCGCCGACGCGCAACTCGCGTCGTGGAACGCGCGGCGGGAGCGGGAAGCGGCCCTGCTCGCCGTCGTGCGCCGTGCCCTGCCTCGACCGGTGGCCGAGCGCGTCTTCGTCGCCAGCGGCGAAGGTGAGGCGCTCGAACTCGTCACGGCCAGCGGCGCCGTCGCGAGCGTCGTCCGGCAGCTTGTGCCGGACATCCTCGCTCGGCTCGCCGCCGAAGGATGCGAATTTAGCCGAATCCGGGTGCGCGTGCAACCGCGGCAGTCCCCGCCACTGCCACCCAAACCTCTTCCGCGTCAATGGGATAGCGCGAATCGCCGGCCGCTGGCCGCGCTGCACGACCGACTTGCCCCCGGCCCGCTCAAGGCGGCGCTGGGGCGCTTCCTCCGATCCCGCTAGCGCGGTCGGCTACAACAGCGGCCCGAGCATCGGGCCGAACAGCCGTTCGGCGGCGAAGAAGGCCAGGACCATCGCCAGCACGAGGATCGTGAACTTCGCCACCTGCCAGATGAAGCGCAGGTAGCGGGCGTCGCGGCGCACGAAGTAGAGCAGCAGCGCGACGCCGATGGTCGCCAGCGACAGGAACAGCAGCAGGCGGACGATGACCATGGCGGGAACGGGCGGTCCGCGACGATCGGGCTACGCGGGCTTGAGCTGCCAGTCCGGGAACGTCCGCGGCGCCTCGGCCTCGGCGGCGTAGGTCACGACCTCGAAGGCCCGCGGCTGCGCCAGCAGTGCGCGGGCGAGCCGGTTGTTGAGCGCGTGCCCGGACTTGAAGGCCGCGTACTCGCCTACCAGGGGGTGCCCGATCAGGTAGAGGTCGCCGATGGCGTCGAGCACCTTGTGCCGGACGAACTCGTTGTCGTAGCGCAGCCCCTCGCTGTTCAGGACTCGCGTCTCGTCGAGCACCACCGCGTTCTGCAGGCTCCCGCCGAGCGCCAGGCCCATCGAGCGCATGGCCTCGACGTCCTGCATGAAGCCGAACGTGCGCGCCCGCGCCACGTCCTTCGCGTACGAGTGCTCGGCGAAGTCGACGACGGCGTGCCGGTTCTCCGAGCCGAACACCGGGTGCGGGAAGTCGATCGTGAAGTCGAGGCGGAACCCGGCGTGGGGCGAGAAGCGCGCCCACTTGTCGCCATCGCGCACCTCCACCGGCTCGACGATGCGCAGGAAGCGCTTGGGCGCGTCCTGCAGCGCGATGCCGGCCGACTGCAGCAGGTAGACGAACGGCCCCGCGCTGCCGTCCATGATCGGCACTTCGGGGCCGGCGACGTCGACGCGCAGGTTGTCGATGCCGAGCCCCGCGAACGCCGACATCAGGTGCTCGACGGTCGACACGCTCGCGCCCCCGGCCGTCAGCGTCGAGGAGAGGCGCGTGTCGCCGACGTTGCCGGCGAGCGCCGGGATCGTCACGGGCGCCGGCAGATCGGTGCGGCGGAACACGATGCCGCTGTCCGCCGGCGCCGGGTGCAGCCCGAGCTCGACGCGGGCGCCGGTGTGGAGACCGACGCCCTTGGTCGAGATCGACTGCTTCAGCGTGCGCTGGCGGAGCATGGCAGCCGGTGAGTCTAGCAGGAGAACCGTCAGTCGGCCTGCTTGCGCAGAAAGGCCGGGATCTCCGAGACGTCGAACGCGCTCGCCGGCGCGGACGGCGCCGCCGTGCGCCGGCGCACGACGGCCGGCTGGTCGAGCTTGTCGTAGTCGACGCTCTCCACGCGCACGCCCATCCCGTCGGTGCCGGTGCGGTCCACCACGTTCGGCGACGCGAGCACCTCGAGCTTCGGCGTTCGCTTCGCCTGCTGCGCGGCGCCGCCCAGCCCGGTCGCGATCATCGTCACGCGCAGGCGGTCGTCCATCGAGTCGTCGATCACGGTGCCGGCGATGACCATCGCGTCCTCCGCCGTGAACTCCTTGATCGTGCCCATGACCTCGTGGTACTCGCGCATCTTGAAGCCCGACGAGGCGGTGATGTTGACCAGCACGCCGCGGGCGCCCGCCAGGTTCACCTCCTCGAGCAGCGGGCTGCGGACCGCGGCCTGGGCGGCCTGCCGCGCCCGCTCCGCCCCCGTGGCGGTGGCCGAGCCCATCATCGCCATGCCGACCTCGCCCATCACCGTGCGCACGTCGGCGAAGTCGACGTTGACCAGCCCCGCGTTGTTGATGACCTCGGCGATGCCCGCCACGGCGCCGTGCAGCACGTCGTTCGCCGCGGCGTAGGCCTCGAGCACGCCGATGTCCTCGCCGAGCACCTGCATCAGCTTGTCGTTGGGGATGATGATGAGCGAGTCGACCTTCTTGGAGAGCTCCTCGATGCCGGCCTGCGCGACGCGGGTGCGCTTGCCCTCGAAGCCGAACGGGCGCGTGACGACCGCGACGGTCAGGATGCCCATCGTCTTCGCGATCTCCGCGATCACGGGCGCCGCGCCGGTGCCGGTGCCGCCGCCCATGCCGGCGGTGATGAACAGCATGTCGGCGCCGTCGATGAGCTCGGCGACGCGGTCGCGGTCCTCCATCGCGGCGTCGCGGCCGATCTCGGGCTTGGCCCCCGCGCCCAGGCCGCGCGTGAGCGCCGACCCGAGCTGCAGCTGGATGCGCGCCGTCGAGCGCTTGAGCGCCTGCGCGTCGGTGTTCGCGCAGATGAAGTCCACGCCGGCTAAGCCCCGGCGCAGCATGTGCTCGACGGCGTTGCCGCCGCATCCGCCCACGCCCATCACCTTGATGATGGCGCCGTCCTGGGGGTCCTGGTCGATGATCTCGAACATTTTGGTCTCGCTCCTGTCGGGTTCAGGTCACAGAGGTCAGGCAACAGAGGTCAGATGGACTGACTCGCGTTGTGTCGTAGGTCGTCTTTGCTTCATGGGGTCGAATCTCCTGTTTCGTTTGGTTCGGGTTCTGTTGCCTGTTGCCTGTTGCCTGTTGCCTGACTCAGAAATTCGCCTTGAACCACTGCCGCATCCTCTCCACGACGCCGCCGAGGCCCTGCACCCTGCTGTTCGCGGCCTGCGCGCGCAGCCACTGGTCGCGGCCCTCGATCAGCAGCCCCACCGCGGTGGCGTAGCGCGGGCTGCGCACGACGTCGGCCAGCGGGCCCGAGTAGGCGGGCACGCCGACGCGCACCGGCAGGTGGAAGACCTCCTCGCCGAGCTCGACCATGCCGGCGAGCTGCGCCGTGCCTCCGGTGAGCACGATCCCCGACGACAGCAGCTCCTCGAAGCCCGAGCGGCGCAGCTCCTGCTGCACCAGCCCGTAGAGCTCCTCGATGCGCGGCTCGATGACTTCGGCGAGCGTCTGGCGCGAGAGCTTCCGCGGCCCGCGCTCGCCCACGCCGGGGACCTCGACGACCTCGGCGGGGTCGGCGAGCTGGCGCAGCGCGCAGCCGTGGCGGACCTTGAGCTCCTCGGCCTCCTTGGTCGGCGTGCGCAGCGTCATCGCGATGTCGTTGGTGACCTGGTCGCCGGCGATCGGGATCACCGCGGTGTGGCGAATCGCGCCGCCGGCGAACACGGCGATGTCGGTCGTCCCGCCGCCGATGTCCATCAGGCAGACGCCGAGCTCCTTCTCGTCGTCGTTGAGCACGGCGGTGGCGGAGGCGAGCGGCTGCAGGATCACGTCCTGCACGGTGAGCCCGCAGCGGCGCACGCACTTGACGATGTTCTCGACCGCCGAGACGGCGCCGGTGACGATGTGCACCTTCACCTCGAGGCGCACGCCGCTCATCCCGAGCGGCTCGCGCACGCCGTCCTGGCCGTCGATGATGAATTCCTGCGGCAGGATGTGCAGGATCTGCTGGTCGTTGGGGATGGCCACCGCCTTGGCGGTCTCCATCACGCGGTCGACGTCGGCCTCGCCGACCTCCTTCTCCTTGATGGCCACCATGCCGCTCGAGTTGAGGCTGCGGATGTGGCTGCCCGCCACGCCCGTGTACACCTGGCTGATGCGGCAGTTGGCCATCACCTCGGCCTCCTCGAGCGCGCGCTGGATCGACGCCATCGTCGCGTCGATGTTCACCACCACGCCCTTCTTGAGGCCGCGCGAGGGCTGCGAGCCCAGTCCGACGACGCCGAAGCTGCCGTCGGCGGCGACCTCGGCGACGATCGCGACGATCTTCGAGGTGCCGATGTCGAGGCCGACGATCAGGTTGTCCTTGGCTTCCTTCACTGCGCTCCCCTCGGGGCGGCGGCGGCGCCGCGGGCGCCGGTCTCGCGGAAACCCGGCACGCGCGCCGCGAATCCGTTGCGGTAACGGAGGTCGACGTACCCGATCGCCGTGCCCTGGCGCTGCAGCGCGCCGATCGTGCGGGCGTACGCGCCGGCGAAGCGATCGAGGCGGGCGCCGGGGTCGTCGTGGCCGAGCTCCAGCGCCAGCGGCGCGCCACCGCGATCGGCAAGCACGCGCCAGCCGCCGCGAGGCGACACCTCGAGAGCGACGATCGCCAGCCCGAGCGGCGCCAGCGTCGCGCTCCACCGCGCGTGGCGCGCGGCCATCTCGGCGGCGTAGCCTTCCGGACCATCGAAGCGCGGCAACTCGCCGTCGTGGCGCGCGACGAACGTCTCTCCCGCCGCGCTGACCAGCGCGTCAGCGCCCCAGCGCGCCAGCGGCTCGTGCTCCTCGACGGCGACCTCGAGCCGGTGCGGCCACTGCCGCCGCAGCGCCACGCTGCGCACCCAGGGCACGCGCGCGAGCGCCGCACGCGCGGAACCGAGATCCATCGAGAAGAAGGTCCCTGCGAGCTCCTCGCGGATCACCGCCTCGAGGTGCGGCGCGCTCGCGCGCTGGAGAGGCGTGGTGACGACGACCTCGTGGAACGCGAATGCGTCGCGCCGCGCGGCCCAGTGCACGGCGGCGGCCGCGACCGCGACGCCGGCCATCACGGCGAGCGTGGCGGCGAGCGCGTTCAGCGCCTTCGCGTCATCCCACATGCGCGCCCCGCAGGATCGCCACGCAAAGCTCGTCGAAGCTCATGCCGGCCGCGCGTGCGGCCATCGGCACGAGGCTGTGCCCGGTCATGCCGGGCGAGGTGTTGACCTCGAGGAAGGACCAGCTGCCGTCGGCGCGCAGGATGAGGTCGAGCCGGGCCCAGCCGCTGCAGCCGACGACGTCGAACGCGGCGAGCGACTGCGCGCGGATCGCCTGTTCGACGGCCTCCGGCAACCCCGCCGGGCAGAAGTATTTCGTCTCGTCCGAGAAGTACTTGTTGTGGTAGTCGTAGTTGCCCTGCGGCGCCTCGATGCGGATCAGCGGCAGCGCGCGCCCGTCGACGATCGACGCGGTCAGCTCCACACCCGCGACGAACTCCTCGACCAGCACGAGCGGGTCGTGCTTCGCCGCCTCGGCGTACGCGAGCGCGAGCTCGTCGTGGTCCACGCGCGCGACCTTCGTGATGCCGATCGTCGAGCCCTCGCGCGAGGGCTTGACGATCAGCGGCAGCCCGAGCTCGGCGATCACGCGCATCCAGTCGGTCCGCGCGTCGACGACGCGCCAGCGCGGCGTGGGGATGCCCGCCGCCTGCCAGACGAGCTTCGTGCGCCACTTGTCCATCGCCAGCGCCGAGGCCATCACGCCGCTCCCCGTGTAGGGGATGCGCAGCGTCTCGAGCGCGCCCTGCACGGTGCCGTCCTCGCCGAAACGGCCGTGCAGCGCGATGAACACGCGCTCGAAGCCCTCGTCGCGCAGCGCCCACACGTTGCGCTCCGCGGGGTCGAACGGGTGCGCATCCACCCCCGCGCGCCTCAGCGCCGCGAGCACCGCGTTGCCGGAGAGCAGCGAGATCTCGCGCTCCGACGACGGCCCGCCGAGCAGCACGGCGACCTTGCCGAACGCGTCGCTCACGGCAGCGCCCCCGCGCGTTCGCCGACGATGCGCACCTCGGGCTCGAGATCGACCCCGGTGCGGCCGCGCACCGTCTCGCGGACGTGCGCGATCAGCGCCTCGATGTCGGCCGCGGTCGCCTTGCGCTGGGCATTGACGATGAAGTTGGCGTGGCGCACCGACACCTGCGCGCCGCCGATCGCGCAGCCCTTGAGCCCGCACGCCTCGATCAGCCGCGCGGCGTGATCGCCCGGCGGATTGCGGAACACGCTGCCGGCATTCGGCTGCTGCAGCGGCTGCGAGGCGATGCGCCGCGCGAGCAGCTCCTTGATGCGCGCGCGCGCCGCCGCGGAGTCGCCGGGCGGGAAGCGGAACCACGCCGCCGTGAAGAAGCCCCGCGGCGGCGACCCGTCGCGCTCGGTCACGCTGCGGTAGCCGATGCGGTAGTCGGCCGGCGTGCGGATCGTGAACGTGCCGTCGCGCAGCAGCACCTGGACGCGCGCCACGTAGGCCCAAGTCTCGCCGCCGTAGCAGCCCGCGTTCATCGCCAGCGCGCCGCCGACCGTGCCCGGCACCCCGGCTAGGAACTCGGCTTCGGCGCACCCGTGCATCGCGGCGAAGCGCGCGAGCTTGGGGCTCGCCACTCCCGCGTCGGCGTAGATCAGCCCGTCCTGCACGGCGAGCATCGCACCCGGGTCGTGCATCAGGATCACCGTGCCGCGCACGCCGCCGTCGCGCACCAGCGTGTTGCTGCCCAGCCCCAGCGCCAGCACGGGCTCCGTCGCCGGCAGCGTGCGCAGGAACGCGGCGAGGTCGTCGCGGTCGGCCGGCACGTACAGGCGATCGGCGTGCCCGCCCGCGCGCCAGCTCGTGTGCGGCGCGAGCGGCGCGTCGCGCGTGAGCTTGCCGCGCAGCGCCGCGAAACGGTCGGGCTCGGCCATCATCATCGCGCCCCCCCCGCGAGCTGCGCCGGCACGCCGCCGATCGAGCCGGCGCCCATCGTGACGACCACGTCGCCGTCGCGGGCGACCGAGCGGATCGCCTCGGCCATCGCCGCGACGCTCTCGACGAACAGCGGCTCGACCTTGCCGGCGACGCGCACCGCCCGGGCCAGCGCGCGGCCGTCCGCGGCGACGATCGGCGCCTCGCCGGCCGGGTACACGTCGCAGAGCACCAGCGCGTCCGCCGTCGACAGCACGCGCACGAAGTCCTCGAACAGGTCGCGCGTGCGCGTGTAGCGGTGCGGCTGGAACGCGAGCACGATGCGCCGCCCGGGGAAGCTCTCGCGCGCCGCCGCCAGGGTCGCGACCATCTCGACCGGGTGGTGTCCATAGTCGTCGATCAGCGTGAACGCGCCGCCGCCGGCGATCGCGACCTCGCCGTAGCGTTGGAAGCGGCGGTCGACGCCGTGGAACTCGGCGAGAGCGCGCGCGATCGCGGCATCGGCGACGCCGACCTCGCGGCCGATGGCAATCGCGGCGAGCGCATTGAGCACGTTGTGCACGCCGGGCACGGCGAGGTCGACGGCGAGATCGGGGGCGTCCGTTGAGCGCGCGGTGAAGCGCATGCGGCCGCCCACGTTGGCGACGTCCACCGCGCGCACATCGGCGTCCCCGGCAAGCCCGTAGGTGACGACCGTCTTGCTGATCTCGGGGCGCAGCTCGCGCAGGTGCGGGTCGTCGGCGCACAGCACCGCCACGCCGTAGAACGGCAACCGCTGCACGAAGTCCACGAACGCGCGCTTGAGCCGCGCGAAGTCGTGGCCGTAGGTCTCCATGTGGTCGGCGTCGACGTTCGTCACGACGGCCAGCACGGGCGTGAGGTAGAGGAACGACGCGTCCGACTCGTCGGCCTCGGCGACGAGGAAGTCGCCCTTGCCCAGCCTCGCATTGGCGTCCGCCGCCAGCAGCCGCCCGCCGATCACGAACGTCGGGTCGAGGCCGCCCTCGGCGAGCACCGAGGCGATCAGCGACGTCGTCGTCGTCTTGCCGTGCGTGCCCGCCACCGCGATGCCCTGCTTGAGGCGCATAAGCTCGGCGAGCATCAGCGCGCGCGGCACGATGGGCGTGCCGCGCTCGCGCGCCGCGGCGACCTCGGGGTTGTCGGCGGCCACGGCGGTCGACACGACGACCGCGTCGGCGCCCTGCGCGTGCGCCGCGTCGTGGCCGACGAAGACCTGCACGCCCATGGCGCGCAGCCGCCGCGTCGTCGCGCTCTCCGCGAGGTCGGAGCCCGACACCTGGTAGCCCTGGTTGGCCAGCACCTCGGCGATGCCGCTCATCCCGGCGCCGCCGATGCCCACGAAGTGCACGCGCTTGACCTTGTGCTTCATCGCCGTGCGAGCTCCAGGCACACGTCGGCCACGCGCTGCGTCGCGCCGGCCTTGCGCAATCCGCGCGCGCGCGCCGCCATCGCCGCGAGCTGCGGGCGGTCGATCGCCGCGAGCCGGTCGGCGAGTCGCCGCGGCGTGAAGTCGCGCTGCAGCCACATCTCCGCGGCGCCGTGGCGCGCGAGCTGCGCCGCGTTGTCGACCTGGTGGTCGTCGGCGGCGTAGGGGAACGGCACGAGCAGGCTCGCCACGCCGACGGCCGCCAGCTCCGCCACCGTCGTCGCCCCGCTCCGGCAGACCACGAGGTCCGCTTCGGCGTAGCGCGCCGCCATGTCGTCGATGAACGCGACGCACTCGGCCTCGACGCCGGCGCGCGCGTAGGCGCCGCGCAATGCGTCGATGTGCTTCGCGCCGGACTGGTGCGCGACGATCGGCCGGGCGACGGCGGGCAGGAGCGCGAGCGCGGCGGGCACCGTCTCGTTGAGCGCGGCAGCCCCGAGGCTGCCGCCGACGACCAGCAGGCGCAGCGGCCCGGTGCGCGCGCCATAGCGAGCCTGTGGCGGCGGCACCGCCTCGATGTCGGCGCGCAACGGGTTGCCGACCCACTCGACGCGCCGGTCGCTTCCCTCGCCGAGCACGCCGGGGAAGCCGGTGAGCACGCGATCGGCGCCGAAGCGCAGCACGCGGTTGGCGAGCCCCGCGCGCGCGTCGAGGTTGTGGACGACGAGCGGCAGGTTGCGCGCCACGCCCATCAGCGCGCCGGGAAACGACGCGAAGCCGCCGAAGCCCACGACCACGCCCGGCGCGCGGCGGCCGATGACCCCCCACGCCTGGCGGCAGGCGCGCGCGATCGAGTACGGCCCGAGCAGGAGGCGCTTCAGGCCCTTGCCGCGCACGCTGCCGAACGCGATGCCCTCGAAGTCCACGCCGTGGCGCGGCACGAGCTGCGCCTCCATGCCGTCGCTCGTGCCCATCCAGAAGACGCGCGCGCCGCGGCGCAGCAGTTCCGCCGCCACCGCGAGCCCCGGGAAGATGTGGCCGCCGGTGCCGCCCGTGGTGATCATCACGATGGCCATGCCACATCCCGCGCCGCCGTGCGGCGCGCATTCCACTTCCCCTCTCCCGCTCGCGGGAGAGGGGGAAGGGATGAGCGCACATCCTGCGCCGCAGCGCGGCGCGCACTCCATTTCCCCTCTCCCGCGTGCGGGAGAGGGGGAAGGGGTGACGGAAAGCCCGTCACTCCGCGTACCCCCGCAGCAGGCGGCGATTCTCGTAGTCGATGCGCAGCAGGATCGCGACCGCGATGCAGTTCGCGACGATCCCGCTGCCGCCGAAGGACAGCAGCGGCAGCGTGAGGCCCTTGGTGGGCAGCACGCCCATGTTGACGCCGATGTTGATGAACGACTGCACGCCGATCCACACGCCCACGCCGTGGGCCGTCAGCGCGGCGAACGGGCGGCCGAGGCGCGCCGCCTGCCGGCCGATCGACCACGCGCGGAACAGCAGCCACACGAACAGCGCGAGCACCACGGCCACGCCGGCGAAGCCGAGTTCCTCGGCGATCACCGCGAGCAGGAAGTCCGTGTGCGCCTCCGGCAGGTAGAGGAGCTTCTCGACCGAGGACCCGAGGCCCACGCCGAAGAGCTCGCCGCGGCCGAAGGCCATCAGCGAGTGCGACAGCTGGTAGCCCTTGCCGAGCGGGTCCGACCACGGGTCGAGGAACGCGGTCAGGCGCTGCAGGCGGTAGGGCGCGGCGATCAGGATCGCGCCCAGCGCCACCGGCAGCAGCAGCGCGAGCCCGGCGAACAGCCGCCAGTCGAGGCCGCCGAGGAACAGGATGCCGAACGCGATCGCCACGATCACGACGAACGCGCCGAAGTCGGGCTCGAGCAGCAGCAGCGCGCCGATCGCCACCATCACGCCGAACAGCGGCGCGAACCCACGCACGATCGTCTGCTTCAGCGGCTGCTGCGCGTGCAGGAATGCAGCCTTGCGCACAGCGTAGCTCGCCGCGTAGAGCACGACGGCGAGCTTCATGAACTCGGAGGGCTGCACGTTCGCGATGCCGAGCGGAATCCAGCGGCGCGAGCCGTTGACGCTCTTGCCCACGCCCGGGATCAGCACCAGCACCAGCAGGACGGCGCCGGCGATGAACAGCCACGGCGCGAGCTGCTGCCAGGCCTTGACCGGGACCTGGAACGCGGCCCCCGCGGCGACCAGCCCCAGGGCGACGAACGCCGAGTGGCGGGCGAGGAAGTACCACGCGCGAAAGCCGGTGTGCCGCGAGGCCTCGGCCATCGCGATCGACGACGAGTAGACCATCACCAGCCCGAGCGCCAGCAGCAGCAGGGCGACCCAGCCGAGCGAGGCGTCCCACGCCGGCATCGCGCGCGGGTGACGGGACGCGCCCGGCGCGAAGAACGCGAACGGCGAGCGCAGGCTCGCCGCAGGCGCGGCGGTCACTCGCTTGCGCACGGCAGCGCCTCCCCCAGGGCGTTCCGGACGAGCTGCGCGAAGCGCTGCCCGCGCTCGACGTAGCTCGCGAACTGGTCCAGGCTCGCGCACGCCGGCGACAGCACGACGGCGTCGCCCGCG
>Ga0224500_10000053_pt1 | contig 79960 bp, 66 predicted proteins | sample SF_Oct11_sed_USG_FD_168126 | JGI IMG/M metagenome (GOLD analysis project Ga0224500, IMG submission 168126) | Sediment microbial communities from San Francisco Bay, California, United States - SF_Oct11_sed_USGS_4_1 | ecosystem: Environmental > Aquatic > Marine > Sediment | place: USA: California...
CAGGGTATCCATGAAGCCTAGCTCTTTCAAAGAGATTTTTACTTCCAGCGGAATGCTAAACTCTTCTTTCGCCGGAATTATGGTTTTTAATTGTTGATTTATCGTAGCAGATTTTTTCCCATCAACGAAAATTTCAATATTAATCTTCTTAAGCCTACCACGCTGGTTGTTGGGGTTATAGAAAATGGCATTGGCCCTCAATATCGGATCTGTTGTAGCGTCTACTACTACGTCCCTGATCTGCCGCAGCACTACTGCCTCTTCCGGCCGCTCACAACTTGTCACCAGGATAAAGGATACAGCGAGCAAAAAGGATGGAATCCTTAAAGCCCTGCGAAGATGTGGGATTTGGATTCTTAAACCTGTCATTTCGATTTCCATAGTGTATATCCTGTAGTAAGTATAGACATTCTATTAGTAACTTTGTTACATTAATGGATGTAGTTCTTCTGACAAAGAAGGGGCATGATGGTCATTTTTCTATCTATCTTTTACTATGGTGTAGAGACACCGCCAAGGCTCCGGAAGCGTAAGATAGTTTATGTTTTGTTTTGAAATTCATAAGGCACCTGGTATTACATGAAAGCTCGTTTTGAAGGCATAGCTGATGGCCTGGCTGAATTTGGCTATGCTGTAATGGATGGATTCCTCGACGATGCCGAAGTACGAGCGATTTTGGATCTGGATGTATTCAAAGGCGGCATCGGCAGTCTAAAGAAAGCAGGTATTGGCAATCATCAAAACCTACAATTAAACGAGGCCATAAGGGGAGATTATATTCAATGGCTGGATAAAAGTGCTGCGCCCTTGCCCCTAAAAGTCTACCTTAAACGATTGCAGGATCTCAGGGGCTTCCTGAACCGAAATCTTTTTCTGAGCTTGCAGGATGAAGAAGTTCATTTGACGGTGTACCCGGTGGGATCATTTTATAAACGGCATCTTGATCAGTTCAAAAAGGACGACCGACGAAAGCTTTCAGCAGTTTGCTATCTAAATACAAATTGGGATGAAGCACATGGCGGCCAACTTAGGATGTATTGCAAAGATGGAAAAATCGATATCTTACCCTTTGGGGGCAGAATGGTTTGCTTTCGCAGTGATCAAATTGAACACGAAGTACTGCCGGCGAAACGTGAAAGGCTAAGCTTGACAGGATGGATGTTGGACCTAATGCTGACATGAAGCAAGAAATAATAAGTGGTAAATTAGAAGCTAATTTTACAGGGCTTCGTAAGAGGACTATGCAGCCCGGGCCCTTGAAATTCAAAAGGTTGTATGAAGAAATATTTTTTGAAGTTGTATCAGTATAATGCATGGGCCAATAGGCGTGTCATGCAATGTCTGAAAAGTCAACAAATAGATAAAGCGAAAATCCTGAGTCTAATGGGCCATATCGTGGCCGCACAATTTTTGTGGCTACACCGCATTAAAGGATTGCCTCCCGCCGACGTAAAACTCTGGGGCGCATACAAACTCACTGAACTGGAAGCAATGGCCATAGAAGCTGATCAAAAATGGCTGGAATTTGTTGAAAAGACGGATGACTTTGACCGTGAATTGACATATCTCAACTATGTAGGAGATCCTTACACAAACAATGTGGAGATGATTATGATGCACCTGGTAAATCATGCTACTTATCATCGCGGTCAGGTTGCGTTGCTGCTACGACAAAACGGCTTTGAGCCGATTAATACCGATTTCATAACATACGACCGCATGATTACGGATCAACTTATGGATTAGGGATATAGTTTCTGATTGTTTTTCAGCATGGGTTATGTGTATGAGAGATCATTTGGAACTGATTGAATTTATTGTAAAACTTGTTACTGGAGGTTAGGATGGAAAACACATTTAGTTATAATTTCAAGAAATGAAGAACATTTTAGTAGTACTCGTGAACTATGGATCAGAGCAACTTGACTACCTTCAAAAGGTTATAAGTACCATAAAATCTTTTGAAAAGTATAATACGACGATCGTAGTCAACTCTAACATTGCCCTGGATGGAATTACAGGAATAGACCGCGTGAATGTGTTGCAACGCTATAACAAATTTTATGACCTCAGCGATCTGTTATTTAAGATTAGCATTCTTAATCACTGGAACGGCAGGCTTTACAGCTACCAACTTCTCCCGATGACGTGCCGTCGGGTTATTGATCAGGAATCGGAGAACTTTGATTACTTCTTATTCACTGAAAATGATCATTTGTGGCTTGAACACCATGTGGATAAGTTTATTGAGTACGAGAAAATACTTCCTGAAAACCGAATTGCTGGATTGATTCAATATGAAGAAGAGGGTAATGGTAAACATTTTCCTGCATATCATCGTCGTTATGATTGGGACTATAGTTCGGTAGAAGAATATGGCGGTAAAAAGTTTGCACATTTCACGAATGTTAATCAGTCTTCTTTCTTGATTTCTAGACAACAATTAAAAAGAATAAAAGAGCAGCGAGACTTTACTCAATTTTTTTCCAAGGATCATTATAGAACAATACCCAAGACAAACACTGATATATATCAGCATTGCGGGATGAAAAAAGTTATTTGTATATCTGAGTTTGATGATAACATCATACACCATCTTCCCAATATCTATATTGATGGAAAATTAGGAAGAAACCAACTTGGATCAGACGAAAGCAGAATGCAACAAGCCCTGGAAAGATTATTATCATAGAATACGCTTAAAAAAAACAATCAGATGAAGCTGGACGTTAACATCCAAAACTATATCAATATGAAAAAGATCTCCTTATTAAGTACCATGGTGATACTGGCTATTGCGTGCCTGGGCCAGGATAATATTACCGTTTGCCATACACCTTCTACGGAAAAGTTTGCCATGTTTGCCTCCAACAAGGAATTCAATGCCGCTCATTTGATGCCGCGGAACTACGTTCATGTGAGCGAAGAGGGTGGAAAAATGATAGATTATAAGTGTCCGGATGGCAAAAGCGCCAACGCGTATGTGATCATGTCCAAAAAGGAAACAAATAACTGGATTCTTGTTTTTCAGGAGTGGTGGGGATTGAACGATAACATCAAACGCCAGTCTGAAGAATTGTATAAGGACCTGGGCAATGTGAATGTCCTTGCCCTTGACCTGTACGATGGCAAAATGGCAACCGACCGCGAAAAGGCAGGTCAGTACATGCAGGAATTTAAGCAAGAACGTGGCGATATGATAGTGAAGGGGGCCTTGAACTATGTAGGTAAAAGTGCCAAAATCGGGACTGTTGGATGGTGCTTTGGGGGAGGACAGTCGTTATTAGCGGCTTTGACTGCCGGCAAACAAGCTGTGGCGTGTGTTGTGTATTATGGTATGCCTGTGGATGATGTTGCGACATTGAAGACACTGAATACTGATGTGCTCGGAATTTTTGGCATACAGGATAAATGGATTACGCCTGAAGTTGTTCAGAAGTTTGAATCCAATATGAAGGCAGCGGGCAAAAAAGTTGTGGTAAAAAGTTACGATGCAGACCACGGCTTTGCCAACCCAAGCAATCCCATGGGCGCATTTAATGAAGCGGCATACAAGGACGCATATAAAAACACATTGGCTTTTTTTAAAGAAAGAGTAAAATAATTGGCGGGGCGAAGGATCAAGCTTTATCCTTCGTCCTTTTCTATTCCTTGTCTGCAAGGATTTCGGGCGCGAAGATTGGATTCTTTTCTAATTGTGCGATACTTTGCACCATGAGCAAACCTGATAAGAAGATTTTTCTCCTTGATGCCTATGCCTTAGTATACAGGGCGCACTTTGCATTTACAAAAACACCACGGATAAATTCAAAAGGGATAAATACGTCCGTGCCTTTCGGATTCACCAATACATTACTGGAAGTACTGCAGAAGCAGAAGCCCACCCATATTGCTGTTGCTTTCGATACGGCGGCAAAAACTTTTCGCGATGAGATTTTTGCAGGATACAAGGCAAACCGGCAGGAAACACCGGAAGATATCCGGTATGGAATTCCCAAAGTGAAGGAAATTATCCGCGGCTTCAATATTCCAATTATTGAAATGGATGGTTATGAAGCTGACGATGTCATTGGTACACTGGCAGCACAAGCCGCGGAGAAGGGTTTTGAAGTTTTTATGATGACCCCGGACAAGGATTTTGGACAACTTGTTACCGATCATGTGTTCTTATACAAGCCCGCATACATGGGCAACGCAGTGGATGTTCTTGGGCCCAAAGAAGTTTGCGAAAAATGGGATATCGAGAACGTTAGCCAGGTTATCGACATGCTGGGCTTGCAAGGAGATACCTCTGACAACATCCCCGGCATCCCTGGTTTCGGGCCCAAGACGGCTGCGGCATTGTTGAAGAAGTATGGAACAGTCGAGAACATTGTGGCCCATGCAGCTGAACTAAAAGGCAAACAGAAGGATCTCGTAGAAAAATATGGCGATCAGGCAATTCTTTCCAAGAAGCTTGCTACAATCATTACTGATGTTCCTGTTGAATTCAATGAAGGTGAGCTAGCCTATTCAGGGCCAGATGTTGAAATGCTCAAACCGATCTTCAACGACCTTGAATTCAAGGGCATTGCGGCGCGCGCATTTGCGGACCCAAAAATTCCCGCCGAAGCAACACGTTCGGTTCAAAAGAACCCTCAGCTTTCAATGTTTGGGCAATCCGATTCCGGTGAGCCAGCGGAAGTTGCAGATAAAAAAGCATTAGGGTCGAGCCCGGCTCAGTATATCCGCATTGAAAGTGAAGAGCAACTTCAGTTGCTCGTGGAAAAGCTCAAAGATCAGCCGACATTTGCAATTGATTCCGTAACCGACAATGTTGCGAATTTTGATTTTCAACTTAAGGGCCTTTCTTTTTCTTACCGTGAAGGTGAAGCCTACTTTCTTCCTGTAGAAAATACATCGGATGCAAAGAAGAAGGTAGAAATTCTGCGCGATGTTCTGCAGGATAAGAAAATAATGAAAGTTGGCTTTAATTTAAAAGCAACAATTCTTGTGCTGAGAAAGAATGAAGTGACGCTAACAGGCCATTTGTTTGATCCAATGCTGGCGCACTACCTGATTGAGCCCGAGGCTTCTCACGATCTATCCATCCTCTGTGCTCAATATTTACATTATGATCTGCTTGCTGAAAACAGTGAAAATCTTACAGAAAGATTGTGCGAACGCGCGGATCAGATACTTCAGTTGCGAATTAAGCTGCAAGCTCAGCTTGAGCAAAGACGACACGCCAAATTGATGAGCGAGGTTGAGATGCCATTGGTTTCCGTTCTCGCGGCCATGGAATTTGAAGGTGTGATGATCGACACCGAGGCCCTGTCAATAATGTCTGCGGAATTGCGCGTTGAAAGTGATAAGGTACAAAGTGATATCTTTCAGCTGGCAGGTACCGAGTTCAACATTGCTTCTCCAAAACAGCTGGGAGAAGTTTTGTTCGATAGACTGAAGTTACTGGAGAAGCCCAAGAAGACGAAGACCGGGCAGTATGCGACGGGTGAAGACGTGTTAACGAGTTTGGCGCCGAAGAGTGACATTGCTAAGAAGATCCTGGATTTCCGGGAGTACGAAAAACTGCGCTCTACCTACGTGGATGCGCTGCCCAAAATGATCAGCAAAACGGACGGCAGGGTGCATACGGATTATCGTCAGGCGTGGGCAGTTACAGGCCGGTTAAGTTCAAATAACCCAAACCTGCAAAACATACCCATTCGAACGGAGAAAGGAAGACTCATTCGAAAAGCTTTTATCGCACGCAACAAGAATTATCTTTTTATGTCAGCCGATTATTCCCAAATTGAGTTGCGTATAGCTGCATCGTTTGCAAGAGACCAAACGATGATTGAAGCCTTTCGCAACAAGCGGGACATCCATACAACCACAGCGGCAAAGGTTTTTAAGGTCGACCTGAGTGAAGTGACTCCTGATATGCGGAGGAAAGCAAAAGAAGTGAATTTTGGAATTCTGTACGGAAGCACGGCTTTTGGGTTGGCGCAAAACCTGGGCATCTCGCGATCAGAGGCAGCGGAGATAATTCAATCTTACTTCTCAGAATTTGACGCGATTAAGCGCTACATGGACGACACTATTAATACAGCACGTGAAAAGGAATATGTTGAAACGATTCTGGGCAGAAGGAGATATCTGCGCGACATAAACTCCAGAAATGTAACAACACGCGGATTTGCGGAGAGAAATGCTATTAATGCACCCATTCAGGGGAGTGCCGCAGACATTATTAAGATAGCCATGGTAAACATTTATCGGTGGCTGCAAAAAGAAAAACTGAAATCGAAAATGACAATGCAGGTACATGATGAATTGGTTTTCGATGTGCACAAAGACGAAGTAGATGTAGTGAAGCAGCATGTGGTACACCTGATGAAACACGCTGTCAACCTTGAAGTGCCGATGGAAGTTGAAGTCGGCGTTGGATCAAATTGGCTGGAAGCCCATTAATAGTATTAGCCAGACTTTCTGCCATTCCTAATTTCGTACTTTTCGACTTATGGTCTTCCGGACTTTAATTAATCGCGTCCTCAAAATGAATTATTTCCGGCGTTACACCCAGTTTCACGGACACAATGTCAAAACGGATATGTCCATGCCAGTTTGTGGTATAAATAAATTCCTCCGCTGCTTCGAAAATTCTTCTGGCCTGGTGCGCTTCAACAAATTCTTCGGGCTGACCAAAGGCTGCCGATGACCTGGTTTTCACTTCCACAAAAATTGTCCAGTTGTCCTGCCTGACGATCAGGTCGATTTCAGCCCGTCGGTATCTATAATTTCTCGCTACAATTTCAAAACCTTTTTGTTGCAGGAATTCCGCGGCGAGATTTTCCCCCTTGTTTCCGGTTTTGATTTTATCGCTCACAATTATGTTCTACCTTTGATTTTCAATTTACTATTTTGTCCACAATCAGAAAATTTGTTGAACGCCTTTCCCAGGCAATTGACGGGTGTTTTAAGCCTTGGTATATATCGACCTTTGGAATGCGGGGCAGTGAAATTCGGACATAGTAATGATTAGTTGGTATTGTTTCAAATTCACGCAATAATGTTAAATGTTACTGCTGTATTAAAAAAGCCTACAAATGTCTGTGTCGCGTAGAGAATTTATCAAGAACATATCATCGGCTTCTCTTTTCTTGTTAGGAGGTAGCGTATTAAACCTCACACCATCGGAAGCCGATTCTTTGCGGAAAAAATCTTCGTTGCGGTTTATCGTAGCCTCTGATGGTCATTATGGACAGGAGGGAACAGAATTCAATCTTCTTCATGAAACCCTCATTCAACATGTTACTGATTTTCATGCCGCCAATCCACTGGATTTTTGCGTTATTAATGGTGATATTATCCATGATGAAAAAGACTATTTAGTATCAGCAAAATCATATCTGGACAAACTTCCGGTAGAATACTATGTTACTAAAGGAAATCATGACAAGGTTAGTGATGGCTATTGGAAGGAATTGTGGGGCATTTCTGTTAACCATGAGGTTAAAATAAAGGGGAATTCCATGCTCCTTGCCACAACATCTAACGAGGCAGGCGAATATCTTAGTCCTGATCTGGAATGGATGAAAATGAAGCTTGATGCAAATAAAAAAGCGAAGAACATTTTCATCTTCATTCATATCCCACAGGCTAAGTGGACTAAAAATGCAATTGATACACCAGCCTTTTTTGAATTGCTGCGGACGTATAAAAATATACGCGGGGTATTCCATGGACATGAACATGACCAGGATGGCGTCAGGATGGTTGATGGCTTGCCTTTTATGTTTGACTCACACATTGGGGGGAATTGGGGAACGTCTTATAAAGGGTTTCGCGTTGTAGAACTGATAAAGGATAATTCGATTTTGACTTATCTTATGAATCCTACGGAAAGAATAAATCAAGCTTCATTCTGATTTGAATCCTGTAATAAATAAGAAGGCAGTGTTTATTGACCTTGGTCTTATCGATTTCAAGAAAGGCTGGGATTATCAGACCTCCCTGTTTGAAAAAACTCTTGCCATAAAGAAGGAAAACAGAAACCTTCAGAGCCCGCAAAGCCCAACTGAAAATTTTCTGCTTTTTTGCGAGCATCCCCATGTATATACGCTTGGGAAAAGCGGAAAAGAGCATAATCTGTTATTATCGGTAGAGGAATTAGCCTCTGTGCAGGCAGCTTTCTACCACATCAATCGGGGAGGAGATATTACGTACCATGGGCCCGGACAAATTGTTGGATATCCAATTGTTGACCTTGAAAATTTTTTTACCGACATCCATAAATACATGCGGCTGCTGGAAGAAGCAGTAATTCAAACGGTAAAGGAATTTGATGTCGTAGCTGGGCGGATTCCAGGTCTGACGGGCGTATGGGTCGATCCCGAGAACGAAAGTATATCACGGAAAATCTGTGCACTGGGTGTCAAAACAAGTCGCTGGGTTACCATGCACGGATTTGCATTGAACGTGAATCCAGACCTTTCCTATTTTAGTCACATTGTCCCTTGTGGTATCAACGATAAGGCTGTAACTTCTCTTCAAAATGAAGTGGGCCATCCGGTTGATATGACTGCTGTAAAGGATATATTAAAAAGCAAAATTGCCGGCTTGTTTGAAATGAACTTAATAGGCTGATGTTTTCACTGCGCGTATATATCACACCATTGATCCTGGGACTTGTAGCACTTGGTTTCTTTTTTTCAAAACGCAATCCGGCACGCATCCCTGCAGTGGTAAAGCAAAAAGGAGTCTGTTGGGTAGGCCTGCCCCAGGCAACTACAGCATCTGAAATTGAGGAAGCAAAGCGATGCGGGGTCAGCTGGATATCCCAAACACCATTTGGTTGGCAAAGGAGCGCATCGGACACAGTGATTCGCGCAGAGACTATTTCGCAGACACCTTGGTGGGGCGAGTCAAAGCAAGGCATTGCGCTTACGACAGTTTTGGCTCGCCAGCAGGGAATCAAAACGCTGCTTAATCCGCATTTATGGGTAAAAGAAAGCTGGCCAGGTGAAGTCGAAATGAAATCGGAGCGTGATTGGAAATCCTGGTTCCGCCATTACGAAAGTTTCATTTTGTCCTATGCAAAACTGGCTGATTCAACCGGGATAGAAATTTTTTGTATTGGAACCGAACTTCACAAGACTGTGAAGCGGCCGGAATGGCGATCGCTGATAAGAAAGATAAGAAAAGTCTATAAGGGAAAACTGACCTACGCCGCTAATTTTAGCGGAGAGTTTGAAGACGTTCCATTTTGGAATGACCTTGATTACATTGGCGTCCAGGCTTACTTTCCTTTGGCACCAGGCACACTTCCAGGCATTCAGGAACTGCAGCAGGGTTGGAAAGATCCGATTAGACGAATTGAAAAAGTGTATCAAAAATTCAATAAGCCGGTACTCTTCACTGAACTGGGCTACAAGAGTACACCTGATGCCGCCATTGAACCGTGGCGCTGGCCTGATCGACAAGATGAAATTTCAATGGAAACCCAATCAAATTGTTACGAAGCATTCTTTCAGGCTGTTTGGCCACTCGATTGGATCGCTGGTGTATATTTTTGGAAGTGGTATCCCCACACGCCAAGGCACCCGACGGATGGGGATTTTACACCCCAGGGAAAACCGGCTGAAACAGTAATGAAAAACTGGTTTGTAAAACAGAAATGAAATATGATCAGTGATATCAAGATACCTGAAGTTAAAAACGTAACGCTCGCTGTCGCCCGCAAGCGGAATATTGGAGAAAGCGACGAATGGAAAGTTTATCTCATAAACAGTAATGATTTTCCAATTGAGAATACATTGGTTGCCAGTAAGGGTTACGGAGAAAAGGATGGTGAGGAGCAGCGGACATCCATCCTACGCCATTTTCTGGATACCATTTTGGCAAACAGTGCTACACTAATTGAACCCATTGATCCCGGTGTATTTCATTTGAACAATGAATATTGGGTCAGTTATTATGTTGGTTCCCAAATCTTTGATAAACGATTCGTCTTTGTTCCTGACGCTATCCGTGAAGAAAACCTTTCCTACATTAAGGAACTTGAAATGGAAGGTGTTTTGCACTCCTGATCGTTTTGAACTTGGCGCGAAATCTTTACCTTAGTATTCATACCCGATGTGAATGATCCAAGAACTCCGAGACATTCTGTTTCTCGACATTGAAACGGTCGCCAAAACGTACGCATTTAGTGCCTTAGACGAGCGTATGAAAGTACAGTGGTCAAGAAAGGCAAGTCACCTGAGACAGGACCCGGAATTAACCGATGAAAGGCTGTACCAGGAGCGGGCAGGTATCTACGCGGAGTTTGGAAAAATTGTGTGTATTGCCGTAGGGAAGTTTTTTGAAACAGAATCCGGTGATTTGGGTTTAAAAACCAAAGCCTATTATGGAGATGATGAAAAAGAACTCCTTTCTGAGTTCAAAAGTATGCTGGAGAAGACGGATTCCACGACATTAAGATTGTGCGCTCACAATGGAAAGGAGTTTGATTATCCATATCTCTGCCGACGGCTTCTGGTGAATGAACTTGGTCTCCCATCGGCACTAAACCTAATGGGTAGAAAGCCGTGGGATGTTCAACATCTTGATACACTTGAAATGTGGAAGTTTGGAGACTATAAACATTATACTTCGCTCGACTTGCTGACTGCGATATTTGGTATCCCTACGAGTAAGCTTGATATGGATGGAAGTCAGGTAAATTCAGCATATCATCTGGATAACAACCTTTCAAAGATTAAAGACTATTGCGTTCGCGACGTTATCGTTCTGGCCCGGTTATATCTGAAACTGAAATCCATAATACTGGATAAGGAACTCACCTTGATGGTTTCTGAATAGCACAAGCCTCAGGGGATTTACGCTTATAGTCAGTACCTTATAGCGTGGATAAATTTTTATTACCTTCGCGTTAAATATTGATACAAGCTGGTATTGAATGGTGAATTGGTTTGTGCCGCCCAAGTGAATTGTGTTACCGAAATATTCTTTCCCGAACTCTCCTTACTGCATCTGGCTACCAAATAAATTCAAAAGAGAGTGCGGTAATTGTTGATTATATTTGCTGCGAGATTGGTGGTTGGGCTTAGATTTGATTCAACCTCACCGTGACTTTTGGCGCACACATTACAAATAACTTTATGGTCCGAAATACTTTTGCATGATCCAGGTATTGACCATACCAAAACATATACAATGGGTAAAAAGAAGAAATCAAAACATAAAAAGACTGCAGACAGTAGGGCGATTTTGCAATCGGCCATCACCGCTTTGCTTAACGATGGATCAGGTAATACCTACTCGCTCAAACACATTATTAAGAAATTACAATTGAAGAAGAAGGATGATATTAAAATCGCGGGGCAAGTAATGGACCAGTTGGAGGAGGAAGAGGGCACCCAACAACCTGGCAGTGGTAGTTTTAAGAGCAAAACAAAGCGCGGGGAAGTAACAGGTATTGTAGATCATGTGAGTTCACGTTTTGCCTACGTTAAGCTGGGGAACGATCAGCCGGATATCTTTATCAAAGGCAGGGACCTTGGTGGGGCAGTGGATGGTGACACCGTGAATATAACAATTTTTTCAACGCGACATGGTGAACATCAGGAAGGCAAGGTTACCAGCATCGTGAAGCGTAACCGAACGCGCTATGTCGGGAAAGTTGAACTTTCAAAAAGCTTTGCTTTCGTAGTTCCTGATTATCGGAAGATGCATACTGACTTCTTTGTTTATCCTGAGTTTATTAATGGTGCAAAGAGTGGTGACAAGGTCATCATCGAAGTCACATCCTGGTCGCAAGACGATAAAAAACCGGAGGCGAAAATCGTTCAGATTCTTGGTAAGGCAGGAGAAAATGAAGCTGAGATCCACTCGATTATGGCTGAGTTTGACCTGCCATTTAAATTTTCTGAAAAAGTAATCCACGAGTCATCCGAAATAGATGCTGGAATCACCAAAGCGGAGATAAAGAAAAGATGGGATTTCCGCCAGGTGACGACTTTTACCATTGACCCGGAGGACGCTAAGGATTTTGATGACGCAATTTCATTTCGGAAACTGGAAAACGGCAATCACGAAATTGGTGTTCATATAGCTGACGTTACGCACTATGTGAAGCCAAATTCAATCCTTGATCAGGAAGCCTATGATCGCGCTACATCTGTTTATTTAGTCGATCGAACTATTCCCATGCTTCCTGAAAGGTTATCCAATGAGTTGTGCTCCCTTCGCCCCCATGAGGACAAACTAACTTTTGCGGCTGTGTTTGAGATTGATGACAAGATGAAAATAAGAAAGGAGTGGTTTGGGCGGACGATCATTCATTCCAACGTTCGTTTTAGTTATGAAGAAGCGCAGGTTATTTTGGAACAAGGACAGGGCGTATTAGCCGATGAATTGCGGATTTTAAATGATATCGCCAAAAAGCTGAGAAAGGAAAGATTCAGGAAAGGAGCCGTAAATTTCGAAACAACAGAAGTGAAATTTAAGCTCGATGAAAAGGGGAAACCTCTTGCTGTGATTCCCAAAGTACGGAAAGATGCACATAAACTTATTGAAGAATTTATGCTATTGGCCAATAAGCAAGTTGCAACTTTTGTCTACAACCTGAACAAAGGCAGGGAAAAAAATACATATATCTACCGTATTCACGATTTTCCGGACCCGGAAAAGGTCAAAAACTTTTCTGTATTTGCGCGTCAATTCGGGCACAAGATGAATGTAGAGGAGCACTCTATCTCAGATTCGCTCAATAAGTTAATGAGCGAGATTGAAGGAAAGCCAGAGCAAAATATTCTGGAACAATTGGCCATTCGCACAATGGCAAAAGCGAAATACTCTACGGATGTGAAGGGGCATTTTGGGCTGGCATTTGACCACTATTCTCATTTCACCTCACCAATCCGTCGATATCCGGATATGATGGCGCACCGGTTGCTGCAACACTACCTGGATGATGGCAAGCATCTCAGCAAGCATGAATATGAAGAAAAGTGTGTCCATTCTTCGGAGCGGGAAAAACGCGCTGCAGATTCAGAGCGGGCATCCATTAAGTACAAACAGGTTGAATTTATGGCCTCTGCAGAAAAGAAGGTCTTTGATGGGTTGATTTCAGGTGTGACGGAATGGGGTATCTACGTAGAGATCGTTGAAACGAAATGTGAGGGTATGGTCAGACTTGCTGATATGACCGATGACTTTTATGAATTCGATGAAAAAAACTATAGAATCACTGGCCGAAAGAATCGTAAAGTATATACCCTGGGAGACAAGATTAGTATTCGCGTTAAAAAAACGGATATAGACAAGCGAATGATTGATTTGGTCATCGCACAAAATAATGCCTTTTCGGAAGAATAATATCATCTGCAATGCGTACAATACTTTCCCAGTATCAAGACTGGATCGAACTAGAGGTCAAGAAACAAAAATATGGCAGGGAGCCGGTCTCGTTATATGAACCCATCCGTTACCTGATGGGTCTCGGCGGGAAAAGGTTGCGTCCGATGCTTACCCTGCTTTCATATGCGCTGTTTAAAAATGATGTGAGACAAATCGTGAAATATGCGGTTGCAGTTGAGACCTTTCACAATTTTACACTTATGCATGATGATATTATGGACAAGGCTCCCCTGCGCAGAGGCATGGCCACTGTTCATGAAAAATGGAATAGTAACACGGCCATTATGGCAGGGGATGTGATGTTGGTCAAGGTTTACGATATGTTTCTGAATATTGCCCCTGAGAAATTTAAGCCGGTGTTAAGCGCGTTTAATAAATGTGCTGCTGAGGTATGCGAAGGGCAGCAGTGGGATATGGAATTTGAAAAGGAAAAGACCGTAACTGAGGTGCAATACATCAAAATGATACGTTCGAAAACAGCGGTCCTCCTGGGATTCAGTTTAGAACTTGGCGCAATACTGGCAGACGCTCCCGAACGGGACTGCATTGCACTTCGTCAATTTGGTACGAACATCGGTATTGGGTTTCAGTTAATGGATGATCTGCTGGACGCCTATGCTGATCCGAAGAAATTCGGAAAGCAGGTTGGCGGAGACATTATTGCCAATAAGAAGACATTTTTGCTCATCAAAGCAATTGAAAAGGCAACCGGGAGACAAGGTGCTGAGCTAAGCAGGTGGCTTTCAGAAGAGAAGTTCAAGAAACAGGATAAAGTCAGGGCGGTTAAGGCCTTATATGATTCATTGGGTATTCCATTGCTGGCGGAAAAAAAAGTGAACCATTATTTCAAGAAGGGATTTGATAACCTGGCGCTATTAAGTTGTTCAGCGGATGCACAAGAACCATTAATTCATTTCACGAAATCACTTATCGCACGGCAGTCATAATTTTGATAGCGCCCTATTTGTTCCAGGCTTTGCCGGCAACACGCTACGCAGAGGAGTTGACGAAGATCAAAGCAGAATTGGTGCAGGCTATATTTTCGCGAGCGCAGCGACAATGATTCTGGGCTGGCAGCACGCTATTTGCGGCCCCCAAGTTTCTTTTTCAGAAACTCAGCAGTATAACCCTTTCCATGCTTTGCCATGTCTTCCGGTATTCCTTCATACATGATCGTACCACCTTTCTTTTCTCCCCCTTCAGGACCAAGGTCGATGATCCAATCGGCACATTTTATCACTTCAAGGTTATGCTCAATAATTATTACCGTGTGCCCGCAATCAACTAATGCGTTAACAGCTTTGAGAAGCTTGGAGATGTCATGAAAATGGAGACCGGTAGTGGGTTCGTCAAAAATGAAGAGTATGTTTCCGTCCGGGGAATTCTTTCCCAGAAAGGAAGCAAGCTTTACGCGTTGAGCTTCTCCACCACTTAAGGAGTTGGAGGATTGACCAAGTTTAACATATCCCAGTCCAACATCATTCAAGGGGAGAATTTTATCATAAACCGGTTTCTTGTCTTTGAAAAATGCAAGACCTTCTTCCACAGTCATATTCAGGACATCAGCAATGTTTTTACCTTCGTGCTCAACTTCTAAAACCTCTTGCTTGAAGCGTTTACCATGGCAGCTTTCGCACTTCAAATAGATATCTGCCATAAATTGCATTTCTACTTTAATTTCTCCCTCGCCCTGACAAGTTTCGCATCGACCACCCTCTACGTTAAAAGAAAAATGTGAAGGTTTATAGCCTCGCTGTTTGGAAAGATGTTGGTCGGCATACAATTGTCGAATAGCGTCGTATGCTTTCACATAACTGATGGGGTTGGAGCGTGATGACTTTCCAATAGGATTTTGATCGACAAATTCAACTTGCGTTATTTTATAGAAATCACCTTCAAGTTTATCATACTTTCCAGGCGTTTCAGATACGGATCCGCTTAATCTTCCGACGGCAGGATACAGAATTTTTTTTACAAGTGTTGACTTCCCGGACCCACTCACGCCGGTGACAACCGTCAATGTGGAAAGCGGAAATTTAACAGTAAGATTTTTCAGGTTATTTTCGCGTGCTCCGCATACCGTTATGGCATCTTTCCACTTTCGCCTGCTTTTGGGAACTTTGATTTCCTCAAGCCCGCTAAGGTAATCTGTTGTGTGCGATCTTACTTTCCCATTGATTTCGTCTACGGATCCCTGAAATACCAGCTGTCCACCATGACTACCGGCGTCCGGTCCGATATCAATGAGCTGATCGGAGGCCCGCATTATTTCCTCTTCATGCTCCACAACAATTACTGTATTTCCTAAATCCCTCAACGACTTCAATACACCTACCATGCGATCGGTATCCTTTGGATGAAGTCCGATACTCGGTTCATCGAGAACATACATCGAACCGACCAATGCGCTTCCCAATGATGTTGCCAATTTAATCCGCTGGTACTCTCCTCCTGAAAGGGTTGAAGTCAGACGGTTTAGCGTCAAATAACCTAATCCAACCTTTACCATGTATTCCAGCCGCGACCTGATCTCTGTTTGTATCCTATCGGAGATTTTCCTGTCGTAGTCACCAAGTTTCAATTTCGCGAATAGCAGCAGCAGATCTTCAATGGGCATCAATACAAGATCTGTAATGGAAACGCCACCAACTTTCACGTACTGGGCATCCTTGCGCAACCGGGTTCCCTTGCAATCCGGACAATTCGTTCTTCCTCGGTAACGGGAAAGCAGAACGCGATATTGAATCTTATGCGTTTTTGATTCAAGGTATTTAAAGAAGTCATGAATACCATCGAAATAATTGTTACCATTCCACAACAAATCCTGTTGCTCTTTGGTCAATTCGTTGTATGGCCTGTGAATGGGGAAGTCAAATTTAATCCCATTCTGAAGCAATGGTTTTTGCCATTCACCCATTGTTTCGGTGCGCCAGGGTGCAATCGCACCTTCATAAACAGAAAGAGATTTATCTGGGATAACAAGATCTTCGTCTATTCCCAGAATTTTTCCAAAGCCTTCACAGGTATGGCATGCCCCAAAAGGATTGTTGAAGCTGAAAAAATTAATGGATGGCTCAGTGAACTTCATGCCGTCAAGTTCAAAGCGGTCGGAGAAATGCATTTTCTTATGGCCTTCAGCATACACGATACAATCGCCCTCCCCTTCAAAAAAAGAGGTCTGAATAGAATCTGAAAGTCGGAAGGTCGTGTCTTCGTCTTCAGGGTTGACGGTAGTACGGTCTATCAGGACCTCAACATCTTCTGTTGCAATGGCCAGCTTCTTTTTTCCTGTTGGGGAATCTCCAGGCGTCAACAGTTCTTCAATAAATTTTACTTCCCCATTGATTAGAATTCGCGCAAACCCTTTGCTCAGTAACAGATTTAATTCATCAAATAGTTTTCTGCCCCTTTTTATGTGCAGGGGGCAGGCAATCATGACCCGACATTGTGCAGGCAATTTGTTGATGGAATCAACAACAGCGGTAACTGTATCGCGCTTAACTTCTTTTCCGCTTATGGGTGAATACGTTTTTCCCACACGCGCGAAGAATAGTTTTAAATAGTCGTAAATCTCCGTTGTCGTTCCAACAGTAGAACGCGGATTTCTGGTATTTACGCGCTGCTCAATAGCTATCGCCGGGGAGACCCCACGGATGTAATCAACCTCCGGTTTCTCCATGCGGCCCAAAAATTGTCGCGCATAAGAACTTAAACTTTCTACATACATGCGTTGCCCTTCCGCAAAGAGGGTGTCAAAAGCCAGGGAAGATTTTCCGGAGCCCGAAAGCCCTGTGATCACTACCAATTTATTTCGTGGGATAGCGACGCTCAGGTTTTTCAAATTATTTACCCGGGCTCGCTTAATGACGATATAGTCTCTTGGATTGAGTTCGTCTAAATAAGAATCGTCTGGGACTTTAGGGACTTGGTTCACGGAATCAATGATTTCGGCTATAAAGTAAGAGAATAGATCTGTACAATTGCGGAAAAGGGGGGCTGCAAGTGAAAATACCCCTCAAAAGAGCTTTCAACATATAAGATCTGTTTAAAAAATGAAGTACTTGTCAATTCCAACGCCAACAAAAGGCACTGAAACAAAAACACCATCTTGCTGGATGGTGTTCAATAGTTGAAGAATTGTCCGATTTAATTGTCAAAGTCGGGATCATAGCTGGCTTCGCGTCCTTTTTTGCCTCCGGGGCTGTCGTCGTAGTCGCTATCGGTATCATCTTCTCCATCTCCACCGGTGCTGGAAAAGCCATCATTATCATCAAAACCATCATCAGACTTCTCAAATTCGTTTTCTGGCTTTGACTCTACGTCGTATTCCCCATCACTGTTTTTTGTTACCGGGACTTTCACAAGGTAGGTGGCATCCTCCGTTTCTAGCGGGAATACAAAAATAGGCTCACGCTTGGCATTCGTAATGCGGGTGATGCTACTCTCATAGCCACTTGGGTACTGATTGTTAAGCAGTTCGAGCAAATCCTCTGATAGATTTTCAAGACTCTTGATTACTTTTTTCTTACTTATTGCCATACTTTGGTCTGAAGCGTGGTATTTGCGAGCAAATAGCTAAAGAAATTATATGAGAGGCAAGATATTTTTCAAAAATCTTTTGTGGTTTTTCTTAATCTTTTTATCTTTTCGATTCAATTAACTTCAACTAACCCCATACAATATCGAAACAGACATCTACGTTACCTAAATGAGATAGAATGATTGACAGAAGATTAAGCGACAGCCAACTCGTGTCGCTCTACGAAAACGGTAACCAGGAAGCTTTCGAAATGCTTTTAAACCGACACAAATCAAGGATTTACACGGCGATTTATCTGATCGTAAAGGACAGGTATATTGCTGAAGATCTCTTGCAGGAAACCTTCATTAAGGCCATTAATACTATTCGCGGAGGTAAGTACAACGAGGAAGGAAAATTTTTACCCTGGATCAGTCGTATTGCGCATAATCTTGCAATAGACAATTTCAGGAAGAATAAACGTTATCCGGAAGTTGTATTTGAGGACGGAAGCAGACTCTTTAATTCCATGGAGTTTGCGGAGCAGTCAATGGAAGACAAGCAGATTTTTAGAGATACACGCACAAAACTCAGAGAGTACATTAGAGAATTACCGGTAGAGCAGAAGCATGTCTTGATCATGAGACACTACCTGCAAATGAGTTTTCAGGAGATTGCGGAACGCACAGGGGTGAGCATCAATACAGCCTTGGGAAGAATGCGGTATGCGCTCATAAATCTGCGAAAACGGATGGTGAAACACAGAGCCTATGATAAAGACTTTTACCCAAACGGACTTAATCAGGTATTTATACCAAGAGACCACGGAGAGGGAGACGAAGGAGATTGACAATGCCTTGATTTGCGACAGTGAGTTGCAGTCCCTTTATGCTGAGCTTCGCTCCATGAAGAAAAACGTGGACATGGCACAGTTGGAACCATCGCCTTCGGCAGTAGACAACATTCTTAGGTATGCAAAAGGCGAATTAGAGCAGCGATCGTAAAGATTTTCCTGTAAATCTTTTAACGAAATTGCTGCGGTTTACAATTCCTTTAATTCAACGCTGCGCCAAAGGACTTTTACACCACCCCCTGAGTGTATTTGGAGGGCAATCTTTCCATCAGCTGATCCGATTTTTTCATCGGTAAGGGTAACCATCTTATGACCATTTAACCATGTAGTCACCTGGTTCCCGTCCATTCGGACTACCATGGTATTCCATTCCCCCTCTTTTAGAAACTTCTCCTTTTCGGGATCAGGCTTAATGAGCCAACCTCTTCCATAGGATTCATAAATCCCTCCGGTGCCCATATTCAGGGGAGCAACCTCTGCTTGCCAGCCACTAATTATCACGCCATCAATGGAACAGTGGAAAAATACACCGCTGTTCCCATTCGATTCCTGCTTAAACTCAACTGTAAGTTCAAAGTTTTTGAAATTCTTTTCAGAAACAAGGTATCCATATTCCTTATCAGGACCACTTTCGCAGATCAGTAGGCCGTCTTCCACAAACCACTTTTCTGTTCCGTGTATTTTCCAGCCTGTCAGGTCTTTGCCATTAAAAAGCTGGATTTGCGCCATCGACGCGGTTCCCAGCATCGTGAGCATGAATAATGTTACAATCTTCTTTACCACAGTTTTCTTATTTGTCGTGAAGCTACAAAGCAAAGGCCATTACATAAAATTACTTCGTGCTGTGCTGTCAAAATCATTGATCAGTGGCTTATTTCCATTCAATGGGCTGCCCTTATGAACAACGGGCCACATCAGACTGGTGAATTCAGTCTTTATGCTTTACCGAAAGCACCGTAAAAATCATCAAACGCAAGCCGGTACGGGCTGAACTATTCTTTTCTTTGCATTTGTGAAAGTCTTGATTCTCCATCAACATTTCAATACGCCCCAGGAAGGAGGAGCGATACGGTCCTATTATCTGGCAACAGCCCTTGCCGCACAGGGTATAAAGCCCATTGTTATTACCAGTCACAACAAAAAGCTATACAACATAGTCGATAAGGATGGCATTGAGGTTCACTATTTACCCGTACCCTATAATAATCATTTTGGATTTTGGAAAAGAAGCTTCTCGTTTTTGCGTTTTGCCCGGGGAGCGTTCAGGTTGGCAGGTAATTATAGGGAAGCAGAAGTATGTTACGCTATTTCAGCTCCCTTAACTGTAGGACTGGCTGCACTGTCTATCCAGCGCCGATATAGAATTCCTTATATCTTTGAAGTGGGCGACCTGTGGCCAGACGCACCCATCCAGTTGGGCTTTGTTAAAAACCGTTTCCTGAAGAATGCATTGTATCGACTTGAAAAGACTATCTATAACAACGCTCAAGCAATTGTTGCACTTTCAGACATGATTAAATCCGGTATTGAGAAAAAGGTACCCGGTAAGAAAATTCAGGTTATCCCGAACATGGCGGATACTGATTTTTATAGACAAGAAGACAAAGACCAACAGCTGGAAAAAAAGTTTGGTGTCGAGGGAAAATTTGTTGTCTCCTATATTGGTGCAGTGGGAATGGCAAATGGATTGGATTTTTTTGTTGAATGCGCGAAAGCAAGTCAATCCGCTAGACTACCTGTCTATTTTCTGCTGTGTGGAGATGGTGCAATGTTGGAAAATCTTAAGCAAACAGTTGAAGAGCTGCAGTTAAGTAATTTTTCCTTCATCCCATTTCAAAATCGCGCGGGTGTCCGCGCCGTAATGAATGTGACCGACGCAATATTTATTTGTTACAAGCCCATTCCAATTCTGGAGACGGGTTCCCCCAATAAATATTTTGATGGGTTGGCGTCAGGCAAATTGATCATCAGCAATTTTGGGGGATGGATTAAGGAGGAAACGGCAAAACAGCAATGTGGGATTTCCGTTGATGCGAAAAACCCACTTGATTTCGTGAAACAGATCGAACCTTTTGTGAAATCCCCAAGCCTTCTCAGACAATTTCAGCAACAGAGTCGCCTACTCGCAGAATCTCGCTACGCCAGAAAGATACTCAGCATAAAATTTGCTAAGGTGTTCGGGTAGTTAGTAGGGCTTCTCTAACAGCTGTTATTTGATTTCTTTTTCAAAAATCTTCCCGGTTTTCTTGTTTTTGAGAATCAATTTTTTGGCACCGTAATGCGTCATTTCTTCTTTGACCAGGTAGTGGTCAGCATCGTAGTCAGTTAAATGCTGGTCTTGCGACAATCCGGTTTTGCCTCTCCATACGTCGAGTTTGACTGGTTCCCATTGTTTTGACTTTGCCGAAGCATAAGCCGCATCCAAAACGGCGTTGACGATGTAGCCGTCATAAAAAGTCTCCTTTGGCTGCGTTCCATTTTCCATGGCGTTAAACATGTCCATGAACATGTGGTTGTACCCTAACTCATTCAACTCATCGCCTACCGGAAATACCCATCCTGTATTGCTTTCGGCCTTTTCGGCAACATAATTTGCACTCTTCCCGGTAGTGAACATTTCAAAACCAGTACGCAAAAAGCTGTTTACCCAGATCGTTCCCTCGGTTCCCATCACTTCATCTCGTAGGTCAAGCCCGCCGCGGAATGTCCAGCTTACCTCGAACTGCGCAATGGATCCATTCTCATATTTTATCAATCCTATAGCATGATCTTCAGCATCGATAGGTTTTACCTGTGTATCGGCCCAGCACATTACTTCTATGGGCTTAATGTCCTTTCCGATATAGCTTCGTGTAATTTCCACGCAGTGGCAGCCGAGGTCAAGAATACAACCTCCTCCTGCCTGTTCGATATCCCAGAACCAATCGCTGTGCGGACCAGGATGTGTTTCGCGCGATTTTGCCCAGAGAATTCTGCCTAAGGCGCCATTTTTTACACTTTCATGGGCCTTGATAAATTTCGGGGTATACACCAGATCTTCCAGGTAGCCGTTAAAGATGCCGGCTTTTTCTACCGCTTCCAGCATGCGTTTAGCTTCACTGGCGTTCCGGCCTAGTGGTTTCGTTGAAATGACAGCTTTGTTGTGTTTGCAGCATAGCATGACAGCTTCCTCATGGAGATTATTCGGCAGGGATATGCAAACTACTTCAACTTCCGGGCGATTAATGGCCGCTTCCATATCCGTTGTGACAAAGGCTACGGTATAGTCATCAGCGAATTTCTTTGCGCTTTCTTGTTTCCGCGAATAGATGCTTACAATTTTGTCTTTGGACCTATACCCCTGCAGCGAGTCAGCATAAAACCGGCCAATGAAACCGGAACCTAGCATGGCGATATTCATAGTTATTAATATTTAAATATAGGACACAATTTCTTTTTCGGCACCTGAAAATACGATGGTGGCTATGCTAAATTAAAGGATATTGAGATCTAAACCCAAGGTAAATTCTGGTTTGTTCTATCTGCATAGGCAGACGCAGAAATGATGAATACTATTCAACGTTGTATCGAATTGCCGATTTCCATGCATCCAGAAAGACTCATTTTATTTTACTTGTGCTAATCTGGATGTGCTATAGTTGAAATTATTTACTATTTGATGGTCGTGTGAGTGAGCTTCAGCGCAGCCCATTGCTCGCGCTCGTCACGACCTGCTTCTCGGAGGTTGTATAGGTCAGCCTGACGCAATAAATCAGGGATATCATGCGTGTAAAAGCCGCTGATCAGCAGGAGTCCATCATCGTCCAGGTATTCTTTGTATAGGTTCATTTCATCCAGCAGCACATTCTTGTTGATGTTGGCGAGAATAATATCAAATTTTCCCGCGAATGTTAGTTCACCCAGCTTACCCAGCTGCTGATGAATATTGAGACACCCGTTGACTTCAATATTTTCTTTTCCGTTGCTCACGCTCCATTCATCAATATCGAATGCTTCTACTGCTTTTGCACCTAACTTGGATGCCATAATGGAAAGAATAGCAGTTCCGCAACCAGCATCCATCACGCGTTTATGTTGATGATTAATCTGTAACTGATTCTTAATCATCAAATACGTTGTTTCATGATGTCCTGTACCAAAAGACATCTTTGGGGTAATGATAAGTTCGTAAGGATATACTTTTTCAATCTTGTGAAAATCAGCGCGAATCACGCATGTATCCTCAACAATGATGGGTTGGTAATTTCTCTCCCATATTTCATTCCAATTTTGTTTTTCAATACGATCATGAAAGAATTGGACTTGCGTTAGCCTGCTGTATTTATCTTTAATGGCTTGAAGTTGCACTTTGTCATACTTTTCCATTTCAACGTAAGCCTCAAAACCATTTTCCGTTTCCAGGAAACTGTCAAATCCAGCCTCACCCATTTCGGCCATAATGAGTTCCAAAAAATCATGATCACAAGACACCTGGAGGCGAGAGTAGTACATACCGTAATTGATCGTGTTTAGTGATAAGAGGTTAATCCTCCTTAACCATCAGCAACTAAACATCAACCATTGATTTAATGATTTCTGTAAACTCTCTTGATTTAAGCGACGCGCCACCGACGAGGCCGCCATCTACATCAGGACAGGCAAAAAGTTCTTTTGCGTTCGCCGCATTTACACTGCCGCCATACAAAATAGGAATTCCATCAGCTGTACCTTGTCCATATTTTGAAGCAAGATGCTTTCGAATCACGGAATGCATATCCTGCGCTTGTTGCGAAGAGGCTGTCTTACCTGTTCCAATGGCCCAAACCGGTTCATAGGCAATGACTACCTTCTCCAGACTGGCATTGTCAAGATGAAAAAGACCTTCCTCTACCTGTTTTTTTACCAACGCTTCATGTCCATTATTTTCACGGACTTCAAGGGGCTCCCCACAACAGAAAATGGGTGTTATACCGTGCTTCAATGCAGCATCAATCTTTTTGGCAAGAACCTTACCGTCTTCACCAAAATATTGCCTTCTCTCACTATGCCCCAAAATTACATAGGGCATACCTATTGACTTGAGCATCGCCGCGGATACCTCCCCGGTATAAGCGCCAGCTTCGTGTTCGCTGCAATTCTGCGCCGCAACTAAAATTCCTGAATCCTGACCAAGCAAATTCCTAACGGGGACTAAATAGGGGAAGGGGGCACAAAGGATTATCCTGACACTACCCTTTACTTCAGCTGCCACCATGCCTTTCAGTTCAGCAGTTAAGGTCAGTGCTTCTTCCAGAGTTTTGTTCATCTTCCAGTTACCGGCTACAATTTTTTGTCGCATAGAGAAATTTTGGTTTTAGTTATTACGTCAAAGATAAGCAGGCTTTCCGCTTATTTTCTTCTTGGTTTGTATGTGGACTCTTTGAATAATCTTTGGGCATCATCCATCTCCATCAGTTGTGGCAGAGCAATATCTGAATGACTCCCGGCGTATTTGTTGACAATTTGCCAGCCTATCCATTGGCCAATGCGCCCGGGACATTTTTCCCCAACTTGAATTGTTATCGGTCGTTCACCCAGGTAATCCTGCTTGTCTTTATGGTTTGTCGAGAATAATACCTGGCTTTCTATGAACCTTGACCATATCAAATCTTCGTTCTTGCGCGATCCCTCTATCTCTTCGGGTGTGTACCAAATGAAAACGCTGTCCGGGACACAGGGCAACATATGTTTGGCGAAATAGAACGACTTACCATAGGTAACCATATCCGCAAGCACCGTTTTGTCACTCAATACCGATTTGTTAAAGCGATCACTAATTCCATAAATCAACAAACAGGAGGGAACGATGTCATTTGGATCATACTTGCGAAGCAGATACGCGTACATCTTCGGCCGGTATTTTGCGCCTTTGCCCAGGTAGAAATCAAGGCTTATAATAATCAGGGAATCAGTAACCATCAGATCTGTATCCAGTCCGGAAACCACCGTTTGGATTTTTGGAGGAATGAAATCTGGATAGTAATAGCGGAGATTTATGAAAGCTTCCTCAAATTGAGATTTTAACCCAGTCAGGTTTCCGAACACGCGTTGCGTTTCGGCGAGCAAGGTGTCGAGATGAGGGTTGTTTAGGCGGGTAAATATTTCATCGACAAAAATAGAATCAGATGGATACTCTGCTCTGCGAAAAATTTCGTCCCGGATAACCGGATAGCGTGTGAATAATCTGATGAGCTGATCTTTTGAGTTGACGTTGATAAATGAATCCTGCAGTGATTCAAACCTTAAGTCGATAGTAGTATTTGAAGTTTCAGGCTGGAAAACACATTCTTCATTTTCCCTACCACATCCGGCCAGCCAAAGAGAAATGAGTGCAAAAGCAAGCGCTTTGTTCATGCAATGGAATTTCACGCGAAGATCGCATTTTTTTGCCGCTGGTGAAACCTAATTCCAATGCGCAATAGGTGATGACTACAGACAACTTACAGTGCTTGAAGTGGAGAATGGATATACTTGTTCATATGTCATCATTTAGTCTTCGAAAGTAAGTTTGTCCATTGGGGCTGATCGCGTTAATCTCAGGCTTTTGACCGTTTCGTTTACCGTTACGTGGACAAGGTTGGACTGATCGTGATAAGTCTTCATAATAATATCATTCATCACCTGAATAGTTTTCCATTTTTTCACTTTACTTACTTCAATGTAAAATATAAAAGCCTGACCCTCCTGTTCATGGCCAAGGTACAATGTCGTTTGTGGCTTGCCGTCCAGGACAATCTTGAAATGTGCTTTGAGATAATCGATCATCATCTGATCAACGTTGAGTCCTTTCGGGTTTTCTATATCCAATTCCGGGTTCTTGAATTCTTCGCGAAGTGTAACTTCAAGGTCATCCATGAACACACGCATCATGATTTCAAGCCTTCTCTCCTCAGCATCCATTTCGATTTCTGTAACAGATAGATGCATCGGATGAAGCATCAGCGAAATAATGATGTATGGGGTTTTGCAAAAGATGGAAATGAATGAAAGCATTATCGGCTATAGTTTTTGACCTGCAAAGATTAGCTTTTCAAAAACAATACCGAAATGAAATTTTGCTTATCGCTGAAAATGAAATATTCCATTGGCCACCCATCGGCAGTTCCTGAGCCGGGGAACAATCACGCTATCAAAAATGAAAATATTCTACTATACTTGCTTCCCTTTTAAAATTTGATCAGGCATGTCTGAATTTAGATTGTATTTTAGTCTGGGGAAGGATCATATTCTGGATTATGTTAATGGATACGATCATATTCTATTTGTTATTGTTTTGTGTGCATTGTATATTAGCCGGGACTGGAAAAAGGTGCTTATTCTGGTTACGGCCTTCACAATAGGGCACTCCACTACCCTGGCACTGTCAACACTAAACGTGATCACAGTAAAAGGTGAACTTGTAGAATTTCTTATTCCCCTTACAATCTTCATCACAGCTGTTTCGAACCTGTTCAAAAACGAAAACAATATCTCGGATCGGGCGGTACAGATGAACTACTTCTATGCAGCTTTTTTTGGCCTCATTCACGGGTTGGGATTTTCAAACTACTTGCGCAGTATCCTTAGAAAAGATGAGAGCATTGTAACACAACTTTTTGCTTTCAACCTTGGTCTGGAGGTGGGTCAGATCATTGTTGTAGTGCTTTTCATGTCAATCAGTTTCATTTTGGTCGATTTGTTTGGATTGAACCGAAGGGACTGGAAAATGGTTATTTCCTCGGCCGTAGCGGGGATCGCGCTTATCCTGATGAAGAATGCCGTGTATTGGATAGAATAACTCAGTTAACGCAACAATAGCAAATGAAGCAATTTTTGATTTTTTTATGGCTTACCGCAGCAAACCTGTCATTCAGCCAGCAAAATCCTGCCTGGCAGGGAAAGTTTGAGCAACTGGGCCAAACCTTACCAACACCCAATGAATACCGCACCGGATCCGGGGCTCCTGGCCCTAAGTACTGGCAGCAAAAAGCGGACTATGAAATCAGTATTGAGTTGAACGATGCTAATCAGAGTATAACGGGAGCTGAAACAATAACTTATACCAACAACTCACCAGACGTCTTGAAATATCTGTGGCTGCAACTTGATCAAAATTTAATCGCCGCGGAAAACAATCTCGCCAGCACCACCACCAGTGTCGTCATGGATTCAGTAGCGGCCAAGACTTATGCTGACAAGGTTTCCGATTTCAAAGGCGGGTTTGTGTTAAAGAAGGTCACGGAAGTCAACGGCAATCCGATTCCATTTACTGTTAACAATACCATGATGCGCGTTGACCTGCCTCAACCACTTAAACCGGGTCAGAAGTACTCATTTTATGTAGAATGGTCGTTCAACATTGTGGACCGCAATGTTTTCAGAGAGCGCAGTGGACTGGAGTATTTTCCTGATGATGGGAATTACATTTACACCATCGCACAGTTCTTTCCACGGATGTGTGTATATGATGATTATGAGGGATGGCAAAACAAGCAGTTTCTTGGTCAGGGCGAATTTACCTTACCTTTTGGCGATTATAAAGTACGCATCAAAGTGCCTGCTGATCACCTGGTTGGCGCAACAGGCATTTTGAGAAACCCATCGGAAGTATTGTCTAAAACAGAACTTGATCGGTTTGAGCAAGCAAAAACATCCTTCGATAAACCTGTAATTATCGTCACCCAGGCAGAAGCAACGCAAAAGGAGCAAGTAAAATCTACCCTGAAGAAGACGTGGGAATTTCAGGCGGAAAATGTTCGTGATTTCGCGTTTTGCACTTCCAGAAAATTTATTTGGGACGCGCAAGCAGTAAAGATTGGCGATAAAACACCGCTCGCGATGTCGTACTATCCAAAAGAAGGTAATCCACTGTGGGAGAAAGAGTCTACGAAGGCGGTAAAGAACACGCTTGAGGTTTATTCAAGATACACGATTGACTATCCTTATCCTGTTGCCATCTCCGTGCATACGGCAAGTATTGGAATGGAATACCCTATGATTTGTTTCAATTATGGCAGGCCCAATAAAGACGGCAGCTATAGCGCCCAAACACGCCAGAAAATGATTGGCGTCGTTGTGCATGAGGTTGGCCATAATTTTTTCCCGATGATCATCAACAATGACGAGCGCCAGATTACCTGGATGGATGAAGGGGTTAATAGTTTTGTTCAGTTGCTGACAGAGCTGGAGCGCTATCCGGATATCCGTTGGAGCCGAGGCAAGCCTACCGAACTTGTACCCTATCTCAGCGGGGATAAAGCTAAAATGCGGCCCCTGATGACCAACTCGGAACAGATTATTGCATTTGGTGATGAACAGTATGCAAAGGCCGCGACAGGTCTTTTCATGCTTCGCGAAACGATCATGGGCCCAGCATTATTTGATAGATCATTTAAGGAGTATGCCCAACGCTGGGCCTTTAAGCACCCGAAACCTGCTGATTTCTTTCGCACCATGGAAGATGCTTCGGCCGTTGATCTGGATTGGTTCTGGAAGGGATGGTTCTATACTACCGACGTAAATGACCAGGCGATTGATAAAGTACGGTGGTTTAGAGTGCGAGACGAGCAAGCTGGTCTGGAGAAAAGAAATATGACTGTAAGAAAAGGGGATTTGTCAAATGAAGCAGGCAGTACCCAATTCGACAACTTTAACAATGGGCCGGAGCCGCTTAGTCTTATTGCAACTGATCCCAGGCTAAACGGAGAATTTTTGAGTCGCATAGACGATAATGCTATCATACAGAAGCTGCAGGACAAAAATATATATGAGGTAACATTGACCAACAAAGGCGGACTGGTTATGCCTGTTATTATTGAATGGACATTCAAAGACGGCACAAAAGAAATTGACAGGATACCCGCTGAAGTCTGGAGGCTAAATGAGCAAAAAATCACCAAAGTATTTGTGAAGCAAAAAGAGGTGAGCAACATCGTCCTTGATCCAAACCGGGAGTTAACGGATATCGATATGCAGGACAATGTATTTCCTAAAACCCTTCCGGCGACTAAGTTCGATGCTTTTAAGAAAAAGTCAAGATAGCCATCAAACGTACCCCAGATAGGAGTAGATTCCTACCCAGGAGGAGGTGGCTTCGAAGAAGATAGCATAACATTCCAGCTGTTTGATTACAAATTTTTTTGGAGTGCGGGATTTTTCAGGCACTTTTGTTGCCCCGTTATGTCTGGATAACCGAATAGATAAGATGAAGTTTATTTATATCGCAGTTTTTGTCATATTTTTTGCGTTTGACATCGCTGCGCAAAATCAAGCTTGGAAAGGCAAATTTGAGCAGTTAGGGGAGGTTCTTCCCACACCAAACAGCTATCGCACCGGTTCAGGCGCACCAGGGCAAAATTACTGGCAGCAAAGGGCTGATTATGTCATTGACGCAGAAATTGATGACAATACCCAGCTGCTCACTGGGTCGGAGACGATCACCTATTACAATAATGCTCCCGAAGCACTTAGCTTTCTGTGGCTGCAATTGGACCAAAATATTTATGCGGAAGGAAACCTGACTGACCAATCCAGAACCGGGTTGATCAGGGATTCTGTGCCTGCTAGTTTTTTCAAGCCACTATCAGGAGTAACTATTTCTGATTACAAAGGTGGTTTCACGATAAAATCAGTCAAGTATGAAGGTAGCAAGAATCTTCCTTACATCATCAACCATACGATGATGCGTGTTGATCTGCCTGTACCTTTGAAAACAGGAGAGAAATTTACTTTTTCAGTTGCCTGGAGTTTCATAGAATCCGACAGGCAGGTTTTTGATGGCCGCAGCGGATATGAATTTTTTCCGGAAGACGGAAATTACGTTTACACCTTCGCCCAATGGTTTCCCCGGATGTGTGTGTATGATGATTATGAGGGCTGGCAAAACAAGCAGTTTCTAGGACAAGGAGAGTTTGCCTTGGTATTCGGGAACTATAAAGTCCGGATAACCGTGCCATCCGATCACATTGTAGGTGCTACCGGGTTAATCCAAAATCCAAAGGATGTTCTTTCCAAAGAGCAACTTGAGCGACTTGAAAAAGCCAAAAAAACTTTTGATAAGCCTGTTTTCATTGTTACACAAGAGGAGGCGACAAAAAGAGAAAAAAGCAAATCGACAAAGAAAAGTACCTGGGAATTCTATGCGGAGAATGTTCGTGATTTTGCCTTTGCGAGCTCACGTAAATTTATCTGGGATGCACAGGCTGTCAAAGTAGGCAACAGAACTCCCCTGGCGCAATCCCTGTATCCAAAGGAAGGTAATCCGCTATGGGAGAAAGAGTCGACAAAAGCAATTAAGAATACGCTTGAACTCTACTCGGAACGAACATTTGATTATCCCTATCCGGTAGCTTATTCGGTTCATTCCGCAGAGCAGGGGATGGAGTATCCAATGATCTGTTTCAACGGAGAACGACCAAACAAAGAAGGAAAATATTCTAAGCAGACACTATATGGTCTTGTGCAGGTAGTTGTACATGAGATTGGACATAACTTTTTCCCTATGATCGTGAACTCAGATGAGCGTCAATGGTCATGGATGGATGAGGGTCTGAATACCTTCCTGGAGAAGGAAACGGTTCGCACACGGTATCCGGAGTTATTCGGCACACACGGCACACCCAGGGGTATCGTGCCATTCATGAAAGGGGACAAGAGTCAAATGCGTCCAATCATGACAATGTCTGATAATGTCAGGAAGTCCGAATTTGGCTTCAACGCTTATACAAAACCTTCTGCGGCACTGACGATACTTCGTGAAACGGTAATGGGGCCGGAACTGTTCGACAAGGCATTTAGAGAATATGCGGAGCGCTGGGCGTTCAAACATCCAAAACCGGCTGACTTTTTCCGAACGATGGAAGACGTTTCGGCTGTTGATCTTGATTGGTTTTGGAGAGGCTGGTTCTATACAAACGATAATGTAGATGTGGATTTGGCAGAGGTGAAATGGTTCAAACTGCGATCTGAAAAAATGGATCCTGAAAGGAAAGATGTGAAGGTCAGGAAAGGGGACCTTGCTTCAACTGAAGGAAGTAAGAATGGCAATGATTTCAGCAATGGACCAGAGGGGTTTACTTTGACCAACACCCCCGACATCTTAAATGGCGAATTCAGAAGCCGAATAGATGACAATGCCATCCGCTTGCGATTGGAGGGTAAGAATATATATCAAATAAAATTCAGGAATGTGGGAGGGTTGGTCACACCGCTCGTCATTGAGTGGACCTACACAGACGGCTCCAAAGAAATTGAAAGAATCCCGGCTGAAGTATGGAGGATAAATGAAGCCGAAATCACCAAGGTATTTATTAAGGACAAGGAAGTCGTCAATATTCTGCTTGATCCAAACTTCGAACTGGCGGACACAAATCAGGATAATAATATCTTTCCCAAAAGAGCTATGCCTTCTAAATTTGAACAATTTAAGAAGGACAACTACTAGGATTTAGACTGTTGTGAATAGATTCAGCGCACGCGTTAAATCCACATTGCCGCCAGTGAGTATGATTCCGACTTTTTTATTGTAAAATTTTTCCTTTGCTTTTGAGACGGCCGCTAAGGGTACAGCACCGGAAGGTTCAACAATAATTTTCAGGCGTTCCCAAATCAGACGCATAGCAGATATAATTTCGGCGTCGGATACGGTAATAACTTCTTTCACATATCGTTGAATGATGGGAAACGTCTTATCCCCCAGGGATGTTAACAATCCATCCGCAATGGAATTTGCCTGTGAGGTTTCTATTTTACCCGATTGCATGGATCGAAAGGTATCGTCTGCACCAGTAGGCTCGGCAGCCATTACGATTGTATTGGGAGAAAAGTATGCAGCGGCCAATGCTGTTCCGCTCAACAGCCCTCCTCCACCGACTGGTACGATGATGATGTCGACGTCGTTCACTTCTTCAAACAGCTCCTTCGCAGCTGTTGCCTGTCCGGCAATGACCGCATAATTATTAAAGGGGTGTATTTCCGTTGCTCCTGTTTTTCGAACAACCTCTGCCAGCATTTTTTCCCGCGCTTCAAGCGTGGGTTCGCATTCAAATATTTCTCCAGCAAAACCGCGAACGCCTCGTTTTTTTATTTCTGCGGATGTTCGTGGCATAACGATATACGAGCTTACACCTGCAATCTTTGCGGCGCGTGCAAGAGCTTGTGCATGATTGCCAGAAGAATGTGTTGCCACTCCTTTGCTTAGATCTTTGGAAGAAAGTGAGCGTACCGCATTCATTGCACCGCGCGCTTTGAAGGCGCCAATTTTTTGAAAGTTCTCACATTTAAAAACCAGCTTGCATCCTGCTAGCTCGTCTAATCCTGTGGAGGTTAATAGCGGCGTGTAGTGAACATAGGGCTTAATGCGCGTATGGGCTTCTGCTATAGTTTGGCTGTCTGGAATTGGCATAGGGTAATGAACTTGAGAAAGCAACGGCATCGGGTTAAGTCTAAACGCAAACAACGAATAACTTTTGAACTTATCTTTTCGCCATCTTATTGTTTCTATAAATCTCCTTCCCCTTATCGTTCCATTCCGCTTTGATGTATGGTTGTACGGTTTCGTCAAAGGGTTCTTTTGAATAGGCGATAATCTTTTTGCGCTTTCCATTTGCATAGAACTCTGTCCAATCGCCAACTTTTTCATCCCATTTATACTCCCCCTGCACTGCCAGATTGCCATTTTCGTGGAAGAAATAATAGTATCCTTCTTTTTCACCATATTCGATTGGTGTCATTTCCTTCATCCGCTTGCGTTCGTGGGGATCGTAATAGCTTACCAGCGATTCCTTGGGCCAACCGTGGTAGTATCGGTCTTTGTCCTTGAGGGTACTGTCTCGGTTATACTCCATCCACCGCCCATGCCGGGTTCCTTTGTAAAATATACCCTTCTGTAAAACGACCTGCCCCTGCCGCTTTTCATATGGGCCATGCAATAGAACTCCCTTCGCTGGATCAAATGTCGTGGTTTTCCTTATTTCGCGTCGGGTATAGTCATACCAGTATATATCGCGGACAAAAGTCTGAGGCCGTTCCGATTTCTTTAGATAGTAAAAGAGTTCATACGTGACCCTGTCGCCTTCACCTTTACGGGTAAAAGCTTTTTTGGTCTTAATTCCGTAGAAGACTTTCTTTTTTGGCTTCTTTTTTTTGGAAGTATTAATAGGCTCCTCTTCTTTTTGGAAATCGAGGTTGACAGGCGTATCAATGGTAAAACGCTGATCTTGTTCATCCATTTGGCCCCACGAAACCAACGGGACGACAAGCATGACAACGGTCCACAGCTTCCTGAAAAATTTCATAAAGAAAATAACGCTCTAATCGTGTTGTTATTGTAAAAATAAGAAACCCGTCCGATTTTTAGAAATCCGGACGGGTTTGATGTGATTCAGATAATATGCATCACGAAACTAATTCAACACTCCGCTTGATAAAGTTAGTCAGATCAGCACCTGTAAGCATATTCTGCGAAAGCAGCGCCAGGTCATAGGCCTGTTTGGCAAGCTTTGTTTTTTGCTCCTCTTCAGCTTTCAGTATTTTCTGCACGATCGTGTGGTTTCCGTTTATGGCTACGTTGTAGTTGTCTGGCATGGTGCCCATAAATGAATAGCCTCCACCGCCCATTTTTGACATATCCTTCATACGCCGCATAAATTCGCTCATGGTGATGACCACAGGGAGATCTTCTGGCGACAGGGATTCAACGGTAACCGTCATGTTTTTGTTGGCAATGGCCTTTTCGAATACCCCCTTTACCTGTTCTTTTTCTTCATCGCTTAACACGCTTTCCATTTTCTCATCTTTATCGATGAGTTTGTCCGCCGTTTCGCTGTCGACGCGTTTAATCTGAACTTTTTCTAATTTTTGTTCAAGTGTATTGATAAAGTGATTATCCAGAATACCATCGAGCAGCAAGACATCATACGATTTGGTTTTGGCGGCCTGAATGAAGCTATCTTGTTTACCAGCGTCTGATGCATACAGGAAAACCACATTGCTATCCTTATCAGTTTGGGATGCCTTTACCTTTTCCTTGTATTCGTCGAACGTAAAATAATTTCCTTCCACGTTTTTTAACAAAGCAAAATCTTTTGCGCGGTCGTAGAATTTCTCGTCGCTAATAATACCATACTTCACGAAGATGTTGATATCGTCCCATTTTTTTTCAAAATCCTTGCGATCCTTCTTAAATAATTCCGCCAGTTTGTCTGCCACTTTCTTGGTAATATGCTGGCTTATCTTCTTCACGCTTGCATCACTTTGCAGGTAGCTTCGAGACACGTTAAGGGGAATATCAGGAGAATCTAATACACCGTGTAACATCATCAGGAAATCAGGTACGACGTCCTTGACTTCATCAGTTATGAATACCTGGCGTGAATAAAGCTGTATCTTATTCTTCTGCATCTCAAAGTCGTTCTTCACTTTTGGAAAGTATAGAACGCCGGTAAGGTTGAATGGATAATCTACATTGAGGTGAATCCAGAAAAGTGGATCTTCTGAGAAAGGATAAAGTTCTTTGTAAAAGTTTAAGTAGTCCTCGTCTTTCAGATCTGCAGGCGCTTTGATCCAAAGTGGAGCAGGATTATTGATAATCCGGTCGACGGTGATCTTTTTTTGCTTCGGTTTTCCATCAGCATCAACGCCGTCGTCAATACTTTCTTCTTTTGTGCCGAATTTGATTTCGACGGGCAGAAACTTGCAGTATTTTTCCAGGATACCTTTCAACTTCCACTCGTCCAAGAATTCCTCAGAGTCTTTGTTTATGTGCAGAATAACATCGGTTCCGCGCGTTTTCTTTTTTGTGGCGGAAAGTTCGAACGCTGTCGAGCCATCGCAGACCCATTTTGCACCTTCGTCTGCACCAACTTTGTACGATCTGGAAATGATCTCTACATTGTCTGCCACCATAAAGGAAGAATAGAAACCAAGACCAAACTTCCCGATAATATCCTTAGCGTCAGTCTTGTCCTTAAACTTTTCAACAAATTCTGCTGCACCGGAAAAGGCAATCTGGTTGATGTATTTTTTGATCTCCTCACCGGTCATTCCAATACCTTTGTCGCTTACCGTGATGGTTTTCTTCTTTTTGTCAAAGCTCACCTCGATTTTCACATCGCCAGTCTCGCCATCGTATTCGCCCAGTGATGTGAGTTTCCTGAGTTTTTGCGTGGCGTCTACGGCATTGCTAACCAATTCACGAAGGAAGATTTCATGATCGGAGTATAGAAATTTCTTAATGATTGGAAAAATATTCTCGGTGTGGATTGAGATGGTACCTTTTTCTTGTACTTCTGCCATATTGTTTAGTTTTCAAGTTAAATGCTGAGAAAAGAAGGGAATAACAAAAAATCCCTGCGTGATACAAGGATTTCAAAAGTTGTTCCATTTACGCCTTTTCTGACAGGTTGTCATTCTGCGCGGCTATGCTCATTTACCTGTAAGCGTCCGTTTAAAGACATAACAGGTGATGAAAATTCCTTCATTGTCACCTTTTCCCGCGTCACTTTCGACGCCCCACTGGTCACACTAAGAGATAGTATCCAATGATTCCAGAAAATGACAAGACTATCTCAAGCGATCCGCATCACGGACAAGTCTTTCATCTTTGCGGATAAAGCGGTTGGCCAGCAGATTGCAAATGACGGCTGCTCCGGGCAACCACAATCCTAAACCGTATTGGCCGCCAACCTCCAGGCCTTTAATAAGTTGGCTGGCGAAATAGACGGCTGATCCTATTGTGCCTGCCAAAAATAGCGAGTTGAGTGCCCCAAACTTCATCTGCGTGAGGCGATTTTTATATTTCGAGATTTCGATGAAGGCGAGGGTGGCAGAGGCGATGGCCAGCATAGCCGTTAACGCATACGGGTTGTATAGGTAGACTTCACCTTTCTTATAGTAAAAGGCGGTAAGGACATTCGCCTCCCCATTAATTTCTACTGACCAAATGGGTAAAATGAGGCTCCCCAATAAACTAACGATTGCTGCTACCAGAAATACCGTTTGAATTCTTTGCCACATAAGTACGTTGCTTTAACTTGCTGGCAAAGTAAGTAAAATTTGCACTTTAAAACTGTAACAGTTCAGGGGGTAGTTGTTGGAATATTGTGTAGAGAAGCTTTTCAGTAGTATTGGATAAGTCAAGCCAAATTACCCTTTTAGCACGATCCAAATTGCAGTAATAAAGGGTAAGACTTCATCCAAACGCTGCTAAGCGTGACACCTCACTTAAGCATTGAACCATGAAAGCAGCCTATATCGTTGATATACTTCGAACGCCGATTGGAAAGTATGGAGGAACACTTGCATCCGTAAGACCTGATGATCTTGCTTCTTTGGTAATAAAGAAATTGCTGGAACGAAATCCGGCAATAGATCCGGAGTTAATTGAAGATGTCATAATCGGCGCGGCGAATCAGGCAGGCGAAGACAACCGCAATGTTGCGCGCATGGCTTCTTTGCTGGCCGGACTCCCTGTGAAGGTTGCGGGTGTAACCGTTAACCGTTTATGCGCTTCAGGACTACAGGCCATTATGGATGCCTCACGTGCAGTGATGCTGGGAGAGGGTGATGTCTATATCGCTGGAGGTGTAGAAAGCATGAGTCGTGCTCCCTTTATATTGGCCAAGAATGAAGATCCTTACGCAAGAAAGGTTGAGGTATTCGACTCTACCCTTGGCTGGAGATTCATCAACTCAAACTTGGCAAGCCTATACCATCCATATTCCATGGGTGAGACGGCAGAAAACGTGGCCGGGAAATGGAAAATCAGCCGTGCTGCGCAGGATGCGTTTGCAAATCAATCCCAACTAAAGTACTTCAATGCCTCCTCGGCCGGGCGATTTAACGATGAATTAATTACCGTAGCAGTGCCAAAGCACAAGGCAGAACTGGTTCTTTTCGAAAAAGATGAGCATCCGCGGCTTACATCGATGGAAAAATTAGGAGCGTTGAAGCCTGCATTCAAAGAAAACGGCTCTGTAACCGCTGGCAATTCATCCGGCATCAACGATGGTGCAGCGGCGTGTATTGTTGTTAGCGAGGAGATAGCAAGGAGATTGAATCTTGAACCCCTTGCGCGAGTTGTATCTATGGCGGTTGCCGGTGTAGATCCAGCATATATGGGTATTGGACCCGTACCAGCCACACGAAAAGCTCTACAACGCGCGGGGCTAAGTATAAGTGACTTAGGTCTGATAGAATTGAATGAAGCATTTGCTGCGCAATCTTTGGCCTGCATTGAAGATCTTGAGCTAAATATTGATACTATAAACGTGAATGGAGGGGCAATCGCGCTTGGACATCCGCTAGGATGCACTGGCACGCGTATCAGTGCCACCCTAATTCATGAAATGAAAAGAACCAAAGTACAATATGGACTTGCAACGATGTGTATCGGCGTTGGGCAGGGAGCGACAGTGGTCTATGAGAATCTTAGAAGATGATTAATCGCGGTTTATCGCAAATTTTGAAGTCTTGCCATGCGAAACTTAACAAAGGAGAACGCAGACATTCCAGGACATGAACTTGTTCATGGTAAATAAGACAAACTATCAAAACATATGGCTTGGGATAATATTACCACCTCATGATGAAATACTTCTTTGAAATAGCATATTATGGCAAGAACTACGCCGGTTGGCAGAATCAGGCCAATGCTATCGGAGTACAGTCGGTGATTGAAAATGCCCTTTCCAAATTATTTCGGACACCAATAAAGATTGTTGGCAGTGGGCGTACGGACGCGGGGGTCCATTGTGAGCAACAATTTTTTCATTGCGAACTTGAGATGCCATTCGATTATGATACGTTAATACAAAAACTAAATTCGTTTCTTCCCAAAGATATTGCCGTGCAGGCTATCCGAAAGGTAAAACCGGATGCCAGTGCACGGTATGATGCGGTTGGACGAACGTACCATTACAGGATTACCCGAAAAAAGAATCCTTTCCTTGAAGGACTTGCCTGGCATTTTTTTAAGCCAGTGGATATCAAAACTATGAACAGAGCAGCTGCGTTATTACTGGGCGAACACGATTTTGAATGTTTCAGTAAAGTAAAGACCGATGTAAATCACTTTCTTTGCACCGTTAGTAAAGCGTCATGGCAGGAAGAAGGGCAGATGCTTGAGTTTACGATCACAGCAAATCGTTTTTTAAGAGGAATGGTTCGCGCCATTGTTGGAACCTTGCTGGATGTGGGAACTGGAAAGACATCAATGAAGGAATTTAGGGAAATCATTCAAAGCCGCGATCGAAAAAAGGCAGGCGCTAATGTTCCTCCCTATGGGTTATTTCTGGCAAAGGTCGTGTATCCTGCCAGGATTTTTGTGAAGGAATCGGATCATCCAAGTTTAGCATCCGTAGTCGATAACCGATAATTAGTCAAGTGGAGAAGGAAAAGGTAAGCAGTGGTAATATCATCGATTGGTCAGTTCTTAGCCGACTAATGAAATTCGTTACGCCATACCGTGGCCGGTTTATACTGGTGATTATTCTTACTATCCTGCTGGGTGTCCTCGCGCCGACACGCCCTTTCCTGATACAATATACCCTGGATCGTGATGTTTCGGTCGGTAATTATGAAGCCATGGTGGCGATGATGATGTTATTAGCCGGGCTTTTGATTTTTAATGCCATTGTCCAGTACGCGCATACCTATATATCAGGCTGGCTTGGACAACAGGTGATTCGCGATATACGCGCCAAATTATATGCACATATTATCGGACTCCGACTTTCCTTTTTTGATAGAACCCCAATAGGTAGACTCGTCACCAGAACTATTTCTGACGTTGAAACGCTGGCGGACGTTTTTAGCGAAGGCCTTGCTGCCATGGTTGGCGACCTTCTCCAAATTATTTTTATTCTTGGGTTTATGTTCTATCAGGACTGGAGACTGGCGCTGCTTAGTTTGTCTACCATTCCTTTGTTGCTCATCAGCACCTATGTATTTAAAGAGAAGATTAAGGTGGCCTTTAATGACGTTCGTAACGCAGTGGCTAACTTAAATACTTTTGTCCAGGAACACATTACAGGAATGAACATCGTACAGATTTTTGGAAGTGAGCAGCGGGAATTCGAAAAATTCAATGAAATCAATAACGACCACAAACAGGCAAACCTTCGATCGGTGCTATACTACTCCATATATTTTCCAGTAGCGGAAATTATAGCGGCAGCGGGGATAGGTTTGCTCGTGTGGTATGGTGCCAAGGGTGTGATCAATTATGAAGAAACGGGTATCACGATCGGGAAGCTTATCGCTTTTATCATGTACATTCAGATGTTTTTCCGACCGATACGAATGATTGCTGACCGGTACAACACCTTGCAAATGGGCATCGTAAGCTCTTCGCGCATATTGAATTTGCTGGATTCCACGGAACACGTTCAGAACAACGGTGTAGTGAAAGCAGAACATGTAAGAGGTGATGTGAGGTTTGATCATGTGTGGTTTGCCTACAATGATGCCGCGTATGTTTTAAAGGATATTAACCTCGATATTAAATCCGGTGAAACCATTGCCCTGGTAGGCGCAACAGGTGCAGGAAAATCATCGATAATCAATTTGCTTAATCGTTTTTATGAAATAAACCGTGGCGCTATCCAGGTTGATGGAGTAGATATAAAAGACTATGATCTTGGTACCTTGCGTAAAAACATTGGCGTGGTACTTCAGGATGTTTTCCTTTTCTCGGACACCATTCTCAACAACATTACCCTGGGCAATAGTGAGGTTACAGAAGAGATGGTTTGGCATGCCGCAGATTTGGTAGGCGCAAGACGATTCATTGATCGGCTTCCCGGTAAACTTGCATATAATGTGATGGAACGGGGAGCTACCCTTAGCGTCGGTCAAAGGCAATTAATATCTTTCATTCGTGCTATGGTCTATGACCCAAAAATATTGGTATTGGATGAAGCTACTTCATCTGTCGACAGTGAAACAGAGGAAATGATTCAGCATGCTATAGAGAAAATGATGAGCGGCCGGACTTCCATTGTTATTGCGCATCGTTTATCAACCATACAAAAAGCCGATAAAATTATTGTCCTTGATCATGGTGAAATTAAGGAAGTGGGTCGTCATGAGGAACTCTTGACGCATGACGGCTATTATGCACAACTTCACAGAATGCAGTATAAGGAGTTTGTTTGAGGCGAATATCGCCCGATAAACGTCTAATCGCACTTTCAGAAAGCCAAAACGGTTATATTTGCCTTTAATGCGCTTTCAAAAAATCCTTTTCGTCTCCTGCTTTTGCCTATTCAGCGCCATCACAATGGCGCAAAGGGCGCGCATCTATAACGGAGGTAAGAGTATGTATACCCGCGAAAGGTATAATTCTGCACCCCGTTTCCGCGGAGCCAAGGCGAAAACCATATGTCCAATTTTTGAAAACAGCAAATATCCATATCAGGGAATTGGAATTAAGTTGGGTGACCCTTTTGCCATTACGTACAAGTATTACTTCAATAAGCAAGTGGCCATTGCTGTGGATATAGGGAAAGCTTCCAGCGGCTTATACAACCGATATTTCAGGGAAAAATTTGATGAATATGTTGTGCGCGATACATTCGCCACAAGCGATGCGTCAATAGAATATTACACGCACAAAGTGGTTTCAGATATCATCGGAGAAGTCAAATTTCTGTATCACTTTGACGCCTCAAAGATATCACCGGGGCTGCAAGCATATATCGGCGCAGGCTGGGAATGGAAGAACACGAAGTTACAATACGACTATACCTATAAAAAAAGTGTCAGCGATCCTGATAAATTTGGTCGATTTGATCGGACCAGATTCACTATGGGCCCGCAAGCAGTAGTCGGGATTGAATATGCCTACTTCAAGATTCCAATTTCAGCCTTTATGGAATTGGAATATTTCTCCGACATATTTGCAGATCCGGGCTGGAGTCGCGTTGAAGGAGGGGTTGGATTACGTTACGTGTTTTAATTCTTTATGTCTAGATATATATGGTTAGAGTAGTAATAACCTTTTTGCTTGTTTTCATAGCAGTAAGCACTTTCGCCCAAAAACAAGCCATCGGATTACGCATAGGCGTACCGACTGGCATCACCTACAAGAGATATCTCCCAAAGGATCGCGCAATCGAATTTGGCCTTGGTACAGCTTCATCCGGGTGGAATTCGAATTATTACAAGAATTCCTTTAAGGATGCCGGTCGGTACGACAACTATGATTATCGCGCCCTAAGAATACACGGCACAGTATATTTTCAGGGTCGCTATTTGTTTCAGTTCAACATACCCATTGAAGGGATGGAGGGCAAATTAGACTGGTATTGGGGCATTGGTGTGGTACTTAAGGTAGCGACTGTCGATTATACATATCAAAACAAAACGTCACCTTTTAATGTGGGGAGGGATACACGTACTGATATAGACTTTGGCCCGGATGGTATCGCCGGAATGGAGTACACTTTTCAGGATATTCCACTTGCAGTTTTTGGAGAGATTAGTTTAATGTTAGAATTTGCTGACCGACCATTAACATTTCGGACTTTTGGTGCGGCAGGCGTGCGCTTCAATTTCTAGCAGTTTTCTATGGCTGTTCGGTATTCGTTTCTGCTTCGTCAAGCTGACCTTGTTTTTCAAAGAGATCTTTGTAAAAGCCATCTCGGGAAAGCAAGGCATCATGGGTGCCCTCTTCAACAATTGACCCATCGTTCATCACAATAATTTTATTGGCAAGTTTCGCAGAAGACACACGGTGCGATATAATAATTGTTGTCCGCCCCTGCATTATGCGCTTCATACTGTTGAGAATATTGTTTTCTGTTTTGGTGTCGACTGCAGACAAGGCGTCATCCAACATTAGGATTTTGGGCTCGCGGACTATGGCCCTCGCAATGGATACCCGTTGTTTCTGACCACCGGATAATGTTATGCCGCGCTCGCCAAGCCGTGTATAGAATCCTTGCGGGAATTCCATGATATTCTTGTAGACATCCGCATCCTTGGCTGCTTGTATGATCTTTGCCTCTTCTGGTGCTTTGATTCCAAAGCCGATATTATGGAAGATGGTATCGCTGAAAAGGAATACGTCTTGCGGAACGTAACCTATTTGGCTGCGCAAGCAGATTAGATCGTAATGTGAGATGGGAATATTATCGATTAAGATTTCGCCACCCTGGGTATCATAAAGCCTGGATATCAGGGATGAAACTGTGCTCTTTCCGGATCCTGTGGTTCCGATAATGGCAAGGGACTCGCCGGGATCGATCTTAAATGAAATCCCTTTCAGTGCGTTTATTCCAGTGTCCGGATAAGTAAAATTTACATTTTTGAATTCTACTTCACCCTGAATTTCGCGCACCAGTTCCTTTTCAGATACTATGCTTGTCTTCGTGTTCAGGAATTCATTAATACGTTTTTGTGATGCTTCAGCACGCTGTAATAAGCTGCTGGTCCAGCCTAACGACGCAACAGGCCACGTTAATAAGTTAACATAGATAATAAACTCTGCAATGTTGCCAAATGTTAAATTACCGTTAATCACTTGTGTGCTACCCGCATATACGGTAAGAATGGTGCTCATTCCAATGAGGCCCATAATGAGCGGAAAGAACAGCGATTGAATTTTTGTAAGCTTGAGGGATTCCAGCTTATACTTTTCAGATTCCGTAGTGAATCTCGCAATGGATTCATTCTCTCGTTGAAATGATTTCAACACGCGGATTCCGCTAAAAGCTTCCTGAACAAAGGTGGAAAGCTTGGATTGGCTTTTTTGAATTTGTTCAGACCGTCTTTCAACTTTACTGTTTACGAAGAAAATGCTGATCGACAAGAAAGGAAGCGGGCTGAGGGCGTACCAGGTCAGCCCGGGGCTAATGCTGAACATGATAGGAATAAGCGTCAGGAAGAGCGTTATGAGCGTGATTCCATACATAATGACAGGGCCGAGGTACATCCTAACACGTCCGACATCTTCGGAAATACGGTTCATCAAATCACCAGTGTTGTTTCGCCTGTAAAAGCTTAAGGGGAGTGTTTGGTAATGCTCGAAAATTTCATTTTTTAAATCAAACTCGACCAGTCGGGACATAACGATTAACGTTTGCCGAACAAAATAAAGAAAAATGCCGCGCAAAATAGCCATCAGCAGAATCAGGCCGGCGTAAATCAAAATACCAAATGCAAAGACCTTAAAGAAATTCTGTTGCAAAGAGCTTCCATCAAAAGACCGGTAAATACCAATGTTGTCAACAACAAGGTTGATGGACTGACGCACTAACAGGGCAGGAAAAATCTGAAAGATGTTTGAAATAATGATAAATATCGTGCCCAGGATAATATGCCATTTATACTTTAGAAGGTATTTGTTGAGGTATTTTAGTTCTTTCATCAAAAAATATTTGTCGGGCCAATACGTACAACGAAATATTCATCCAATAGTTCATGCAAACGTACGCTGCGCATTGAGGATATACTGAAGCCTTCGCCTGTACCACAGGTTAGCCGACCAAAATTACAATAATCAGTCGGAAAATAGAGCTGTTGCACTGCAAACAAATAGTAGGGTGCAAAGGCAAGTGGAATTGGATAATGCACGCCATGACCGGGAAGATTACCTAAAACGGCGCCTCCCTGCCAATTCGAATGAAATTGTTATTCAAGGCGTAGCTGAAAAATCTTAAACTAATTATCCTGGGGCTAGTGAAACCTGCCGGGATGTTTTAATTTTGTAAACCATTGTACGTTCAAGGCGATTAATGTGTCTGCGAATGGTACGGGAAAATTGCAAAGTCAGATGACCTGACAAGAGGCAATGTATTTCAAAAGATGTTCTTTATCATGCTTAACAGAAGGAGCCTTCGTATCAAAGTGATGCAAAATCTATTCGCGCTACAACAGAGCAAGGATGCCAACTATGATTTGTGTCTGGACCAAATTGGGGATGCTTTTTCGCCGGATTTAAATTCAATGGAAGTTCAGGACAAAATCCTCCTTGCGGCTCAGAATAAGGAAGCGAGAGCGTTATTCGAAAGAAATTTTGCGGCCGGTGAGACAACAATTGATTCTAAAGACCCGAAAATAAAGAAGATAGTAAAGGATTCATTCAAATTCTATGCTAGCCAATGCAAGAAAGACACAGACTTTTATCTGAAGAATTTGGTTAGTGAAGTGGAGAAAATATACAGCCACTACATTGCAGTACTGAATTTGGTGCCTGCTTTTTTTGAACTGGCAGAAGCCGATAAAAAGGTCAGTCATAAGAATTTTGTACACAATGCCTGGATCAAAGGCCTCCACGATAGTGCAGCCTTGAAGAAAGAGGCACTAAGGTTGGGCAGGCACTGGCAAGATAGGTCAGACAGGGTGAAAGTATGGTTTCGGGATGTCGTTCGTCAGGACGCTGAATATCTTACTTACATGGACAAGAAAAGTCCGACAAAGGAAGATGATCGAAAGTATATTAATCACCTGTTTAAGAAAGTGATCTTGGGTAAGACGGCGATCAATGCATATTTTGAAGAGGATGTATTGCGCTGGGCTGAAGATCGGGACATCGTAAAGGGGTTGGTAGAAAAAACCATAAAATCTTACGATCCGGAAACAGCGGCGCCACTTGCCTTACATACCTTATCTTTGAATTGGGAAGAGGACAAAGAGTTTATAGAGGTGCTTTATCAAACGGCAGTGCAATTGGACAGCAAGTATAAAGACCTGATTGCAAATAATACCCGGAACTGGGAGGTTGAAAGACTGCCGTTAACAGATAGGATGATTTTGGAAATGGCTATTGCCGAATTGATTGCTTTTCAAAATATTCCGGTGAAAGTTTCAATGAATGAATACATTGAACTGGCCAAAAACTATAGCACACCCAACAGCAGGCAATTCGTCAATGGAATTCTGGACGTCATTTCAAAAGAATTGCGGGATGCTGGGGTGATGAAAAAGAGCGGAAGAGGATTGATTGACAACAAATGAGAGGGATGAAAGATCTTCCAGGACCAGAGATTTGTTAAAAATTGTTAAAATTTTGAATTTGTGGCCAAACCCTAATTAACTTCATGTTTTATGAGTAAAAAAAGCGGGAATACATTGATGGCTTTCCTTTTTGGAGCAGCAGCAGGCACTTTGATTGGGATTCTTTATGCACCTGACAAGGGAACGAATACGCGTGAAAAATTGTCTTTCCAACTGGATAAGTACAGGGACATTTTGCAGGAATTGGTGAATGATTTTGTGTCTGGAAAGGAGACACCGCTCACAAGCGAAGCTAAGTCGCAGGGCCAAAAAGTTGTCGATGAAGCCAAGAATAAGGCCGAACGCCTGCTGGAAGACGTTGATGAATTGTTGGAGCAAATTCGAGGAAAGAAGGGATCATCAGAAAAATTATAGATCAGTACAGTTAATAAATGGGAATGAACATGAAACACAACATTTTGAAATCATTATTCGTAATGGCCTTGGTGGCAGTTATGGTTGCGGGCTGCAAGGACCGCGATGCAGAGAAGAAAATTGCGCAGCTTGAAAGTCGCTTAGCCGAGTTAGAAGGAAGCAAGTCACCTACGGCAACAGTGCCAACACCGGCCACACCAGCAGCAGAAGTAAAACCTGAAGGACCGTTGCCAACCATGGAGTTTCCTACTATGGACCATGACTTTGGTACAATAACTGAAGGCGATGTCGTGGAATATACTTATTCTTTCAAAAATAATGGGCAGGCACCTCTTATTATACAGGGCGCCCAGGGTTCATGCGGATGTACCGTGCCGGATTGGACCAAGGAGCCTATTCCTGTCGGAGGAACTGGTTTTGTTAAAGCCAAGTTTGACAGCAACGGGAAACCTAATATCCAAAATAAGACCGTTACCGTAACGGCCAATACGTGGCCTAAACAAACTGTACTGCGATTTAAGGCTATGGTAACGCCCAAGTCTGTGGCAGCTCCACAGGATGGCCCGCTCAAAAAATAATTAGGACTTCTTTTTATCCCTGCATCCCAATCTGCCAGCGAGCGGGTTGGGATGTTTGTTTTAATTAAGATAACTTTGGCCTCTTAAAAAAATTACATTATGCATTCTATCATATTACAAGCACAGCAGAGCAATCCTTATTTTCAGTTCATCTTTTTCGGAGCAATCATCCTGGTATTTTACTTCTTTATGATTCGCCCTCAACAAAAGAAGGCAAAAGACCAGAAGAAGTTTATCGAAGAAATCAAGAAGGGAGATTATGTAGTAACCGTTGGGGGAGCGCATGGACACATCGCCGAACTTGAAGGTGATACCTTTATTCTGGAAGTAGAAAAAGGGGGGAGAATTCGTTACAATAAATCTGCAATTTCGCTGGAGTCGACCAAAATTGCCAATAAGAAGTAATTGTTGGAGATAAACAAGAGGAAACTGAGGGGCACTAAACCGGCTCCCTGTTTACTAAGGTTGGACGGAGAATTAATTCGTACCTATATTTTATGATATGAGTTTTTTCAATTCCATATTTAATATCCTCAGGTTCAACAAGAGTAACTGGAAAGCGGTGGTGCTGTGCGTTTTCGCGGCGGCTGTTTTTTGGCTTTTTAACGCGCTCAACAAGAATTACACAACGACAATCAGCTTCCCGCTGGCATTTGATTATGATCGAACAAATTATGTGACCGTTAGGCCCCTACCTTTGACGGTTCGGATAAATGTTACGGGTATAGGTTGGAATTTGTTTCGAAGAAGCACGGGTTTGAGAGTCCCTCCATTGGTTATTCCTTTAGAGAGGCCTGCCGATGTGAATAAAATCGTTGGAAGCACACTACCTGCGTTTTTTGATACTCAGCTTGCCGATTTTCAGATCAACTTTGTTTTAACAGATACTCTATATGTTGCCATTGAACCGAAGGCTAAACGGAGACTTGGGCTGGAAGTTGATATTCCTACCGTATCGTTTCGAAGTGGATATATCCCGACAAGCGATATCCAGGTCTTTCCAGATTCGATTACCCTGGAAGGCCCGAGAACCTTAATCACCGCATTGTCTGATCCAGTCCGTCTACAAATCCCGCAAGGGAATATTGACGAGGACTTCGACGAAGTAATAGCAGTGAAATTTCTCAATGATGAACTTATTAAACGAGACCCACCAACGGTGACCGTAAAGTTTAGCGTGGATAGATTGGTCGAAGTTTCTGATTCTGTAATTCTCGAGTTTGTTAATGCGCCAAAGGAAGTGCGGGAGGTTGAACGGAAAAAGCTGCCGTATACAATTGCAATTCCACAATCACTTCTGGATAGTTTCCATACTGATTCACTCAAAGCAGTGATTGACCTTAAGGATTTCTCCAGGGGAAAGAAGAAAGTCATGCCCCAATTGCTCGGGATGCCCGCATATTCGCAAATCATTGCATTGGATTCTCTTTACATTAAGTTCTGATCTGTGGGCAGCCCACTTCAAATTGGTGTTACGGGGAGTATTGGTGCTGGCAAAAGCCTGGTGTGCAGAATCTTTCACTGCTTGGGTGTACCTGTGTATGACGCTGACAGCCATGCGAAAGGGTTAATGACCACCGATGGAATACTCGTATCAAAGATCAAGAAAGAATTCGGAGAATTGTCTTATAATTCCGATGGAAGCCTAAACCGTAAGTACCTAAGCCTGGCAGTATTCAACGATCCTGAAAGGCTGAAAAAATTAAACGATCTGGTCCACCCTCGGGTACAAGAGGACTATAGACAGTGGGTTGCTCAAATGGGAAGTTATCCCTATGTATTGAAGGAGGCAGCTTTGCTTTTTGAAGCGGGCTCTGCTCAGAATATGCATAAGGTAATTGTTGTGGACGCACCAAAAACGTTGCGCATGCAGCGGGTATTGCTACGTGACCCTCATCGCACAATAGATCAGGTTATCGACATTGAAAGGACCCAAATGCCTGCGGGAGAAAAATTAAGGCGAGCAGATTTTATTGTAGTGAATGACGAAAAAATATTGTTGATTCCTCAAGTAGTGGAGCTTCATGCCCGGTTCTTATCAAGGACCTGGTAGCCAATTTCTTGCCGAACCAACTTTCCATTACGCATGTTAATACAAGTCACTGATAAGCCCTATGTATAGTATCAAGTTTTTGTGTTTTGCTGGTTTGATAATGCTGTTTGTCTCCTGTAATTCCAAGCCGGGGGCAAATGTTCAGGGTAGCAGGAGAGAACAAGGGCCTTTAAAGGTTGATGGGTATGTTGTGCGCGAGACTTCGATAAGTGAAAACATTGAAGTTCCAGGTTCCTTGCTTCCTTTTGAGGAAACTCAAATTCGGGCTGAAGTAGGAGGCCGGATTGTGGAACTAAATGTGCACGAAGGGGGCGCGGTAGCCCGAGGAACAATGATGGTGAAATTGTTTGATAAAGATCTCCAGGCGCAATTGAATAAGCTTAAGGTCCAATTGCAGATTAAGGAAAAGACCCAGGAGCGAAGTGCGGAATTATTAAAAATCAATGGAATTAGTCAGCAAGAATACGACTTGAGTGCACTGGATGTTGAAAACCTGAAAGCCGATATAGAGTCGACACAAATCGCAATCTCGAAAACGGAAATCAGGGCTCCTTATTCCGGACGGGTAGGACTTAGAAATGTGAGCCTGGGCGCTTACATCTCCCCTTCAGATATCATTACAACGCTTCGCCAGGTTGATGAACTAAAACTGGAATTTTCAATTGGGGAGAAATATGCCAAGGAAATTACAAAAGGATACAAGGTCAGGTTTCGGGTAGATGGTGGGGATGTGGATCATATCGCCACGGTAATTGCTACTGAAAACAGTGTCGATGCGAATACCCGTACCCTTAGGGTTAGGGCCTTGGTGAATGAAAAACATCGGGAACTTGTTCCGGGCATTTTTGCCAAGGTGAATATGGAGTTAGGTAAAACGGACAAAGGACTATTAGTGCCCTCTCAGGCTGTTATCCCGGCGGCACGCAACAAGCAGCTTATCGTGCTCAGGAAAGACAGCGCGCAATTTGTAGTGGTCGAAACGGGCATCCGTGATTCAGCCTTTGTGCAAATTCTAAAAGGGATTAAAATAGGCGATACCGTCGTTACCAGCGGATTAATGTCGATTCGCCCCAACACAAAAGTCAACGTTGTCAGGATAAATTCAGGAAGTGATCTGTGAAATTTAAAGACTTAGGTTATGAATATTTCTGAGTTAAGTTTAAGGCGCCCGGTTCTTGCATTTGTGATGAACATCATCCTCTTGATATTTGGCGCTATCGGGTTTAGTTTCCTGGGTGTTAGGGATTACCCTGCCATTGATCCTCCGGTGGTAAGTGTACGAACAACATACTCCGGGGCTAATGCAGACATCATTGAGTCGCAAATCACAGAGCCACTGGAAAAATCAATTAATGGTATTGCCGGTATTAAGAATATCACTTCCTCTTCGAGCGTAGCCAGCAGCAATATTAACATCGAGTTTAACCTCGGAGTCGATTTAGAAACTGCTGCCAACGATGTGCGCGACAAGGTTTCTGCGTCGGCTCGTTCACTTCCACAAGATCTTACTAGTCCCCCCGTTGTTTCAAAGGCCGATGCGAATTCCGAACCAATAATATCAATGACAGTGCGAAGTGATAGCCGAGATGCGCAACAGATCACTGAGTATGCGAACAACAATTTGGTAGAACGATTACAGACCATCCCTGGAGTAAGCAGTATTCGCGTTTGGGGTGAGCGAAGATTTGCCATGCGCATTTGGCTTGATCCTGCTAAACTAAGCGCGTACAGACTTACACCCCTTGATGTCCAAATTGCATTAAACAAGGAGAATGTAGAATTGCCTTCCGGGAAGATTTCGGGAAATGCGACCGAACTAACGGTTAGGACGTTTGGTAAACTCTATACCGAAGAAGATTTCGAAAATGTGATTATCACTTCAACGGCAATGGGGGAGATTAGACTGAAAGATGTTGGTGAAGCCGTCCTGGGGCCTGAGAATGAAGAGTCGGTGCTGCGCGAAAGTAATGTGCCTATGGTGGGACTGGCTATTGTTCCGCTGCCCGGCGCTAATTACGTTGAAATCTCAGATGAATTTTACAAACGACTCGACCAGATTAAGGGTGATATCCCGGAGGATGTTATTCTTAATGTTAATATGGATCAAACGGTATTTATTAAGGGAGCCATATCCGAAGTAGAAGAAACCCTGATCATATCATTCTTGTTGGTCGTGTTGGTTATCTATCTATTCTTCCGCGACAGCATTATTGCACTTCGACCATTAATTGATATTCCCGTTTCTTTGTTAGCAACGTTCTTTATCATGTATCTGTGCGGTTTCTCTATCAACGTGCTGACGATGCTGGGGATTGTGCTGGCAACAGGCCTTGTTGTAGATGACGGCATAGTGGTCACTGAAAATATTTATAAAAAGCTGGAGCAGGGGATGAATAAATATCAGGCAGCAAGAGAAGGGTCCAAGGAAATATTTTTTGCGGTTCTGTCTACTTCTATTACGCTCGCGGTAGTTTTTCTGCCTATTCTTTTTCTCGAAGGATTTGTAGGAAGGTTGTTTCGGGAATTTGGAATCGTTGTAGCGGGCGCCGTGCTCGTCTCTTGTTTTGTATCGTTAACGCTAACCCCCGTGCTGAGTGTTAAACTGACACGCAGCCATCACAAACATTCCTGGTTTTACAACAAAACTGAACCTTTTTTCAGGGGAATGGAATCGGGTTATGCCAAGTGGCTGTCTGCCTTCATGGGCGTGCGTTGGGTGGCTTTTGTGGTGATTGGCATTTGCTTGTTGGCTACCTATTTCATAGGAACAAACATTCAATCTGAACTGGCCCCGATGGAGGACCGAAACCAATTTCGATTGACACTTTCGGCACCAGAAGGCACTTCGTATGATTACATGGACCAATTTGTTCAGCAATTGTCAGATTTTATTCAGGATTCGATACCGGAATACAGGACAGCATTGTCTATGACAGCCCCCAGTTATTCCGGAGGTGGCTCAGCAAATAGTGGCTTTATTCGGGTAACCCTGTCAGATCCCAATGAGCGGAATCGCTCTCAGCAAGAAATAGTCGATTACGTCAGCCGGAACATGGGGAATTTTCCTCAGGGTAGAGCTTTCCCAATACAAGAGCAAACCATCGCGGTGAGCCGGAGAGGGGGACTTCCAGTGCAGTTTGTGCTCCAGAACAACAACTTTGATAAGCTACAGGCAGTGCTGCCTAAGTTTTTGGAAGCTGCCAACAATCATCCGACACTGCAAGGCGTGGATATTGACCTGAAGTTTAATAAACCAGAGCTTAGAGTTGAGATTAACCGACTCAAAGCAGCGCAACTGGGCGTAAGTGTGCAGGACATCGCGCAAACCTTGCAATTGGCCTACAGTAATTTGCGGTTTGGCTACTTTATGCGGGCAGGAAAACAGTACCAGGTTATGGGTCAGGTAACCCGCATCAACCGTGATGATCCCGATGACCTGAAGAATTTATACGTGCGAACTAATTCCGGTGAGTTGGTTTCCATTGACAACCTGGTGACCGTAGAGGAGGCTTCTACCCCTCCTTCTTTGTATCACTTCAACCGATATAAATCTGCTACCCTCTCTGCGGGGTTAGCGCCTGGATATACCATCGGGGATGGAATTGAGGCAATGGAAGAAATCAAGGCACAGTTACTGGATGATACTTTTACAACATCACTTGCAGGATCATCTCGCGATTATGCAGAGAGTTCTAGCAATACTTCGTTTGCCTTTTTACTAGCACTTGTGCTTATCTATTTGATTCTGGCGGCGCAGTTTGAAAGTTTTGTTGATCCGCTAATTATTATGTTCACCGTACCTTTGGCCATTGCAGGAGCATTTATTGCCCTAACACTATTTGGACAAACGCTGAACATATTCTCTGAAATTGGTATGATCATGTTGATCGGCCTTGTTACAAAAAACGGTATTCTCATTGTTGAATTTGCCAACAAGAAACGAGAAGAAGGGTTATCACGAATCGAGGCGGTGTTGGTGGCATCACGCATGCGCCTTCGCCCGATTCTGATGACGAGTTTAACAATGGCCCTTGGTTCTTTACCGATAGCCCTCTCGATAGGTGCTGCTTCTACAAGCCGCCAACCCCTGGGAATCGTTATTGTGGGTGGTGTAACATTTTCCCTCATCCTTACTTTGTTTGTTATTCCGTCGATGTATACATTTTTATCACGACAGAAAAAACACATTGACTTTGGCGATGAAATACCTGTCCCAACGGCAAAACAAAAGGAACTGGTCTATGAAGCTTAATTGGGCAGTTTGCGTATTGATTTTACTTTCCATTATAAGAACAGCTGATGCGCAACAAGAGACGATTTCTCTGGAACAGGTTATCGCGCTGGCGCTGGAGAAGAATTATGACATCCGCGTAGCCGACAACCTTGCTTCCAGCGCCGAAACAGATAGTAAGTATTCTGTTGGCGCTTTGCTCCCGGTTATCAATGCAAATGGATCCCGGGTTTGGAATACAAATGATCAAAAACAGGAGCTTTTCAACAATACCGAAGTTCAACGAAACGGAATCAAATCGAATAACCTTTCAGGGTCTGTGCAACTTAGCTGGCTGCTTTTTGATGGCACAAGAATGTTTGCCACGCGTGAGCGCCTGGCCCAACTCGAGGCCCAGGGAATGCTGAATGTCAAGAATCAGATGGTCAATACGATCGCCGAAGTGGTTAACAACTACTATAATATCGTACGTCAGAAGCAACAGCTTAACGCGATCAGGGAGCAAATGTTGGTAAGTGAAGAGCGGGTAAGGCTGGCTGATCGGAAATTGGAAGTCGGTACAGGAGCGAAGCCGGAACTATTGCAGGCCAAAGTTGATTTAAATTCACAGCGCACTACCGTTATGCTACAGGAAGCCATCATAGTATCGCTGAAGGAACAGTTGAACGGCCTCGTAAGCATGCAATTGCCGCGAACATTTGAAGTATCTGATTCCATTGTAATAGACCTTGGATTAAGAAGGGAAGATATTTTTGAGAATATTGAGAACACCAATTTTAGCTTGCTATCGGCAAAAAAAGACCTGGATATAGCATCGCTTTCATTGAGAGAAAGAAAAGGCGAACGCTATCCATTTCTCAACTTCACGTCATCCTACAATTATTCCAGAACAGAGAATGCAGTAGCCATCAATTCTTTTACTCCGTTGTTTAACAGGAATAGAGGCTACAACTATGGATTTACAATAAGTATGCCGATCATGAACGGCTTTATCAACAGGCGAAATATTCAACAAGCCCGCATTAGTATAGACCGACAACAGTTGTTGTATGAGCAGGAAAAAACAAATGTAGATGTGGGTGTTAATAACGCTTTCGTGAATTATGAAAACGCAAAGCGGGTGTTGCTTATCGAGGAAGAGAATATTTTGTTGGCAAAGGAGAACCTTTACATTACACTGGAGAGTTTCAAAAGAGGAGCGTACACATTCATTGAATTGCGAACCGCTCAGCAAAGTCTGGCCGAAGCATACAACCGCTTGATTAATGCACGTTACCTTGCGAAACTGGCAGAGACGGAATTGTTGCGCCTGAATGGAAGCCTATTGAAATAACTGGCCGTAGTTTAGTAGAAACACTCGCAGTAAATTATCATATTACGTAGGTGATTAAGACTGAAACCCCATCATCTATGAAAGTGATCAATAAACCACTCTTTTGGGTAGCTCTGTTTGTGCTGTCGGCATTGCGATGCAGTTCACCAGACACCCCCAGGCTAGCCATTCATAAGGGTGCTCACATCGTGCTTATCGGTAATAATCTTTGCTCGCGGATGATGAACTTCGGGCATTTTGAAACCGAAATGCAACTTCGGTATCCGGATAGCTTGCTTTTTATTCGCAATATGTGTGACGGGGGTAATACACCCGGGTTCAGGCCGCATGCGGGCCGTGTATCGCCATGGGCCTTTCCTGGCGCAGAGAAATTTCAGACAGAACTTGCAAAAAATTCGGGGAGCGAAGGTCATTTTGAAACAGAAGACCAATGGCTTACCAGATTGGAAGCCGATGTTATCATTGCCTGTTTTGGATTCAATGAATCCTTCCAGGGCGAAGCCGGACTTGAAAACTATAAAGGTGAACTGGATGCATTTATCAAGCATACGCTGCGTCAAAAGTATAATGGAAAATCGGCGCCCCAACTGGCGATCGTTTCACCGATAGCGTTTGAAGATCTTTCCAGTATCGCCGACCTGCCAAATGGAGTAAAGGAAAACGCAAATCTGGCCATGTATACGGAGGCGATGAAAGAAATTGCAAACCTGAATCAGGTATTGTTTGTAGATTCTTATTCACCTTCAAAAGGCTGGTTTGCGGCAAGTGATAGGCCGCTTACAATTGATGGCTCTCAGCTCAAGGAATCCGGCTATGCCATGTTTTCAACCTTGCTGGCAGACCAGGTCTTTGGTAAAACACCGGCAAAAGCCGGGGATCATCGCGAGTTGGTCCATGCTGCGGTCCTGGAGAAAAACTGGATGTGGCACAATGATTTCAAAATCCCAAACGGTGTGCATGTTTTCGGCCGCCGGTACGATCCCTTCGGACCCGATAATTATCCTGCTGAGCTCACTAAAATCCGTGAAATGACTGTAATCCGTGATGAGGCTATTTGGCGCGCAGTGAAAGGGGAAAAGATGGACTTGGACGCCGCGGATCTAAAGACATCGGCGCTGCCTCCGGTAGAAACAAATTTCAATCCTGAGAAAAATGGAAGCCTCACTTACTTGTATGGTCAAGAAGCCCTTAAGAAATTAAAAGTCCCGCCGGGTTATAAAATAGAACTCTTTGCTTCGGAGCAAGAATTTGCGGATTTAGCAAATCCTGTTCAGCTGTCATTTGATAACAAAGGTAGACTTTGGGTGGCTACCATGCCAACCTATCCTCATTATAGACCCGGCGATAAGCGACCGAATGACAAACTCCTCATATTGGAGGACACCGATGGTGATGGCAAAGCTGACAAAGAGACCATCTTCGCAGAAGGTTTGCACCTTCCTGTAGGGTTTGAGTTGTCCCCGGAAGGTGTCTATGTTTCTCAAGGCACAAACCTCATTCTCCTTTCTGATACCGATGGTGATGATAAAGCAGATACCCGGGAAATCCTTCTAAGTGGTTTTGATGATCATGATACACATCATGCACACAGTGCCTATACAGCAGATCCATCAGGCGCAATTTATATGGGGGAAGGCGTATTTCTGCACACCAATGTCGAAACTTCCTATGGCCCGGTTCGCGCCACTAATGGCGGCTTTTACCGGTATGTTCCACAGCGCCATCAACTTGAACGAACTGCTCAGCTTGCCATCCCGAATCCATGGGGTATTGCTTTCGATGATTGGGGGCAAAACTTCTTTGCAGAGACGTCTGGCCCAGACGTTCGTTGGATGATGCCAGGAACCATTAAACCAAGATATGGGGTCTCAACCCATAAATCAATGAACTTGATTGAAGAGAAGCACAGGGTGCGACCAACATCAGGACTTGAATTTGTATCCAGCCGTCATTTCCCGGACGAAATCCAGGGCGACCTATTGATTAATAATACCATTGGATTTTTAGGGATGAAAGAACATACGATGACAGACGATGGCACCGGATACAAGAGTAAACACCGTCAAGACCTTGTTCAAGGATCCGATCTCAACTTCCGACCGGTAGACATGGAGTTTGCTCCCGATGGGTCACTCTATATAGTGGATTGGCATAACGTGCTGATCGGTCACATGCAACATAATGCGCGTGATCCATTGCGTGATCATGTACATGGACGTATTTACCGTGTTACATATCCTTCGCGGCCTTTGGTTGAGCCTGCCAAGATTGATGGGGCAAGCATTGATGTACTTTTGGACAACCTGAAGCTTCCTGAGTACCGAACCCGATACCGTACCCGCCGGGAACTACGGGGGCGAAATGCTTCAGAAGTTCTTGCACAGCTTAAAATTTGGGTTGGTGAACTTGATCAGGAAGACCCCAGATATGAACATCACCTTCTGGAAGCCCTTTGGGTTAGCTGGGGACTGGATCAGGTAGACGACCAGCTCCTGCGTGAACTCTTGCAGGCAAAAGATTACCACGCTCGGGCTGCAGCTGTTCAGGTGCTGCGCTACACGGGCCATCAGGTAGCGGATCAAGCGGACTTACTTATGCAGGCTGCTCGCGATGAGCATGGACGTGTCAGGCTGGAAGCGATAGTGGCAGCCTCCTGGTTGGACAAGGAAAAAGGACTGCCTGTCGTGCTGGAGGCTGGCAAGATGCCGCTTGACGAATGGATGAAAGATGCTTATGAAACTGCACTGGCACATCTTAACGGAAAGTCTGTGCAGGAAAAAGAGGATGAGACACTTGTTACCAATCTGAAAGGAATTGAACGCGACTTGTTCTTAAAGGGAAAAGCAATCTATGCCAGGGATGGATATTGTATGACGTGCCATCAGGCTGATGGGGCCGGGCTTTCGGCATCAAGCTTCCCACCGCTTGCGAATACCAAGTGGGTATTGGGCAACGAAGATCGCCTGATTAAACTTGTTTTAAAAGGACTTCAGGGGCCGGTTAAGATACTCGATAAGGATTATCCTGGGCAAGTACCCATGACTCCATTCGAAGGTATGCTGAACGATGAAGAAGTAGCTTCTGTATTGACTTATGTGCGTAATTCATTTGGCAATGAAGCAAGTGCAATTCTTCCAGCCAGGGTAAAAGCAGTGCGCGAAGCAACTAAAGATAAAAAGGGTTTTTATAGGCCTGAAGACCTGCTCAGGGAGCACCCACTTGAGAAGTGAAGTAATCCAACGAGGTGGTACGCGTAAGGGGAAGTATATTTTTTGCTTTTTTATCTTTGTCGTTTTTTGAAATGATTGAAGAATCTATATTTATTGCGCATGTACATAGTTTGATGTTGTTTTTCCTTTTCAACAATTTGTTCGTATAAACGATATCCCCATGACTAAGATTGGATTTAATTTACTCGTTTGGTCCGGCGGCTTACCAGACAGTTTCTTGCCCGTTGCGGATAGATTAAAAGATATAGGTTACGATGGAATTGAATGCTTCATGGAAGTACGGGATGTGGCTGCCTATAGACGATTTGGAGATCATCTCCGATCAATTGGCCTGGAAGCCACGTGTGTTTTGGGAGTCGGTCCGGATGAAAATCCTATCGATGCATCCACCGCAATTCGGAAAAAGGCTGTAGACCGCCTGAAGGAAGCTGTTGATTGCGCCCATGCCATCGATTCGAGCGTCATTTGTGGGCCATTTCATTCTGCCTTCGCAACGTTTGCTAACCGCCGCCCGCCCATAGACCAGGAGTATGGATGGAGTGCTGAAGTTTTGCATGCAGCTGGTGAGTATGCCGCCCAGGCCAACATCACATTGGCAGTTGAGGCGTTGAACCGGTTTGAATGTTATTTGTGTAACACAATGGATCAACTACTGAGATTGGTGAACCTGACCGCTCACCCCAATGTCAAAGCAATGTTTGACACCCATCATGCGAATATTGAGGAAAAGAAATTAAGAACTGCTATATTAGAAATTGGCCCTGTCCTTGAACACGTACACATCAGTGAAAATGACAGAGGCACCCCGGGTGATGGGCATATTCCCTGGGATGAGACTTTTTCAGCTTTAGCCGAAATAGAATATAAAGGATGGTTAACAATCGAAGCCTTTACAAGGAATGACCCCGATTTTGCGAATGCAATAAATGTATGGCGTGAATACTCCAAGCCATGGGATATGGCGGAACATGGTTTAAAATTTATAAAAGATATGTGCAGCAGGCACAAACTTTAGCGGCGTCTCCTACGTCTTTTTGCACCCCAACATGGGGAATCCGGGTGATACCGACCACCCTTGGGTGCACAAACCAATGGATACATAAATGAACAAACTTTTATATACGCGTGATATTTGATTTGCCTTGTAAATTACCGGTATTATGAATCAGTTGACTGAAGCTGCTAACTTCATCAAGCGGCAAGGCGTGATAAATCCTGAAGTTGGAATTATACTGGGCACTGGCCTTGGAAATCTTTTTGTCCAACAAATCGAAGATCCGGTAGTGATTGACTATAGTTCGATTCCTCATTTTCCTGTTTCCACCGTGGAGTTTCACAAAGGAAAATTGATCTTTGGCAGTATCCACGGAAGAAAAGTCTTGGCCATGCAAGGACGGTTCCACTACTATGAGGGATTCACCATGGAGCAGATTACATTGCCAATACGTGTTATGAAAATATTGGGGATTGCGCATCTGCTGATTTCCAATGCTGCCGGTAATTTGAATCTTTCATGGAAGAAGGGTGAGATGATGTTGATAGATGATCATATTAACCTTCAGCCCGATAATCCGCTTCGGGGGGAGAATTTCGAAGTGCTCGGTCCACGATTTCCCGACATGAGCCAACCTTACAATAGAGAACTCAACGAACATCTGATCAGTATAGCATCAGCGCTGAAAATCAACCTGAATATAGGCGTGTATGTCGCCGTGATTGGACCGAATCTGGAGACACGGGCTGAGTATCGCTTCCTTAAACGCATCGGTGCAGATGCCGTTGGGATGAGCACGGTGCCTGAGGTTATCGTGGCCAATCACATGGGGCTTCCGTGTTGCGCGATTTCGGTGTTAACGGATGATTGTGATCCGGATAATTTGAAACCCACGGATATAACTGAGATTATTGAGATTGCAGAAAAAGCTGAAGCTCAACTCACCATGCTATATGTTGAATTGATTAGCCGACTATGAATGGCATAGGACCTTTGTTGATAAGTTAAGAAGCTAAACGGTGTCGGGTATCTCTTGCGTTCCAGTCAAATGGAAATGATAAATTCAGTACAGCAAAGTGAGTTACTCTGGCGGGATCGGTGTGCATGGACTTTTTCGTCACGCCTATTTGGACTTTTTTTGGTCCTGTCAAAAGTGCGAACTGTTGGATGTAATTATTTAACACGCCCTAGTTTCGGTTATCATAATAGAAATCCACGTTTTTCAATAGCCCGAAGCTAAGCGAGAAATAGAATACATTATAATCAGCATTCGCGTAAGGCTTGTATGTACCCCCCTGGCCGTCGCTTGCCTGATAGTCTTTATTAAAGAAATTCGATAGGTAATATTTAAATTTGAGCGTGGCCCCATAAGGTAGTTGCACTCCAACCATAAGAGAATGGCTAAATGTTTTTACCTGGTTGCTGAACCAAATACTCTTTTTGCTCTCCTTAACCTCATCGACAAAGGTTTTCTCTTTGAAATTAAAGGGCAATTCAAGCTCATAACCAGCAAAAAGAAATTTATTGGATAAGTTTCCAATCTTGACGCCAAAAGGAATGCCCAGGCTGTAGGTTCTGTATTTCTTTCGCGTAGTCGTATTAGGAACATCATAGATAAAGCCGACATTCCTGATTGAAAGACCGGTAAAATATCCAAAACTTTCAGATTTGTCAATATTAACCCAGTTTTGAAAGTTGAAGACGGGCGAAAAACGCATTATACTTCCCGCTTCATTTCCGTCATAATTAATATTTGCGAATGAGAAAATCAACTCGCCGCTGGTGGTGGTGTAAATTTTACTTTTGTCTTGGGCGCCAGCCGCCGAAACGGTTAGGATTAATGCTATAAATATTCTGAACTTCATAATGATACTTATTTTTGGCCAAATCTACTATCTCTCAAACCGGTAACCGGACTAATTGTTAAAAAAACCAAGAAATCTTTACTATTTCTTGCATGGCAATGCGTACTGTATGGCAAATACGGTAAAGCCGGTTTCGACAATTTGCAGTCCCGGAAGAATCGATGACTTCGTGCTGGGACAGTTTTACCTGGTTATTCAAATTTGCGTTACCTTTCTGTTGAAGAAACATAATTCTATTAGCATGTATCAATAAACCATAAATAATGAGTGGTACCAAATACAATTACACTTACATCTGGTTGATATCGCTTGTCGCTGCAATGGGAGGATTTTTATTTGGATATGACTGGGTAGTAGTAGGTGGCGCAAAACCGTTCTATGAACCGTATTTCGAAATCACCTCACCTTCGGCAAAAGGCTGGGGTACAAGTTCGGCACTGATCGGCTGTGTCGTCGGGGCATTACTTTGTTTTGTAAAAAGCGATGCCTGGGGGAGAAAACCGCTGCTGATTTTGTCGGGCTTTTTGTTTACCCTTTCTGCTATTGGAACGGGCCTGGCTGACGACTTTTTCTGGTATAATACGATGCGCATTTTGGGTGGCATAGCCATTGGCATAGCACTTAACTTATCGCCCATGTACATTTCAGAAATGGCCCCTCCACATTTGCGCGGAAGACTGGTCTCCTTGAATCAATTGTTAATCATGATTGGCGTCTTGTCGGCGCAGGTTATGAATTGGCAAATCACCCTGTATGACAAGCAAATTCCGCAAATTGTTACGGATGAAATCATCCGGCAAAGTTGGACCGGCCAAAATGGCTGGCGGTGGATGTTTGGCGTAGAGGCAGTCCCTGCCTTTCTTTTCTTTCTCATAATGATCTTTATGCCTGAGAGCGCTCGATGGTTAATGAAGAATGGACAGCCGGACAAAGCAGAAAAAATTCTGGCCAAAATAGGAGGATCTGACTATGCGAATGCCGAGATAATGGCTATTCAGGAAACACTTTCCATTGACGAAGTATCACAAGTTCATTTCAGGGACCTCTTTGAAAAGAAACTGTTTAAGGTTCTTCTGCTGGGAATTTTTCTGGCCATATTTCAGCAATGGTGCGGCATGAATGTAGTTTTTTATTATGCAGCGGATATATTTCAGGCAGCCGGTTATACGCTTCAACAGATGATGTTGAATATCGTTGTAATCGGAACTGTCATGGTTATTTCGGTTATTGTCACCATGCTTATTATTGAGAAAATTGGTCGTAAGAAGTTAATGTTGATAGGTTCATTGTCACTCTCGATCGGATATGGATTGATTGGTTCTTTGTTCTTTTTTCGAATCACAGGACTGCCCGTTGTGCTTTTAACGCTTGCCAATGTGGCCATCTATTCAATTACTTTGGCACCATTGGTCTGGGTGATTCTATCTGAAATTTTCCCAAACCGTATTCGTGGCGCGGCCATGTCAGCAGCTGCCATGGCGCTTTGGGTTGGTAATTTTTCGCTAACTTTTTCTTTTCCTGCAATTAAAGAGAATCTGGGATGGGCAAATAATTTTTGGCTTTACGGGGCGATCTGTGCATTTGGGTTCATCGTGCTATTTTTTACTCTTCCTGAAACGAAGGGTAAAACACTGGAACAAATTGAAGCAGCCCTAGTGGACTAATGTTCAGGTCGAGATTTCGTGCCCATTGTATTGTTTACCATATTTTAGAAGATTGATATGCATTACACAAGATAATTTATCATGCAAAAATTCCTGAGTTGTGATTGGGGAACTTCAAGTTTTAGGCTTCGGCTGGTCGATGCGCTGTCGGGGGAAGTTTTGGATGAAGTAAAATCTGGGCAAGGCATTGTGGATACATACAAAGACTGGCGGGCTGCAAACAAACCAAAGTCGGAAAGAACAGCTTTCTTCAAAGCAGTTTTGTCAAGGGCGATTCACAAGATGGAAAAGGTGCCGGAAAGCGGATTACCCATTATCCTTTCTGGAATGGCTTCTTCTTCTGTAGGCATACAAGAACTTCCGTATCGTAATTTTCCTTTTACCTGGGATGCGCTTGAGTTACCTGTGAACAAATTTGACGCGGATGAACAGCTTAAACATCCATTGTATTTGATCTCCGGCTTCAGAACAGACACGGATATCATGCGCGGTGAAGAGACGATGCTGCTGGGGTGCGAGATAAATCAGGAGGACCATTACACACTGATTTTTCCTGGCACACATGCCAAGCATGTATTCGTGAAGAAAGGTATTGCCTTCGATTTTAAAACATATATTACCGGAGAAATATTCAATCTACTCTCGCAAAAAAGTATTCTATCCGATTCAGTCATGAAGGGAGAGGATGCGGAATCTTTTGCTTTAGGTGTCAGGGACGCAGTCAACAGCAATCTGTTACACAAACTATTCAGGGTTCGAACGAGGCAGGTACTCGATAACTTCCCACCGATTAGTAATTATCAATATTTGAGCGGATTGCTTATTGGAACAGAATTGAAAGAACTCGGTGGTACAACGGCATCCATATGGGTTGTAAGCGAAGAGCCGCTGACAGGGGCTTACCTCTTCGCCCTGAATTGCCTTGACCCCAATGTGAAAATCAATACTTTGAATGCACGCGAGGCGCTTATTAACGGCCATTGTAAAATCGTCACACAATTTCTTCATACAACATAGCATACTTTTGCTAAAATGAAACCCAACAAACCTGCGTGCCTTGATTTTGGGCTGTGAATAGGGCTTAGATATTTTTTATGCACACCCTGATTTTCATCATTTGTATTTCACTTCCAGTGCGAGATATTGCACTATGTTTCTTCCTTTATTGTTGCGCACGAAACCCAATCTGAAAGTCCAAATGCTTTCTGTGGGAGTTTCCATATTTGTTCTTATTTCTGTCGTAGCCGCTTCTGCACAACCAGGGAGTTCTGCCCTTCTGAAAAGCATCGTTGAACATGCTGACTCAACCCATACACCAATAGTTCTTTTTGATGGGGTAATTCTCCATAATAATTTATTTCTTCCTTTTTACCAGCCTGATGGGTATACAATAGCCTGGAAGCAACAGGAAAACATAACGGAATTGATTGATATTATTGGAACCGCTGAGCGCGAGGGATTAACCCCGGGAGACTATCATCTGCAGGCGCTAAACAAATATTATTCAAAGAAGAAAACCGAGCATGAGACAGTGTTTTTTGACTTGTTGTTAACGGATGCTTTCTTACGCTATAGTTCGCATTTACTTTTCGGCAAGCTGGATCCGGAAATATTGTATCCTGGTAAGTGGGAAGTGATAGGGCCTGAAGCAGATCTTGTCAGTATTTTACAACATGCCCTGAATGAACAATCTGTTGCCAGAAGCCTGAGAGACATGGCGCCAAAAAGCAGCAATTATGAAAAGCTTAAAGCTTCCTTATATTTTTTTAAGGAGATCAAAGCCAAAGGAGGTTGGCTGCGTATCCCGGAAGGGCCTTCACTTGAACCAGGCATGATCGATGACAGAATTCCATTGGTTCGCGAAAGATTGACCATTACAGGACAACTGCCCTTGTTGTATCACTCGCCTGATAAAGCCGAATACGACTCGGTTTTGCTTTTGGCTGTTAAAAAGTTTCAGCGCCAAAACGGACTGGAAGGTGATGGGGTGATCGGAAAGACCACGCTTGAATTCCTGAATTATTCAGTCGATTACTACATTGACAAAATCCTAATTAACCTTGAGCGATACAGATGGCTTCCTCGGAAATTAGGAACCCAATTTTTACTAATCAATATCCCAGCATTTAGTGCAGAGCTTTATGAAGAGGATTCAATAGTGCTTTCAATGCGTGCTATCGTGGGAAGGAAGGACCGGATGACACCCGTTTTCAGTAGCAACATGCGAAACCTTATTTATAATCCCACCTGGACGGTGCCGCCCACAATTCTGGAAGAAGATGTATTGCCGCAAGTAAAGATGAACATCAATTACCTGGATCGGCATAAACTTCGTGTTATAGATTATATGGGTGAGGAGATTTCACCCGAAAGTATTCCCTGGGCATCCTATACGGCTAGCAACTTTCCATATTTACTTCGCCAGGACCCAGGCGGGTCAAATCCACTGGGCCTGATTAAATTCGAATTCATCAACAGATACCGGGTTTTTCTTCACGACACAAACAGTCGTGCTTTATTCAATCAGTCCTATCGCGCATTGAGTTCAGGGTGTATCAGAATAGATAAGCCATATGCGCTGGCCGTTTATCTTCTGAAGGGCACTTCATGGACGGAGAAAACCTTGCGGCAAGCAATATCATCAGGCGAAACGGTATCTCTACCTTTTCAAATAAAAGTACCTATACACATCGTATACTTTACTGCATTTGTGGATGGTGATGGGAACCTTCAGATACGCAACGATATCTATGAATGGGATCAATCCATTCTGAAGGCGCTATGAATCACCCCTGGCGAGTGTTGTTTCCAGTGGCGCAGGATTATACATCTTGGTATTTTTCAGATATTCCTGATCAGGATAATAAATGAACAGACAGGTACCACCTGCAATCTGGGTGATGATTTCTTTATAATTCTCCATGGGTACTGCGGGGCATCCAAGGCTGCGACCTAACCTTCCAACTTTCTTGATAAAAGATTCGCTGACATAATCGGCCCCATGCATGACAATGGCACGTGCTTCGGCCAGATCGTTAATCCCCTTTTCCACGCCGTGCAACTTTAGTGAAAGCCCATGTTTGCCAATATACGTGCCGCCTGTCACATAGAATCCTAGGCTACTCTTGTTTGAGTTGGGCTTGTTAGAGAACACACGGGCATATACTTCTCCACTGTTTCTACCATGCGCTACCAGCGAATACTGCAAGACTTTTTTACTTTTCAACCCTATTACCCACAGCCTTTTTTCATTGCCGGATTTTCTGAAATCGATAAGGGTAATAATTTCAGGATCTGTAAGCTTGTCGGCTTCTTTGAGTCGATCATAACCCTCCATTGCCTTACTAAACATATCGAATTCGGGCCTTTCAGCATCAGCAAAGTTGATTGACGAATACAAATCAGACGCTTTTTCTCGCAGGCTTATCGAAGCCGGCAAGGCCGACGGTATCGGCGAAGATGATAAGAGTGAACTGCCGAAAAGACTTAGTAATGTCAGGACGGCTACTTTTGGGAATTTACTCATAGGCATGAAAAAGGTTTACACAAGATCTTCACAAAAAGTTCCAGATGAGTTTGCATCCGGCGTCTTTCTAAGGTCTTTTTTAAAACGCAATCTACAAAAATCCTTATTTGGAGGCCATTTAGGCCCTTTTAAAAATTTTTATCCGAAAGTCACGGAAAAGTGGTCTTTGCCCGCATTGGCTGGGTCATTCAGGATTTTAACAGCCGTTTAATTATAGGCTCGAGGGTAAGTCCCTGTACGATAATAGAGAAACACACAATCACATACGTGACCAATAAGAAAAGATGGTTGTCCAACGCAGCTGGAATAGATAATGCAAGGGCTATAGAAATTCCTCCTCGCAACCCTCCCCAAGTCATGATGGAAAGCGTTTTCGGTTCAAATTGTTTATTGTATCCCAACCCGAAAGATAGGGCAGCCAGAGAGCCATGACGGGCTATCAAAACCATTGGGATGGCAATCAATCCGATCCAGAGAAATTCCCATTTGAAAGGTACGATCAGTAGTTCCAACCCGATCAATACAAATAGCGCTGCATTCAGTATCACATCTATCATCTCCCAGAATTTGAATACGTAATCCATTGTTACATCCGACATGGCTTTTTGTTTTCCGTGGTTGCCAATAAGAATTCCAGATGTTACCATCGCCAGCGGCCCGGAAAAGTGAAGTGCATTCGCCAGCAGGTAGCCTCCGATGACCATGGCCATGGTGATCATGACTTCTGTTTGATAATGATCGATACTTTTCATTAGCCGGTAACCGATGTAGCCCAGTGCCAGGCCGAACCCAATACCACCTGCAATTTCTTCAAGGAACAAAATGCCAATCTCGGAAGCAGTAATGTGTTCCAGTCCCTTCTCTGCGATGCGCAGCAATGTTATGAATACGACTACCCCGATACCATCGTTAAAAAGGGATTCACCCACGATCTTGATTTCGGTTGATTCCGGCACTTTGGCTTTCTTCAAAATGCCCATCACAGCAATGGGATCTGTCGGCGAGATGAGCGCGCCGAACAGGAGGCAGTGTATGTATGGAATGTAGATGGCGAAGAGCGCTACGATGTAATAGAGGATCGTTCCAATAATTAATGTGGAAAGCACAACGCCGAGGGTAGCAAACGTGATGATGGGTCCACGCGATTGGCGCAGTTTACTCCAGTCTACGTGAAGCGCTCCAGCGAACAAAAGGAAGCTAAGCATGAAATCCAGCAACACATCTGAAAAATCTACGGAGTCAACAAGCCTTTCAGCTGAAGCCAACGTGGCAGAAGAAAAAACACCAATAAGTTGAATCACGACCGATAGGCAAAGTGAGAGAATCATTAATACAATGGTGGACGGAAACTTGAAGAATCGCTCGTTGAGGTAGGAAAAGATAGCGGAAAGAACGAGTACGCCCGTAAAGATGTGTGTGAGATCCAAGTGACTGTTATTTTATATCCGGCAAATTATTGAATTATAGGCGGATGTAGAAACAGACTGATTCAACACAGATATTCTGAAAACGGCACAACGGGAGTAACAGGGAAAAGTGCATCGCCCTCAGTTAGTACCATGGACTGGCCAATCTGGGTATATTTAACCTGACGCCGCGCAGGACGACAATGTGGAGTAGCATATCATGGGGGCCAGGCAAACACAAGAAAGCACCGTTACCATGATCGCCCACAAGGTCTTTGCTTCTTATTTTTCAATGGGCCCCAATGGACCATCAGAAATTGGCAGATTGATTTTTGTCCCTTTAGTATTACCGCTGGCTTGGCCAGGAATCTCACCTTCACGCACATGGTCTATTTTTACACGGGTAACGGTTTCGTTGAACGAAAATTTGAATACCCGGTTTGTGCATTGATCCTTCCTGATGTATTTGTCTTTTCCGTCTGACAGGCTATAAGCCTCTTGGGCTACGCGCTTGTTATTAGAGGCGTAAAAATTGACGTATGCCACTACATTGGCGTAGGTTTTATCGGGCACAATTTGAAGTACAATTTTCTTGTTACTGCCTGGGTGTAGCTGTACATACACGCCATGTTCCAAGGGTGCGAAAGAGGAACTGATGCTGACCAATGTTAGTGCAGCCAGCAAACTGAGTGGGTTTAATTTTTTCATGCGTTGTATTCTTTTTTTACTTAAAACGTCGCATTTTACGTGATGGGCACGTGGTATCAATATTAAAATCGACTGATTCCGGGTAGGCTCTGTATGTCCGTTTTGGGTTCGATCAATTGACCGTCTTGTAGTATAATAGCGTGGACCTGTGTCTCGCCGTGGCGAGTATGAGCCAATGATATGCCAAGTGCTTCAAAACAAAAAAGACGACCAAAGTCGTCTTGTCTTAATAGTAGCGGGGACAGGACTCGAACCTGTGACCTTTGGGTTATGAGCCCAACGAGCTACCAACTGCTCCACCCCGCGATATAGTGCGATTTAAGCAGCTCATGAAGCTTATTTAAATCGTTCGCAAAAGTAGGTCGGTTGCATTTAAAAAACAAGCTACCTTTGTAAATCATTATGGCGGAAACATCGTTCAAATCTGGTTTTGTAAGTATTGTGGGCAAGCCTAACGTTGGCAAGTCATCACTGATGAATAGATTGATGGGTGAAAACCTTTCCATTATCACGGCAAAAGCACAGACCACGCGTCACCGCATCATGGGAATCCTGAATGGTGAAAATTACCAGATCGTCTACTCTGATACACCTGGTATCCTTGAACCCAAATATTCTTTGCACGACGCCATGATGAGCTATGTGAAAGTATCGTTGGAAGACGCAGACCTGATACTATTGGTGGTTGCCCTGCAGGATAAATACGAACCGGATCTTTTTGCCCGCTTTCAGAAGATACAGACTCCAATTCTATTGATCATTAATAAGATAGACCTGGTGAAGGGATCGCAGGTAGAAGATAAAGTGACCTACTGGAAGGAGCAACTTCCGACGATTAAGGATATTTTTACGGTATCGGCGAGGACGGGCCAGCATGTTGAAGGACTACTTCCGAAGTTGCTGGAATATATGCCGATACATCCACCATATTTTCCAAAGGATGAGTATACAGATCGTTCAGAAAGATTTTTTGCCTCAGAAATCATAAGAGAAAAAATATTTTTGAATTACGAGCAGGAGATTCCATACAGCACAGAGGTATCCATAAATTCCTTCAAAGAGGAGGAGGATATTATTCGTATCAGTGCCATGATCTACGTTGAGCGTGATTCGCAGAAAGGCATAATCATTGGAAAAGGAGCAAGCTCTATAAAGAAAGTTGGTGTCGAAGCCCGAAAGGATATGGAATCGTTTTTCGGAAAGAAAATTTTTTTAGAAACACATGTAAAGGTTGCCGATAACTGGCGCAAACAATCTTTCAAGCTCAAGCAGTTTGGATACATGGAATAGATCAACAGGGTTCGGGGTACTTACGCCGACCGGTTAAAACAAAGAAGATGGCAAATATCGTAGCAATAGTGGGGAGACCGAATGTTGGCAAATCAACGTTCTTTAACAGGATGACAGAAAAACGGGAAGCCATTATGGATGACACGCCAGGCGTGACCCGTGACCGTCACTATGGTTATGCAGAATGGTGCGGAAAATACTTTACTGTAATTGACACCGGTGGTTACGTAACTGGATCTGAAGACAAATTTGAATCGCAGATCCGCAAGCAAGTTAAGCTGGCCATTGATGAGGCATCTGCAATAATTTTTATGGTAGATTGTAAGGATGGACTAACGGGATTTGACAAGGAGTTTGCCAACGTATTGCGGACCAGCAAGAAACCGATATTTGTCGCAGCCAATAAGGCGGACACACCAAATAAGACATTTCTGGCAGCGGAGTTTTATGCGTTGAGTTTGGGTGAAGTATATCCAATTTCATCGGAGAATGGCGGGGGTACGGGCGAATTACTGGATGAGTTGGTGAAAGTATTTCCCTCAGAAGGTGTAGAAGATCCTGATGCAGGCATACCAAAGATTGCAATTGTAGGGAGGCCCAACGTTGGCAAATCATCGTTTCTTAATGCGCTACTGGGCACAGAACGCAGCATAGTGACTGATGAGGCAGGAACAACCAGGGATGCCATACATTCTTACTACAAACTGTACGGCAATAACTTTATCCTGATAGACACAGCGGGTGTTCGCAAGAAAGCAAAGGTAAAAGAAGACATTGAGTTTTATTCCGTTCTGCGTTCATTGAGAGCCCTGGAGGAAAGTGATGTTTGTATTGTGGTGATCGATGCTGAACGCGGTATTGAGGCTCAGGATGTCAACCTTATTAATCTGGCAGAGCGTCAAGGAAAAGGCATGGTAATCATGGTCAATAAATGGGACCTGATTGAAAAGGACTCCAAAACTTCTGATACGTTCAAAAGGGAGATATTGGAAAAACTTTCCCCCATAGATTACATCCCGATCATTTTTTCCTCAGTGCTGACGAAACAGCGAATTTTCCAGGTTATTGAGAAAACCGTTCACGTATTTGAAAATAAAACAAAAAAAATACCTACCTCCAAGTTGAATGATGTGTTGCTACGCGAAATTGAGAGCCATCCACCGCCTTCTGTGAAAGGAAAACACATCCAGATAAAGTACATAACCCAGGTAATTGCACGGTTTCCATCGTTTGTGTTCTTCTGCAATCTGCCACAATACATTCAACCCTCTTATGAGCGTTTTATCGAAAATAGAATGCGCGAAAACTTTGATTTTGAGGGTGTTCCGCTGCGTTTAATATTTCGCAAAAAGTAGATTTTATTACTGCGCTTGGTTGCACTCATATAATCCTGTTATATTTGCGGTGAATTTTTTAAAAACCTGTAAACTATGAAAAAATTAATCGCATTATTAGCTGTTTGCGGCTTTGCTCTTGCATTTGTCGCTTGCGGTAAGAAGGCTGAGACTTCTGCTGAAGAAACAGTACCTGCAACTGAAGAAGTAGTCGTAGAATCTGCTACTATGGAAGTTGACAGCACTGCCATGCCAGCCGACTCTGTTGCAGCTGAGTAATCAATCTTAATAAGGTTGATGCCGGGGAAGGCTTTAGTTTACTAAAGCCTTTTTTATTTTCTTATGGGTTCAGATCAGATTTTATCGATATTAAAAACGCATGTTCCAGCGGTCGCTTTGGAGTATTGCTTCGTATTGTGGAAATCGAGTCCCTTTGAATTAAAAATCACAAAAAGCCGTCAAACAAAAGTTGGTGATTTTACCAGCAGGAGATCGAAACTTCATCCTCGAATTACGCTCAACAATGATCTGAATCCCTACTTGTTCCTGCTAACCTATGTTCATGAAGTGGCGCATTTACATGTTCACCTCAAATTCGGCGAGCGTGTTGACCCTCATGGAGAGACATGGAGGGCAACTTTTACCAATCTCATGATTCCATTGCTATGGGAAAGTGTTTTTCCTGAGGAAATCTTACATGAACTGCGCAGGCATATGATCAATCCAAAAGCAAGTTCTTTTGCGGATACGGCGCTTACGCAAGCCTTTCGAAAATTTGACACGAATTCAAGTCAGGTCGCTCTTTCCGAAGTGCCAGAAGGGAGTATTTTTTGCCTGCAGGGAAAGTATTTCAAAAAAGGCAAACTCAGAAGGACACGCGTATTGTGTCGCGAGCTGAAATCCAAAAAGGACTATCTGGTGCCCGCCGATGCTTTGGTAAGTGACATTCAGTTAAGCCTTCTCTGAATCAGTCTGCTCACCAGCTCATAGAAATTAATCGGTTGTAATGTTCTCCATTGCTCAATCTGCAAAGTGCCGCCCATATTGATGAAGCTGTCAAGATGATATTTGTTGAATTCATCCTGTATAAAGGCAGGAAAGGAGACAGCCGCAATCCATCCATCTTCAACCTCTTCAAACCACTCTTCGTAATAGCAATCGTCTGCGCCATGGAAGTTGAAAATATTCTCGCCTATAAGGATAAACTTGTTAATCCCTTCATGCAGCATGCACTCCAGTATATTTCGCTTCAATGACATAATATCATTGTTGATGGCATCATTCCACTCACCAAAGAATTCAATCACCGTAAAACCGATAGTATAATCCGTGTACAATACTTTGATGTATAATGTTTCGGAGCCTATCGCGTCCCAGGAAGGATCGATGTAATAACCATAGATTGTTTCAGAATACAAGTCGAGATTGTATTCTTTACCATAAAAGGGGGAGCGCTCGTCAACCGTAGGATCGTAGTATCTTAACCAATTGTAATATGGCTCAATATCATGCATTATTTTTCCAGCTGTCGACCGCCTTGCGAACGGAACCGTATTGCCCGAGCAGTTGCTCAGCGTCTTCAAACGGTATGCCGAGTTCTTCCATGATCATCTTTGCACCACGCTCAAAGAGTTTGTTATTTGAAAGTTGCATATCTACCATTTTATTACCCCTAACATGACCAAGCTTGACCATCACTGTGGTCGAGATCATATTCAGCACAAGTTTTTGCGCTGTTCCGGATTTCATGCGCGTACTTCCTGTTACAAATTCCGGACCGACCACTATTTCGATTGGAAAATCGGCGTGTTTTGCGACTTCCGTGCTAATGTTGCATACAATGCAACCCGTTGTGATGCCGTGAATTTTGGCGTCTTTAAGCCCTCCAACAACATAAGGTGTTCTGCCGGAGGCGGCGATACCGATCAATACATCCTGTTGATTGATCGAATACGCTTCCAGATCTTTCCACGCTTGTGCTGAATCATCTTCGGCGTGTTCTACTGCTTTTCGGATGGCCTCGTCTCCGCCTGCTATCAGGGCAATTACCTTTCCATGCGGCATGCCGTAAGTAGGTGGAATTTCAGAAGCATCGACAACACCCAGTCGACCGCTAGTGCCTGCTCCGATGTAGAAAAGCCTCCCCCCAGAATTCATCTTTTCAACCACAACATTAACCAGAGGCTCAATCTTGTCAATAACTTTTTCGATGGCTTTTGGAACAGACTTATCCTCCGCATTGATATTCAGTAGCAAATCATGCACACTCATGTGCTCTAGATTATTGTAATACGAAGCTGATTCTGTAGTAGCCAATTAATTCAAATCGTTTTGATGATATAGTGTCAGGCCGGCAATGGGGCCTTCAAGAATGTTTTTAACAGTAATACCCTTGTCACTGGCAACTTGACGCAGTATGTCGCTGAAGTAAAATGCAATAGACCCTGTGAAGTGTACTTTGAGGTTTTTGTAATTCTCGTATTTCATTACGTTATGCTCATAAAACTCGGCGAAACTGTCGTAGATAAGTTTATAGCAATAGGGTTCTTTCAAATGTTGAAAAATAAACTTTGCGAAGCTGGCCAGGAATGCGCTCGGCCTTTCTTGCTGATATACTTTTTCCAGGAATTCCTCTCGTGTTAGCGGAAAACGCGCATGAAATTGCTTTCGCAATGCTTCTGGCATAATCTCACGCAGGTAATCCACCAGAAATTTTCGTCCTATGTTCGCACCCGATCCTTCGTCTGCCAGAATCCATCCCAGGTTGGCCACATTCCCAATTATTTTTTTGCCGTCGTAAAGGCATGAATTTGACCCCGTTCCCATAATGCAGGCAATACCGGGCTCGTGCCCACACAGCGCCCGAGCTGCGGCAAGTAAATCCCACCCAATTTCAATATGTGCGCCCGGAAAGAACTCCAGAAAGGCGCGCTTAATTGTTTCCTGGTTCTTTTCAGAGGATACGCCTGCCCCATAGAAGAAGATCTTGTCTACTTTCTCCTTGATTTTTGGCAATAAAACGTCTTTTACATTCCGACTAAGGTCCTCAATGGGTTGATAATATGGATTAAAGCCTGGGGCACTGGCTTGCTCGATTGCACCGCTATTCTCAATAAGTCTCCAATCAATTTTGGAACCCCCGCTGTCAGCAATAATGATCATATTGGTTAAATGTGTTGGTATAGTAGTGAAAAGAATATTGCGGCGAAAAAGCTTTGGCTTGAAATTTAAAGAAAAAACAGCAGAGTAAGAATGCGATCCGGTTTTGAAGTTTATTACTCAGCTTTTCAATTTACCAATTACCTTGAATTTATCGAAAACATTCTCATTGTGTGGGGCGTCTTTTAGTTCATCAGTCAGATCCTGACCCGCCCAATGTTCATAGTGATTCCCTGCTCGCCACAGCCTGGATCGTGTGACGTCATAGATCAACCCATGGAGGGCTACCCAGATGTCTGGTTTGTCCTGGCCATTGCGCAGCGCCAGGTGCGATCGCGTATACTCCGGGAGGTTATCCATGCTGCCTGCCGGTTGATCGGTTGTGACAATCATTCTTAATCGCGTATATAAACCTGGCAGACGGTGATTCAGTCAGGCTGCCAGAATTTGGCATGATTGCTTTGGGATGGCAATGAAGTTGTTGCGGAATATAGAATTCAGATAACCCCGCCAGCAAGGCTTTACAGATCTTGCCGTCAACAGCGGCTACAGGATTATGAATAAATATGTTTTGATCTGTCCCTACCTGAATATTTTGCATGGGCAAGCCACTTTTCATTCTTAATTGCCAATTCTAAAAAGTAAAAGTAATGATAATGTTTAATGCATTAACTTGAGGCGTAAACCTAAATAATTTCAGATGAGCTTTAGAACGCCGCTACTAATCTTGGTTGCCACTTTTCTGTTTCGCTGTGCAGAAAAGAAAACAGTAACCCAAATGAATGATGACCAACTGCGCAGCTATGCCAATGAGTTGGCGCACAAGTATATCATTGCCGATGGTCATGTAGATCTACCTGAACGATTGAAGGAAAAAAATCTTATTCCTGTCAGCGAGCACCTTGACATTATCGAATCAGCTTCTGAGGGTGAGTTTGACTATGTGCGGGCACGGAAGGGCGGCCTGGATGCACCTTTCATGTCGATTTTTATTCCTTCATCATACCAAAAGAAGGCCGATAGCGGAAAAAGTCTGGCCGACTCATTGATCGATATGGTAGTTGCGATCGGCGACCAACTTCCTGATAAATTTTCGCCGGCCATGACACCAGCTGAAGTAGAAGCAAACTTTAAGCTTGGAAAAATCTCTTTGCCAATGGGCATGGAGAATGGCGCGCCCATCGGCAACGATTTAGCCAATGTGAAATATTTTTACGACCGCGGGATACGGTACATAACCCTTACACACAACGACGACAATCAAATCTGCGATGCTTCGCGCAATACCGTGCATACCTGGAATGGTTTAAGCCCTTTCGGTAAGGAGGTAGTGGCCGAGATGAACCGGTTGGGCATAATGGTAGATATTTCACACGTGGATGACAGTACGTTCTATCAGGTGATGAAGCTGTCAAAATCACCGTGCATAGCATCTCACTCATCGTGCAGATATTTTGCGCCTACGATTAAAAGAGATATGACAGATGACATGATCAGGAAACTGGGTGAAAACGGCGGCGTAATGCTGATCAATTTTTATAGTGCCTTCCTCGATTCGGCCGTAGCCAGTCAGAGTCAACGGAATGATGAAAAATTAGCATACTTGCTGGCAGAGAAAGGTCTTCATGAAAGCGATCCATTGGCCAAGCCGATCATCGATCAATTTGACAAGGAAAATCCTCTGGGTAAGACTGATATCGAAATGGTGGCAAACCACATCGACCATGTTGTAGAAATTGCCGGCATCGATCATGTCGGATTCGGTTCAGACTTTGATGGTGTCGATGGTCAGCTGCCAACGGGATTGGAGGACCCTTCAAAATATCCTGATCTTATTTTTATCCTTTTGAAACGCGGATACACAGAAGATGACATCGCTAAAATTTGTTACAAGAACCTTTGGCGTGTGTGGAACAAAGTCGAACAGTTAGCAAAGGAAGGTTAAATTATCCTTGACTGCAGGGTGAAGGATGTTGGCAGAAGTGGCTTCAGTTCTCTCTTCTTACCAGTCTTTTGCGTGAATATGAATAAAATCCGGAATTGAAATCACTCGGTATTAAAGAGACATCGCGTCGGTTATTACCTTAATCAGGTTTCCTGTATTAATTTTGTATTGGGTAAATATGAACTTGGGTGAGGATTGTTTTGATTTGTCTGATGTACGGCTTGTTCTACCATTCAGTGAATGGGCAGATTAAGCGAAAATTTAACTTCCCAGAACAAGTTTCTCCTGGCGACTTTGAAAATGGTGTCGTCTGGGTAAAACTCAAAGAATCGCACCGGGATATTTTCATGCCGGGTGCGTCCACCGGCAGGAAGCCGGCAGGAATCAGTACCAACCGCATCAGTCCGTTCCTGAATGCTAAAACCCGCGAGAAAACCCTTGGCCGGATAGCGCCGCGCAGGCAGCACGTGGACATCTCGCTTTACTACAAGTTGTCTTTCGACAAAACGATCGCGTTAGAAGATTTTGTCAAGGAGCTATATGCAACCGGGTATTTTGAGGTTGTGGAGCCAGTTCATACAATAAAGCCATTCTTCACACCAGATGATCCGTCCTCAAATCAGCAATATTATCTTGACCTTATCCGCGCGCCTGAAGCGTGGGATATAACCACTGGCAACCAGGCTATTATTATCGGCATCGTTGATACGGGTGGAGACTTGAACCATCCGGATCTTCAAGACAATCTATACATTGATCCTGCTGATCCTGTCGACGGCATAGACAACGACGGAGATGGGTTCATTGACAATAATCGGGGATGGGATTTTTCAGGGGCTGATCTCTCGCTCATTGGTACGCCGGGGTTTATTGGGGACAATGATCCTTCCATTTCGCAGGGAAATCTTTTTGCCCATGGTACGATGGTAGCAGGCTGTGCTTCGGCATCAACAAATAATGGTATTGGGATTTCAAGCGTTGGCTACACCACGAAACTGTTGTTCACAAAGCATTTTGCTGACAACCAACCCGCCACTGGTTCCAACTATTCTTCCAATCTGTACGAAGGTATTTTGTACGCCGCAACCCACGGCGCAAAAATCATAAATTGTTCCTGGGGTGGATATTACCGCAGTACAATAGCGCAGGATATTATTGAATATGTTACACTCGATTTAGGATGCCTCGTAGTAGCCGCAGCAGGCAACAGCAATTTAGAGACCCCCATTTATCCCGCCGCCTATGAGTATGTTTTGTCTGTCGCGTCATCTGATGCGGCCGATGTTCGTTCTAAATTTTCCAATTTTGGAAAGACAATTGATATCATTTCTCCCGGGACAAATATTTTTACCACGACTTACAATGATGCGTATGGTGCAGACTCCGGCACGTCATTGTCTGCACCTATCGTTTCTGGCGCTGCGGCCCTGGTCTGGGCGCAGAACCCGCTTTTTACACCCCTCCAGGTTGGCGAGCAACTTCGCGTATCGGCCGACGAAGGTATCTACAACAATAATCCATTGTTCACTAATAAACTGGGAAAAGGAAGACTGGATGTTGCCCGGGCACTTACTATGCAAAGCCCATCTATCCGGGCAACCAGGCAGCAGCTGGTAAGGGAGGATGGGCGAACACCAAACGCCGGGGACAGCGCAAAACTGTTTTTTGATTTTACAAACTACCTTCTTCCATCTTCAAATGGATTGACTGCAACACTAACATCACCCTCGCCCTACATCACAATTGTAAATGGTGAAATTATTGTGGGTAGCATTGGAGAGAAGGTTACCGTAAGAAATAGCGCTTCGCCTTTTGATATTATACTGGGACTGGATTTTCCGGTCGATCAACCTGTCGAAGCTTTGCTTACATTTTCTGATGGCGAATACCACGATTTTCAACTCCTGAGTTTCATTATTCCATCATACATTGACGTTGACGAAAACAACATCATTACCTCGATAACTACTCCCGCAAGAATTGGATTTGGAAATGTTTCGGAGCAAAATAACGGTTCGGGATTTATCTACGATGAGGAAAGCATTTTGTATGAGATGGGACTTATTATGGGAACATCTTCAACCACCGTCTACAACAATGTGCGAGGAATCAACGATCAATTTGATCAGGATTTCACCGCAACCGCGAAGCTAGTTGAAATGGCCCCGGGAGAAAGATCTTACGCTGAAATTACTGGACATATAAGGAGCGATGAAGACGCTGCCTTAGCTTCTTTGGACATCTCATACCAAAGCCTGGTTTGGAATAACGATCCCTATAGAGATTTTATAATTTTGGAATACAAGGTTAAGAACATAAAGGCCGAACCAATCTCTGATTTCTATTTTGGCATATTCGCGGATTGGGATATTGCTTCTGCCGGCGCCGGTGATCGGGCAGCCTGGGATAATGACACCAGGTTAGGTTATGTTTTCCCGGCTCAATCTTCCACCCTGCCAAGATCAGGCATTCAGGCATTAAGTGGGACTGCCCACTATTATGCTATTGACAATGATCAAACCATCGAAGGAAATCCTTTTGGAATCTACGATGGTTATACTGATACTGAGAAATTCTTGAGTATCTCCAGTGGGCTTAGCAAAATTCAGGCTGGTAGTCCTACGACAGGAAACGATGTCAGCCACGTCGTAGCTTCAGGGCCTTATTTTATCAGTCCGGGAGAAGAAGTTACGATCGCCTTTGCGCTGCACGCTGCAAAGTCGAATGCTGCGTTGATCACCTCTGCAAGATATGCTGATTCGTTATACAACTTTACGTTGAAGGCTTCCAGGCCTATCGTTGAAAACATGAACGTGTGTTATGGAGACGCTGCCATGTTGCAGGCGACCGGGGCTTCGAATTTTAAATGGTATGCTGATTTTACGGGAGGCGCTCCAATTTACACTGGCGCGCAATTCAATACGTCCAATCTTTTGGGAGACACCACATTTTTCGTCTCCAATGCAGATAACACGTATGAAAGTTTACGAACTGCCGCCACTGTCTCGGTGTGGCCGTCCCCGGAAATACAGCCATCAGGAAGCCTCGAATTCTGTGATGGGGAAACGGTGGTTCTTTCCGTCGGCAAGGCAGATGAATATACCTGGAGCACCGGCGAAAAAACACAAACCATAGACGTTACTGCATCTGGGCAATACTCAGTTGTGGTTCGGAATGATGCATTGACTTGTGCATCAACTGAGACGGTAGACGTCAAAGTGAAGCCCAGCGCCTCTGCTTCTTTTTCAGTATCAACAGAAAATCCCTTGCAAAACGAGGTGATCAATTTTTCGCCAGCGACCACTTCAGGAGTAACCTGGTTTTGGGAGTTTGGAGATGGCAGTACCAGCAATGAACAAAGTCCACGTTATGCCTACGTCCAGGAAGGTGAGTTTACCGTTACATTAAGCGTTACTGCTGAAAATGGATGTGAAAGTGTGGAATCAAAAACGTTTGGCATCGTAACGGGAGTCGAGGATGTATCCATGCAAGCAATCACAGTTCACCCCAACCCTGTACATCCGGGCGCACGATCGGTGACTATTTTGGGTGCTGGTGCGAATAGCGAAATTGCACTGTTTGATACACGGGGTAAAAGGGTTTCTTGTGGTATTAGCGGAGGAGAAGACCAGCAGATTATGGATACAGCTGACCTTGCTGGTGGTATATACATGCTAAGAATTTCAACCCGTGATCATATTATCACCAGGAAGATTGTAATTACCCGCTAGTTTATTCTTGTTTAGATATTTAATCGGTTAAGTTCCTTTATAGCGTAGTCGCACGCGCGCGCGGTCAGGGCCATATACGTAAGCGATGGGTTTACACATGAAGAAGAAGTCATCGCAGCACCATCTGTTATAAAGACATTCTTAACTTCGTGCATTTGATTGAATGCATTGAGGACCGAGGTCCTCGGATCATGACCCATCCGGGCAGTGCCCATTTCATGGTTTGCATTGCCGGGGAAAGAGCTATTCATATAAGTCTTCACGTTTTTGTATCCAAGTGCCTCCAACATCTCGCCCATCGCATCTCGCATATCATCTCGCATGGCTTTCTCATTGTCCTTAAATTCAGCATCAATATTTAAGGTGGGGCGGCCCCATTTGTCTTTCTTATCGGGATTGAGTGTAACTCGATTTTCAGAATAGGGAAGACATTCTCCAAATCCGGTGAAACTTATGTTCCAGGGACCAGGGGTTTGCAAATTTTTTTTTAATGAGCCGCCGATGGTAGTCCCCAATGCATCGGAATGCCAGTCGTCGCGCGAGGCCCCACCTTGGTAACCGAATCCACGCAAGTAGTCGGATCTTTTTTCTGTTATGTTTCTGAATCTGGGCACATAGATGCCGTTCGGTCTGCGGCCGGTATAATACTGATCTTCGAATCCTTCCACGGAAGCTGAGGCACCAACATGCTTGTGGTGATCCATCAGGTTTCGCCCTACCTGATCACTACCATTACCCATTCCGTTAGGGAACCGGCGCGACGTTGAGTTTAACAAGATATATGCCGTCGCAACCGTTGAGGCGTTCAGGAAGATTATTCTGGAGTGAAATTGAAGCACTTCATTGGTTTCTGTATCGGTTATTTCTATACCGGTAGCTTTCCCCTTTTGGTCATCATAAAGCACCTTGTCCACCAGCGAATGTGGCCGTAGCGTGAGATTGCCGGTTGCAAAAGCAGCCGGAAGTGTACTGGCATTGGTGCTGAAATAAGCGCCATACGGGCACCCTCGATGGCAAAGATTACGATTTTGACATTGACCCCTGCCTTTTACGGGTTGTGTAAGGTTCGCCGATCGCCCAATCGTAACATACCGATTACTATAGGTTTTGTTTAGACGCGACTTGAAATCCTTTTCCGCACAATTCATTTCCATAGGCGGCAGGAACTTACCATCGGGGAGGTGCTGTATACCTTCTTCCTGTCCGCTAACACCAATAAATGATTCAACGTATTCGTACCAGGGCTCCAAGTCTCTATACCGGACAGGCCAGTCAATACCGTGGCCGTCTTTTACATTGGCCTCAAAGTCGAGGTCACTCAAACGATAACACTGTCTTGCCCAAAGTAAAGATCGTCCGCCTACCACATCACCCCGAATCCAGTCAAATCGTTTAATTTCAGTATAAGGATTTTCCAGATCATTAATATAGAAGTGCTTGTTGTCTTCCCTGAAGGAATAGTGCCTCGCCTGGACGAAGCTTTTGGTCTTGTCTTCCTGCGTCAAGCTTCCACAATACGGGAATTCCCAGGGATCCTTGGTTGCGGTTGGATAATCCGGATGTTGAAGCGGCATGCCACGTTCCAACATCAGTACCTTCAATCCTTTTTCACAAAGCTCTTTGGCTGCCCAGCCTCCACTGATGCCGGATCCGACGACAATCGCGTCGTAGGTGTACTGATCATTGCCTTTAAGATTCAAAACCATGTATTTCCATTAAAACGCCGAAGATTATAAAAATGTAACAACGGCTGCAAAAAGAAGTTTTCAAACG
>Ga0224500_10000056_pt1 | contig 78923 bp, 67 predicted proteins | sample SF_Oct11_sed_USG_FD_168126 | JGI IMG/M metagenome (GOLD analysis project Ga0224500, IMG submission 168126) | Sediment microbial communities from San Francisco Bay, California, United States - SF_Oct11_sed_USGS_4_1 | ecosystem: Environmental > Aquatic > Marine > Sediment | place: USA: California...
CTTGTCGATGTATTTTTCACGCCGGAAGCTGAGGCAGCCATGGCCACCGTTTCCTGCCTGAACCTTGATCGTTGCTTCGTCGACGAATTTCATGCGTGTCTCCGGGAATCAGTCCGAATCCGTTGCGGAATCCCGAAACAAAAAACCCCGCAAGACGGCGGGGTTTTTCGCGTGATGCTGTTGAGGAGAATCTAGTTTGCGACCACGCTGACGAACTGGCGACTCTTGGGACCCTTCTTCTCGAAAACCACCAGGCCGGCGGCTTTGGCGAAAAGCGTATGGTCCCTGCCGAGTCCCACATTGGTGCCCGGATGAAACCGCGTTCCACGCTGGCGCACGATAATATTGCCGGCAACGACTTCCTGCCCGCCGAAGATCTTCACGCCAAGGCGCTTGCTTTCCGAATCGCGACCGTTCTTGCTACTGCCGCCTGCTTTTTTATGAGCCACTGTATTTCACCTTGCTGTCTGAAGCCGGCTGCATCGAATTCGCCGGCTACTGAAAATCAATTGATCCTGAATTGCCTCAGGCGCCTTTCTTCTTCGACACCTTCTTTTTGGCCGCTTTCTTGGCTGCCGGCTTTTTCGCCGCCGCCTTCTTGGCCGATTTCTTCGCTGCTGCCTTCTTGGCAGCCGGCTTCTTGGCCGCTACCTTCTTTTCCGGCGCTTTTTTCGCGGCGGGCTTCTCGGCCGCAGCAGCCTTCGGCGCCGATTTCGGTGCGGACCCACCGCTACGAATATCGATGATTTCGACTTCGGTAAAGAACTGACGATGCGTGTGCTTGCGCAGGTAGTTCTGCCGGCGGCGGAACTTGATGACGTTTACCTTCTTCGTCTTGCCCTGCTGGATTACCCTGGCATCCACGGCCATGCCGGCAACCAGCGGCGAACCCACCTTGACGTCACTGCCCTCGCCTACCAGCAGGACTTCGTCAAAACTGATGTTCGCGCCTTCGTCGGCGTCGATCTTCTCGAGCTTCAAGCGCTCGCCTTTGCTGGCCCGGTACTGCTTGCCGCCAGTGCGAAAAACCGCGTACATCGTTGCGAACTCCAATGTGCAGGTCGCGCCACGTGCGCAAGCTGCTGAAAAATAAGAGATTTTGCGCGCGTCGGCCAGCCGGATTCCAGCTTCTTCCGGGCCTGACGCTACAAAAGAGCCGGGATTCTATAGGCTTCGGCCGCCCGGGTCAACGCTGCCCGCACAAAAATTCTACCTGAATTCAATAGCTTGCAAATGCGTCTCTCGATCCGATTTACGCTGGCGCCGGTCGCCAATACCGGCTTTATCAGGCATTATCGATTACCTTATGCAAGCCGCCGAAAACAAAAGCATTTCTCCGGACATCGACGATGTGAAAGCACTCGTGGCGAGCGACATGCATGCCGTGGACGACCTCATCCGACGGTCGCTCGAGAGCGATGTCGCGCTGGTATCGCAGGTTTCTCAATACATCGTCACCAGTGGCGGCAAACGTCTGCGGCCGCTGATCGTGCTGCTGGCCGCCCGCGCTCTGGGCTACTCCGGCCAGCATCATGTTCATGCGGCGGCGATCATCGAGTTCATCCATACCGCCACCCTGCTGCACGACGATGTGGTCGATTCCTCCGCAAGGCGCCGCGGGCGCGAGACGGCCAACACCGTCTTCGGCAACCAGGCCAGCGTGCTGGTCGGCGATTTCCTGTATTCGCGGGCTTTTCAGATGATGGTCGAGGTAGGCCGGATGCCCGTCATGCGCATCATGGCCGATGCGACCAATACCATTGCCGCCGGCGAAGTCATGCAATTGATGAACGTGCACGACCCGGACGTTTCCGAGCACGACTACCGCCAGGTGATATACCGCAAAACGGCGCGGCTCTTCGAGGCCGGGGCACAGATCGCGGCCATTCTCGCCGGCCGCCACGCAGGCGACGAGGATGCGATGATCCTGTACGGCCGCAACCTGGGCACGGCGTTTCAGCTCATCGACGATGCGCTGGATTACGGCGCGAGCGCTGAAGAGCTTGGCAAGAATCTCGGCGACGATCTGGCCGAGGGCAAGGCAACCTTGCCGCTGATCCACGCGATGAAAAATTGCAGCGATGCAGAGCGCCGGTTAATCCGCCATGCCATCGAGGACAGTGAATCGGCGAGCCTCCGGGATATTCAGGCAATCATTGAATCGACCGGAGCCCTGAAGTACACGACGGCTCGCGCCCGGGAGGCCGCCGATCTTGCAATCGATGCGTTGTCCGGGATTCCCGAATCGGATTGGAAAGATGCGTTGATCGCCATCGCAGAATTCTCCGTCAGCCGCCGATCCTGAATACAGCGCAAGCACTCAGCCTCGAATCGGGATCCTGATGAAACACGCTCTGGCGCCGGTCGCCTCACTCCTTATAGGTGTCTCAATTCTGCTCACCGGGCAGGGATTGCAAGGTACCTTGTTGCCCGTCCGCGCAACGCTCGAGGGCTTTTCGACGGTCTCGATCGGACTGATGGGTGCCGCTTACTTCTTTGCATTCACAGTCGGCTGCCTCAAGGGCGGCGAACTCGTCAAACGCGTCGGCCATGTGCGAGTGTTCCTCGCGATGACGGCCACGGCGTCCGCGGTTCCGCTCGTGCATGGCCTGGTACTCGACGCGTGGATCTGGACGCTCCTGCGCATGCTGACCGGCTTCTGTTTTGCCGTGCTATACGTCGTTATCGAAAGCTGGCTCAACGACCGGTCTACGTCTGAGAATCGCGGCACTATTTTTTCAACTTACGTCATGATCACGATGACGGTACTGGCCGCAGGCCAGATGATGATGCTGCTCTACGACCCCGCCGACTTGCAGTTGTTCGCCATTGCCTCGGTGTTGGTGTCGTTGGCCGCCCTGCCGGTCGCGCTGTCGACCGCACCATCGCCAGGTTTGCCGCAGACTGTCAAACCGAATTTCCGGCGCCTGATGAAGATATCACCGGGGGGCTCGATTGCCTGCCTGGCGTCAGGTTTTACCAATGGCGCGTTCTGGGCTCTGGCGCCGGTATTCACGGCCGGCCTGTCCGACGACCTGTCGCTTGCCCCGTGGTTCATGACGGCAACCGTGATCGGCGGCGCCGTTTCGCAGTGGCCGCTGGGCTTCCTGTCCGACCGGATCGGACGGCGCAAGGTGTTGATCGCATCTGCCGTTGCCGCCGCAGGTGTTGGCGCGGCAATAGTCGTCTGGGGACCGCAGCTGTCTTTCGCCAGCATTTGCCTGCTCGGCGCCGCATGGGGCGCCATGTCGTTTCCCTTGTATACGCTCGCCGTGGCTCACACCAACGATTACGTCGATCCGCGCGAGTACGTGATGGTGTCCGCCGGGCTGCTGCTCATGTACGGGGTTGGCGCAATCATCGGGCCATTTGTCGCATCGACGGCGATGACCTTTGCCGGAGCAACCGCGCTATTCCTCTACGCAGCCGTAATACACGGGCTGCTGGTTCTGTATGCGCTCTACCGTTTGCTCCGGCGCAAGAGCGCGCCATCGGACAAGCACATGCCCTTCGGGGACGCGCTGACGAGCGCGGTCACGGCCTCACAGGTTTACGAGGACGAGATGGGACATCAGGGGGCGGAGAATCGTTAGCAGAGAGCGAACGAGGAAAAGAGCTTTTTTTGCGCCTGAACTCAGAACTGGCGCCGTTTTCGCATTGAATCGACGGGGGCCGTCCAGTACACTGCGGCGCGCGCTCAGGAGCGCCGCCGATCTGGCGATTGATGCATTGTCCGGAGTTCCCGAATCGGACTGGAAAGACGCACTGATCGCAATCGCAGAATTTTCCGTCGAATGACGATCCTGAGAATCGAGCGCGGGGTGTAGCTCAGCCTGGTAGAGCACTGTCTTCGGGAGGCAGGGGCCGGAGGTTCAAATCCTCTCACCCCGACCAACTAGTCCTTAAACGTCAACGGCTTGCAAGTGATCTACCCGACTGCTGCCATTTTGTGTGACGGATTGTGTGAGAAACGTGTGAGCTGCGACCCGTAAAACGGTGTTCGCTCGTCGTTCACACACTTTCTCCGCCGCTTCAATCAGCCTAGCGACATCCGGTGCTGAGTAATGCGTCGTGATCCGCTCGGACTTGTGTCCGAGCAAATCCTGACGATCCTCGAAACTCACGCCCGCCGCTCGCAGCCTGTGCCCGAAGGTATGGCGAAGATCGTGCACGCGAAACCCTGGCAGGCTTGCCCGGTCCCTCGCCCTTCGCCATGCCGAATTGAGCATGTTGAACAAGTGATTGCCTTTGTACGTGAAAACGAACTCGCGGTGCTTTCCCCGCTGTTCGTCGACCACTTGCCGTGCAATCGAGTTCAACACCACGATTCGCTCCTGAAAGTTTTTCGTTTCGAACTGGTCGTTGCTCGGCAGCACAAACACGCTCGTCATCAGCTCCGGAACCTTGACCTCCCAGTCCCAGCGCAGCTGACACACTTCCTGCTCCCGGCAGCCGGTGTTGACCTTGTACAATGCCATCCGCTGCAGGTGCCCGGGTAACTCCTTGAACAATCGATCCTGTTCTTCCCAGCTCAGCGGATAGGGTTTCCGTGCCGGCCCCTGTTCCATCTCGATCAATGGCGGTGCGTCCAGGTAGGACATGCCGTTGTCGTGGCGCCAGACCCTGGCAGCCAGATTCAGGATCCGCCGAATGCAGCTCAACTCCTTATTAATGGTCCCGGCCGTCACCCCGTCCGCGCGACGGGCTTTGCGGTACTGCGCCAGCGTATCGTTGTGAATGCGATCGAGGGTCAGATCGCCGATGTGCGGCATAATGCGATTGAAGGCGTACACGTCCCGGTCCAGACTCTTCTTGTGCTGATAGTCGTTGAGATACTTGATCGCTGCCTGCTCAAACGTCCGTGTCGGTCGAATGCCGTAGACCACTGCCTGGCGAACTTCGTTGAGGCGGTGCGCTAGGTAGCGTTCCGCTTCGTCGAGATTATCCGTGCTGCAGCTTTCCGCCAGTCGTCCGTACCCCTTGATTCTCTTGTCGATCCACCAGATGCGGCCTCTTTTCTTGAGGCCCGGTGATTTTTTGCGTCCCATAATTCACTCCTTTTGGCGGAACGCCCGTTGCGGGAGACATACTCGTCCACCCAGGCGTCGAGTTCAAGCCGGTCGAAAGCAATGCCCTGCCGACCGATGGGAATGCTGGTGAGAAAAGGCCGGACTTCCGCGTTGAAGCGATTGCGGTCCATGCCAAGATAATTCGGAGCATCACGAAATCGCAGCAATCGCGGCAGCATGTCGGTCGCTGTGCGTGCCGGTTTCATCGCCCCAGGTACACTGCCGAGATCGCTTCGCGGGCGTGACCGAGTTCGGCGCTGATCGTGGCTCGCGCTGCGGCATCAACCGCTCGTTGTTCCGGGGATTGATCCTTGGATGGCAACCCACCCGCCGCTGGACAAACCCGTTCGGTGAGCACGACATAGCGGCGTTGGGCGTAGGCGTGGCGCAATCCGTGCAGACGGGACAGGCCTGCGTTGGCTGTCTGCTTTTCGTAGCGATGCAGCTGCTGGACGTAGTTCAGGTGGGGCGGTATTAGAGCACCGCCCCTGGTTAGCGTCCTGACTGCGTCCAATAGCCGGCGCTGGTCCTCATTGGTGACTGGGACGATTCGTGCACGACCTCCCTTGGTCCAGTTTGCTTTAAGTCGGATGTGGTCACCCTGCATGGCATAGGTCGGCTGAAACTTGATCGCCTCTTCGCGTCGCAGACCGAAGGCTGCTTGCAAGCGCACGCTCATGCGAACGTGTTCGTCTTCGATCTTCGCAAGCATCGCCTGGTCCAGAACCTGCGCTTTCGATTCTTTTGCAACGTACGTTCGTGATCCAATGCCGTAGGCCGTGTTATCCCGCGCCATGATGCTTTGCCGGTTGACCTTCTGCGCCCACCAGCGAAGTGCCGATAGTCGGTTTTTCAATGTTCCGGTTTTGATTCCCTCCTCGCGCCACTGCTTGACCAGGGCCTCGACGTGTTTTGGCTTCAGCGACGTGGCCTGCATATGCCGGTAGCCCAGCGCGTGCAGCTGATTGGCGCTCAGGTCCAGAATCCGGGACCGGGCCGTTTGCGTCGCGTAGCCACCGTCTTTGTTTTGACGGCAAAGTTTCATTAGCTCGTGGTTCAGGTTTTTCACGGTGCATACCTTCTCGTCGGTGAGTTTCGATGACCACTCCGCATCCGCGAGGATTACGAAGTCCGATTTTTCAATCGGGTAACGGTCGCGGGACACCAGTCCCCATTTGCCTGACCCTCAATCAGGTTCACCGGCGTTCTCTTTGAGAATCAGACGGTGACCACCAGCTGGCCGAATTGGCCCATAACGAAACGAACAGAAATACCCTCCTTCTGTGAAAGTTGAAGATGCGCCAGGGGCGCGCGATTTGAAGATGCCGGACGAATCAGTCCGGCTGACTTGAAGATGCCGAACCCGTAGGTCCAGCTTTGTCGAAGATGCTGACCGTCAAGGCTCAGCTGAGTTTGAAGATGGATCCTCGATCAAAGATCGCGACGCCGTCCTTCCAGGACCCTTAGACGTCTTCTTGCCACACTTTTCGCAGTGGCCGCGTTACATGCTGAGGACGCTAGTACAAACCTGAACCCGCGTCCAGAGATAACCCCGACAATCGGGTGCAGGGGTTTTCCAATTCAGGGGTTGAGCGCTCGCGAAATACCGCGTCACTCGTCCAGACTTCGTGAAATCCGACCAGAACCCGCGCCATTGCTGGTTCGGAGCACCGCGTCACTACAGCGCTTCGCTCGTAGTGACGCGCCTTCTTACAGTTCCTCACCGTTGGGTCGGGCACATTTGGGAAGGTCCCGACATGAGACTTGAGGTTGCCCGAAAGTCACGCTTGACGGCCTTGGTAGACCGGAGTAGAACTATATCTGTTACTTTAATCCCATAAAAGAAGTGAGGACAAGGGCGTGAGACCACTACCCATTGCGCTAGTCGCTTGTTGGCTGGCTCCTTCATCGTTCGCAGAGCCTCCCGAACTATTGGCCTCGGTGCCGGACGATGTACGAGCGATCGTTGAGGCTGCTAACCCATACTTTTTGGCCAAAGAGACGTACTTTGCAAAGCAATACCGCATTGTAACCGTCAACGCACTGCTGCTACTGACGGCCGAGAAGTTCAAAATCTCGCTATTCGATGACCAGTCGATCGTACTTGAGGTAGACAGCGTGGACGTCCATCCAAAGGGCTTGACGATTGCTTGGAACGGACATTTCGTTGAGCCAACCGTATCGGTGGCTGATCTCGGGGCCGCTGAGCTATCGCTTGAGGAGGCAAAAGCGCTTCTTCCAGAACTCCACAGAGTAGGGATCTTTGCAGCGCAGGTCAGCTTCGATGAAACGTCTCGAATAAAGTATCAGCACGACTTCGCCCGATTCAAGGAGTTTCATGCCCGCGGTGAACCGGCTCTCTACGACGTTGTTTTCTTGTTGCAGACCGTCGTCCTGCCGAAGGCTTATGAGCTTCGGCCACTCGCGTCGGCTCCGCAATACCACGTACTTCTTGAATGGGATCCAGAGAAGGCCTTCTCGATACCGACAGAGTCTGACCCCGATTTTACTGCTTCGGAGTCAAACGAAAATCGAGTCAAACGGGAACGGTATCGTGATTTTCTCGATTCACTGGGACCGGATCCGCGGCCGGCAAACATTCACGAGGAATAACAACGTGAGAAGAATAATTCTGGGCTGCCTGGCATTCGGCACTTTACTTCTCAATGGCGATTTACCTGCTTCGGTCGGCAAGCCCGCGTCAACTCCCCAAGAGACGGTCATCAGAATTCTTCTTGTCGCCGATAACCGGCTCTCCGGTGCAGACATCACGGCGGCCAAGAACTTTCTGATGAATGCTTGGCTCAGCACCGATTTCGGCGGTATGAATCTACCAACGGATGTTGCCTTCGCCAACAACGGGAATCACCTCTCCGTTGGCACCACGGTGTTTTCCGGCGACGATGACGAGCAAGCCGACAAGCTCAGGGTCTGGGTCGAGGACATCGCGCCGCCCGCCGCAGTGGGCCGGCGGGATTTTCACGGTGCAGATGTGGTTATCGGGCTGTCATCAAAGTTTGACAACGCTAGCTGCGGTCATGCCGTGCAAGAGAACTGGAAAGGTTTTAACCCGGGGTTTGTACAGGATGCCAACGGGCTCGATCTTCGCGGAGCTAACCGTGACTATGTCGCTGTCGCCCAGATTGTGGGGCATACCTCCTGTCGATACTACTTAGGTGCGCACGAATTTGGCCACCTATTGGGGGGTGGTCATCGTGATCAAATATACGGTTTCAATGGAGGCTTGCTCCCCAACAGCAAGGCTCACCGCCTTACCGTTAATCCCGGCGGCGTCCAAAAACAAGTAATCACTGCAATCGGCCATGGCCCGCAAACAGTTGACTGCCCGTCTTCAGATCCAGCGCACTGCAACCATGTAGGTAGGTTCAGTGGGTTCGCAACTGCGAACAATAACGCCGAGGCATTCAACGTTACCGCTAGGTCAGTCGCAAACTATCGTGGGCCCGCCATGCCGGTTCAGCCGGCCACATGTTCGGACGGGATCAGCAACGATGGGGATAGTCTCGTCGACTCCGCCGACCCGGACTGTGCTGTGTGCAACCAGGAGGTGTGCCCGAGCAACCCGAATCCACCATCGTGCAATGCGACGACGCCGCCCATTGGCATGATCGGATGGATAACGCAAATCTGCTATCCGGATCCTACAGGAGGTACCCTCTATCAAATAGTGTGGGCTCACGCATGTCCTGGGCAAGTAAGTTTCTATGAAGTCTGGGCTGCCCAACCGACATCAAATCCATACACGTACAGGTGGACAGTTGTGCCGCCGACCACAAGTGCGGTTGTCTACGGATCATCAGCACGGATTAAGGTCAAGTCATGTGGTACGGGAGGTTGCTCCGCGTTATCAAGCTCGAATTTCTTGGCAGTTGACTTGTGCTGACGCCGAGCGGGTCAAGCGAATGTGGCCGTCGTGGTTGTCATTCGAAGAATCTGGTATGTATGAAAATTGTGTGACTGAGCAGTGCACGGTCATGCTCGGTACTGCAGTTGCAACGGGCGCCTTGCGCCAGACTGTTAATTAAAACAAATACTTAAAATACGAAATCCGTTTTCGGGAGGCAGGGGCCCTCCCGATATATACACGGCAACAATCGAATACCTGCCGACACTTTTGGAACGGTTCAAATCCTCTCACCCGACCAAGTTCTTCCTTAAGTATGTATAAAACTGGAAAAACCACCCCGTACGTTGCCGGTCTTATCTGAAAACCGAAATTGCCGCGCGTCGCGTTGCCTTTGCTCTCGACTTACTCGTGCGTTGCCAGAAATTCATTTACAACTTCCTCGACGCACATCAATTCGTCCACAAAAAAACTCGGAATAAGGCCTGTATTCCTGGTGTTTAATTCACAACTTATGCACGAGTGCACATAGACGGGACTGCGTATCGATTTCGTGCAGCTTGCTGATTTGATGTTCTTTAATTGACCGCGATAGTATTGACCCATTCGAATTGCTATTGAAATCGCAATGGCTAACTAAATGACGTGATCGTGATGGCACCAAATGAGAGTGGTGATTCTGGCATTTTTTGCTGGCATCCGTGCCAATACGAACGGAGGTTTGATAGAGAATGAAGCGCAATACAGACATGCGATATCCGGAACGATGGCTTGCGACCATCCGAATCGCGACTGGCCTGTGGTTTATCAAAGCCATTTGGACAAAGTGGGTTCTGTTCGGCGGGATTTTGCCGGTACCGATGGCAACGCCGCGATGGATTGAAACTCTGCCGCGAATCCTGGCAGGGTACGCCGACGTGAATCCGCTGGTCTGGGTTCAAAACTACTTGCAGCACATTGTTAATTACAATGTTGAACTGTTTGCTCACCTCACGGCTATTGGCGAAGGTTTGGTAGGAATTGGACTTACGCTTGGTCTTGTGACTCGATCATCGGCCGCAGGCGGATTGTTTTTGCTCCTGGTCTACGAGGTTGCTGCGCTGGGACTACCGTTTTCACAGCACGGGCTTCGATTGTTTTTGATTGTCGCAATGGCGGGGTTTTTCTTCGCGCGCGCAGGCAATGTGTGGGGCCTCGATGCTTGGCTCGCGCAGCGAGCCAAGCCTGAATCTTAGCCGCTACTCAATTAGTTCGACCGGGATTTGGACCTAACGCAAGGCCCCAGGGCATATCGCCAACCTTGACTCGCGCAATCACCGTAAACGTTTCAATATCGACCACCGAGACATCATCGGAAGGCCCGTTCGCAGTATAGAGAAAACGCTCATCGTTGCTGAGCACGATCCCCCATGCGCGCGGGCCGACCTCTACGGACCGCAAAATTTGAAGCGACTCCAGATCTATCTCACTGACCGTCTGTCCGCGCCCATTGGCCACGTAAAGTCGCCGGCCGTCGGATCGAATGGCCATTCCTACCGGTTTTGCAGCATCATCCAGTGCAATCTTTGCAGCAACCGTATGGCTCTTGACGTCGATTACTTCTATCGAATGACCAATTTCTGATGACACGTATGCGCGAGAACCGTCAGGCGCGAAAACGACGTCGCGTGGTCTGAGACCCACGCCAATTGTCGCGATGACGGCACCGTTATCGGCATCCAGCACCGTGACATCGTGGTCCGTTTCACCGGTAACGTAAACGACCCTGCCATCCGGACTGATACGAATACCTTCCGGCTCGCGACCGACATCAACGATTTGCAGGATCTCGCCGGTTTCGATATCCACAATGGTGGCCTGATTGGAGTCTTCATTTGAAACATATAAGCGCCGGCCGTCGGTATTCAGGTCAAACTGTTCGGGATCCGAACCGCCAGGCAATACGCGTTCCAGCCGCGCCGTTCGAACGTCAACTACGGCAATGCCATCTTTGCTTTTGTCTGTAGCTAAACTCTCACATTCTTCATCAGGCATCGTTGGGGGGCATTTCGGTGATCCGGACAATGCTACAAACACCTTGTCCCCAATGCCATTGACCTTGATTCCGCGGGGTCGACGGCCCACTTCCAGTGTAGTTACGACCTGATTGGTCGCCGTCGCAATGATCGATATGTCTCCGGAATCTTCGTTACTGACATAGATCAAATCGCCATCGGCAGGCCATGCGATTTCAGCACGCTGCGATGGGCTGGTTTCGTTTACGTCGGGTTCCAGTGACGCATTTTGTTGACTTGGCTCACGCTCACAACCTACCAAGCATGAAAGTACAAGGAGACATGGAAGGAAGAGAATTAGTTGTACTTCGTGCCGTTCGCTACTCATTATTAATCCTTCGGTTGCAACACGCCGCATACATCTATAGGTGTTTCGACCCGGAATACTGGCGATTTTAACCCATGCCAAGCTTGTGCGGATAGCTATCCGGCGACTCGCGAACTATTTTCAAGGATTATTCTTGTTTCAAACTGATTGAATTTAGTCTTTTTTATGCATATCAGCTTCGCTGCAATGCCGCCCGAGCGAAGTTAACAGCCAGGAATTCGCAACAAAAACGATGCTTCAAGCGTATTCAATTGGGAACGCATGCCGCCAGATCGTGTTTCGTCGCTTACTCGCGGTGGAGCGTCTTTTCAGGACGTCCCGGCGCCAGCGCACCATCCGCTCTCGCTCTCAGGTAGGCGTAAATATCCAGCACATGTGGTTTGACGTTGCGGTCCGCCTCCCACCCGGGCATGAGGATCTCTCCGCGCTCACGACGCAATACCTGCTCAAGAAATGCATCGCGTAATTCGGTTTTGTCGTCACCACCGGTTGCCCGTTCGCTGACCGTAATTCGATATCGTGACAATACTTTTACGCTGAAGTCTCGCGCAGAAAGGTTCCGAATCTTCTCGACCAGGCTTGGGGCAACGCTGGTACCGGTAGCATCGACACCGTGACAACCGTGACAGGTTGAGTGATAAATTCGCCAACCCAGGTAAGTCGACTCATCGACCCTCCCATCCTCTATTTCATAGGGCAGATTTTCACCTGCCGCGGCGATGCTTGACGTTATAGCCACAACGACACCAAGTGAAACAGCCCTTATCATCGCGAATGGAGATCTCAGGGAATTTAGATCGAATTTTGGGATTCCGAGCATATTCCTAGGTTAACGAAATGGAGCCAGTACTGCTATCAGTGAAACTACTTAAGTGAATGCCGTTTGTCGTCCGCCGATCGCCAAATCGGTATTTGCAATGAACAAGTATTCGGACTTGATATTTCTTTGCGTACTATTCGACCGTCTTGTCAGCCACTGTCCAATTCCCACCGCCGCTGAGGCACTGTCTTTTCGCGCGCTCAATTACAACTTCCGATTTGTCGTAAATGAAGATCTTCACCGGAACCATAATCGCGGGGCCCAGAATGAGCCGATCACAATATGCGCTGTATGAAATTGGACAGGACGACACGAATCGCGTAGTTACTTTTGTCTGGTTCAACTCTTGTGCATCTGTTTTCCACCGACAAACGCCTGACTCAAAAGAACTGCGTTCAAGAGATATATTTTCGAAACAAGTAATATTTTTATTGCCATCCGAATTAGAATTTTCGTGAATCACGACGCAACTTGAAGCTGCCTCCACTGCATCGTCTGCAGAAGAAAAGTACGGAAACAGGATAATTGCAATTATAGTCAAAACACGCACGCCCGAACCCTCTTGAAAATCGACGATGACTTAGATCTTTTTTCTGCCTGGGAAATACAGGAAGTTTTATGCGGCTCCAAACTTCTCGAGCAGCGCAGCGAATCCGGCAGTATAGACACCGGACATCACTGTCTTCGCGTCGGCTTCCGAGACGCCGCGAGGCTCGAATTTACTCGACCAAGTGACCGTTGCAACCGAACCGCCTCCCGATACCTTGATTGTGGACTGGTAATTCTGAACCGGCAACGGACCTGCCTCCAGGATCGTGTAAACGTAATTTCGGGCTTTGCCTTCATGCGAATCCAGGCGTTCGACAATTTTGCTGCCGTCACCGAGCGTCAGATTGCGTACCTTGTTGCCATCGATCATCACCAATTTGCACGACGCTACCGCAGGATGCCAGGAATCCAGGGTGTCGAATTCTCCGATGACCGACCAGACCCGGTCCGGTGTCGCATCAAGGGAAACAGTCTCTGATACCGTTGCCATCTTTAAGATTCCTCATTAGGCACGACCAATGCCTCACGATAGCACTTCCGCGGTATACTTCAAAACATCGCGTGCCGTAGGGACTTGAATGCTTTGAAAATCATGCGCCGAACACTGGGAACATACGCGTGCTTAAGCTTAGCAGTAATCCTCGTCTCGCAAAGTACGTTGACCAAGGCTGAAGATGGCACATGGACATTGAATCTGGGTCTGCTCGAGGCATCAAAAAAGGGTGAATCAGCACTTGTCGCATCCAGATTGGCGGAGGGTGCCGCCGTCAACACTCGCGATCGGTTCGGCAATAGTGCTTTGATATATGCCGTGCGGGGCAACCACCTGGAAACCATCAATGTGCTGGTCGACGCCGGCGCGAACCTGAACCAGGCTAACGTTAATGGCATAACGCCATTGTTTGAAGCTGCCGGCGGCCGCCATATTGAGACAGTCCGATTGCTTCTGCACAAGGGTGCTGATCCGAATATCGTCAATATGCAACAAGTGTCACCGCTTGCAAACGCCGTCTTCAACAAGTCCGCCGCAATAGTGGATCTGTTGCTGGAGTCCGGCGCCAATCCGGACGTCGTCGACGACACCGGAAAGAGCAGTGCCGTTTATGCGGCTGCGAACGGCGAGACTCAAATACTGAAACGGATCCTTGGCGTTAGCACAGCGCTGGAAAACGCCGTGGACACCCGATACCAACATGGATTGACGTTGATGATGTGGGCGGCGGGCTATGGCCATGTCGATACCGTGAAAATGCTCGTCGATCGCGGTGCGGTACTCGATCTGGCGGATGATCGCGGTCGAACAGCGATGATGATCGGCGCGGAAAACGGTCACGGAGACGTCGTTGCCTTCTTGCTCCAATCCGGAGCCGATGCCGATCGCCGTGACCGCGACGGCCGGACCGCGCGTGATCTCGCCAGCCTGGCCGACCAATCGGAGATTCTCGGTATTCTGAATTAGGGCATTCGGACGGCTTTATTCACGAAGAGCACTCAGGTACTGAGCCACATCGGAAATCTGTTCGTCACTGAATGTCGCCATGAGCGATCCCTTGTCGGGCGCGTTATTTCTCGACCTGGATTTGAAATCGAGCATTGTCTTGGAAAGGTATTCGGCGTGTTGACCTGCGAGCCGCGGTATTCGGCTGTTGCCGTGAAATGCGCCCAGGTGGCAAGCGACGCATTGGCCGGCAGCGATTACAGTCCGGCCGGATCTCGTCTGCTGCTCGTCAGCGGCGTAGTCCGTTTCGGGCCATGATCCTTCCGAAAAATACTTCGCCAATAGCTGCATGGTTTCCTTGTCCAGTCCGGAAACGAGCGGGCCCATGATCGGCCCTTCGCGCAGGCCCGACTGAAAATCTTTCAGCTGTACGTAAATGTAATAGAACTCCTGCCCCGCCAGTATCGGGTATTGCTGCAATGTGGATGCTCCGGATACTCCGTGACACACCTCGCAGGTATTGATCACACTTCGAACAGAGGCGTATTCATCGACAGCTTCCTCTGCTGTCAGGAGATGTGATGCGAGTACAGAAATAATGAAAGCCGACAAGACTTGAGTTCGGGTCATGGAGTATTCCGTTGAGCGTCGTCCGACTACGTGGTTTCGACCCCGGGTTGCGGACATCGGTTCCCAATGTTTTTACCACAAAAAAATGCGGCCGCCCTGCGGCGGCCGCCAGATACTTCCGTCAGTGTACGTTGTTTAGTTACCGAGCTTGAAAGCCAGTATCTCGTTGCCGCGCTTGTAATTAAGCTGCGCGTTGCCGCCAGCCCCTACGACAATGTACTGGCTTCCCCCGACATTGTATGACGCAGGCGGTGCATTGACTCCGGCACTGGCTTTGTACTGCCACAGCAATTCACCGGTCGCCGAATCGTAAGCCTTGAACCAGCCGTTGCCTTCGCCGGTAAACGCCAGCCCGCCGCCGGTGGCCAGAATTCCACCGATCATCGGCTGCTCTGTCTTGACCTTCCACCGGATCTTTCCGGTGTTGTAGTCCACTGCCGTGACGTTACCCCACTGTTGTTCCTCCGGGATCACCTTGAACGCACCACCGAGCCACAGCTTGCCACCCGGGTACGGCGTCTCCTCGACGTGGTAGGTCATCGGCTGATGAAGGTTGATTGCGAATGCGAGATCGAGGTTCGGGTCAATGGCCATCGGTGACCATTCCACACCCCCATTTGCACCCGGCAACATGCGCGCTCCGTCCTTTGTCGGCAGGACCCAGCGGTTTTCCTGGCTGACCATGGGTTCCGAGAATCGGATGAGTCCGCAGTCACTCGCGCGGTGCACGTAGATATAGCCCGTTTTGCCGCCGTGCAGTATGCCCTTCACGTTGTTGCCTCGCTCGTCGACCACGGTCGTGATGATCGGCGGACTTACTGCATCCAGATCCCATACATCGTGCGCAATGTACTGGAAATGGCATTTGTATTTGCCGGTATCGAGGTCCACTGCGACCAGCGAATTGGTATAAAGGTTGTCGCCCGGGCGAATTGCACCGTAGAGATCGGGAGACGGATTTCCAACGACGAAATAGGTGGTGTTCGTCTCGCGGTCCACCGCCATATTCTGCCAGACGCCACCGCCGAGGGTCTTGTAGGGATCGCCAAGCTCTTTCAATGCCGCCTTTTCTGCCTTGATATCCCGCAACATGTCCCGGCCCGTTGCATCCTTGGTTGCCCAGACTCCTACGGAGTTCTCCGCCGTGGAATGGAAGGTCCACAGCTCCTTGCCGGTATCTGCGTCATACGCTTTGACGAAGCCACGTATTCCGTACTCGCCTCCGTTCGTACCGATCAGGACCTTTCCGTCAACGACGGTCGGTGCCATGGTTTCGCTATAGCCCAGTTCGGGATCTGCGATCTGTGTTTCCCACTCCAGGCGCCCAGTTTTCGCATTCAGAGCGACCAGTTTCGCGTCGAGCGTTCCCATGTAAACTCTATCGCCATATGGAAATACGCCCCGATTGTTTGGCCCACAGCAGTACGTTGTAATCGGACCCATTTTGTGTTTGTAATGCCAGATTTGCTGGCCGGTATCAGCATTCAATGCGTAGACATGATTAAATGACGTTGTGACATACATGATGCCGTTTACAATTATCGGCGTCGTCTCCAGTGACTCTACAACTTCGGTCTCGAACGACCATGCACGCTGAAGTCGATGGACATTGCTCGTATTAATCTGGCGTGCCGGGTAGTAGCGCGTCTGATGATAATTGCCGTTCGTGTGAAGAAAATTGTTCGAATCCCCACTCGCGTGATCCAGCATATCCTGCGTAACGGTTTGCAGGTCCCCATACATCGTGGCGCTGTCGACTTCTTGCGCGCTGACAGGCGCAACGCCTGTCAGACCTGCGCCAAAAAAAATGAATAGCTTCAATACCGGGCCACTGTTTTTTTTGCTGACCATTACTACACCCCCTGGTTCGTTTGTAGATCGTGCTCGGGCCAATTACTGTTTCGCCTTGGCGTCGCTTGAGCCAAGTCTCTTTTCGACACCGGGAATTATAGACCTTAGACCCGCTCAATGATCCTGTCACAGTGACTGGACATATGACAATCTGTTTCAATCGAAATTGATTTATCGATCGAATGGTAACGTATGATACTTTGGCCAAGTCCGACCCAAGACCTCCTTCCAGCAAAAAAGTGGGCCAAATCGTGCACGAATCTGTCAGACATATGGTCGGCACAAGCGATGGGAATTCTGGCTTGATCGTCGGCCAGCATCGGTATTCACTCAAGTTGTTCGTAGCCAAACGAATGCTTGCGCGGACCAATCGATCACGCTTTGCGTTGCTCATTATCAGCACTTTTCTGGCCCTGAGTAGCGTCGTGAAAGCAGATGACTTTGAGGAGATTGATGAAATCGAAGTCGTAGGTGTGACTCCTACCCGGTCTGGCGGACTCGATGCGGACAAGATTGCCGCAAATATTCAGTCGGTAACGAGCGCAGCCCTTGAGGAGCAACACAGCCTGGATATTACGGAATTTCTCAGCCGCAACCTGGGTAGCGTTTTCGTCAATCAGGCCCAGAACAATCCGTTGCAGCCTGACGTCCAGTTTCGAGGTTTTGTTGCGTCTCCGTTGTTGGGACTGCCTCAAGGCATCGCTGTATACCAGGATGGTGTGCGCATCAACGAACCTTTCGGAGATACGGTCAATTGGGCTTTGCTGCCGGTTTCCGCCATCGCGTCAATCGACCTGATCCCCGGCTCCAATCCGCTGTTCGGCCTGAACACGCTGGGTGGCGCGCTGTCGGTGCAAACGAAAAACGGCTGGTCTCATCCGGGCAGTCAAGCTGAATTCTCCGCAGGGTCGTTTCAACGGGTCAATGCCAGTATCCAGACAGGCGGCGATATCGATGGCAGGTTGGGTTACTTCGCAACAGCCGCTTATTTTGATGAAGACGGCTGGCGCGACTTTTCGCCGTCGGCTGCCGGCCAGTTCTTCGGCAATTTGAGCCTTCTGAGCCGGGCCAGCACATTGGACCTGGGCCTTACTCTCGTCCAGACGGATCTGATTGGCAACGGGCCAGTGCCGATAGATCTGATGAACATGAATCGAAAAGCCATATTCACACGTCCTGACATCACCGAAAATGACCTCCTGTTGCTGAATTTGCAGAGCAGCCACCGTTTCGGGGATCGCCTGAGTCTTGACGGCAACGTTTACTACCGATCAAGCGATGTCGATGCCGTGAACGGCGACGAATCCGACTTCGATGAATGCGAAATGCCGGGCAACGCAGGCTACCTGTGTGAAGAGGAAGGGGGAGAGGAAAGCGTGCTTGAGGACGGATCGGGCGACCCGGTTCCGTTCGATGAGAGCCTTGCGGGAGCCGCGTTGAATCGGAGCACCACCGAACAGGACACCCTTGGCGGCACTCTCCAACTCAGCTTTCGCTCGGAATCCGAAAAGTTCGACAACTTGCTGATAGTTGGCGGCTCCTTCGACAGCAGCAAGATCCGTTTTGCCAATAGCACCGAACTTGGCGCCCTCGATGCAAGTCGACTGGCCGTGCCGGGCGGTGTGTTCATCGGCGACGGATTTACTGAACTGGACGCTGATGTCGATCATTTCGGTCTTTACTTCACCGACACGTTTTCACCATACGATGCAGTCGCTATCACCCTATCGGCACGATTCAACACCTCCAAGGTCCTGTTGCGCGACAAACTCGGCACGGCTTTGAACGGTGAGCACCGATTCGAACGTCTGAACCCGGCGGCGGGCGTTACCTATAAATTGTCACAATCGCTGGGCGTCTATCTGGGATACAGCGAATCCAATCGAATTCCAACGCCTGTGGAGCTGACGTGTGCCGATCCCGATGATCCTTGCCGGCTGCCGAACGCGTTTCTGGCCGATCCGCCGCTGAATCAGGTCGTTGGCAAGACCTGGGAGCTTGGAGTACGCGATAATTCCGCCGGCCTGGATTGGCATCTCGGGCTGTTTCGCACCGAGAACGAAGATGACATCATTTTTATCAGCGCCGGTGCCATTACCAACCAGGGTTACTTCAGCAACGTGGGCAAGACGGCGCGACAGGGTGTTGAGGTAAGTTTGCGTGGTGATGCTTCCGATCGCCTGGAGTGGTTTGTAAACTACACGTATTTGAAGGCTACATTCGAGCAGAACTTAACCATGCCGACCGCAAACAATCCGGCGGCGGTAAACGGCGAAGTCAACGTGCAATCCGGTGATCGACTGCCGTTGGTTCCCGATGGGATGTTAAAAGCGGGCTTCAGTTTTGCTGTAACTGACAAGTTGACCGTTGGCGCCGGCATGCAGTATTCGGGAAAAATGTACCTGCGCGGTGATGAAGGCAACGACGTCGAGCAGATCTCAGGATACGCCGTCTTTGATATGCGCGGCGAATATCGATTCAATAAACATGTTTCGACGTTCGTGACTATCGACAATTTATTCGACCGACACTACGAAACTTTTGGTCTTTTCGGCAATCCGCAGGAAGTGCTGGGCGATGCATTTGACGATCCGCGATTCCTGGGACCCGGCACGCCTCGTGCCGCCTGGATCGGCGTCACATTACAATAGCTTATGCACCGAGTGTACCCAGCACTCAACGCCGACATTGGCCGTTTCGGCTTTATGCGCAGGTCTATCTGGGGCACCTGACTTAAGCGGATTTAAGCTTCTTTGCGCCTGTATCATCCGACATATAGTGCTTGTTCGCGACCGGGCGCATCAGAGCATTGGAAATCAGCGCAACAAATAGCAACGCCGCCATCAGGTACATGGTCGTATTGTACAGACTGCTAGTGGGATCAACGGTTTCCGATGGCGCAATCTCCATCAGTTTCGCGATCGTCACGCTCTTCTGGGCAACAAGCATGTCGAGCTGGTCCATTCCCGCACCAAATTTCGCAGCAAACACGTTCGGATCGATCTTCGTAACCAGATTCGTTATCGCGCTGCTGATCGAGGATTCACGCAGAGACGTGATGGCGAGCGGTCCGAGCACACCTGCGGTACTCCAGGCCGTCAACAACCGCCCGTGGATTCCGCCCACGTATTTGGTACCGAAAACGTCCGCAAGGTACGCCGGAATAGTCGCGAATCCCCCGCCATACATCGTGAATATCAGCATGCTTGCAGCATAAAAATAGATCAGCCAGACGACGCTCGGGTCGACGCTGACCCGTTGCGCGCAGAACGGTATCGAGCAGTAAAGCAGGATACCCACGCCGAAGAAAATCCAGTAGGTATTACGCCGACCGATGAAATCCGACATGCTCGCCCAGAAAAACCGCCCGATCATGTTGAATACACTGATCATCACAACATAAGTACCTGCGAAAACCCCATCGACGATACCTGGCAGCGCGCCGCCGAAAATTTCGACCATCATTGTCTTCGCTACGCCCAGCACCCCGATACCCGCCGTAACGTTGAAACATAGAACGATCCAGAGCTGGTAGAACTGTCTTGTCTTGAGCGCCTGATCGATATCGACATCGCGGTGTGTGATCATTCGTTTGGACGATTCGTCCGGGTGCGGCGGCGTCCAGCCGGCCGGTTGCCAGCCCGGCGCAGGAACGCGGTAAGCAAAAGCGGCGATCAGCATCACGACGAGGTAGATGATCCCCAGCGTTATGAATGTCTGGGCAACGCCGGTGGAACCGGTACCGACGACGTAGACCCCCTCGGGCCCCGGAACCAGCATGCCCGCCAGGTCGTTCGGTCCGACGATCACAACCTCGCTCAGCTTTCCGGACAGATCCGCAAAGCGCTTGCCCGCCTGCGTAACGAGGTTGACATCGGAGACCGGTCCCAGGTAGTCCGGGGCACGATAGAACATCCGGATGAAGAAGCCCTTCAACGGCGCTCCGATCATGGCGCCGCCTCCGAACCCCATGATCGCCATGCCCGCTGCCATGCCTCGCCTGTCCGGAAACCAGCGGATGAGGGTGCTGACCGGGGAGACATACCCCAGTCCAAGACCACAACCGCCGACCACGCCGTAACCGAGATAAAGCAACCACAGCTGATGTGTGTAAATTCCGGCACTGCCGATCAGGTAGCCGCCGCCCCAACAGCAGGCCGCTACGACGCCAACCATACGCGGCCCGACCCGCTCCAGCCAGCGTCCGGCAAATGCCGCCGACAATCCGAGACACACGATGGCGACCGTAAAAATCCACACGACTTCCTTGAGTGTCCAGTCACCGGCGGCACTCGTAACGACGCCTTGCACTCGTATCAGCGCGGGGTTGTAGATACTCCAAGCGTATACCGAGCCGATACACAGATGAATTGCGATGGAAGCCGGCGGCACGCGCCACCGATTGAATCCCGGTTCGGCTACAATGTGTTCCTTCGCTAGAACATTTGCCATGGTGTATTTCCCGGATTGAGGCGGCGATAGGACTATTGGACGTCAGTCGTCATCTGACGATTCGGCAGAATCGGCGTCGGACTCGATGTCGAGTAATGGTACGTTGTACTCCGCGAGGATCTCTTGTATCGGTGCAGCGGTCTTGATCATCAAATCTTCCAGCAGCCGCTTTCGTTCACCGTCGCCGTACCGCACTCCCGCGGCTATTGCGAAATCGAATTGAATGCCCGGCTCCGATTGTAACGGGATAACCACGAGTTCCTCGCCTTTTACCCGCCTGGCGAAGTAGCCTGCCATCGGCCCCCAGATCACGGCAGCATCAAGCTGCCCTTTTGCCAGTTCTTTCTCGAGCACCTGTCCAGGATAGGCATCGGGATCGCCCGACATGGCGACAAACGCGACGGTCTGCTCCGTCATTCCGTAGCGTGCGAGCCATTTGACGCCCGGTGTCGGGGTAAATGCCCCGATTTTCAGATGATTTCTTATGTCAGGTTGCAAATTGATCAAGTCCTGGCCGCTTCGTACGCCATCCATGTTTCGTCCACGCGCATAGACCAACGCATAAGTCGAGCGGTAATAGGGCCTGGTGGTCAACAGCTCGTCAGACGATGCAGCCACGCCCATTACGATATCGCATTTGAAGCCGTCACCCGATTCGTGCGGCGCCCTGAGCGTATTGCGAACGAATCCGCGCCGCTGCGGGAACCAGGTATATTCAATCGGCAGTCCAAGTTCATCTGCCCACAACTCGGCGATTCTGTTCTCGAATCCGTTTTGGTTCCTGGAGGATAAAGGAAGATTGTTGGGGTCGGCACAAACGCGAAACGCCGGCGGCCGTTCAGCCAAAGCGACCGCAGAGAACCCCAGGACAATCAGCAGGCAAGCACACCGTCGCATTGGGCGATTTACCGGGATCACGAGATTGCCTAAGGCTTCTTTTTCGGACGGCCCGGCGGCAAAGCGCCGTCAGCACGCGCCTTGAGATAAGCATACAGCTCTTTGTATCGTTTGCTGACATTGGGATTGTCCTTCCACGGTGGCATCACGCCAACCTGGCCGGTATATCCGTTTGCCGTTCGATCCACGAACAACTCGAAATCCATGGTGTGCATGCGATCTAGCAGATTGGGTGCGAAGGTGCTGCCCACCGCATCCTGCGCATGACAAACGTGGCAAAACCCGTGAAAAGTACGCCACCCAATGTACGTATCGCCATCCACGTAACAGAACGATTCACCCGCGTCATCCGTGTTTCCGCATTCAACAGTATATGGCGCAGTCGAGCTGGGTGCGGATTCCGACGCACCGTCCGACGCCGCGACGGCGGATTCTGTGTTGCTTGCGGCAACCGCTATTGGTGTTTGGGCAGACTCCGATTGGTCACCATAGGTATTCTGGCAGCCAGCGGCGCAGAGCAGCAACGCGCATGAGACGAGAAACACCGCCCCGAAAACACTCTTGTTCTTTTCCTCAGGTACCTTGGTGCTGAAATCCACGGGTTCCTCCCCACATCAAAGCATGAAAAAAACCCCCGGCCGTCAACAACAGCCGGGGGTCCCAATGTAACAAACAATTTCTGGTTAATCCTCGATACTTAGTCCGGCAAAGCAAACACCGTCATCACGCCGCCCAGCTGCGTGTATTTATCGAGTGATTTATAGGCACCAACCGCGCCAAGACCATCCGTATCACCTTCCAGTCCTGCCGCCATGCCGATGCCGGCCCAGCCACCGATGCCGGAAAGTACGCCGACGTATTGTTTACCCTTGAAACTCCAGGTATTTACGTTTCCGATGATTCCGGACGGTGTCTTGAACTTGTACAGCTCCTTGCCGGTCTTGGCGTCCACCGCTTTCAGATAGCCCTCGAGCGTGCCATAGAACACGACATCCCCGGCCGTTGCCAGCGCACCGCTCCATACCGAGAACTGCTCCGGCAGCGACCAGACGATCTTGCCCTCGGATGCATCCCAGGCAATGAAATTGCCCAGGTGATTGGTGCCGTCACCGGTAACCCGTCCCGCCGGGAACATGCTCAACGTCGCTCCGACATAAGGCTGGCCGGCAACGTATTCCACCTCAAACGGCTCATAGTCCATGCACACGTGGTTCGTGGGCACGTAGAACAAACCGGTACGTGGTGAAAATGCCGCGGGCTGCTGATCCTTGCTGCCCAACGCAGCCGGACAGACGTTCTGCGTATTGGTGTCTTCGCCGTTCTGGTGCGTGCTGTATTTCGCAACCACCGCCGGGCGGCCCGTCTTCATATCGACGTGTGTCGCCCAATTCACGGCCGGATCGTACTTCTCGGCAACGAGCAATTCGCCTGTCACGCGGTCCAGCGTGTAACCGAAGCCGTTACGGTCGAAGTGCACGAGGACCTTCCGGTCTTTACCCTTGACCTTGATATCGGCAAGGATCATTTCGTTTATGCCGTCGTAGTCCCATTCATCGTGCGGCGTCATCTGGTAGACCCACTTGGCCATACCTGTATCCAGATCACGGGCGAATATGGTCATCGACCATCGATTGTCGCCGGGTCGCACCACCGGATTCCAGGTGCTCGGGTTGCCGGTGCCGTAATAGACCAAGTTGAGAGCCGGGTCGTAGGTGTACCAGCCCCAGGTCGTTCCGCCACCGATTTTCCACTGGTCGCCTTTCCAGGTGTTCGTACCCGAATTCGCGCCCACCGGTTTGCCGAGATGCGTGGTCTTCTTGGGGTCGATCAGGGTCATGGAGTCGGGCCCCGTGCTGAAGCCCTTCCAGGCCAGGCTGCCGTCCTTGGTATTGTAGGCTGCCAGGAAGCCATGGACGCCAAACTCGCCGCCGCTGATGCCGGTTATCACTTTGTCTTTGATAACCACCGGTGCATTGGTATTGGTGCTGCCCGATTTCGGATCACCGTTCTTGATCCGCCAGATCATCTTGCCGGTTTTGGCATCGAGCGCCACGAGGTGCGTATCGGCCTGCTGCAGAAAGATTTTCCCGTCTGCATAAGCGAGTCCGCGATAAACCGTATCGCAGCACATCACCGGAATTGTATCGGGATCCTGTTTTGGCTCGTAACGCCAGATGATGCTCTGGTCATTCAGGTTGATCGCAAATACCTTGTTCGGAAAAGGCGTGTGTACGTACAACGTTTCACCAACCACCAATGGGCCGCCTTCGTGGCCGCGCAGCACACCCGTGGAAAATGTCCAGGCCACCTGCATCTTCCCGACATTTGAACTGTTGATCTGACTCAGTTTGCTATACCGCGTACCTGCGTAATCGCCCCCCCATATCGCCCAATTATTCGGGTTATTCATCAATTGCATCAGTTCACTGTTTGCGCCGGACGTGACCGGCACAATCAGCGCTAGTGAAACACTGATTATCGCTACTATTCGCTTAAACATTTCCCCACCTCCGATGATGGTCTGTCTACCTCGCCAGGGCAGCCAATGGTTTGCTGCAGAACAACGAAAGTAGAGCTTCTGCCCTTATATCTTAACGTAGGCAATTTCCCAGTATTTGTGTGGCCGCCGTCCAGGATTCTAGTTGGCGGATTTCGCTCCTAACCCCACGAAGCACGAATTTTCCGCGCCCTCGGTGATTTCAAATATCTTGTCGACCAAAAGACTCGCACGATCGGGATCCCGGAATACGCCGCCTCGCTCGCCGGGGGTAGATCGCAACTGACTAAAAACGTCGGCTTCGACATATTCGTCGTACGCGATCTTCTCTGCTATTTTGTCGATGACGCACACGCACGAATAGAGGGTTTCATACGTTTGGCCGCCATGTGAATTCATGCATTTGAATACGTATTCCACCCGAGCCTGGGTAGGAAAATCATTCGCGCCGGCTGTCGAACAAATCAACAGGGAATAAAGAACAAACGCGAAAGCAAGGAACCTCACAATCTCGCCCCCCGTAACTGTGCAAAAGGAATCTACCTGGTGGATGCTATCAGAGCATTGGCGGAGTGTCAGCATGCGGCCAGCTACGATTAATGGGCCGCAACCGGAAAAATCAAAAAATTATTGGGAAATCAATCAACGATTAAAAGGTCTTCAAGGAATTTCATGACTGTACATTTGAAATCTGAAAATCGGTTGGCGGACTGGAGCACGCAAGCACAGGGCATGGAGCGAGCGATCAACCTCGTAATGGTCGGTCAGGAGACGGCTGTACGCCTTTTGTGCATCGCGACATTTGCACGCGGTCACGTCATTCTCGAGGGCAATGTCGGCGTAGGCAAGACCACACTTCTGCGCGCGGCCGCGCGAACGCTCGGTGGCGGCTATGAGCGAATCGAGGGTACCGTCGATCTCATGCCAAGTGACCTGATCTACCATGCTTATGTCGATACGAATGGGAAACCACAAGTGGCGCCGGGCCCTTTGCTCAAACACGGTGAATCACTTGCGGTGTTTTTTTTCAACGAAGTGAATCGAGCCCGGCCACAAATGCATTCGCTGATGCTGCGAGTGATGGCGGAACGCTCAGTTTCGGCATTTAATCGTGAATACCGCTTCCCACATCTGCAGGTATTCGCCGACCGCAATCGAGTTGAGCGAGAGGAGACATTTGAAATTCCGGCTGCTGCCAGAGACCGGTTTCTAATGGAAATCGAAGTGGAAGCACCGCAGGATCGGGAACAGTTGTACGAGCTGATGGTCGATACGCGTTTTCACGACGCCGACAAACTGCTGGACCAGGTACCTGCCGGAACAGTCGATTACCGCGAACTGAACGCGATTGCGAGGACCGTTCAAGATGGCGTTCAAACCAGCAAAGCCATACTGGACTATGCATTCGACCTTTGCCGCGCGACGTCGGACCCGGCTGCTTTCGGTATCGCCGTTCCGGATACGGACATGACCCGGCTGATACAGGCAGGCGTGAGTCCGAGGGGAATGAGCTTCCTGTTACGGGCTGCGCGCGTCGCGGCGTGGCTGAACGGGCGCGACAGCGTGATGCCAGAGGATCTTCATGAAGTGTTTCTTGCGACGGTAGCACATCGAATTTTCTTCAGGCCAGCCTATGAATTGCGCCGGACGGAAATGGCGAAGGACCTGATCGACAGGATCATGCGATCGGTTGCCGCACCCTAGGAATCGGCCGATGCACGACGCTGCAGAGATTCGATATCGCGTCCCCTGGCGGGCAAGGTCATGCTACCCCGGTAGCCATCCCAGCATGCAGCAGGGCAGCGGATACGAGGTGCACAAGAGCGTGCCCTTCCATGTTTCGGGCGATCCCAGGCGCCTTGACTTGCGCGCCACGCTGCGCGATCCGTTGGGGCAGGTGCAGGTCCGGATTTATAAGCAGCGCAGCAGCGTTCCGGTGACCGTGCTCGCCGATGTGTCCGGATCCATGAGCTTTGTAGGATGCGCCAGCAAACTCAAGCTGCTGAGTGACTTTGCCTGCGCGCTGGCGTACTCCGCCTTCCGCGTTGGCGATCCGTTCGCATTTACGGCATGCGATAGCGTTGTCCGGGATGAAATCTCGCTGCCGCTTGCACGGGCAGCCGGTGCCGGGCCATTGATCGCGCAACGCCTGCGACACTGCACACCTTCCGGGTCCGACGCACGCGGTCTGCTTGCCGGCGCAGAAAGAATTTCCGGCGCACGGGCGCTGGTGTTCCTCCTGTCCGATTTTTACCTGCCGCTCGAATTGTTGCGCGGTGTATTGGGCCGCCTGGCTCAACATGCCGTTGTTCCCGTAGTCCTGGTCGACACGGCGGAAGGCCGTTTACCCGGCATCGGCCTGACGCACCTTCTCGATCCGGAAACCGGGGCAAGTCGGACAGTCGTGCTTCGGCCATCGCTGGCGAAACGCCTGGAAGCGAATTTGCACAAACACCACGACGAGCTTGTCAAATGCCTTGCGACGTTCGATCTGAGGCCACTCTACGTTGTTGACAAATTCGATACCGGGGACGTCAATCGATACTTCAATGAATAGTTGCACGATGTCACGTTCATGCGCGGGCAGGTTGTGTCTCTGGACCGTGCTCATCGCGTGTTTTGTGCTGCCTGTGGTTTACGCCCAGGCGATAGTCGATTTTCGAATCGCCACTCCCAGGAATTTCGGCTATACGATCGGAGACAGGATCACGCACGAGATGCATCTGGTCCTTGCGGCGAATCATTCGCTCGACTCCGCCGCACTGGCAAAGACCGGGCGTATCAATCGATGGCTCGAAATCGCCGGCACGAACGTCGAAATCCGAAACCGGGAAAATCAGGTCCGCTATCACATTTCGATCGACTACCTGATCGTCAATGCGCCACGGGAACCGGCCTCCATTACGATCCCGCAGCATGAATTCACGATCCTCGGCGACACCAGCAGCTCTTCGGTTTTCTTGCCGGAATGGACGTTCGGCATGGGACCGATCGCGTCTTCCGGCGCAGAGGACGTACTGATTTTACAACCCGATCGTCGGCCCCGGTCGATACCTGTTATCGGCCGGCAGCTCCGATTGCGGACACTGTCCCTGATTCTCGGGGGCTTGTTGATTTACCTGGCGTATCTCCGGTGGGTATTGCCGCGCATCAGGCGCGAGCGGTTCCCGTTTTCCGTTGCCCTGCGCAAATTGCGTCATCTGCAGCGATCGGAATGCACTCCGGCAACTTACCGGCGCGGCGTTCAGGCATTGCACGCCGCTGTGAACGCTGCCGCCGGCCAGGTAATCTTCTCCGTCAATCTTTGCGCATTGTTTGCCGCACATCCGGAATTCCGATCGCTGGAATCCGACCTATCGCAGTTTTACAGCCGATCGCGCGATGTCTTTTTCAACAATGCGGCGGTTGCACAACCGGAATCCTCGTTACAGGAACTGATCGATCTCTGCAGCCGTTGCCGCACGCTTGAGCGATCCTACGCGTGAATATATCGGTTCAATATCCTTGGGTACTCCTGCTTCTGGTGTCCGGCATCGTGCCGTTGATCACCCGTGAAACGGCACCGGTTCGTTATTCGACGTTCACCGTGCTCCCGCCCGACACGATATCGAATGCAGCCGCCATCGCTCTGCGGCTGGCTCGAAGCGCGTCGCTGGTACTCCTGATTATCGGATTGAGCGGGCCGTACCTCCCCGAGAAAGAAGTCGAGCGAATTGGCGAGGGAGCGCAGATCATATTGCTGCTCGATCGCAGCCGAAGCATGGACCAGCCTTTCGGCGGCCAGCCGTTCAAGAACCCGCTGCTTCCTGCCGGTGGGGAAACGAAAGGCACCGTTTCCCGGAGACTGTTGTCGGAATTCGTCGCCGACCGGCGAAATGACAAGTATGGAATGCTCGTCTTCAGCACCGAACCGATTCAGGTGCTGCCCCTGACGGACAAGACGGAAATCATCCAGGCCGCGATCGAAGCAGGCAACATCGGGCGCGGGCTATCCGAAACCAATGTCGGGCCCGGCATCATCGACGCCATCCGGTTTTTTGAAGATAAATCGTACACCGGATCCCGGGTCATCTTGCTGGTGTCCGACGGCGGTGCCAGGCTGGACGTCGCGACCCGCATACAGATAGCCGACTTGCTGAAGCGTTTTCGCATTGCCCTGTACTGGATTTACATCCGATCGAGAAACAGTCCGGGCATTGTTGCGTCCCGTACCGAGGAGAAACGTGATGACATCGCTCCTGCACGCGTTCTGCATGAATTTTTCGAGACGCTTGAAACCCCATACCGCGCATTCGATGCGGAAGATCCGAGCGCACTGGCGGCGGCCATCGCCGAAGTGAACGAGCTGCAAAGCCTGCCGATCCAGTATATCGACATCATTCAACGCAAGAATATCGCAATCTGGTTCTACGCTGCAGCAATGGCACTTGTGTCCGTCTTGTTGATCGCGGACCGCACGGAGATCAGAAGATGGTGATTCAGCGCTCGAAAGTGCCGATTACCGTGCTGGTATTCGGGCTGATACTGGCCATCGGTAACGACGGCATTCGCCTTGCATCAGATCGCGCCTTCAACGCTGCCCTGGCAAAGGACGAAGTAGGCCGGACGGATGAGCCGAGCGGCGTATACCGTCAGTTCGCCCGGGCGTTTTCGCTGCAGCAGCAGCCCGACTTCAAGGCTGCGGTAGCAGCATATGCGATCATAGATGCAGAGCCGCACAGCCGAATGCACCTCGACATCAAGTACAACCTGGCAAACCTCTATTTTCGAGAAGCGATGCGATTGCGAGACGAGAAGTCTGACGACCTCGCAATGCCATTGCTCGAACTGGCAAAACAAAACTACGTCGACGTTCTGCGCGTTGACAGCGATCATTGGGACGCAAAGTACAACCTCGAGCTGGCGCTGATTCTGTCTCCGGAGCTGGACCCGGCCGATCCGATGGAAGAAAGAAATCCGGAACACAGCCCTCGAGCACTGACGGTCATGCCCTCACGTGAGCCGTTGCCGTGACGACATCCCCTGATCCGGTGAAACACGCATCCCGGCCGACCTGGCCGTGGCTGACAGTGGCATTGCTTTTTCTCGGCATCGCTATCACCGATCCTGTGCTTCGCCTGAAGCCGCCGACGTTTCGTTATTTGTTTGCAATCGACATCACTCAAAGCATGAACGTCAGCGACATGCATCTGGCCGGCATCGAAGTCTCGCGACTCGAATATGCAAAGTCCATGGTCGAAACGGCGACAAGAAGCCTGCCCTGCGGATCCGAAGCCGGGTTGGCGATTTTCGCGGCACATCGCACCCTGGTGTTGTTCAGTCCGGTCGAGGTCTGTGCGAACTTTCAGGCGTTGTCGGAAATGCTGAAGAAAATCAACTGGCGGATGGCATGGACGGCCCGCAGCGAGGTATCCAAGGGACTTTACTCTGCGATAGAAGCCGCGGGCCAGATCATGAATGACACACGGCTCGTATTCCTTACCGACGGACACGAGGCCCCGCCACTCAACAGGGACATACTGCCTCCATTCAGCACTGGCGCTGATATTGCCGGTTTCATAGTCGGCGTCGGTGGAACGACGCCAAGCAGGATTCCGCATCTCGACGAGCAAGGCAATGTCGTCGGCTACTGGAGTCACAGTGAAGTACTTCAGGTTGACGTACACAGCCTCGGCCGCCCGACCTCCGGAAACGGCGAGGCGATGGTCGGCGTCAACATGGCCGACGTGGCGCGCCGGATCATGCTGGGCCAGGAGCATCTCTCATCGCTGCGCGAACCTCACCTGCGGGAACTTGCTGCACGGACGGGGCTGGATTACGTCCGCCTCGATTCGGCGTCGACTTTCGTGGAGAAGCTGCACAAGGAGACCTATGCACGGCGAATCCCCGTGGAAACTGCGACGGGATGGCTGCCGGCATCCCTGGCGTTTGCCTGCCTGGTGCATTGCCTCATTGCGATACCCTGGTTCCATCGAATCCGGCGGAACCGACACAGCCTGCGGTCGCCGGAGCCGATCTAGCACGGCGCCGGTCCCGGCCGGACCTGGCGTTCGAACTCCGCCGCCGGAAGCCGCAGGAATTTCGCGGCTAGTTTGCGACCAGTTCCTTATCGCCCTCCGTGTGCACCTGCAGAGTCTGGCTGAAAAACTGGTTTTTCGTATCGGATACTTCTGCCGTCAGTTCGCCCGCCCGGTCGGGCACGAAAAAGAATTTGAAACTGGGATTTTCGCTGATTGCGAACGATGTGTCGGCAGAAAAAACCTCTTCATCGTCGAAACTGACCTTGATTTGCCGAACGAAGTGCGCAGGCGCGTATAACTGCGTCAACTGGTCCATCTGCAAGCCGCTCAGGTTCGGGTGAGAAATCATCAGTTGCACGGAATTTGGATGTGCCGTGCGCGCGACATCCCCCGTTTTCAGTTTGATTCTGCCAAGTCGTGCCATTGCAGCATCGAGATCGGACGCGGCCGGTGCAGAACAGCCACCGCTTGCCTTGATAAATCGCCGGCTCATGAACAATTCGCCGTTATTGGTTTCCGCGATCGCGCGGACCGGGCTGTAGGCATTGACGCGCACACGGAACGCAAGATCCGCTCGCCCGCTTGCCTGCGTGAAACGAAACGTTGCCGCCAGCGGACCGGGATTCTTGTCGATCAGCAGGTAAATGGTCTTGATGTACCTCTCGTCCGTTTGCGGAACTTGCGCGGTGATCGAAACCGGTACGATGGCCGCGTCTTCTGCACGCGCCGGCACATCGAGCACGATGAGCTCATCAGACTCGGTAATGGCGCGATCGCCGAACAGGGCCTGGCGCAGCCCCCCGGTCCACACCATGTCCTCCTCGACGGTCGTCGCGCCACCCACCGTCGGAATCAGGAATGCCAACATAACCATGGCGCGGCGGACCTGGCTCGAGAACGAAACGAATCCGGCAGGGTGTGTCGTCATGTCAATCCTCCCATTCCAACTCTGCGTATGCTGCGCCGACATTGCGCCGATGATAACGATCCAGCAACACCCAGTCACCCGCTCGAGGCGGCCGTATGCCGTCCTGGGCCGAAACGAGACCCTCGCCAGCCGCGATTCGCTTTCGCACGTCGCGCCGCAAGTCCGTCAGGTATCGCGCGGTCGGCGTCACCACCGACGGCCAGGGCACGTTCACCGGGCCATGGCCCGGCACGACACGGTCGAACGACTCTCCGGCAATTGCCTCCAGTTCGCTGATCCATCCATTGATACTTCCGTCGATGACCGGCAAATGTTCGAGAAAGACCAGGTCTCCGAGAAATGCCGTCCCCGTATTTCGGTCAACGACACTGAGATCGTTGTCGGTGTGGGCGCTCGGATGGGCGCGCACGATCAGGATCCTGCCTCCGATATCCAGTTCGACAAAATCCGCGACCGTCCTGTGCGGAAATACGATTACCGAATCGTTCAGCTCCCGTTTCTCGTATGCCGAGGCTCTCTCGAGGTACAGGTCGCCGCGCAGTGCCAGCGCACGCGGCAATTTGGCGTGACCGATGAATTCGACGCCGGGTCCCTGAAATGCCTCGTTGCCGAGCAAATGATCCGGATGGACGTGTGTATTGATCACGTAGCAGACAGGACGATCGGTCTTTTGCCGAATCGCGCAATCCAGCGCGGCTCCTTCCGCAACGCTTCCGCCCGAATCGATGACCGCAACGCAACGTTCTCCGACGATGAATCCGATATTCGCGATCTCGTCGCCTTCGAATACAACTGCTGCACGTCCGTGTCGAACGTAAATGCCGGAAGCGACTTGCACGACGCCGGTGGGTTCGGCGCAGTGACGCTGAGTGCGCGGCGCTCCGCCGCTGCAGGAAAGGGCATAAGCAGAGCAGCACAGCAGCAGAATCGCCCGTCGCCGATTGCCGCGTTCTCGTTGCCTGCGCAGAACGAACATGTGGTAAGTTCCTAATATTCGCATTATTTTTTCCGCGATCCGGAGATCCTCCGCCGAATCGGGCCGATGGCGAGATTCGCCCGATGGAATAACGATCGACGCGACAAATTGCTAGACTGAGTCTAATATAGTCAGCGTAGCGAAGGTGCGAAATCCGCACCATCTGTCTATCTGCTCAATCATAAGCAATAAAAAGCGAGAGAAAGCGCATGAATCGAGCGAAAACCAGCATTACCAGCCCAGTCCATGTAACCATCGCAGCGATACCGCTGCTCTTCAGCAGCATCGCGGTGGCGCAGTCGACCGGCGTGAAAGCGGATGATTCCGAGCTCGACGAGATCGTGGTGCGTGCAACGCGTCTTGCCAAGCGTGTCGACGAAGTGCCGGGCGCGATCAGCGTGGTAACCAAGAACGACATTCAACTTGGCCGCCAGCAACTTGGGCTGGACGAATCGCTTGCCGCGGTGCCGGGGCTGTTCATGCAGGACCGATATAATTTCGCGCAAGACCTGCGCATTGCGATCCGGGGGTTCGGCGCAAGGTCGAATTTCGGAATTCGCGGCGTCAAGATACTGGTGGACGGAATTCCGGAATCCCTGCCCGATGGTCAGGGCCAATCCGATGGAATCGATCTGGGTTCTGCTGAGCAAATCGAAGTCATGCGCGGTCCGGCGTCATCGCTGTATGGCAATGCCTCCGGTGGAGTTATCAATATCACTTCCGAGCGCGGCCCAGCCGAACCGTTCGTCGAAGCCCGCCTTTCCACGGGCGAGTTCGGCTTTGACAAATATCAGCTGAAAGCAGGTGGCAATGCTGGCCGGCTGAATTACCTTGTTAATGTTTCCGAGATGCAATTCGACGGGTACCGCGAACACAGCGAAACGAAGAACACTGCGCTGAACGCCAGATTCGTTTTCGCGATGGACAATGATTCGGAATTGGGCGTGGTTGTGAATACCACGGATCAACCTGTTGCAGACGATCCAGGCAGCGTGCCGCTGGCACAAGCGCAGGGCGATCCAAGGTCGGCGTGGCCGTCCAACCTGAGTTTCAACGCCGGCGAGTCGCTGGATCAGCAGAGAATCGGATTGAGTTACAAGAAATCTCTGGGCGAGCGACACGCGTTCGAACTGCGAAATCATTACGTGTGGCGTGACTTCGCCAACCTGCTGCCGTTCACAGGCGGCGGAATCGTGGAGTTTGACCGGTTTTTTGCTGGTGGTGGCGCGTCATATACGTATAGCGCTGAATTCCTGGGGCGGCCGAACACCCTGATTGTCGGCATCGACATCGATCGACAGGATGACGACCGCCGACGTTACGACAACAACTCCGGGACGAAAGGACCCCTGACTTTTGAGCAAGAGGAACTCGTCAACAATATCGGCCTGTTTGTCCAGAATGAGATCGCGGTTAGCGACGAGTTTTCACTGACACTCGGCATGCGCTACGACGAAGTCGAGTTTGATGTCGAAGACCGGTTCCTGTCGGATGGCGACGATTCGGGCAAGCGGGTATTAAGCGAATTCAGTCCGATGATTGGTATCGTTTACGCGCCGTTGGAATCGTTGAATGTTTACGCGACGATTTCCACCGCGTTCGAAACGCCAACAACGACGGAGTTCGCGAATCCCAGTGGGGCCGGCGGCCTGAATCCGAACATCGACCCGCAACTGGCCACAAATTACGAAGCAGGCATCCGGGGAACTTTCGCCGGCCGCAATCGTTACGAACTGGCGCTGTTCAAGATTGACGTGGAGGATGAGCTGATTCCCTTTGAACTGGCAACACAGCCGGGCCGGGATTTCTTTTCCAACGCCGGAAAATCGAGCCGCGAAGGTGCCGAAATTTCGTTGACCAGCCAGCCGGTCGATGGGCTTACGATTTCACTCGCGTACACGTATTCGGATTTCGAATTCGACGAGTTCCTCGATGACAACGGCAATAATTTTTCCGGAAACGCGATTCCCGGTATTCCCGAAAACCTGATCAGGGGTGAGTTGGCATACGCGCATAACTCGGGTTTTTACGCTGCAATAGACTATCTTCACGTTGGGGATTTCTTTGCTAACAATTCGAATTCGGACAAAGTCGATTCATACGGCGTATCCGGTCTGCGGGCCGGATTTGACAATCTCCAATTTGGAAACTGGGCGCTGTCCCCGTTTATCGGAGTCAACAATCTGACCGACGAAGAGTACCCTGCCAACGTGCGCATCAATGCGTTCGGCGGCCGTTATTTCGAGGCCGCACCGGAACGACATTTCTACGGCGGCGTGGCGATTCGATACAATTTTGGTCGGCAGTAAATCAAACGAGCGAAGAAGAACGCACGGCAGAGGTAAGAAAAATGAAATCAAAAGCAGCGGTCGCCTGGGAGGCCGGAAAACCCCTATCGATTGAGACTGTCGAAGTCGCGGGGCCGAAAAAAGGTGAAGTTCTGTTGCGCGTGGTCGCCAGCGGCGTTTGCCACACGGATGCCTACACCTTGTCGGGCGACGATCCGGAAGGACTGTTTCCCGCGATATTGGGGCACGAGGGCGGCGCCGTAGTCGAGGAAACGGGCGCCGGCGTACGCAGTGTCAAAGCCGGCGATCACGTCATCCCACTGTACACGCCGGAGTGTCGGGAATGTGAGTTTTGCAAATCCGGCAAGACGAATCTCTGCCAGGCGATCCGGGCGACACAGGGTCGCGGCGTAATGCCGGACGGCACTTCGAGATTTTCGCAAAAAGGCAAGATGATTCACCACTACATGGGAACATCGACGTTCTCGGAATATACCGTTGTGCCGGAAATCGCTGTCGCGAAAATCAACAAGGCAGCACCGCTCGACAAAGTGTGCCTGCTCGGTTGCGGAATCACTACCGGCGTCGGGGCGGTCCTGAATACGGCCAAAGTCGAGCCGGGATCCACTGTCGCGGTCTTCGGCCTCGGGGGTATCGGGCTGAGCGTCGTACAGGGTGCCGTCATGGCGAAAGCGAGCCGCATCATTGCCATCGATCTGAATCCCGCCAAGTACGAAATGGCCAAGGCCCTTGGCGCGACGGATTACGTGAACCCGAAAGACCACGACGCCCCCATCCAGCAGGTCATCATCGATATGACCAACGGCGGTGTCGATTATTCATTCGAATGTATCGGCAATGTCAACGTAATGCGGGCGGCGCTGGAATGCTGTCACAAGGGCTGGGGTGAATCGACGATTATCGGTGTCGCCGGCGCGGGCCAGGAAATTTCGACGCGGCCGTTTCAGTTGGTGACCGGTCGCGTCTGGCGCGGCACAGCGTTCGGCGGTGTCAGGGGGAGGACCGAGCTGCCCGGTTTTGTCGACAAATATCTCGAAGGAAAGCTCAAGGTCGATGAGATGGTCACGCATACGATGCCGATCGAAAAAATCAATGATGCGTTGCACCTCATGCATTCGGGCGAAAGCATTCGTTCCGTAGTGACCTTCTGATATCGCCCGGTCGGCAGCGGGAATGACTGCGAATGCTGTCGACGAGCGAGGCACGGCTGGCAAAAAAGGCGAATCTTATGTTGACTCGGACGCGACCCGGCAGCATTCTTTTGAAAAATTCAATTGCTCGGCGGCGAAGCTTCGGGGCGCAATCGTTACTTCTGAAACATTTCTCCGCCCGGGAATCGGTGCCTTTGGGACACGGGAGGCTCAATAAGACGACCTGACACAATCGTCGTTATACACAAACGAAGAATCACCGAAACGAAGATTCACCGCAGACCTTAGTTTCTGCAGGTTGCTCGTTGGTATATGCGCCGGACTTTCGCCGGGGCAAATTTCAAGTAATGGGGGATTCGCAAATGTTAAGCAAACGATTGAGGAACTGGCTTCCCGCGCTGACGGGAATCATCGCTTTGACGATGACATCGGCCAACGTGTACGCGTTTGAGTCGATGAAGATGGGTAACTGGGACGTTGACATCAGCGGCAATATCAACGGTTTTTTCACAAGCATTGATTGCAAGCCAAACGTCGTTGGCGAGGTGGTTTCAAGCGGCCTGGCCTGCGGCTCTTTCGGCTCGGACTATCGCTCCGGTAACGTTCAGACCGGATTATTGCCCTCTTGGTTCGGCTTCCATGCGAAACAGGAAACCATGGGGTTGATCACGGAAATCAATATCGGCTTTCAGCCCGGAATCGACGGAGGGTCGGGCGGCATCGACACCGGCCTGAGCCTGAACTCGGAAAACCTCCGGCAAGTGAATCTCAAGTTCGGCTCGGACTGGGGAATGATCACGGTCGGGCGCGATCTGGGCATATTCGGATCGGATGCCATCCTCTCCGACATGACGCTGCTGGGCGTCGGCACGGTGTCCGATCTGGCTGTGGGCGGCGGCAATACCACTTTGGGCCGTATCGGTGTCGGGTACCTGTACGCCGACTGGAAAGCGCAGATTCAATATGCATCGCCGGATTTCAGCGGATTTTCGTTTAATGTCGCGTTGGTCGACCCGTGGGGCCTGGTCGATCTCGCCGATGCATACGGCGGAACGGCTTCCTCGACCGGCGCGAGCGACTTCGATCAGAAGTTCGATACCTATGGTTTCGAGGGCAAAGCGGTCTATTCCTGGGGTGGCGAAAACGCGACCACGAGCGGCAAGGTCTGGGCCGGTTTCATCACCCAATCCCTGGAATCGGATACGCCGGGGCTTTCGAGCGAAGACGCGACGGGCATTGAAGTAGGCGGAAAGGTCGCATTCAGCGGATTGGAACTCGTCGGCTACTATTACAGCGGGGACGGCATCGGGACGACGGGATTTCTGTTCGACGCGATGGATCCGGGCGGCGCGACCCGTGACTCGGACGGTTACTACGTGCAGGCCACGTACAAATTTCCCGAGGTGGGCACCAAGTTGGGGGTCAGTTTTGGCGGGAGCAATCTCGACCTGGGCCCCAATGACGGACTGGCTGTCAACAGCACCCTGCTGGAAACCAACGAATCGTTCGTCATCGGTGTCTATCACCCGCTCACCCAGTCGCTGAACCTGGTGCTCGAATACACGGCGACAGAAGCTACTGCGCACAATGGCAATAAAGCAGAAGAAAGTACGATTGCCCTGGGCGCCATTCTGTTCTACTGATCGGGACTAACAAGAAAGAAGGAATACAAGTAATTTGGCGGCGCCATCCGGCGCCGCCAGCTGTTTCAAGGAGCCGATTGCGAAGTCCGAAGATGCACTTGCGCAGGGCCCAAGCACCCGGCCATAGTACCTATCATTCGATGGAGCGAAAAATGCAACCCGGACCCGCTACCAGATCTTGGCTGGCCAGCCTCGCCTTTGCCTTCTGCTGCCTCTCGCCTGCGTTCGCAGCGTCGGACGCGACGATCTGGAAGCGCGGCGATCAAATCGTGCAACTGGCCCCTCAGGACGACGCGTCTGCATTACCGAATGATCATCCGGTCTCCACCACACCGAACGAAATCGGAGCGATACTCGAAATGCTGCGAATGCGTTTCCTCGATGACGATACCGAGACGGCTCCGGCGTCGGTTTTCACTCCGGAAGAGATCGACAATCTCGGTAAAGCAATCGCGGCGGGCCTCGGCCATGCAACACCGAATCAGGACATCCTGTTTCACGTCATCGGAGCACACCGGACGTCTCCGGGTGCCTGGCTGAAACGTAACCGGGTGTCGGCAGGACGCGTATTCTTCCGAGACGGGCACCTCAATATCATTTTCGGCCAGGTCCAGACGCCGTATCGAAAAAAGAACCTGTACGGCCAAACGGACGAAGATTTCTATCCGCGGAACTATGGCAGCCGTGCCGCAGTTGCAGAACACGATGTCGTCCTGCTGGCGGCGGACGGAGTTCGGCCATATGAAGCCAACGGCGGGGTACGCAACGACTGGATGGTCATCAGCCCGCACGCCGCGACCCCTGCGCTCGCGGACAGGGAACCCGAACCTCAATCCGCTGCCATCATAGCGCCGGCCGCCGGGGTCTCCCGAAATTCGTCCGAACCAATGGAGCCGATGGTCGAAAAAAGCACTCCGCGCGATGCGCCATCCGAAATATCGCGCGACCGGGTGACTCCGCCCGCTACGAATATCGAACGACGGCTAGAGGAATTGAAGCGCCTGCGCGAGCGCGAGCTGATTTCCGAAGAGGTTTACCAGGCAAGAATGAAAGAGATCTTGCAGGAATTATAGAAGCAGCCGTATGCGGTACTCGCTCTGTATGTTTGCATTCCTTTTGCAGGCCGATCACGCGCGGAGCGAGGCAACGGACGTCACGGTGCGCGTAATTGCGCGAAACGGCATGTATGTCGGAGATCTCGTCCACGGAGCGTTTGTATCGATTACGGATGCGGCGAGTGGTGAGATGCTCGCGCAGGGCGTTACTGCCGGCGGTGCCGGCAACCCGAAGCGCCTGATGAAAACCGCGCGCAATCGCACGGAACCACTGGCCGCGGAAGGTGACGCGAAATTCTCTGCCACACTGGACCTCGACGAGCCGCGCTTGCTGCAGGCAACTGCGTTCGGACCGTTGAGCCAGTCGAACTCAGCGAACAAGGCCTCGGCAACTCAATGGGTTGTGCCGGGCAAACACCTGACCGGCGGTGACGGCTGGGTGCTGGAACTGCCCGGTCTGATGGTGACGCCGAATCTGGATGCGAGCACCGTGCCACTCTCAAGAGCGGTCAACGGCATCAATATCGAAGCCGAAGTGACGCTGATGTGCGGCTGCCCGATAAAGCCCGGGTCCCATTGGGATCCATTGGACTATGAAGTCGTTGCGATCGTGCGGCGAGCCGAAAAGGCCGTGGGCCAGTACGCGTTTCGGTATGCCGGCATCGACAGCGAGTTTGAAACGGAAATCAAACTGCAGCTGCCCGGCATCTACGATATTGTCGTCTACGCGTATGACGCCGCATCCGGCAACACCGGTGTCGGTCGGATCGAACTCACCGTTGCTGGCGAATAGTTCCGGGGAACCAGGACCTCATTGTTCCGTTACGGCCGGTCGGTCACGGCCTCAGCCAGGTTCTTGACGGTGTCCAACCCGACGATTCCATCCTTGCCAACCAGATCCACGAGATAGGCGCCGGATACGTCGGAACCGCTCAGGTCCAGACCCGCAACGGATGCGCCCGTGAGGTCCGCGCCCGTCAGCTCGACGCCGCGAAAATTCGCGTTGTCTAACATGACTTTCCGCATGGACGCGAATTCGGCATCCATTCGCATGGCGTCGCTGTTACGCAGATCCGCCCCATCGAGTTTGGCCATGCGCACGATCGTCCGCATCAGTCCCATGGACTGGTTCTTCATATCGGCGGACATATTGGCGTTGCTGAGATCCGCGCCCCGCAGATCCGCACGTTCCAGGTTGGCTACGATTCGCGCACCCGAAAGGTCCGCATTTTGCAGGTTTGCGCGCTGCATCTGCGTCGATGCGAGACTCGCGCCACGCAGGTCGGAACCCTCGAGATTCGCATCGATCAACCAGGCCGAGTCCAGGATCGCGTTGCGAAGATTTGCGCCTCTGAGATCCGCATTGTTCAGCCGGGCCCAGCGTAGGTTCGCTGCCCTGAAGTCGATATTCTGCAAATTCAGACCAGACAATCTTTTGCTAGTCAAATCAAGCGGCATGTCGACCGATGCACGTGACAACGCGTCCACCAATTCCTCGCGCGTCATTTCAGCTTGGGTCATTTCCTCGCTCGTCAAATCCACATGATCCATCACGGACTGCGCCGCGGACGATTCATACATCAGAAATTGTACGTTGCAGCTGAACATAAATAAGACGAAGTGTCGGAGTGAAATATTTCCCTCCACAATTTGATGGAAAACCATGACATTCCTACCTCTCGAATGACTGGCGAAAAAACACTGTAGCACACTGGAAAAGACTGAGATTCGGGGCAATTTCAACGTACCTGAAAAGTGCAAAACCAGGGCAATATATCCGCTGGCATCGCCAATTGCTTCCCGCAGGCTCGATGTTAGTCCTCGTGATGGTAACTATCGAGCGGGGTTCGCAATTTGTGATCGGAGTCGCACACATTGATTGCTTTTTGTCTTGTAACCGTGTGGCCGAGCACAGCATTCCCGGCAATTTTTATTCAAACTGTATTCGAGAAGGCTGGCCGCCATTGGCCAATTATTGTCTTGGTCTTGTCGCTGGCCGCGCGGTACTTACAGAGCAATTTCGAGCTCCGCTCTAGTGTGGCTAGCGACTATGGGACTGGATGCAATTCTGCCGATTCTCCTTAGCTGGGCTTCCTATCTGTCCGGTTACCCGGTGCCGCATGAGCCTCCTGAAGTTCGATTCGAACAACATTCATTTTTTGTCGAGAGAGTCTGTGGCGGCCATGAGTGTACTGTCGTCGGTTGGTACAATGACGCCGATACCGTCTACGTCGATGAGCGATATCGTAATGTTGAAAGCGGGTTCGCAGCCAGCCTTATAGTTCACGAATTCACCCATTATTTGCAGCATAAGAGCGGAAACTTTGAGTCTCTCTCTTGCAATGACAGTATTGTTCGCGAACGCGAGGCATATTACGTGCAGAATCGATATATTATTGAGGCGCTTGCCAGAATTGACACAGTACGGCCGGCTCCAACCAACTGCGAATATCCCAGTGCGGGAGTAAGCACAGCCAAGGATTGACCTTGTCGGGTTCACTTACGAAGAAATTAAACGTGCGCAACTCAAATCAGGAAAATTAAGCCTTGATCTCAACAACATGCGTGAGGCGCTTGAAAAGAAGGGGTTGCGATACGACAAATCCTTAATCCCCGACTGATGAATTGATGAGTATTCCAAATTCGGCAGCCGGCAAAGCGCAGCACTAAACGCAAGAAAGATCGCCTGCCCGTTCGCAAAGCCCGGCATTTATGGCCTTTAGCTCAGCACTACCAGTAGAGTCTTCGCGTCCACATCAGCGCCAGGCCGAACCAGCACTTCAGCAACGGTACCGTCCACATCCGCACAGACGCTGGCTTCCATCTTCATGGCTTCAAGTGTCACCAGGACCGATCCACGAGCGACCTTGTCGCCGGCTTTCACGACGACCGAGATGACTTTCCCCGGCATGGGTGCGGCAACATGACGTGCATTTCCCGGCTCGGCTTGCCTGGCCGGTGCGCGCAACGGCACCTGCTTCTTGTCCCGAACGCGAATAGCCCGCGGCTCGCCGTTCAGTTCAAAAAAGACGGTTCGGGTTCCGTCCTCATGCGCATCGCTGGTTGTGACATAGCGGATGATCAGAGTCTTACCGCGTTCGATATCAACCAGAATTTCCTCGCCAGGCACCGGACCATAGAAAAAAACCTGCGTTGGCAGTATGGCGAGATCACCGAAGTCCTCCCTGTCGCGGGCGTAATCGACGAATACCTGCGGATACATGAGGTACGACGCCAGCTGGTTGTCAGTGACCGCGCGTCCGATTTTCGACTGCACATCGTTTCGCGCCGCTTCCAGATCGACCGCTGCCATTACCGCGCCCGGCCGTTCTGTCAATGGGGCAGTGCCCTTGAGAATTTTCTTCTGCAACGCTTCTGGAAAGCCGCCGTGCGGTTGACCCAGCTCACCGCGAAACAACTGCACAACCGACTGGGGAAACGGCACCTCGGTGGAAGGATCTTCAATATCGGCGCGGGTAATGCCGCTGGTGACCATCAGAATGGCCAGGTCGCCCACGACCTTTGAGGTCGGTGTCACCTTGACGATATCGCCAAACATCGCGTTGACCTGCTGATAAACGGAAGCGACTTCCGGCCAGCGTGCGTTCTCGATGCCGAGCGCGCGGGACTGCTCCTTGAGATTGGTGTACTGGCCTCCCGGCATCCCGTGCACGTAGACCTCGGATGCGCCCGATCGAATGTCACTTTCGAAGGCGACATAGTGGCGCCGTATCTGCTCCCAGTACGCGGATATTTGCCGCAATTGATCCGGTACCAGCCCCGTGTCCCGCGGGTCGTGCCGCAGCGCCTCGACGATCGAGCCAAGATTCGGTTGCGACGTCAGGCCGCTCATGGAATCCATCGCAGCGTCCACAGCGTCCGCACCCGCATCGACCGCCGCGAGCACACTGGCGGCCGCAATGCCGCTGGTATCGTGCGTATGAAAATGCACCGGCAAACCGATCTCGCGTTTCAACGCACTGACCAAGAGGTGCGCTGCGCGCGGACGGCAGAGCCCGGCCATATCCTTGATGCCGATGATATGGGCACCGGCTTGTTTGAGTTCGTCGGCCAGAGCCAGGTAATAGTCAAGCGTGTACTTGGTTTCCTTTGGATCGCTCAGGTTGCCGGTAAAACACAAGGCTGCTTCGCACAAACGACCGCTCGCAAGAACGGCGTCGATCGCAACCCGCATGTTGTCGACCCAGTTCAAAGAGTCAAAGATGCGGAACAAATCGACGCCAGCGGCAGCCGCGCGCTCGACAAAAAACCGAACCACGTTATCCGGATAGTTCGTATATCCCACGGCATTCGACGCACGCAAAAGCATTTGCAGCAACAGGTTCGGCATGCCTTCCCGCAAGCGTTCGAGCCGCTCCCAGGGATCTTCCTTCAGAAACCGCATCGAAACGTCAAACGTGGCGCCACCCCAGCACTCCATCGACAGCAACTGCGGCGCGAGTCGCGCATAGTGCGGCGCAATGGCGGCAAGATCGATGGTTCGCATGCGCGTCGCGAGCAGCGATTGATGCGCATCGCGCATGGTCGTATCCGTTACCAGCACGCGTTCCTGCTCGAGCATCCATTTAGCGAAACCATCGGCGCCGAGTTCATCGAGCAGCTGCTTTGTACCATCGGGCGGATCTTCAATACCGTGTTTCGGCAGCCGCACAGTTGCCCGGTCGTTCGGGCGTGCCCGGCCGGCTACCTGTGCATTGCCGTTGACTGCGGTTTCGGCAATGTAACGCATGACCCGTGTCGCACGATCACGCTTGTGCGGCAGCTCGAACAGTTCCGGCGTCGAATCGATAAATGTCGTCGTGTAGTCGCCTGCCACGAACTTCGGATGCGTGATGATCTGGTCGAGAAATCGCAGGTTGGTGACGACACCACGGATTCGAAATTCCCACAGCGCACGATGGCAGCGCGCAACGCACTCCGCCGGCGTCGGCGCCCATGCCGTAATTTTCACAAGCAAAGAATCGTAGTGCCGCGAAATGATGGCGCCGGCGTAAGCGGTCCCCGCATCCAGCCTTATGCCGAAGCCGGCCGGGCTGCGATACGCGGTAATTCGGCCGTAGTCCGGGACGAATTTATTTTCCGGATCCTCCGTGGTAACCCGACATTGAATTGCATGGCCGGTAACCCGGATATCCGGCTGCGCCGGAACTCCGCTTTCCGGGGTACCCAGAACGGCGCCGAAGGCAATGCGGATTTGCGCTTTGACAATATCGATGCCGGTCACCGCCTCGGTGACGGTATGTTCGACCTGGATACGGGGGTTGACCTCGATAAAATAGAATTTGCCGGAATCGACGTCCTGCAGGAACTCGACCGTGCCGGCGTTTCGATAGTTGGCGGCGCGCCCGATCTTCAGTGCCGCTTCACACATCTCCGCCCGTTGCGAATCGCCAAGGAACACCGCAGGCGCCCGTTCCACGACTTTCTGATTACGGCGCTGCACCGAACAATCGCGCTCAAACAGATGCACCAGGTTGCCGGCATCGTCGCCGATGATCTGCACTTCGATATGGCGCGCATTGCGCACCAGTTTTTCGAGATACACCTCGTCGTTGCCGAAGGCCGCCTTGGCCTCGCGTCGCGCAACCGGTAACAACTCTGTCAGCTGCGTTTCGGATTCGATGACGCGCATACCGCGACCACCGCCACCCCAACTGGCTTTCAGCATGACCGGGTAGCCAATTTCCTTTGCCAATTGTGCGCATTCTGCCAGCGACTCCGGCAACGGTTTGGTGGCCGGCATAACCGGAACGCCGGCTTTCGTTGCCAGCTCGCGCGCCGATATCTTGTTACCGAGCAAATGCAGAGTCTTGGCCGTCGGTCCGATCAGTTTGATACCGACGGCCTCGCAGGCGGATGCGAAATCCGGATTTTCAGAAAGGAATCCGTACCCCGGGTGAATTGCATCGACTCGCGCCTCGTGCGCAATTTTCAAGACGTCGGCTATGTCGAGGTATGCCTCAATGGGGCCTTTGCCGCTGCCAACCAAATAAGCTTCATCGGCTTTGCTACGGTGTAGTGAGAATCGGTCTTCGGCGGAAAAAATCGCAATGGTTCGCATGCCCAGTTCACTGGCCGCGCGCATGACGCGAATGGCGATTTCGCCGCGATTTGCAACCAGGATGCGCTTGAGATCGGATAGCTTGTCGTGTTCATGCATCGACGCCGCATTGCTACGGTCCGATGGCCGCGTAAGCGGTGCGATTGCTCCGGATTTGTCATTCTGCATAAACACGTAAGCTCTTGATTATAAACGAGTGTCTAATTGTCTTCGGGAGGCAGGGGCCCTCTCGCGTCTTTGTCCGCTTACAGGAAACTGACAAATGCGATTAGCACGTACAACACCATCGAGATGCCTGCGGCCAGCAATGCCAGAGGTAGCTGGGTCAGAACATGGTCCATCAGATCTGCTCCGCACGCCATGGCCGACAAGACAGTAGTATCCGAATAAGGCGAACATTGATCGCCAAACACCGCACCGCCAAGAATAGCGCTAAAATTCAACACGAAAAACAGCGGATCCGGGCTGATCGTATAAGCGAGGGGCAACGCTATCGGGTACATCACCGCATAGGTTCCCCAGGACGATCCGATCGAGAACGATACGAACATACAGACCAACATTAGCAGGCCGGGAAGTATGTAAGGCACTTGCTGCAGGATGCTGCTCGAGTTTTCTACGACAAAGACTGCCGCACCCAGTGACTCGGACACATTGCCGAGTGTCACCGCAAGACCCAGTATCACAGCGCCGACAGTTACACCCTTGATGCCATTCAATACAGCCTCGAATACATCGTGGACCGGCATGCCGCGCATTGCAGAAAGGAGCATCGCCGACAGGACCGACAGCCCGAACGCCTCGAATATCATCGGCGATCCGCCCAGCAGCCACGGCACAATGGAGAAACCAAGCAAGACTGACATCGGCAGAAAAAAGTCGATCAGTGACGGACGATAGTAGTCCGGTACCTCGGCCTCGTTTAACTCCGGCGACAGTAAGGGTTGCGCCCCCGGGCGATTCAATTGATGCGTGCTGCTGGAGCGCTCGATCGCAGCACGCATTTTCGCGCCTACCCAGAACATTTTGTCCAGCGACAGCAACAAAGTAAATGTCACGGCGATCAGCGCGTAGAAATTGAAAGGTATCGCCTTCAGGAACCAGGCTATGGCGCTTTCCTGATCCGGCACCATGGGGCGGAGTGACTCGATCGTGATCAGGCCCGCGATGTAAGCAGGCCATACGTTGAACGGAATTACAGTTGCTATCGGGGACGCCGTTGAATCAACGACGTATGACAGTTCTTCATGCGAAACGTACTCACGATCTGCAACCGGTTTGACCGTAGTCCCGGTCAGGACCGTGCTAATCGTTCCGCCCTGGTGAAAGATGACGCCCATGATCCATGCGAATACCTTTGCTGAACGCCGGGAGCGAACGAATCTGTTTGCGGCTGTAATCGCGAAGTGCTGTGCGCCGCCGTTTTTGTTCCAGATTCCGATGAGGCCACCAAGTGCCCACAAGTAGACCAGAAGGATCTGCGCATAGCGCTCGCTACCCAGGCTTGGAATCAGGTAAGCGTTGACGACGTTGTATTGGCCGGTAACGACACCACCCAGTAGAACGCCACAAAGAAGACCCAGCAAGACGTTTTTTGTCCAAAAAGAAATAATGAGAGTTGCGAGTGCCGGAGCAAGAGACAACAATCCGTAATGCTCGGAACCGCCACTCGTCGCCTCGGTGTTCGCTATCGCCACACTGGTGCAGATGACCAGTGACGATACGATCAGGACCTGTCTCCAGTCAGTCCAACGTGCGAATCTGAAGTAGTTGTCGAAATTCATGATTGCAGAACCTTCGAATAGTTCTGGCTAGCCGAGCACCGCCGACCAAAGACGCCTCAAGCACTGCCGATGCGGGCAAGCTGTTGTAGTAGAACGGATTGGAGAAATAGTAAGCGCTGTATCATGAAGCATGTTGTAGTCAACGTCCATTTTGACCACGGATTCAAAGGAGGCTCTATGCAGTCCTGTAACGTGGATTCGCATTGGCTTAATCATGATCTTGTGTGGCAATCGTGCAGAGTCTGACGCCAGCGAGACCACCGACAAGCAAATCAAAAATACCAGGCGAGTTGTGCAAACACGGCAAGGTCCGTGGAGACGTATTGATCCGGCAGGCCGCTTTCAATTCCGCCGTACTCGGTACCCTGCGGGCCCATCGGTATACTCAGCGCACCGAGAAACGTTGCGTTGTCGCCAAGGCTATATTGCGTGACGATCTGAAAGAACGCACTTTTGTCATCAAGGTTGGCGAACAGATTCGGCGTCAAGGTCCACAGCGGCGTCATCTCGACCGTTATGCCGCCGGCGAGATAATTCCGCCCAAGCGTGAACAGCTCGCCTCTTGAAATTCGTCGCAGCAGCTCCGCGTTTTCCGCAAGGCCCGCGGCATCGTAATGTCCGCCTCCGATGCCGAAGCCGCTGTAGTAATACTCGACTACACCGCTGACGTTTTTCCCAAGCCAGGTCCACGAGTGGTTGAGATTGGTGACGAGCTGTGCGGTAGCCGACGAATCGTGCAGGGTGACAAGGACATCGCCCCGCCACACGGCACCACCGAGATCGCGATTTCCGCCAATACCGAACATCGTGTCACCGTAGCTGCGCGCAACGAGTGCATCGAATTCTCCGTTGCCGACGATGCCGTGGTACTTGACCGATAACGTGCTTTGGGTCGATTCAGGGTCGCCCGTTAGCGGATCGCGGCGGAAAACGACCGCAGCCTGTATGTCATGGCCATTTTTTCTCAGGTACTGGCCGTACAACATGTCGTCGCCGGCTTTGTATTCCGTGTCGATTGCCGTCGGATCGAAGGGATTGACGATATCCATCGGCGAAAAAAAGAAGCCGTTGCCCCAGGTAATAGCCTGGCGTCCGACACGCAGCACAGTGCTGTTGCCGGTGTAGTCGAACCAGAGCCGGTCCAGGCGATGCAGGGTCGCGAATTCTCCATCGTCGCGAATGACACTGGTCAGATCCAGCAGGCGCCGCCGGTCGTCGGGCAGGCGGTCGCCAGTAAGGCCGGCCGTGAACGAAATATTCCTGGAATACTCGATGCGATCGCCGTGAAGAGCAAACAACTGGTAAGAGCCTTGCACGGCCCACGGGCCTTGCTTTGCTTCCAGGTTCAGTCGCAGATCCGTTTCGATATCGAGCGCAGACGTTCCCGTCAGCTCATTGAAAATGCTGTCGTCCGGAAACCAGTGGCCAAAGACCCTGCCCTTTGTATGGCCATCGAATTGATACTCCGTCTCATCGGCGTGGCCAGCTCCAGCCAACAGCAGCGCGGCAGCCGCGAGAATCAGCGTTGAACTACGCAGCCTGCTGATCGATATCGTCAACGATTCGCCCGTCCAGCATCTTGATGAGCCGTTTCGCGTATCCCATGACACGCTGATCGTGCGTGGCAATGACGAAGGTCGTGCCGTGCGTCTTGTTCAGCTGCACGAACAGCTCCATCAATGCATCCGAGGTCTTCGAGTCGAGATTGGCCGTAGGCTCGTCCGCGAGCACCAGTGCCGGGCGCGACACGATGGCACGCGCGACGGCGACTCGTTGCTGCTGGCCGCCGGACATCTCGGCCGGTCGCCGATCTTCCAGTCCCTGCAGGCCGACTTCTTTCAGAATCGCCATCGACTTCTCGGCGCGTTGGCCGGCGGGAACGCCCTGCACCTGCATGACGAATTCGACGTTCTCCCTGGCCGACAGCACCGGCACCAGGTTGTAAGCCTGAAACACGTACCCGATCTTGTGCAGGCGCAAGTTTGCAAGTTCGCCTTTGCCGAGGTTGTCGATACGTTTGCCGGCAATCCAGACTTCGCCGCTATCCGGAATATCCAGCCCGCCAATGGCATTCAGCAGCGTGGTCTTGCCACCGCCCGACGGTGCGGACAGGCAGACGAAGCCGCCCTCCCCGATATCGATACTGGCATGATCGAGCGCCTTGATCTCCTGGTCGCCTTGCCGGTAGGTCTTGCACAGTTCGATACACGTCACCGCAGTCATAACTAAACCTTCGTAATTGCTTCAATAGGGTCGTAGCGCGATGCGCGCCAGGCGGGCGAAAGGCTGGCTATAGAGCCCAGAATGAGGACGACGACGTTTGCCAATACCACGTCGTGCGCTGTCAATTGCGGATAAAGCAAGCTGCTGGCGCCGAACATCTCCATGCCCGCGGCAACGACGGAGATGTCAATGCCATCGCGCAACCAGTAGACGGTTGCACCTGCGAGCACGTTGCCGATAAGCAGCCCGAGCAACAGCAACAGCAGCGACTCGATGACGATCTGCAACAGGATACTTGTCGGACGCATGCCTAGCGCCATCATCAAACCGATTTCACGAACGCGCTCGAAAACAGCCATTACCAACGTATTGACCAGTCCGAATGAAAGTGCCAGAAACACGACGATCATCCACACCAGCACGAATCCATCCATTACCGTCATCATCGTGCCGAGGTAACTGTCCACCTCGTACCAGGGCAGCACTTCGACACCCGGGCCGACCAGATCGGTCACTTTGCGCACAACCGGGTCGACATTGCGGTAGTCGTCGCCCAGCACGACCACTTCGTTGATGCGGTCCGGGACGTTCAGCATTTTCTGGATGGCCGACTTGCCCGCAAAAAGCATTGAGGTCTCGTAGGCCTCGAGCCTGGCCTCGAAAATACCGACGATACGAAAGCCACGGTCCGCGATTTCGTTATCAGGGTCCTGGCTCATGATGACAATCCGTTTACCAAGTTCCGTTTCGAGATTGTCCGCTAGCTTCCTGCCGATCACGACGCCGCTGTCGTCTGCGTCTTCGAGAAAGCGTCCCTCAACGATGTCACCGGCTACGAAAGTGATGTCCCTTTCGCGGACGGGGTCGATACCGTAAAGCGTGATCCCGCGCGAATCCCGTTCGCTCGTTACGACCGCAGGTACCCTGATGCGGCCGGCCCAGGCGTCGAAACCGGCCGCATCGAAGGATGCGGTAACGTCCTCGTCTTTCATTGGCAGCAAATTGTTGATGCCCGGATCGTCAAGGAACCCGCGCCCGTGAATCTGAACGTGACCCGGCAGCGCGCGAATGCCGTCGCGGACCATTTCGTTGACCATGCCGCGCATCAGCGCCGTCATGAAGATCATGGCCCAGACGCCGATCGTTATTGCGCTGATCATGATGATCGTTCGGCGATGGTTTCGCCAAAGATTACGCCAAGCGAGCGTCGACATGATTCTCAGCATGTACATCAGGCCGCCCTCATCGCGGCCACCGGCTGCAACCAGTGTAGCCGCATCGCGGGATAAATCGCTGCAAGCAGCGTGAACAGGAAAACGATTCCCGGCCCGGCAATGAGCGTTAGTGCCGAAACCTGCGGATACATCCTGGACGGAAGATTGAACTGCCCGGCCATTTCCTCCATGCCGGGCACGTAGATTCCCTTTACCGTAAACAGACTGGTCACGATTCCGCCCAGCACCGAACCCATGACAAGCCCGACGAGCCCCATCAGGGCCGTTTCCAGCATCACCAGCCGGCCAAGCCGTCCCGGAGTCAATCCGAGTGCCATCACAATGCCGAATTCCCGGGTTCGTTCCAGAACCGACATCAGCTGCGTGTTCAGCACGCTGAATGCCACCAGCACTACCAGCACCGCGTACATGAAAATGGCGCTGCCCATGTCCGCCTGGATGGCCTGCCGAAGACCAGGCTGCAGGGCGTTCCAGTCATGCACCACGAGTTTGCTATCGGCAGGCAGCAACGCATTTGCCTGCTGAACCAGCTGTTCCGTTTTCGAATAGTCGCCGGCATTGATGACAATCTGGTGCGCCGCGCCCTGCATGTCGAACGTGTCCTCGAAATAACCGATTGGCACTTCCGCGATGCCGCGGTCCAGTTCCTTGTTGCCGCCGTGAAATACGCCGACGACGGTCACGATGCCCGCGGCGATCGATCCGTCACGCCCGCTGCCGAGAAGAGTCAGTTCACCGCCGATCGATACGCGCAGATTCCGTGCCAGCACGGAACCGATGACAATTTCCGCTGCGTTCGCATCGTCGAGGTAGCGGCCTTCCTTCGTCAGGCCGGGCAGGCTCGAGACTCCGGGCTCGAACATCGGTTCGACGCCGAGTACCTGTATGCCGTAGCTGCGGTCTTCACTGGAGGCCAATGCGAAGGCCGCGCCCCGCGCGGAGACGGTTTGCAGATTCAGCCCTTCCCGCACCGACGCCGCCAGCGAAATCGCGTCCGGCACGACCTGGCGCATCTTCAGGTCGTCCTTGTAGCCCGGGGCCTGGATCTGCAGGTGCCCTGTCAGCGCCTCAAGCGTGTTGTCGATCATCAGGCCATATGTGCCGATCTGGATTGAAATCATGAACACCAGCAGTACGTTGGAAAAAATCATGGCGCCGGTTGTCAGCCAGGTGCGGCGCGGATAGCGCCACAGGTTTCGCCAGGCCAGCCGCAGAACGATATTCATGCCGTGCGCAACTCAGTTGCGCGGATTGCGCAGATTGGACTGTGTAAAGACGTTATCGTTAAGCTCGACGCCGTACTCGATTGCATCAATACGCACTTCCGTCCACTCATCCGGTTCGTCAACCTTGCCCATGCGTTGCCGAATGGCAACGCTTCGACCTCCCATTTCGCCGATCTCCAGCGAGGTCAGTTTCTTGACCAGCATGCCGTCCTGATCGTAAAACTCGTGTCCGATCAGGACGTAGTCGTCCCGGACGGTCAGCACTTCCTTGCCCCAGACGACCGCCGCATCTTCGTGCGGAACCGACTGGATTTCATAAGTTACGTGACCGCCGGCTTCCGTCGTGCCGATCAGATTGTGTTCGTATTGGTCAACGATGTCGTCCGATCGGGAGATATCCTTGTTGGAGAAGTCCGACCCCATCCAGCTCTGACTCATCATCGATGACGGAATCTTGATGACGCGGTTCACTTTCGGACTGTAGGTCCACATCGTGTTGTCGATCATCAGCGTGCCGTTGCCTCGATCCTTCTGCGGCTCCGTCACTCTCACCAAAGTACGTTTGTCGCCCTCGGTCCAGCCGCGCATGGACATCGTGCGCTGCCAATCGGGGCGGTGAATGATCATGGTCATCTCCGAATAGGATGACGTGCCTCGCCAGTGATCTATGGCGCCACGGACGATCTCCGCGGCATCGGGCTGCTGCGCGCTCGCAGCCAGCGGGTGCGCCAGGAGCGAGATGACAACAGACAGAATTGCCGATTGTTTAGCCATATATATGTCCTACGATAAGCGCACAGGGATCCGGGCACGATACGTTTTGACCGCAACACCATCGAACGCTTTCGAAACACACCGTACGCGATTGTTCTTATTCGTGATAGTCTTGTAAGTGATTGAAAACTAACAAGAGCCGAAACGAATTCGCGAGGCAACGGCCCTGCTGGTCGAGACTGGCGACCAACCGACTGTTTCCGCGTGTGGCGAGTACGGTTCAAATTCTTTCACTCCGACAATATTTTCTACAAACATTCATCATTAATAGTCCCGGTCGAAAATGCCGCGTAGCCTTGGGCGGTTGATGCGAACAACCAAGCATTTGATAGCCGATTCTGGAGACTGACATGCACGGCAGCTTTGAAAAACGCGACAATATCGGGATCATCCGGGTCAACAATCCTCCGGTGAATGCCATCAATGCCGGTGTTCGCGAGGCCATCATCGATGGTTGCGCCAAAATTAACGCAGATCCGCAGATCAAGGCCGGCATCCTGATCTGCGAAGGCCGCACCTTCATGGTCGGTGCCGACATCAGGGAATTCGGCAAACCGATGCAGGCTCCGTCCTTGCCCGACACGATCCAGGCACTCGAAGACTCTTCCAAATTCATGGTCGCCGCAATTCATGGCAGCGCCTTCGGTGGCGGTCTTGAAATCGCGCTGGGCTGTCATTACCGCGTCGCGGTCGCGGACGCAAAGGTAGGACTGCCGGAGGTAAAACTCGGATTGCTGCCGGGCGCCGGCGGCACGCAGCGCTTGCCACGGCTGGTCGGCGTCGATGCGGCGCTCGATATCATCGTCTCCGGCGACCCGTTGCCTGCGGAAAAGGCCGCGCAACTCGGCATCATCGACAAAATCCTCGATGGCGATTTGCCGGAAGCGGCGCTCGAATACACGAAGCGCCTCGTTGCCGAAGGTGCACTACCGCGAAAGATCCGCGACCTCGATATCGATACCGGCCAAATGCCGAAAGACTACTTCGAGCAAGCGCGCCAGCGTATCGCGAAGCAAAAGAAGAAACTTTTTTCGCCACAGCGCATTGTCGATGCGCTTGAAGCCGCGGCCACGCTGCCGTTTGACAAAGGATTGAAGCGCGAACGGGATCTGTTCATGCAGTGCCTGCAAAACAGCCAGGCCCGCGCCCTGCAACATGTCTTCTTTGCAGAACGCGCAACATCGCAAATTCCGGACCTCGACAAGAACGTTCCGGTGCGCGACATCGAATCGGTTGCCGTCATCGGCGCCGGAACCATGGGTGGCGGCATTGCAATGAACTTCCTGAATGCCGGCATTCCCGTCACCTTGCTGGAGGTGAAACAGGATGCATTGGATCGCGGCGTCGCGGTCATGCGAAAGAATTACGAGAGCTCGGCTGCAAAGGGCCGGCTGACGATGCAACAGGTCGAACAACGCATGGACCTGCTCGCTCCAACGTTGAGCTATGACGATCTCGGCAAGGCCAATCTCATTATCGAAGCCGTTTTCGAGACCATGGCGATCAAGAAAGAGGTTTTCGGCAAGCTGGATAAAGTCGCCGCGAAAGGCGCGATCCTCGCCTCCAATACGTCCTATCTGTCGATCGACGAAATCGCCAGTTCCACCTCGCGCCCGCAGGATGTCGTAGGCATGCATTTTTTCTCACCGGCCAATGTCATGCGCCTGTGCGAAGTGGTGCGAGGCAAAAAATCCGCTCAGGACGCATTAAAAACAGCCATTGAAACCACAAAGCGTATCGGCAAGGTTGGCGTGGTCTGTGCCAACAGCGACGGCTTCATCGGCAATCGGATGCTGGGTGGTTACGGCTACCAGGCGGCGCTTTGCGTGCTCGAAGGTGCAATGCCGGAACAGGTCGACTCGGTTCTCCGCGACTTCGGCATGCCGATGGGCCCGATGCAGATGAGCGATCTGGCCGGTCTCGATATCGGTTACAAATCCCGCAAGGAACGCGATCCGGATTCCTTCGATGGCCGCGTGTTTCGCACGGCCGATCTGCTGGTCGAAATGGGACGCCTGGGCCAGAAGACCGGTGCCGGTTACTACGACTATGCTCCCGGCGACCGCACGCCGCGTCCGTCTCCCGTCGTCGCCGAGCTCATCGAAATGTCGTCGCAAGATTTCGGCATCGTGCGTCGTGAAATCCGCGACGAGGAAATACTCGAACGCTGCCTGCTTTCGCTGGTCAACGCGGGTTGCGATGTGCTGGCAGAGAAAGTGGCTAATCGTGCAAGCGACATAGACATTGTTTACATCTACGGCTACGGCTTTCCCGCCTATCGCGGCGGACCGATGTTCTGGGCCGAGAACGAAGTAGGCTTGAAGACCGCGCTGGAGAAGCTACGAAAGTACAGTGTTCAGACGGGCGGCAAGTGGCTCAAGGTATCGCCGTTTCTTGAAAAGCTGGTCGCCAGCGGCGAAGGCTTCGCGAGCGCCGGCGAATGAACGATTGAACTGGAAAAAGAGGAACCATCATGCGTGAAGCAGTCATCGTCTCGGTCGCCCGTACCCCGATTGGGAAGGCCTATCGCGGAGCGTTCAACGACACCCAGGGTCAGACGCTCGGCGGTCATGCCATCGCGGAAGCGGTGAAACGCGCCGGTATCGATCCGCAAAGCGTCGACGACGTGATCATGGGCTGCGCGTTGCAACAAGGCAGTACCGGGGGCAACGTTGCGCGCCAGGCCGCGATGCGAGCCGGCCTGCCGGTCACCGTGTCGGGCATGACGATCGACCGTCAGTGTTCGTCCGGTCTGATGGCCATCGCGACGGCTTCGAAACAGATCGTCGAGGACGGCATGAACATCACGATCGGCGGCGGCCTGGAATCCATATCACTGGTTCAAAACGAAAAGATGAACCGTTTCCGCGCCACCGATCCATACCTCGTCAGCCATCTTCCACAGCTCTACATGAGCATGCTGGAAACGGCGGAGATCGTGGCCGAACGGTATGGCGTCAGCCGCGATGCGCAGGACGAATTTGCGCTGCAATCGCAGCAACGCACGGCCAAGGCGCAGGCAGACGGTCGTTACAACGCAGAGATCGCCCCGATAACGACAACCATGCAGGTCATGATCAATAAGGAAACCGGCGAGACACAGCCCAAGGAAGTCACTATCGAGCTGGACGAAGGAAACCGTCCGGCGACGACCATCGAAGACCTGAAGAAGCTGTCGCCGGTGTTCAAGGGCGGTCAGAAAGTCCAGCAGGGCAAGTTCATTACCGCAGGCAATGCCTCGCAACTTTCCGACGGCGCTGCCGCTGTGGTCCTGATGGAAGCAAAAGCAGCCGAGAAAAAAGGACTGGAAGCCCTGGGCGTTTGTCGCGGGATGACGGTCGCCGGTTGCGATCCGGATGAAATGGGCATCGGCCCCGTATTCGCGGTTCCGAAATTACTGAAAGCCCATGGCCTCAAAATGGATGACATCGGCATCTGGGAGTTGAACGAGGCATTCGCCAGCCAGGCGATTTACTGTCGCGACAAACTCGGCATACCGAATGACATATTCAATGTCTCCGGCGGTGCCATTTCAATCGGCCATCCATACGGCATGTCCGGTGCACGCATGACCTGCCACGTGTTGATGGAAGGCAAACGCCGTGGCGCTAAATACGCCGTGGTGACGATGTGCGTCGGCGGCGGCATGGGCGCCGCGGGCCTGTTCGAAATATGCTGACGTGCCTTTATATCGCCTTTGACTGAGGTTCGGCCCTTAGACAGTGAGATCCTGGTGAATCGACCTGTCGTATGAACGTCCAGTATCCGGATCTTTGCAACACGCTCTTAATGCAGTGGTGTTCCAATCGCAATGGATCACCCTCCGGACTTGTGCCGTGCTGCCAGAAAACTTCATATGAATCATTGCTTTGCCCCGCTCGAGGCTTGTACGTATGTTTTTTTCAATCGCAGCGGCGCATTCTCCATTAAGTGGCACCGACATTGGAGAACACAGAAAACAATCTGGAACGACGCTCGGCCACGTGTGGAATTACGCAGATTTCACATTCGACAATTGTTGAGGAGAGCACGATGTCCAAACTAACTGTAAGAAAAGTGCCGTCAATCCAGGAGCGTAAGCTACCGATTTTCGATGAGCTCGAAAAAGTCGTCGATCAGATTCGGGTTCGTGCCTACAACCTGTTTGCCCGACGGGGCTTCAGCATGGGCAATGATCTGGAGGATTGGCTGGATGCCGAGCGAGAAGTCTGCTGGCCTGCCGCGGAATTGGTCGAAGAAGACGACGAGTTCGAAGTCAAAGTGGCCCTCGCAGGCTTCGATGCCAAAGATATCTCCGTTACGGCGACTCCACGCGAACTGATTGTCAAGGCTGCTCGCAGCGAGAGCCATGCGGAAAGGGAAAGCGCCAAAGTTCGCTGGAGTCAGTTCAGCAGTAACGACGTGTACAGGTACATAGAACTGCCTGCCGACATCAACGTGGACAAAATCACGGCGGAATACAAGAACGGAGTTCTTGAAATCGAAGCTCCGAAATCCAAAAAGAAGGCGAAGGCGAAGACGAAGACGGGAAAAGGCAGGAAGAAAAGCGTAAAGATCTCATCCTAGGGAAGCATTGATCAATTTGCCTTTGCGAGGAGCAAAGCGACGAAGCAATCGGCAATGCACACTATACAAAGTACAAGAATGCTTCGCTGCGCTCGCAATGACCGGATTTCCGAAAAAATGAGTGCTTCACTGGATTTTGGACACGTGCCATAGCTGCTATGGGCCGGTGCCGTCGTCACCGGCCTGTCATACTTTCGGCGCAAACGGTTACGGTCTCGCTTCCTCATCATCAGGGATACGAGACGGAGACCTGCCGCTGCGACCGTGGATATGGTCCCGTACACTATTGCGGACTGTAGTTTCCTCAGTACCGATGAGAAAGTGACCGCCCTTTGCAAAACGAACCAGCGTTGAATCCGGAATCGTGGCAGCAGCGAACTCGGCGTTGTGGAATAGCTGCAACGTATCGTCCGCGGCATGAAGTATCAGGGTCGGCGCCATAATCGCGGCAATCCTCTTACCCGGAAGTAGAGCTTTGTTATCGAATTCCGCTCCGGAAGAACGCAACGAAACGGGGTTCATGTAATCAATGAATTCATCGAATAAGATTCGCTGGTCGGAGGTAAGGCCAGCGATAACAGCGTCGTCGGCACCCATCAGGATCATGAGTTGTTTCCTGAACGATCTCGAGATAAGCCAGTAAAGCGGGTCGTATCGGAAAATCGTGGTCAGCATCTCGCCCTTTTCGTTCGCCTGAGCTTGAAGCCCTGCGGAAGACGCGACCACTCCGCAAGAGATCAGCGTCAGCGAGGAAACCCGCTCGGGATGCAATACAGCGAAAAGCAGCGCCGATGGTCCCCCCTGAGACATGGCAACGACTGCGACGTTTTCGATATTCAGGTGATCGAGTAGAAATGCATAAGCATCGGCCTGGGCGTCCCACGTGGCCCCCTCCTGGAAGCTTGAGCGCAGATAGCCGAAGCGCGACGGCGCAATCCAGCGGAATTCGTCACCCAGTACGGCCCGCGCAATGAGCTCGCCTTGATCAAAGCCGCCGCCACTGCCGTGGACCAGCAGAACGGCAGGACCGGATCCACCCTCGACGTACTCGATGTCCCCGTAAGGCGATGCTATGACCGTGCTCTTGTCCTGAACGCGCTCGTAGGCGCGATTCATGTCGCGGACATACAGTGCCGATATCGCGATCAGCGCAATGACCAGGCCAGAGGCTGCGCATTGCAGCAATCTTTTGGGCATCGTACTGTCACTCCATATGCATTGCCTTGCGCAGGCAATTTATCACGTCGGCCGGCGTGACTGATTTCGGTATCTGCTTATGGCGCGCGGCGGCGGTAACCTCGACCATTTTCGGTCGGCATTCGGGCGATACGCAGCGGAGGCAGTATTCTGGGCGCCAGCGGCTCTGCTGCCAGGTGGCCATGTTCGCTGGGACCCGATCGACGATGCGACTGCACGAGTGACCTTATCGTTTGGAGAATTCGATCAATCCGTTGACCTGTCGGTGGAGACGGACGGAAGCTTGAACAAAGTCGTATTCCAGCGCTGGTCGGATACGAACGCCACGAAGACTTTCCAGCGACAGCCTTTTGGCGGGAACCTGTCCAAAAACGTGGAATTCGACGGACACCGTTTACCGACGCATATCGACGCGGGTAATTTCTTCGGAACTGACGAGTATTTCCCATTCTATAAGGTCAACGTCACCTCGATTCGCTTCCCGAAATCCAACGGTGATGGGAGGAACTGACAATCCGGTGGCGCATTTCTCAAATTGTTCTTGCGTAATACCTTTGCGGCAGGGCTAAATCCGGCAACTTAATCGCTCGCAGCGTCGCGGTGTTAAGAAATGAAGCAGCAGAATCATTTTGAATCGACATTGAGGGATCGGAAAGCCACCCGCTTCGGGCCGGCCCGAATCGCTGTCAGGAACACGCTGGTCGACGGCTGGTCACTTGGCGCCGCCTTGTTGCGCTCGCCCCGGGAAGTCGGCGCCATCCTGCCGAGTGGCAGGTTCCTGGCCGACGCGATGGCCAGGGAAATTGCTCACGGGGATGGCCTGGTCGTGGAACTCGGTGGCGGCACCGGCAGCATTACGGCCGGGCTTCTTCGTGCCGGTATCGCATCGAACAAGCTGGTGATTATTGAAAGAGACCCGCAACTATGCGGACGCCTGCGTCGCCGATTTCCGGCCTGCACGATCGTTCGCGGGGATGCCCGCGAGCTGCAGGCATTGTTGCAGCATTCCGGCATTGCCGACCCGGTCAAGGCCGTGGTGTCCGCCCTGCCGATACTGACAATGAACCGGGACGATCAGGACTCCTTTCTGCGAGAAGCGTTGCGCACTGGCAGCGGAGGACCGCTGATCCAGTTTACCTATGGCCTGCGTTGCCCGGTGCCGGCTGAGCTGCTGGCCCGGCATGGCGCGGCAGCGAAGCGGCGTACCTGGATCTGGCAGAATCTGCCGCCGGCCTCCGTCTGGCGCATCGAGCAAACGCAGGTCGCCTAGGGAACCTCTGATTAATTCGTCATTGCGAGGAACGAAGAGACGAAGCAATCTCTAAGTCATTGAATAAGAAGTAAGAGATTGCTTCGCTGCGCTCGCAATGACGGTGGATTTCGAATTAATCAGAGGGTCGCCTAGAGGGGTCCGTTGATTGCCTGCGGATTTCCCCACACCGTCGAAAACACTTCATCGTCGCGCACGTAGTAGATCGTGTCATCGTGCAGGATCGCACGACTTCGCCTGCTGAAGTAATAAGGAACACCTTCGTTCTCGTCGTGCACGACGACACTGCCGACTGCATTGAGCGATGCCAGTGCCGGCGTCGCCTTGTCGCGAATCTCGTAGAGATAGAGCCCGGATTCGACCATTTGGTAACTGTCATCGTCGGCAGTCAGGTCTGCAGGGATCGTGAAACGATCGACACCATTCACATCCGCGAGATAGGTAAACGCGTGCCGGTCGTTGATCGCCTCGCTGTAGGAACCGCGGCCGCCGAGGACGTCGCTTCCCAATGACAGCGGCTGGGCGATATTGGATACATCGAAAAGCTCCAGTTTGACCGCGTTGTTATCGCTGGTGCCGACGCCAAGTAACAGGTCGTCGCTGACCGGGTGCAGCAGGTCGGAGAATCCCGTGATGTCCAGCGTACCGGCAATCTGTGGATCGGACGGGTCCGACAGGTCGAATACGTACAGCGGATCGATGCGTTCGAAAGTTACCGCATAGGCACGGTCGCCGATGAAGCGCACACCATAGAGCTGCTCATTCGGCTTGCCGATCTCTTCGGGCCGGCTGGCGTTCGGCAACTGCGACACGGTTTCCAGTTCCGGCACAGCCGACGTCGTCGATTCTTGTAGCAGAATCAAGTGATGATCGATGAAGTCCGGCGCAACACCATCGTAGGTCGACGTAAACGCCCGCAGGATGCCGTCCTTCTCGCTCATGCGAAAATCCGCCTGCCCGCCGCGCCACAGGATTCCCAGAATGTCGGCAGACCCTGCATAGTCCGGCGAACCCGCGCCAAGACCGAACTTGTGCACCCGCGTACCTTCCGGTTGCGATTGCGCGAGGTACATCGAACTCTCTGACACGTAGATGCCGTATGCGTCGTCGTTATAGCAGGTGGTCGTGAATGCGGCAGGATTGTTCAGCGGAATCGCAGTGATACTGGTAATGACAGGATAGGCCGGCGCTTCGCCGCTGGGCACGAAGCAGTTCTCCGGCGTGACCAGGCTTGTCGCGTTGCCATTGATCGTGATTGCCGGCAGCAATTCGCCAAGCGAGACATTGTTCAGCAGCGCCTGGTTGGCTGCCTGATCCGCAGCCGTCGTGACGTTGTAGATGAGGCCATCGATATTCGGCGTATACCGGCTGACGACATACACCGTATCGCCGATTCTGCGACTCTCGATGAAAATGCCTTCGAAGAGGGCATCGAAGAGCAACGCGGGTTGCGCTATGTCGCTGGTATCGTAAACGGCAATTCCGGATTGCTCGGGTGCCCAGATCGCGAGACTCGACCAGGCATCGCCGTAGCTGCCGTAGAAACTGGTGCTGGTCATGGCAACAAGGCGATCGGCCGTTCGGTAGAGCCCCTGCACCGATACATCGTCTTCCAGCGGAATGCGGCTCACTTCGGTCGCACCGCCGCTTGCCGGATCGGTTTCGAGGATCCTGATGCTGCGATCGGCCGGGGGAGGCGCGGAACCGCCACTCTGCGCGGCAAGCCAGCAACAAGGGTACTGTTGGCGCATCGGCGCAACGAAAAGGAACTCGCCGTCGTATTTCACGCTGTCGTATTCGTCGACATTGGCCTCCTGCGTATAGGTGCCGGAGTATTGCGGAACGCCGGCCGCTGTCGCACCGGAACCCGCTGTAATCCCAAGGCTCTGGCTACTACGGATGGCGGTCAGTCCGCCTTTGATGGAGGCTTCGAGCTCGCTGGCACTGCCGACTTTTCGTAGCATTCCGGAAGGCGGTGGAGGCGGCGGGTTTTGCCCGGCCGGATCGCTTCCGCCGCTACCGCAGCCGGCAAGAAATACGCCGGTGGCGACGCCCAGCGTCAACATTTGCAATAAGTGCCTGTACATTGTCATGCTCCTGGGGACCGGAAACCTGCAAATACGCTACGCGCCGCTCCCGCTCAAGTCTGTGGCAATTGTGAATGGACTTTGTCAAAAAGTGTGTGGTTGTGCTCGACAATTTCGCACACTCTTTATACAGCTTCCCGACGTACCGGGGCGAGGCATTGCGGCACAATACTGGAGCCTGCGTCGCGGCGCGGGCGTACCACGATACCGAGGGTTGCACACCATGCTGAGACAATTTACACGCGCCATCGTGCTTCTGCTCGCACCCCTGGTCCTCGATGCCGAGGAAACCACCGTACTGAGCGCGCCGGAAAACGCGAATCTCGGCGTTATCGACGCTGCCGCGTCCAACTGGCGCATCGGCATGGCATTGGGCTACGGCGTGAGGACGAACCCCCTGATTCAGTCAGCGGACATACCTATCATTGTCGACCTCGACATTGCCTGGTTCGGCGAGCGCTTTTTTTTTGACAACGGCGATCTCGGCCTGACCGTGGCGGACAACGAATGGCTCACCTTCAGCGCAATGACTCGCTTCAACAGCGACCGCGTGTTTTTTGGACGTACTGACACGCGATTCGTGAGGCTGAACGCCGGAACCGCGAATCAAATCGACGTCCAGGTCACTGTGCCGGACCGCGACTACGCACTGGAACTCGGCGCCGAAATACTAAGCGATGGCGACTGGGGACAGCTGCAGCTAGCCGCCTTCGGAGATGTCAGTGCCACGCACGGAGGTTACGAAGTATCGGCCAGCTACAGCTACGGCATGCGCCAGCAGCGCTGGTACCTCGAACCGTCGATAGGTGCGAGTTACAGAAGCGGCAAACTGAACAATTACTACTGGGGGGTCCTGCCGGAGGAATCGAATCCGGCATTACCTGCATACGAAGCGGGTGCCGGCATCAATGTCGAGTTCCGCCTCATGGGAAGTTACCAACTCACATCGAACTGGACGCTATCGGTCGTCGCCGAAGTCGAGCGCATGAACGACGCCGCTGCGGCGAGCCCGATAGTCGCGGATGACTACGTGACCGGTTTTTTTGCCGGCTTCGGATACCGGTTCTGAGATGCGGAGAATTCTGGCAAGCATGTTCCTGGTTTGCATCCCGTTGAGCGTAACGGCGGCCGACGTGGCAACGGCCAGTTCCGTTCAACTCAAAGTCAAGCCCGTGCTGTGCATCATTGATAGGCGAACCCCGAGTTGCGACATGGACTTCCTGATTGCGTGGCAAAGCCCCGTGCTGGGCTACTATTGCCTGCACAACCCGTTTGTCGCGGTGCCGCTGCGCTGCTGGAGCGAGGCGGACGCCGGGCAACACGAGGAACGTCGCATCGTCGAAAAGGGATTCATGTTCTGGATGACGGCAGAAGGCAGCGACGAGCCGGTCGCTGCGGTAGAGGTCGAGGTCATGACGAGCGACACGCCGGACCGACGGCGCAAGCGGCGCACGCGTCATGTCTGGGACATATTGTGAGCGCGGATCGCAGCGACATCCTGCTGGTGGAAGACGACCGGCGGCTGGCGACTCTCACGGCACGCTACCTCGAACAGAACGGCTTCAGCGTGACAATCGAGAGCCGTGGCGACCAGGCGCTGGCGCAGTTCGCGCGCGTTCGGCCTCGTATCGTGCTTTTGGACATCATGTTACCCGGAATGGACGGGCTCAGTGTCTGCCGCGAGCTGCGCAAGCAATTCGACGGGCCCGTACTCATTTTCACTGCAAGGGACACCGACATCGACCAGGTCATCGGGCTTGAAGCCGGCGCAGACGACTACGTATGCAAACCGGCTGACCCGATCGTCCTGCTGGCACGCACGCGAGCATTGCTGAGACGCGCGGAACAATCGGTCGCTGCGGCCGCAAAACGCCGCAACGACATCGTTCTGGGCGGCCTGCGGATCAGCGAAGCCTCGCAACAGGTCTGGCTGGACGGTGAGGCAGTGACTATGACGACGCAGGAATTCGAATTGCTCGTATTGCTGGCACGTTCGGCCGGGAGTGTGCTCAGTCGCGAAGACATTTACCGGAGCATCCGTGGCATCGAGTACGACGGCATGGATCGATCCATTGACGGCCGCATCTCTCGCCTGCGCAAGAAATTGAACGACGACGCCGATGCGCCGACACGCATCAAGACCGTCTGGGGCAAAGGCTACTTGCTGGCGCCGGACGCCTGGGGTGCAGCTGAGTGAGCGCCGGCAAGGACCGCACGCTGTTGTTTCGTCTTTACCTGCTCCTCGTGACAGGGCTGATCGCTGTCGCGACGATTCTGGATTTCGGATTTCGTGCACTGCAGGCACGCCTGGCACCGGCCGGAGAACCCTGGAGGGATGCCACGTTTCGCATGATCACCGAGCGACTGGCTGCAACGAGCGCAAGCGAACATGCCGGTCTTGCCGTTCAATTGACACGGGAACTCGGGGTTCCGATACAAATACTGGAGTCGGGATCCGTCGTCGACAGCGCGGATTCCGAAGCCGGCATGCCGCGGGAACTGGTTGACGCGGAAGGACGCGCCAGCTGGATTCTTGAATTGCCTTCCCATGGAACGCTAGTGCGGGTCGGCGGCATGGATCTTCCGGAAGAGCATCCTTGGCTCGGCCTCGTGCCGCCACTCTTCTACCTGTCATTGTTCATCGTGGTCGGCCTGTGGCTGCGGCCGCTGTTGCGGGACCTGGACACGATAACCGCCTCCACGCGCGCTTTTGCCGCCGACTACCGCGAACCCCAACAAACCGCAGGCTCGGTCAGCAACCTGACGGAACTTGCGGAGAACTTTGACGCGATGTCGTCGCGTCTCGGCGCATTGATCCAGGGACAGAAGGAACTTACAAGCGCACTTTCCCACGAAATGCGCACACCGCTGGCGCGCATCCGTTTCGCACTCGCGGTTATCGGCGACAAGGCCAGCGACAGCGAGCGAGCGGAACTCACCGCGATCGCCGAGGACGTTCAGGAGATCGACCGGCTGATTTCCACCATGCTGAATTATGCGCGGCTCGATCATCCGGATACGCGGATGCACTGGCAGGAAACTCCTGCCGATCCCTGGCTGAAGAAGACCGTCGAGAAATGCCGCCTGCCGGAATGTCGCGTCGATATTGTCGCCGCCGACGAAGTCCGGAACCTGAACATCGACGTGCGACTGATGACGCTGGCGCTCAGCAACCTGCTGGTCAACGCCTGCCGGCACGCCAACAGCCGGGTCGAAGTTTCAATCACAAAGATCGGTGACAACTACAGGCTCGCCGTTGACGACGACGGGCCCGGCATCCCGGAAGAAGACCGTGCCCGTGTATTCAAGGCCTTCACCCGCCTCGACGGCAGTCGCAACCGTGACACCGGGGGTTACGGCCTGGGCCTCGCCATCGTCGCGCGAATCGCCAACCTGCACGGCGGAATGGCGAACGCCGGTCGCTCCGGTTCGCTTGGCGGCGCTAGCATGACCATCACATGGCCGGGCCGGCCTTGAGCGGATTCCAACTTACGCCACGTTCCGTAACGATCGCGTTCATCGCGATATCGTGCGCCTGCGGATATATTGTCGGCAGCCGCCCGAATTCGAAACCGATGCCGACAGAGACCGTGTCCGGAGGCAGGATCGCCAGCGTACGATCGTAGTAGCCGCCGCCGTAACCCAGGCGATGGCAGTCGCTGTCGAAACCGAGCATCGGAACGAAAACAATCGAGGGAATGACCGGGTGACGCTCGACCGGTACCGGAATACCCCACAAACCCGAGCTGGTCGTCTCCGATTGCCGGGACCAGCGCCAGAATTCCAGCGGCCGGTTCTTTTCGACAATCACCGGCAACGCAGCCTGTGCCTTGCCGAGCAAAGCGCTGTCGACCAACGGACGAAGATCTAATTCTCCCGGCAACGGCCAGTAGATGGCAAATACGGTTTCATGCAATTGAAATTGCCTGCCGATAGTCGCGACTATCGCGGACTCGGCGCGCTGCCGTTCCTCGGTACCGATGTTCGCCCGCTGCGCCGCAAGGCGGGTTCGCTGCCGTTTGCGCCACGCATTTATGTTCGCCCGATCCAGCGCCTCAGGTCGCATTTCGCCGGCTCCCTGGCAGGAAGGGTCCAGTTCGTGTGCGAAACAAGGTGGCGACGCGTATTGCCCGGGTTCGTCCAGGAAATCGTTCGATTGCTGATCATCACCTTTCTTTCCGCTTGTCATGGCAGCCCCCGAGCACGGCTATTATGTTCAAGCCTTCGCAGTATTGACGCACATGTTTACGCAATCGACGCGAGGTTTGCCAGAGAATTTTGCAGCAGTGAACTTATGTAGAATCCTACCTTCATGTTTTTGAATGCTTTTATAGCTTGAGTGAATTTCTTTTCTTTCTTTGTCGCAATTCGTTGACAGTTGCAATTTATCTGTGGAACTCTTCCCCGGCAAATGACAAAGGCAAACCATTCGTGAGGATGGGACGCAAAGCTACCGGTCTCGATTTTTTTGCAGACAGCGGAGTTACCAAATGACCTTCCTTCTAAATATCACACCATGGCCTGTATTGTCCGCATTACTGTGGATAGTACTGATCGTTACCGCCCTTTTCTTCGCCCGGCCGACTGCACACAAGTTCATCCTGGCAACCGGTAATTCCCTGCATCGTATGTTCCGGGTGTCGTCGCAGTCGTTGATGAAAGCCGAGAAAGGACTTAACGACAGAAATCGCGAAGTCCTGCTCGCCGCCGGTCGCGAGGCCAAGGAACGCATCATCGAACGCGAGTTCGACAGGATCAACGAGACTGTTCGTAAGGATCTCGCCAGCTTTTCCGCCCTGCACCGAAATCTCAGCGAATCGATAAACCGAATCGAGACGGATCACAACGAAGCGGTGGAAGTGCCACCGGATCCGCCGGGCTGGGTCAAGGCAGTGCAAGCGGTCGCCGCAATCGATTCGAAGGACGGTCGCGTCGGAATCGGCAACATTCTCGGCGATATTCACAAGTCGCTGGTGCGCGCGCACAAGGAAGCAATGGCCGCCTATCACGAAGCCAGCGGAAAGCGGCATGCCCTGTTGCGAAAAATGCGTCCGGAGTGGCGGGAAATTCAGCAAACGCTGGGCAAGGTCGGCAAAAACGTCGACAGCCTGTTGCTTCGTTCGTCCACGATCGACCGGCATATGCAGGAGTACGAGGACATCGTCAAAGGCGAAGACCGTGCAGTCTCCATCCTTTCTTCGTCTTCGCTGGTGTTCTTTTTCATTTCCGCGCTGGTGCTGGTGGTTGCTGTGGGCGGCGCGACAATCAATTTCTCGCTGATCGCCCGGCCCATGGCCGAGATGGTGGGCGGCACGAGCCTCGTCGGAGGCTTTCGGACTGCGGATATCGCGGCCCTGGTCATCATCCTGGTCGAGATATCGATGGGCCTGTTCCTGATGGAGTCGCTACGCATTACGCGGTTGTTCCCCGTAATCGGCGCCCTCCCCGACAAGACTCGTGTTCGTATGATCTGGATCACGTTCACCATACTGTTTTTGCTGGCCAGCGTTGAGGCTGGACTCGCGTTCATGCGGGAGGTACTCCTGCACGATGAACTGGCGACAAGTGCACTGTTGCGTGGCGACGGCAATGCGCCGATAGCGAACGAATACATGTGGATAACCACAGCGGCGCAGATGGGCATGGGCTTCATCCTGCCTTTCGCACTGACCTTTGTCGCAATTCCACTGGAGACCTTCGTTCATTCGCTGAGGACCATTTTCGGGCTGCTGGCAATTGGCGCGTTGCGCACCATTGCACTGATGCTGCGATTGCTTGGCAGCGGATCACGGTACGTTTGTGTGTTGCTGGCCCAGCTCTACGACCTGCCCCTGTTCATTCCTTTGTGGTGGGCCGCAAGAGACAAGGTCGGGGACGCCTCTTCCGGCGGAAAACTGCGTAAGGTGACGTCATGAAACCGGTTTATCTGTCGCTCATTGTTACTCTGCTTGCCGGCTGTTCCTCATCGCAGTCGAACAACACCGGTGTATACATGCTGATCGACACGTCGGGCACCTATCGCGAGGAAATGAACAAGGCTGAGCAGATTATTCGCTACTCACTGTCGCGGCTGGACGCGACGGACTCGTTTGCCGTAGCGAGAATCGATACCGGCAGCTTCAGCGAAAAAGACATCGTCGCGAAGATTACTTTCGACGACAGGCCCAGCACCATCAACGGGCAAAAGCGCGCATTTGCCGAACGGATCAGCGTCTTCGTGAAGGATGCGAAATCGTCGCCGTACACGGACATCACCGGCGGTCTGTTGCAGGCGGTCGAGTACCTGAATGAAAAGGATCCCGCCGCGAAAACGGTCCTGATTTTTTCCGATCTCAAGGAAGACCTGGAAGAAGGGTACATCAGGGACATCGACTTTGATCTCAGTGGCTTCAATGTCATAGCATTGAATGTCACCAAGCTTCGGTCGGATAACGTCGATCCCCGCGAGTACCTGACGCGCCTCGAGATGTGGCAGAAAAAGGTCGAGGGATCGGGCGGGCGCTGGCAGGTCATCAACGACCTCGATGGACTGGAGGGATTGCTTTAGTCCCGCTGGTTTTCCCGAAGGCACTTCCGGCTGCTAGACTTGAACGCGGATGGACAGCCGGAAAAAACCGTGACGAAAAAATTGAAGAACGAGACGGCGCTCCTGCGTGAAGCGCTGCAGATGATCATGGACGATGCGGTCCAGCGCGGAATCGTCGAGTTCGAGGCAACGGACAGTCATGAACTCAAGATCGAGTACGCGTACCGGCTGCTGGTTCACGACAAGGAAATCATTCCGCTGCCGAACGACCAGGTTTCCCTGCCAAACAAGAAACATCGCCTGGCAATGTGGGTGACGCACAAACTGCCGCCCGACCATGAGTTGCTCAAGTAGTCCGGAATCGCTCCGCAGAGCTAGGCGATATCCCGGGCAACGATGCCGTCTATAGCATGGTACGCGGACAATATTGCGCCTTCCTGCCAGCCCTGCAGCAAACTCAGATGCTCCCCGGCGAAATATATGTTGGCGTCAGGTGATAAAAGGATGCCGGGGTCCGATACGCCCCATGCACCGAGCTGAAACGGAACTTTCGGCCAGGCCACACTGATGCCGCGGCCGACCTCCGCCGAATACTCCGCATGCAGGTTTCCGCCCTGGTTCACACTCGAATTGATTCGTTGCTGCGGCGATTGCGCGGCGAACTGATTGCCGGCATTGCCACCAAACATATAGGCACCGACCAGGACACCGTCATTTCTGCCGAAGCCGTTGTTCGGATACCAGATCTGCGTAATGTCCTGCGTTGTCCACGATATGCCACCGTAGATATTGTGGTTCTGCTCCCAGAATCGCCGCGACTGAAATGCGATTTTACCGGCGGAAGAATAGGCAAAACTGCTGACGGCCGATTGATGCGCGGCGGAGAAATCGTTGGCAATGCTGCGCAGAACCGTCGCCGGTATCGTGCAGATACAGTAATCCGCATCGAGATTGAACACGCTGCCGAAGCGATCGCTGTAAACGACGCGAACACCGTTCGCGATCTTGCGAATTTCACTGACGACGGATTCGTACAGGGTGTCCGCCGCAACCTGCGCTTCGAATGCCCTTGAGATCCGGTCCATGCCGCCGACCGGTTGCAGCATTGTCGGCTGCTGCTCGAGACCCTGGGTGAAATCCTGGCGCTGCTGGAAAAAGATATCGCCTATGAGTTGCTGCAGCTGCAGTGGCGTCACCCGCTCGCCGCGTTGCCGACTGCCTGTATCTTCCTGGCCGGGAAATCCGCCGCGTTCACTGCCCGTGTAATTGAATGCGCTGTCCAGATCGCCGAATTCCTGCAGGGCGGCAAGGATGTTGCTCTTGTCCGTTGGCGACAGGTCCTGATCCAGCGCGTTCTGGTTGACTGCTTTGGCGAGCAGCCGTGCAATATTGCCGCGGGTGTCCGTCAGCACGCGTCGACGAATCTGCGGCTGGCCGCCGAAAGAGGTCGCCGAGTGCATTAGTGCCGCGTGGTTCTCGTTTACGAAGGTTTCCAGTGCAATACCGAATTGGCGGCAGTACCCGAGCAGAAACTCATGGTGATGGGAAATTCGCGCCGGGCCCGGATTGAAATAGAGATCCGGATCGGCATCGAACGTACACAACTGCGAAGAATCGGTTTCGCTTACGGTGTCTCCGCCGCGAATCGTGCGATTTCGTCCGCCGCCAACCGACGTTGCCTCGAGTACGGTGCAGGTGTATCCGAGTTTCTTCATTTCGATCGCGGCCGTCATGCCGGCGATACCGGCCCCGAGTATCACGACTGTCTTGCCGACGCCGACATTGGCTGGCCAATCCCCGGGGCGTGGCGACTGCAATCGAGGAGGTGGTGGCGGCGGAACGACGGGCGCACCGGGCGCGGCGGACGACGAACCGCAAGCCGCTGCCGATAAACCGATGCCCATCGCCGCCATCGTACGCAACATCGCCGCACTGCCCGCAACCTTGCCGACGACTGTGAGGAATTCGCGACGCGCGATGGACTTGTTGTCAGTGGTCATGCTTCCCCCCGATCACTGCCGCGGCCGTCCGGGCCGATAGCACACATTCAGTCCGACAAGGCCCGAGTGCGGTAATTCCCATTCAGGTCTCAATTCAGGTGGCGAAATCTGTGACCTGATTGGTGTCATCGGTCGCCGCAGTCCACCTATGCTATGTCAAATACGCGGAAATGAGATCCCCGTTGACCCGGACTACACAGCACACACTGTCGATGACCGGTCGAATCGCAATGATCGCGCTGCTGATTACAGTGCCGTCAATGCTTCGCCCGGCTTTTGCCGCGCCCGGCGATATCCTGTTTCGCGATACCTTCGAACGTGCCGCACTCGCCCCCTGGACTACGACCAATGCGCTGGTGTCCGGAATCATGACCGGCCCGCAGGTATCGAGTTCGCCAACGCGTGGCGCATTTACCAGCAACCTGGCCGTCACGATTACCAGCCCCACATTCAATGCGGCCGTACCGGCCGCCGAGTTGCGCTACTGGGTGCGACGCGGCAGCGACGCATTCAGCGAAGACACAGATGCAGGTGAAGACCTTGTACTTGAATACCGCCGGGCTGACGGCAGCTGGGGCCAGGTAGCAACCTATCCGGGCGGTGGAGTAAACGGCGAAATCATCCAGGGAAGAACGCGACTGCCGCTCGATGCCCGGCACGGTGCCCTCGCCATTCGGGCGCGACAGACCAACGGCAGCGGACCGACTTACGACTTCTGGCACCTCGATGATGTCGTAGTTACTGAAGTCGCTCCGCCACCGCCCATTGGCATTGGCCAGTGCGACGCCTTCGAAAACGGTTTGATCGGTAACTGGACCGTCGCTCAGTCCGGCGGCTTTGCCGGAACCAACAACATGACCGCCCAGTCTCCCGACAACTCCCTGTTCCTGAACGGTGGCGTGGTAACCGTAACGTCCGTCGTAATCAACACGAGTGTCCCATCGTTCACAAACCTGACCATGTGGATCCGGCGCGGTGCCGACGCATTCAGCGAGGATCCGGATAATGGCGATAATTTCGTTGTCGAATACTTCAACACCGGCGGCACCTGGACCGTGCTCGAACAGTTCAATGGCAGCGGACAGAAAGGACAGATTTTTCTGCGAACCTACAACCTGCCGGCAAACGGCCGACACGTTAATTTCCGGCTGCGATTCAGGCAAACGAACGGCTCCGGTCAGGGCTATGACTATTGGCATGTCGACGATGTCTGTTTCGTGCAGACACCTGTGCCGGCGTTGCTGGTATCCAAGTTCAGCCAGACTTTGTCGGATCCATTCAATGGCAGCAGCAATCCGAAGGCGATTCCGGGAGCGACAATCCTGTATACGGTCAACGTCGCGAACCAGGGTAACGGCACGGTCGATTCGAACTCACTGATCGTGACCGATCCCGTACCCGCCAATACCGCGTTGTTTGTCAGTACGTCCGCCGGCCCACCGATCTCGTTTGTCGACGGGCCGATCGCAAGCGGCCTGAGTTACGTTTACGCGACCAATGTCAGTTACAGCAATCAGCCCGGAGGAGGGCCACCCTACTCCTACACACCGGTGCCAGACGCACAGGGCTTCGATCCGGCCGTCACCGGTACACGCATCGCGCTAGGCGGGGCGATGAACGCTGCTGCCGGCAGCAACACCCCGAGTTTCAGTCTTTTGCTCAGGCTGCGGGTTCAGTAGCGAGCCCGATATCAATCCGGCGGGCGGATCGAATGCGATATCCAACTCGTCCATTTCGTTCGCCGACTCGAGCGTCATCGACGCGAAATCGTAAAGCCCCGTATCGAGCAAATGACTGCGTGTCACACGTTGCATCGATCGGAATATACTGACGACGCGATTCGGCGACTGCTTCTCCCACTCCGTCAGCATGTTCTTGATCTGCACCCGCTGCAGATTGGTTTGCGCGCCGCACAGGTTGCAGGGAATGATCGGATAGTTTCGCGCCCGGGCAAAACGCGCAATTTCCTTCTCGCGGCAATACACCAGCGGACGGATCACGATGTTGCGGCGGTCGTCGCTGACCAGTTTGGGCGGCATCGTCTTGAGACGCGAGCCATGAAACATGTTCAGGAACAAGGTTTCGACCAGGTCATCCATGTGATGACCGAGTGCAATTTTGGTTGCGCCGAGTTCGCCAGCCGTTCGATACAAAATTCCGCGCCGCAGGCGAGAGCATAACGAGCACATCGTCTTGCCCGGTTTGATCTTCTCCATGACGATGCTATACGTGTCTTCCGTTACGATTTTGTACTCGACGCCCAGACCGTCGAGGTACTCCGGCAGCACATGCTCGGGAAAGCCGGGTTGCTTCTGGTCGAGATTGACTGCGACAATATCGAAGCGGACCGGCGCGCTGCGCTGCAGGCCCATCAGTATTTCAAGCAGAGTGTACGAGTCCTTGCCGCCGGAAAGGCACACCATGACGCGATCGCCGTCGTCGATCATGTGGTAGTCGGCAATGGCTTCGCCGGCCTTGCGGCGCAGCCTTTTTTGCAGTCGATTCAATTGTGTGGTCTTCATGGCGGCGAATGGTACAGGGCCTGCCGGGCCCAATACCAGCCAGGGACGCCCTGCTCTGAACTCCCGGCACGCTGCGCGATCCAAGCTTCTTGAAATGTGCGGATTCCGACCCCAGATCCGCCCCCTGTTCAATCCACGCACCGGAGTGCCCGAATGTTCAAGCGTATTGCCCTGTTCATCGCGACCAACCTGGCCGTCATTCTGATACTCAGTATCGTTTTGCGGCTGCTCGGCGTTGACCGGATCCTCGACGAGTCAGGCTCCGGCCTCAATTACGAAGCGTTGCTGATCATGTCTGCCGTCATCGGTTTCGGCGGATCGTTCATATCGCTGGCCATCTCCAAATGGATGGCCAAGCGCGCGACCGGCGCACGCGTTATCAACAGCCCGTCGAACAGCACCGAGTCCTGGCTGGTCAATACCGTGCAGCGGCTGGCACAGAAATCCGGCATCGACATGCCCGAAGTGGCAATTTACGACGCGCCCGACATGAACGCGTTCGCAACCGGCGCAAGGCGAAACAACGCTTTGGTCGCCGTCAGCACCGGCTTGCTGCGCAACATGAAGCAGGATGAAGTCGAAGCCGTTCTCGCGCACGAAATCTCGCACGTAGCCAACGGCGATATGGTCACGCTGACGCTGGTGCAAGGTGTCGTCAATACCTTTGTCATCTTCCTGTCACGAATAGTGGGTCACATTGTCGACCGCGTCATCCTCAAGAACGAGCGCGGATACGGTATCGGCTATTTTCTCTCGGTGATCGTTGCACAGCTGGTGCTGGGCATTCTGGCCAGCATTATCGTGATGTGGGTTTCGCGGCATCGAGAATATCGCGCGGACGCCGGATCAGCAGGGCTTGTCGGCAAACAGCCCATGATCAATGCACTCGCAAGACTGGATCGTGGACAGCCGGCATCACTGCCGGAAGCCCTGCAGGCCTTTGGAATCTCCGGTAAAGGCAAGCGCTCCGGACTGGCTGCGCTGTTCCTGAGTCATCCGCCGATCGCCGAGCGCATCGCGGCATTGCAGTCACTTCCCTAGTCGCTTCGCTGGCACAACGAGTACGCAGGCAATAAGGGTAATTACGTGTCGCGATGCAATCATTGCGCATACAGTCGATAGTCGATTCGATTTAGTATCGTCGTCATCTTTCTTGTCGGAGCCAGATCTTGAACACGCCCAAGCGTATTTCGTGGAATTGGCTCTCATTCGTGATAGGTGCTCTGGCAATCGCACTGCTTGCCGCCTGCGGTGGCCTGCCGCCGATTTCCACATCCGTCGATTTCTGCTGCAAAGCGCCGCAGCCCGACCTGAAGACATTTCGTGTCGAGTTTGACGACATGCCGGAATTCCTGAAGCCGATGTTGCGTGACGAGGCGGCGATCGTTCTGCACGACAAGGGCGTGGAGTACACCGAAGGCGACGCGCATGCCATTCTGAAAATGACCTATGTGCACAACCCGCTGCCGGAAGATATGCTGGCAAGACCGCACGATTCCTTCAGCGGCACGCAAGCGCCTAGCCACACGAACCGTTTCATGGCGGAAGTAAAAGTCGAACTGCGCGACGCAGTGAGCCAGGAACTCCTGTGGTCGGGCACGATGGTTCGCGCTCACTACGTACAAATGGGTGCGTACATGCACGACGCGCCCGCGAGGACTGCTATGCGACAGGCGTTTTACGTGATGTTTGCCGACTATCCAACGGGTGAACAGTAAAATCTCATGGTCGCAGCCCCTTTTATTACCGGGAAAAAGCGCTGGATCATCGTAGCCGATGAGTCGACTGCGGAGATCTATCAACAGGAGAAACGTTATTCGCCTGTGCAACAGATTTCTGTAATGCACAATGATGCCGCGAAGAAAAAGGTCGACGATCTGATAACGGATCATGGAGGCCGCAGTTTCGACAGCTTCGGTGCGGGACGGCATACCATGTCGAAGGAAGAGACCGGACCCAAAGCAGAAGCGTCCAGGGTATTCGCCAAACTGGTCGCCGCACGAATAATCACGGCACTGAACAACGGTGACATTGGGCAGTTCGGTCTCATCGCAGCGCCGCGATTTCTCGGCACGTTGCGAAAAGCTCTGGCGGGATCCCACGGTGCGAAGCCCTGCCTGACCGTCGCCAAGCAACTGGTCGGCCAGGAACCCGCTGCAATCGATCGGGTACTGGCAGAACTTTAGCGGCAACACCGGTTCCACCGAATCGCCGGAACTGGCGTTTTCCTGCCGGAAATCCACTGAGACCGTTACACTCCGAGCGGTGAAGATCCTCTGCGCACCCGACAGTTTCAAGGACTGCCTCCCGGCGCATAAAGTGGCAACTGCGATGCAACGCGGTATCCACCGCGTCCTGCCGGAAGCGCTGGTCGACTGTTGCCCGGTTGCTGACGGTGGCGAAGGCACAGCGGAAGTCATCGCCACCGCGAGCGCCGCTGCCCGTCGAACTTTGTCGGTTATCGGCCCAACCGGGCAATCCGTCGATGCAGATTTTTTCTTGATTGAGAGCCAGCGCCTTGCCGTCCTGGACATGGCGTCGGCGGCAGGCTTGATGCTCGTGCCACAGGCACAACGCGACGCTATGAAAGCGACGACCTTCGGTGTTGGCGAGCTACTGCTTGCGGCGCGCGCCTCCGGGGCGCGACGCCTGATCGTCGGTGTCGGGGGCAGCGCTGGAAACGATGGCGGTTGCGGCATGGCGCAGGCGCTGGGTGTTCGGTTCATCAACTCGGCCGGCCACGAAATGCGATCACCGATCGGTGGCGCCGACCTGCAATCCATTGCCTCGATCGACGTCCGCGGAAGCGGCAATGCAATGCGCGATCTTGAAATCGCAGTGGCTTGCGACGTCGACAACCCGCTGACCGGCAGCAACGGCGCCGCGCATGTTTACGCTGCACAGAAAGGCGCGACCGCAAAGCAGATCGGATTGCTGGATGCCGGGCTGGTGAATCTTGCCCGTATCGTGCGCCGTGATCTCGGTATCGAAATAGAGAATCTGCCGCGGGCCGGCGCCGCCGGCGGGCTGGCGGCCGGATTGCTCGCTTTCGTGGGAGCGAAACTCCAGAGTGGCATTGACCTGGTCCTCGACATAATCGATTTCGATCGTCGCGTCACGGACTGCGATCTTTGCCTGACCGGCGAGGGACGACTGGACAGCCAGTCACTCTCGGGAAAAGCCTGCCTCGGGGTTGCGCGCCGCGCCGCCCGGTTCGGTGTGCCGACGTACGCGTTGGTGGGATCCACCGGGAACGGCGCAGAGAATGCCTTGCAGCACGGGTTGTCAGGTTACGAACTGATTGGCCAGGGACTTTCGGTTGCTGATTCGTTAAGGCGGGCTGAGGAATTGCTTGCCGAATGCGCAGCGCGGGTGGTGTTGCGCAGGGCCGAAACCGGCCGCCGCTTTCCTTAGCAGGAACCGCCGCCCGTGCCACGACCCGGAGCCGGGCAATAAATATCGTGCAACAGGCGGATCACCTTGTCGGTCGGACCGGGACTCAGCGTGTAATAAATCGTCTGGGACACGCGCCTGGTCTTTACCAGACCCTGCTCCCGCAATCGAGCCAGTTGCTGCGACAGCGCAGACTGGCTCAGGGGCACGATTCCGTTCAAGTCACCAACCGATCGCTCACCGTCCGCCAGGGCGCACAGGATCATCAAACGATTTTCGTTGCCCAGCGCTTTCATGAGTCCGGCGGCGTCAGCCGCGTGTTCGCGCATATCCGCCAATCCTGGCGCTATATAGGATTGTTTCTTATACGTTTTCGGATTCTCCAACATGATGCAGCGTTGCTCCCGGGGGCCGTTGTGGATATCCACTATATCGGCAGTCGCCTGAATATAGATGATACTAATTTAGATGTCTATAAATTAGACTTTACTATATTAGATTTTTGGAATATTCTGTTCCCGTTCCGCGATCGTCCGGCGAAGGAGAATTCGACATGGCAAGAATAGTGGTGATGGGTGCCGGTATCGGCGGCATCTCGCAGGTTTACGAACTGCAGAAAAAACTGGGAGCGGCTCATGACATCGTACTGATCGGCGATTCCGGGCGTTTCGAATTCACGCCTTCCAATCCCTGGGTCGCGGTCGGCTGGCGCAAGCCGGAGCAAACCACGCTCAACCTGCCGCCCTTGATGCAAAAGCACGGCATCGAGTTTCATTCCCAGGGTGTGCGCCGGCTGAGTCCCGCAGACAACCGGCTCGAGCTCAATGATGGCCGGCATATCGAATATGACTTCCTGGTCATTGCAACCGGTCCGAAACTGGCATTCGAAGAGGTGCCCGGGCTCGGGCCGGATAGCGGTTACACTCAGTCGGTCTGCAAGACCGGTCATGCGGACGCGTCGCGTGCGGACTTCGAGCAACTGGTCGCGAATCCGGGTCCGGTCGTTATCGGTGCGGCTGCGGCTGCATCGTGCTTCGGGCCTGCCTACGAGTACGCCTTCATCCTCGATACCGAGCTCAAGAAACGCAAGATCCGCGATCGGGTACCCATGCATTTCATTACTCCGGAGCCCTACGTAGGCCATCTCGGACTGGACGGCGTCGGTGACACCAAGAGCCTGATGGAATCCGAACTCCGGGATCGCCACATAAAATGGACCTGTAACGCGAAGATCACTGAAGTCAACGACGGCACCGTGCGCTTCACTGAATTTGACGAAAGCGGCCAGGAGAAGAAACGTCACGAGCTTCCGTTTCGGCACTCGATGATTCTTCCCGCTTTCAAGGGCGTCGATGCCGTCGACGGTATCGATGGCTTGACCAATCCGCGCGGCTTCATATTGATCGATGAGTTCCAGCGTAATCCGGCCTACCCGAATATCTATGCGGTCGGCGTCTGTGTCGCCATCCCGCCGGTCAGTGCGACGCCGGTTCCAACCGGCGCGCCGAAAACCGGTTATATGATCGAATCGATGGTCACGGCGACCACTCACAATATAAGTCGTGCACTCGAATCAAAGGAACCGGACACGCGTGCCACGTGGAACGCAGTCTGCCTTGCCGATTTCGGCGACAGCGGCGTGGCATTCGTTGCATTGCCACAGATACCGCCGCGCAACACAAACTGGGCATCGCGCGGCAAGTGGGTGCACCTGGCGAAAGTCGCCTACGAAAAGTACTTCCTGCACAAGGTGCGCACTGCCATGACGGAACCCTACTTCGAGAAGACGGTCCTGAAATTGCTCGGGGCCACACGGCTGAAGGACGCAAGCCGATGAAGCAGGCAGCAATAAGGTTCGCAACGGAACGGCCGAGAACCGTCTACTTGATTGTCGTTCTGCTGGTGGTTGTGCTCGGCGCAATGATGGCGCGCATACGGATCGATACGGACCCGGAGAACATGCTGCCGGCAAACCAGACAGACCGTGTGTTCCACAATGCCGTGGAGGACCGGTTCACGCTTCACGACGCAATCGTCCTCGGTATTGTCAACAACGAACATCCTGACGGAATATTCAACGTCTCATCGCTGGACGCGCTGGGTAGCCTCAGTCAGTCGATACTGCAACTGGACGGCGTGATCGCGCCGGATCTCATGTCGCTGGCGGTTGCGGACAACATCAGCCAGGAAGGGCCGGGAACGATTCGCTTCGAATGGATGATGAAAAACGCGCCGCAAACGGCACAACAGGCCCTCGACATCCGGACCAAGGTCAGCCGGCTGCCGTTACTCAATGACACGCTGGTATCCGGCGACGGGCGAGCAGCGGCAATCTACATTCCAATTGAGCGCAAGGACCTGAGTCACCCCCTGTCGATAAAGATACGCGAGCTCGCGGACGCGCTCGATTCCTCTGACGAATATCACATCACCGGGCTGCCGGTTGCGGAGGACACCTTTGGTCACGACATGTTCGTACAGATGGGAATTTCGGCACCACTCGCTGGACTGATGATCTTTCTGCTGATGCTGTATTTCTTCCGCAGCCCCAGGCTGGTCGTTGCGCCCATGCTGATGGCAATGGCAACCGTCATTATCAGCATGGGTCTGCTCATAGGCATGGGATTCACGGTGCACATCATGAGTTCGATGATTCCGATTTTTCTGATGCCGATTGCCGTCGTCGACTCGGTGCACATCATGTCCGAGTTCGCCGATTCCTATCGGGAAGACAGAGCGCCGAAAGAAGTCATTTCCGAGGTCATCAATCATCTGTTCAGGCCGATGCTGTTCACGTCGTTGACTTCTGCAGTAGGCTTCCTGTCACTGCTGCTGACGCCGATTCCGCCCGTGCAAATTTTCGGCGTCTTCGTCGCATTCGGCATCCTGCTGGCTTTCTTGCTGACTATCGTACTGATTCCCGCCTATGTGGTGCGGATGAAGCCGGCAGCACTGGCGAAACTGGTGGCGCCCGGCAAGACGCCGCGCACGAATACCGCGCTTGCGCGAATTCTGCGCCGCTCCGGCCGGTTTGCCTTTGCCAATGGCAAGCTCATTGTCGGTCTTGCCGTTGCGCTTATCGCCGTCAGCATCGCGGGTATCTACCGCATCGAGATCAATGACAACCCCGTGCGATGGTTCAAAGCCAGTCACCCGATCCGGGTAGCCGACGACGTGCTGAACCGGCATTTTGCCGGTACCTACGATGCATTCGCCGTGATTTCGGCGAAACAGGATGACTCGATTGCTACGTTCATAGCCGACGCCGAGAGGGTTCTCGCGGATATCGACGGGAGTCTGGCCGACGATATCCGGCGCCAGCTGCAGGTGCCGGCCGGAGAGAGGGATCGCTATTTCGGCGACCTGATTGCGCTTCTCGACGACGCTCTATTCGATGCGACGGGTCCGGCCACCGTCGATGCGTTTACGCGACTCATGGACGATGCAGAAAATGCGCAGGTTTCCGCGCGCATATTCCAGGACCCGGCGCTGTTGCGATCGATTGC